>Ga0116136_1001608_pt1 | contig 11125 bp, 9 predicted proteins | sample June2015DPH_20_5_FD_88972 | JGI IMG/M metagenome (GOLD analysis project Ga0116136, IMG submission 88972) | Peatland microbial communities from SPRUCE experiment site at the Marcell Experimental Forest, Minnesota, USA - June2015DPH_20_40 | ecosystem: Environmental > Terrestrial > Soil > Wetlands >... | reverse complement strand
CATAGTGGCCGGGTCTGGGCTGAGGGGAAAGTCGACCAGGGGGCGACTTTTTATTTTGCTCTGCCTAAGAAAGGGGCGTGAGGTCGGCAAATTAGTGCCAGGAGCGCCTTCCAAGAGATCGTTGCTATCTGCTTATTTACGCACTTGACCATCGCACGTTTAGCGCGCTGATAAGCCCACCATATCATCCCGAAGCTAAACGCATCAATCCCACCGCCTCAGCCTTTTCTTGCCGACTCGCCGGGAAAGGGATAGGCACACCGATTTAAACCTAAAAATTACGGGGTTAATGGGGAGGAAAATGGTGCTGATTTAGACGATCTCGACTAAGCCTATAATATCCTCTTCCCCCCCGACTGAGACCCCCTGATAGGCTTTGGGATGGAATTTAATATCTATTGCATATGCGGATTTCTTGGCGGTCAGTGGCTAAGGTTCTATCGTGGCAAGTCATCTGCTTATCGAAAGCCTAGTATGTCTATAACCTGGGGGGTATTTTCGGACTAATGACTTTAAATTTTCCTTTCCTAACTTGTTGATATTGATTATATATTTATAACCTATTGATTTGATATATAAATTAATCTTTTGACTTTTCTGATAAAAAATCCTATAGTATTTATGGAGATTAGAGATGAAGCAAGCTCAGTACTATATTGCTATTGCTATTTTCTCTGCTCTCATAGGCACTTCGGCGTGCACCCCTCTTATTTTGGGACGTGTCAGTACCGCTACCTACCAGTCATATCCCACGAATGCCACATTCTTCGTTGTCCCAAGTGATAAAATCACACTTACAGAAAAAAACATCCAAAGTCTCATCGCAAAGGAAATGGAGAAAATTGGTTTCAGGCGTACCGCCAATGTGGCCGATGCCGACTTAACCGTGGTTTATTCCTACTCAATCGGGGGCGGGGCTACCTCTGTTTCAAGTTCCCCTGATTTTGTCTGGGGAGGCCAAAAAGTTGGGTCTTCAACCGAGTATCCGCGCTATTTCTTCGTTGGCATCATTGATCGGGCACAAACAACCAATCCAAAAGACCCTGTTTTTATATGGCAAGGCGAGATCTATAGTTCCGGCTCGAGTTCAAACATCGCGTTGCTTGCAGAAAGCTTCGTCACAGAACTGTTCAAGTGGTATGGAAAAAATGTTACAAATAAAAGGTTCATAATCCCACGTCTGTAAAGTGACCTTTTATCATACTCGAATAGAAATGGAATGTTTTAAGTTCCCGATAATTTAGAAGAGGTTATCGAACCTTGACTCTTCCTCAAATACTTTGTAGGGCAATTGAAATAATGGTTGTCCTCTATGTTGTCCGTCGAACACAGTTGTGGTTTAAAAAGACGCCATTAAGAAGACCTGTAAAGTTCGAACCTCGGGCGTTTCCAAAAGGTTCAATCTTTCAGAAAACATCATCAGAACTTACTTTAGATCCAAAGGATAGATTACTAAATGCCAAAAAGGGGTTCTCCCCGAGGCATCCTCAGAAGAGAAGGATAGTTATGAAAGGCAAGTTTATGGGAGGAATGATTATTCTTAGTAACGCAGCCGAGAAAATTAGAGCTTTTAATGAAAATCCTAACGATCGACCACGAGAAAGTTTTCATCAGGTTCTTACCGCCAGAAAAGGAAGTATGTCATTTGTGGATCATGAAGGAAATGTTGGTAAAAATCATGTTAAATTGATTGATTGGGCACTCAGAAGCTATTTTATTATGAACAAGGGGAATAAAATGGGCACAAAAGAGGAGTTTATAGAAAGACTTGGAACTAAGCTTCAAAAAGAGGAAATAAGAAATATTTTGGTTAAATTTAGAGAAATTAGCATCACTATTCCCGAAATAGAGGATTATAAATCAGACGCAAAAAAATTATATGATTCTTTTTCTAACCCTAACGGTGGGCTATCAAGAGATGGGACTCATTTTTGTGTTGGAGCGACGAAGGTGATGCATTGTCTTTTTCCTGAATTATTTATAATATTAGACAGAAATGTTGCAAAAACTATTCGTAGGACAACTCGTAGTTTTGGTAGTAATCACAATAATTTTGTATCTTATTGGCAAACTATGAGGGTTTGTATAAAAGAATTAAAAGAGTGGAAGGAAGAAAATGGGGATTTTGATAGTTTACCAAAGTTAGATGTTGGTTTTGGTCCCACCACGCTTACCAGAATATTCGACAAATGCGCATTCATCATGGCCATTCAGGCAAATAATTAATGGACTAACCTTCGTATAAATGCTATACTTCTACCCTTGACCAATAGACGTTTAGCGCGCTGATATTCTCACCATATCAGGCCGAAGCTAAATGCATCAATCCTGCCGCCTCAGCCTTTTCTTCCCGATTCTCCGGGAAAGGGTAAGACCTACCGATTTATATCTAAAATTTGCGGTTCTAACTTGTCGTAAAATGGGGCTGGTTTAGGAGTTTTTCTCTCACCCCGGGATATCTTCCCACCCCGCTTGGGAGCACCTCCTCTGGCTGCGCGTCCATATGGGGCGAGGTGTTAGGTGCAGACTCACTATTCCCAAACCCCGCCGCGCCCACGGACCTGAAGTTCGGCACGCCTAATAGCCTCTTGGTCAAAATACGTGTTCCCGCCCAAAGTCACACCAAGTACTTCGCGTAGATCAGAAAAGCGAACATGCTTTATGACGAAGCTATTCTCGGGACGCCTTACGCGCCAACGCTTGGCTACGGTGGGGTGGTTCACCAAAGCCTTAAACTCATTATAATCGGCGTCACCACTGACACGAATCTCCCGGCGAAGATTAGGTTGCGCGACTCGTTCATCGTGCCATGTCTGAATTATGAAGACAAAAGCATTTTCTTGACTATCAGCGGGGAAAAAACTTACAAGGTTGAAATTGTTCAGGGCCGAGCTGGTCTCTTGGCGACCCATCATGGTTTGGAAGTCAAGATTTAAGAACTCGGCGATGCTGAGGTTTGCTGGTGCTGACCCCCAACTAGATTGAGCGAAGGCTGTCGCGCAGCCGAGCCCGACAACTAATACCAACGAGAAACAAATCGTCCGCATATCACTGCACCTCACATTATATATTGAGTAGATTCAACTTTTTTGCCGAACTCACTTGGATGAGGGAATTATAGGACAATCTGGTGCGAAAATCAAAAAATGTACTGGGTCCCAGAAGAAATCTTCTAAACCAAAAGGAATAGCTTCTTCTATGAAAAGGATCGATAAAAATATTTACGATATTAGATAATAATACTTTTCTATTATAGAATTTTAAAATAAATTTAAGCCAATAAAATACCTATTTATTTAAGACATAGAAGGGCGAGATAAATGAAATGGAAGGATTGTGCGGCCCCACGGCAATCTCACCACGTGATAGGCTACCTCCGTGTTAGCATTCAGGACCAGGACTTGGAGAAGAACAAGGCCGATTTTTTTCTCGTTCCTAAGCTCCTGCTTGGGAACGGAAATTTTGGCCCAAGCTCTGCTTGGGCTCAGATCATGTCCTAGGACGATAATTATCTATCTCGTAATCCCTGCCAGGCGGAGCCTGGCATAAAAATGGGTTCCCAATCGGGAGCCTGGGAACCAGAAAAATAAATCTCTATCCCAATGAAATTATAGGGAATTATATACTTGAGTCCCTCAATTATCTGCTGTAGGGGCGGGGTCTCCCCGCCCAGGGCGGCGAGACGCCGCCCCTACGGTAGAGACGGAATAGGGAGTCAAATATATAATTCCCAAATTATAATCTAAATTTTTCCAGAGAAATTTTGGGGGAAACCCTGGTCTGTCAAGTGGAGCAGCAGGCCCTGCAACATCCCGGTGACCCAGGTCCAGCCCGGCAGGCCCAGCCAGTCCTCCGGGGACCTCAGGTGCGGCGCCGCCAGACTTGGGTCTGCTGCCGCTCGCTCAACCCACCGGCTAATCTCGATTGAGCCTTGCCTGAGAGGGGAGAAGCCCGGGGCCGCAGCTTCCAGGGATTCCCCCAGGTCCAGGAGCAGGCGCAGAGAGAAGGCGTCCCCCAAAAATCGCCGCACCAGCCGGGCCGCCTCCGGGACTGGGACCAGGGCAGGGACGAAAACCCCTCCGCCGCGGCCGCCGGGGGGTGGCTTAAGCAAGAGCCCCACCAGGGCCGTATGGGCCACCGCCTGCTCCAGTCCGCCTCCCGGGATCTCCAGGGCGGCGCTCAGGGAGTGGGCCGGAACCGCAATTACCTCCTCCCCGGCCGCCTCCTTTAGGCCCCAGGCTTCCAGGGCCGCCGGCCAGCCCCGGGAAGCGGCCTGGCAGTAAAAGGCCCCCAGATTTTGGGCCACCCTGCGGGTCAGGCGAAAGGCCGCCAGGGCGCAGGCAAGGTCCGGCGGCACACCTCCCTCCCCCAGGGCTGCCACATACCGGGCCGCAACCTCCCGGGCGGACACGCGGCCTGCAGTTCCAGGGGAAAGATAGCGGCTGGCCGCCCTCTTGGCCAGCCGCCAGAAGGGCCGCGTTGGCCCCCGCCGGGCGCTGGAGGTCCCCATAGTCAGTTCCGGTGGTTAGTGGATAGCAGGGGCGACAGTGGCACAGGCTTCCAGCCGGTGATGGGGTCGCCCTGGCGACAACCCAATAGTCACCCTACCATAACTCGCCTTGCCGCGCCAGCCGTTTCAGGCGGGTAAAGGCAGTCCAGGAGAATTGCGGCCGGCAGGGGAATTGGGAGGCAATCACTTAAAAAAGACCTTGGGGAATCGGTGAGGCAGTTCACCGCAGAGGCGCAGAGGGCGCAGAGATGATGATACAGTCACTTATTAATGGAGGCGGAAAAGAGATTAAATTCCCCCTCACCCGGTGTCGTCCCCCATCGGGGGAGAGGGGATAAAGCTGGAATCCCTTTCATGCTCCCGTTAATAACCAAAACCTTTGGGAATCGGTGAGACGTTTGCTCACCAGATACCAGGTCGAGGTGCCAAAACCCGCCCTGAGCCCGATACGGTTCACTTAACCGGTTCTTTTCTAAGGAATTGGTGGGCAGTGCCCACGCTTGTATCTTAGGTTAAGATACGTTTTATTGAAGTTCTGGTCATGGTCGCGATGGCAAATGGACATTGTGGTTTGGACCACCCCTGGGGCAGGCCTGGCCTCCAGTTCGGGGCGCAAGTTTTTTGTTAGCGCCTGCGGCTACCATGTTCTATCAAAGAGCACAGGCGAGACGCCTGTGCCACTGGGATTCTCTTTAGGGGCGACCCGATCACAAGCTGGATGCCTGTAGTACTTTAAGGAATTGGTGGGCTCGAGCCCACCCTGCATTTTTTTGTCATGCATCGCATCGCTTCGCATCTCGTATTTAGAGATTCTGCGGTCGCCTGCGGCTCCCCAAGAATGACCAAAGAAATGACTTCGCATCAGCTCCTGGTGCTTAAATGAACAGCATTAGCCCCTAAGGTTGCCGCTTGCGGCAGTCCAGGATGACCTCCCAGAGGCGCCGGGTTTCCGGCCGGGTGGGGCTGACCGCCAGGGTCAGGACCGCGCCGCCGGCGCCGCTCACCTTCAGCGGTTCGGCCGTTCTGAGGCCCGCCACCCAGACGATCTGCCCGCCGCTCACCACCAGGGGAATATGGGGCCGCAGCCAACGGGGGATCTTGCAGTCCACCAGGAAGTCCTGGAGTTTCCTGGGCCCCGGCGCGCCCAGAGGCCAGAAGCGGTCACCGGCCCGGAAATACCGGACCTGTAGCGGCCAGATGAGCCGCTCCCGGTTCAGCGCCGCCGCCTGCGGCCCCGGGGGGTTGAAGCCTGGCCCCGGGCGAGGGCGGCTGCTCCAGGTCCAGGTCCAGCCCTCCGGCGACTCCAGATTTCCCTGGGGGACTACCGGCAGGGCCAGGGCGCCGCCTGGGGAGGGCGGCAAATCTCGGAAAAGGTGCAGCTCGGGGCCGGCCCGGGCCGCCCGGGCTTGCCCCAGGGAGATGAGGCCGCCGCTTTTCTCTCCCCAGGCCAGGTCCAGGAGAGCAGCCGTTTGGGCCGCGGTGAGCCCCGCCTCCCCGGCCACCTTTGCCACCGCGGCCCGGAGTACCCGCAACTGCCAGGGGTAATCCAGGGCCCGGAGCTGGCCCAGGTCCAGGTAGTAGAAATCCTGGGCTGGACAGCGCCCCACCTGGGTCAGGAGGCGCCCGGTCTCCCCGGCCAGGAGGCGCTCATCCTCCTGAAGCAGGGCCTGGCCGCGCCAGACCGCCTCCCGGAGGCGAGGGTTGTAAAGGCGCAGCAACTCCGGCAGCAGGTCCAGGCGAATCCGGTTGCGCAGGTAGGCGCGGCTCAGGTTGCTGGGGTCCCGGCGGTAAGGGATGGCCTGCTCCTCCAGCCAGGCGAGCAGAGGCGCCTTGCCCACCGCCAGCAGCGGCCGGACGGCGCCTTCCGGGGTGGCGGGCCACATGCCCTTCAAGCCCCCGGGGCCGGCGCCCCGCAGCAGCCGGAGAAAGAAGAGTTCCACCTGATCGTCGGCGGTGTGGCCCAGGGCCAGCTTTTGGTAGCCGTGAACCACGCAAACCTCCCGGAGAAAGCCGAGGCGCAGTTTCCGGGCCGCCATCTGCAGGGAGAGCCTGGAGGTGCGGGCCAGCTCCTTTACGGCCCCCCGGCCCGGGTGAAAGGGCAGATTTAGATGAGCTGCCAGTCTGGCCACCCAGGCGGCCTCCTCCTCGGATTCACGACGGAGGCCGTGGTCGAAATGGCCCACTGCCAATTCCAGCCCCAACTCCTGCCGCCAGCCTGCCAGCAGGTGTAACAGGGCCACGGAGTCGGGGCCGCCGGAAACCGCCACCAGGACCCGGTCTCCGCCGCGGAAGAGCTCTTCCTGGCGCACAAAGCTGAGGACCCAATCCGACAACTGCGACCCCGGGAGATCGGCCTGGAGGAGAGGCTGTATCAGGCGGCGGCGGTGGGGCAAAGTTGGGCGATGACCTCGAGAATGGCATCCTTGGAGAAAGGCTTGGCCAGAAAGCGGTCCACTACCGGATCCCGGCTGGCGAGGTCGGCGACTGCAGGGGGCTCCGAGGAGATCATGAGGATGCGGCACTCCGGCTGCAGCTCCTTGAGACGCCGGGCCACCTCCAGGCCGTTGAGGGTGGGGAGGTAGAAATCGACTATCGCCACCTGGTAGCCGGGGGTGTCGCTGCCCTCGGCCAGCTCCTGGTGAAATCCCGGAGAAGCGGTGACCTGGTAGCCGGCCCGGCGCAGGATGGCCACCAGGGCTTCCCGGGTCCAGGGGTCGTCGTCAATCACCAAAATCCAGGAGCTCATCGCAGTCACGGTCTCCAGCCTCAGGGACCCGCCAGGGCGCTGTCCGGCGCTTTTCCCGCAAGGGCAAGGATCAAAGGGACCTTATAGGCTTCATTTCGTCAATAATCTGATTTTCCATTAAGATACCGTTCCCGGCCGGGCCGTTAATTAACCCTCCGGGGATTCCCCGCCGCTGGCCGCGGGGAAGGCCAGGTGAAAGGCGGCGCCCCGGCCTGCCTGGCTCTCCACCCAGATACGCCCGTGGTTGGCCTCCACCAGGGTCTTGCAAATATAGAGTCCCAGGCCGGAGCCGGCCGATTTCTGCCGGGATAGGCGGAATTTTTCAAAGAGATGCTCCTGTTCCTCGGGGCCCAAGCCGGAGCCGCTGTCGGCCACAATAATCTCCACTTCCCGGGGCTGGGGGCCATTTATGAGCTGGGCCTCCAGTTGAATGTGGCCCCCGCTCGGGGTGGCGGCCAGGGCGTTCACCAGGAGATTGGACAACACCCGGTCCAGGGAAGGTTCATCCACCAGGAGGGGAGGCAACTGCGGCACGGGGGGCGCCTTCAAGGCCACCCCCTGATGCTGGGCCAGGAGGGCGAAGCGATGCAGCAGCCGCTGGATGATGAACCCCGGGGGCACCGCTTCCGGTTTTAGGGCCAACCGGCCGGATTCGAAGCGGCTCAGGTCCAGGACGTTGTGCAGGTGCAACAGCAGGCCTTCGCTGCGCCGGATAATCCCTTGCAATTTGTCGTGAATCTCCGGAGGCAAGGTTTCGTCCTCCAGGGCCTCGATGGTGAGGCGCACTCCGGTTAGCGGGGCCTTGATATCATGGACGATCATCGCCAGAAAATCGGCGTTGGCAGCGACCAGGTCCCGCTCCTCCTGGAGCAGACGGGTCTTTTCTCTCAGGGCCCGGGTCATGGTGTTGAAGGACTCAGCCAGCTCCCCCAGCTCGTCCCGGCTGGTAACCGGAATGTCCCCGGCCAGCTCCTCCCGGGCCGCCCGGCGGGTACCCTCGGTTAGATGGGAGATCTGGCGCCGCATCCCCTTCGACAGCCAGAAGCTCAAGAGACCGCCCAGCAGGGCGGCGGCGCCGCCCACCCCGAAGATCACCAGCTTCAGGGTGAGGAGGGTGGGCTCCAGTTCCCGGCGGTTAACCCCTACCACGATGAGGTTTTCCCAGGGCTTCTCTTCTTCCTCCAGGGGCAGGAAGTTTATGGTATAGGATTCATTCCCCAAGGGCAGGGTCTGGATGCGGTGGACGTCGCCGCTGGCGCTGGCGGCCAGGTCTTTACCGCGCTGGATCTGGTTCAGGGCGCTCTCCGGCAGGTCTTTAAAGGAATTGACCACCAGGCGGTTGCCATAGAAGATGGCCACCTCGGCGCCGGGACGGGACAGGGACTCCACGAATCCCCGGTCGATGAGGACCCCGGTGAGCACCACCCCCACGATCTTCTCCTGATAACGGATGGGGGCCGAGGCCATCAAAGAGACGCTGTCCTTCCAGGTAGTCATGCGGGAGGCCTCCTTGCCCTGGAGGCCGGCCCGTACCAGGGGATTACTGGAGATGTTGACCCCCAGGGCAGCGGGGTCATGGGCCCGGACCTGGATCACCCCCTGGTAATCGGTGATGGTGAGGATATTGAGGCCGGTGGCCTTCATCATCGGGGTAACCAGGCCGCGCAAGGCCTCAAGGTTACCCGCGGCCATCAGTTCGCCGTAAGTAGGGTTGTCCGCCAGCAGGTTAGCCGCCTGTTCCACCCGCTGGATCGTCCCCTGGTATTCCGCCAACACCAGGCGGGCCACCAGCTCCACCCGCTGCCGGTGCCCCTCCAGGACCTGGCGGGTGGCCAGGTATTGCATCACCAGCAGCAGACCCACCAGGGCCACCGACAGAGAAAACAGGGTGACCCCCAGGAGCTTGCTGCCCACCTGGCTTTTCCTGCGTGTATGCCACATTAGCAAAATCATAGCATATCCGGGTGGCTAAGGGAATCACTCACCGAAACCCGGCCCGGCAGGATTTGGTCTAACCCAAGAGAAAGCCGGCGATGACCTGGTACAGCGGCATGAGGATGGCCCACAGCACTCCGGTGTAAAAGAGGAGCAGGATGAGCATGAAGCCCACCGGCTCCAGGTAGCGGTACAGGCGGGCCAGCCCGGGGGGCAGCAGGATGGAAAGGACGCGGGAGCCGTCCAGGGGTGGAATGGGGAACAGGTTGAACAAGGCCAGGATGATGTTGATGCTGACTCCGTAGTAGGCCAGTTTCAGCAGACCGACGTTGCCCAGGCCGAGATGCAGCAGGGCGGCGAAGACCACCGCCAGGCCCAGGTTGCTCAAGGGGCCGGCGGCGCTCACGGTGATCTCCCCCCAGCGGTAATTCCGGAAATTGCGGGGATTGACCGGCACCGGTTTGGCCCAGCCCAGCAGAATACCGGCATGGCTCAGGAGAAGGATGGCCGGCACCAGGATGGTGCCCACCGGGTCGATGTGGGGTCCGGGGTTCAGGGTGATGCGGCCCAGTATCCGGGCGGTGGGGTCGCCGTTGAGCAGGGCCACGTAACCGTGGGCAACCTCGTGGATAATCACCGAAAAGAGCAAAACCACGACCATGAGGGCCATTTCCAGGAAATTGGGGAGGCTGAAAGCGGGCATGTTATGAGTTATGAGTTTTGAGTTATGAGTTCGAGTTTAAGTATTGGTAGTAAGTTATTGATTATTTTTCTCATCCCCAAGCTCCAGCTTGGGAACGCACCCTTGGCGCCAAGCTCCGCCTGGCGGGAGGCAGCTTGCCCTGATGATGAGCCGGCTTCTGAGCAAAGCAGAGCTTTGCCTTAAAATGGGTTCCCAAGCAATAATCCATGAGCCTTTGGCTCACCCGCAACGATGAAAAAAATTTGCAATTTTTCGGAACAGTCGTTCATGGGCCTTTGGCCCACCCATAAATTAAGAGAAGACCGGTGGGGCGGGCGTCTCGCCCGCCACTCAGCACAGGCGAGACGCCTGTGCCACCAATTCTTCACAACTTTTCGGAGCAGTTGCTCATGAGCCGCCGGCTCACCCGTAAATCATGAAAATGTAGCGCCGCCGTCCCCGGCGGCGCGGGAACCGGCTACCAGAGGGTAGGTATCCCACATACTCAGGAACTTTTCAGGACAGGAGATTGGGACCCAAAAAAACACCTGCGCCTTAAGCCTTCAGCTTCCCCGCAGCATGGCCTCCCCGGCCTGCCGCAGCCTGGCCAGGCCCTCCTGCGAGGAGGCTTCAAAATAAAAGCGCACCACCGGTTCGGTGCCCGAAGGGCGGAAACAGACCCAACTGCCGTCTTCCAGGAGATACTTATGGCCGTCCAGGGTGACGTGCTGTTTCACGGTGAGGCCGGCAAACCTGGCCGGCGGCTGCTTCAGGCTCACCAGCAGGCGCTCCTTGGCCTCCGGGGTCAGGGGGAAATTGAGGCGGCGATTATAAACCGGGCCGCCCACCCGGGAAAACAGATCGGCCCGCAGCTCGGGAAGGCCCTTACCGGTGTGGGCCACCATCTCCGCCACCATCAGGCAGGCCAGAATGCCGTCCTTTTCCGGCAAATGGTGCTTCATGGAGAAGCCTTCGCTCTCCTCCGCCACCATAATGGCCTGGTCCTGAATGATATATGGCCCCAGGTATTTGAAGCCCACCTTGGTCTCGAAGACCGGCCGGCCATAGAGTTGGGCCACCCGGTCCACCAGGTGGCTGCTGGCCACGCTGCGGGCCACGCCGCCCTCCCAGCCCCGGGTGCGGATCAGATAATCGAGTAGCAGGCCCAGGATTTCGTTGGCTTCGAGGTATTCCCCGGCGGCGTCCAGCACCGCAAAGCGGTCGGCGTCGGCGTCCACCGCCAGTCCCAGTT
>Ga0116136_1001599_pt1 | contig 11187 bp, 8 predicted proteins | sample June2015DPH_20_5_FD_88972 | JGI IMG/M metagenome (GOLD analysis project Ga0116136, IMG submission 88972) | Peatland microbial communities from SPRUCE experiment site at the Marcell Experimental Forest, Minnesota, USA - June2015DPH_20_40 | ecosystem: Environmental > Terrestrial > Soil > Wetlands >... | reverse complement strand
GAGCGAACTCCGATGGCCGCGATCCCGACGTAGACCACGTCAAACCGCCATTTCCCTCGGTCCACACCAGTGCGGACGACGTGCTTCTGGTAGAGGACGTACATTCCGCGTGTTCCGGCGGGCACCTTTTCCACCTCTGACAGAGGTGCGAGTTCGAAGCAACTCTTGATCAAACGAAGGGGCGCGACGGGCACTGGGTCTACCTCCGGAGCTCGGCTGCCGTAGGACTGGCTGGGCTCTGTGTGGCGTCAGCGGCGAGCTCTGGCTATTGCAGCACATCCCCCTGCGCAGCGGGCCATCGTGCCGACCCGACATCGAGACGCGGCGCTCAGGCCCGTGACGGAGCCAGACGGTGCCGCCTGGAGCATCTACACGGATCCCGCGGGGACCGTGTTCGCGATCAACCTCGCGGTGATCGCATCCCACAACTTCTCCGAGGGCTCACTCGTGGCGCTCGCCGACGCGTTTAGCCCCTTCACGGGGTAGTCGCGCTCTACTGCGAACTGGAGGGCGGAACTGGGGGCGGCGCCAGTTGATCCCGGTGGGGTTCTTCGCGGACCCGGGCGCCGTTGACGTGATCATCTCGGCCACTCGACGCCCTGGTGACGCCGTGAGCTTCGGGGCCCCGGAGCGGCGTGCCCCGCAAGTCCGCCAGGTCGGTCAGTGGGGACAGCCCGGTCCGCCGCCGACCACCCGTCGGCAGCCCAGACCACCAGCTCCGCCGTCCGCCACTGGCCTGTCGCCTTCGGCTGCGGAGCAGTCGCCTCCGCGCTGGCGGGACGGGTAGGGGCGCGGGCGCTGTAACGACCCAGCATCTGTCATCGAGGCGCGCGCTTGACACCGATAGAGTAAAGCCAGCGACCCGCTTCGCCATGACCATTACCAACTCCGACCCCACCAGAGGGCGCGCCCTCGAGCAGCAGCTCGGCGACGCGCTGCGCTTTCACGGCTACGACGTGGCCACCAATGTCTGCGTCACGGGGAGATCCGGCGCCCGGCACGAGTTTGATGTCGTGGGCGAGAAGTCCGACGGCCTCACCCGCTACCGACTGGTGATCGAGTGCAAGGCGTGGGCTCACCCCATCGACAAGGATGTCGTCTTCAAGCTGTCCGGCGAACTCTCCGATGTCGGCGCTGCCCGCGGCGTGATCGTGGCACCGGGCGGCTGGACGGCTCAGGCGGCCGCGGTCGCCCTGCAGCTCCACATCGATCTGTGGGGGGCCGCGGAACTGGACGCGCGCCTGCCGCTTCTCGGGGCGGGCTTCGTCCCCGTGGGGCACACACCGGTGACCGCCCCCGGCGTGCCCTTCTCCAGCCCGCCCGAGAGCGCGCGACGGGAGGTTGAGCGGGCTGCTCGCGGCCGACTGGGACTGAGCAGAGATGTGGTCGCTTGGTTCGGAGCCGCGTGGCTCCCGGTCTGGACGCTCCAACTCGGACTGAGCCGACGTCAGGGGGTGCTTCGTCGAGTGGACAGCGCTACCCACGTGTGGAACGACTACGAGGCACTCGACGGGACCCTGATCCAACAGTCGACTGCAGAGGCGGCCCGCCCGCCCGTCGACATCGGCGAGCATCCTATCCGCGCCCAGCTGAACGAGGAGAAGGTCGAGACCAGGCTCGCGGATGCCGATCGGCGCTGGCAGCGCGCCCGCGACGTCAAGGTCCGTAGCTCGGACGCGGCCTTCCAGCGCCAGCTCAATGCGCGTGACGCGGCGCGGAAGGCCCTCGCCGTCCTGGGCGTCGACCCTCCGGCCGAGCGCATCTCTGTCGAGCACGCCACGCTTACCTACCGGCCGCTCTGGCTCGGACTCCTCACACGGGGCAGCCACGAGCGCCTCATCGCGGTCGACGGGGCCAGCGGCCAGCTTCTTCCGGCTGTCAGCGACGTCCTCACGGCCCATGTCCAGTGGGTCCGTGAGTCGTTGGGCGGCCCTGTGTCGACCCCGTAGCGCTGTTTTCGGAACTAGCCTCGTCAACGCCAGCTGTCCCTTCGGCTGCAGGCGCTCAACCGCACGGGATGATCCGCTATTCGCCAGGAACCATGGATCGCAGCCACCCGGTGCCACTCTGGAAAGCCTCAGGTTGAGGCCGGCTCTCCGCCAGTCGTGGCTTCCGCCGGCGCGAGAATCACCCCCAGAGAGGACCCGCGGTGCCCGAGCAGTCCCGCCTGCCGGCCTTGGGCTGCGCTCCCTCGCTCGCACCGCTCTCTGGGAGGCCTGCCGGGAGCCCTGCGACGACGATCTGGTGGCAGGACAGGTTTAGCTGAGCGCTCTTCGACGGACCAACACTCCTCGCGGTGCACCTGATGCTCCCACCTGCCGCGTCATCACCTTCGGCTCCCGGCCCACCACGCGACCCGCGCCCGTCGGCACTCGTGCGCCGGGCCCTGTCCGACGCCGCCCGGGACGATCGTGTCGGGTGGTTGGCGCACTCTCAAGGCCGTCTGACGGAGCTGTCCATGGTGAGAGCCTCGCTCACCCTCCCGGACGCCATCTTGCGATCGGGAGCGCCGGACTGACCTCTTACGGCCCCAACGGATCGAGGTCGTCGACGGTGACCCGAGCCAGCGGTCGAGCTTGCGGGCGTTGCGGGCGGTGGGCACCATCTGGCCGACCTGAGTGCTTGGGGCGTTGGCTGCCGATCAGTCCAGGAGCTTCGCCTTCTGGGCAGCGAACTCCTCGTCAGTCAGGATCCCCTGGTCACGAAGTTCGGCGAGCTTCCGAAGCTGATCTGCAACGTCGATCGTCGGCGGCGGGGGCGCTGATGGCGGCGCGACGGCGAACCCGCCACCCCTCGCAGTGAGCACAGCGTTGTCGAGGAGCCCCTTCACCCGCTCTGCGTCGGCCTTGGGTATGCCCTCCATCGCCACAGATCTCCCCCCGGTGGACTCGATGGCGATGGTCGACCAGACGAGGCCCCGCGCGAGCCTCACCTCGGACACCTGCTGGTAGCTGATCGCTCGCGTCTGCTTGTGGCGGAGGGCGTGGTACTCGTACTCCTCGACACGGTCCGGCCAGATCCGGATGACGTTGGGGGTGAGGAGGCGGCCGCCTCTGAACCGGGAAGCCTGGAACTCGTACAGGGGGGAGGTGAGGCCGTCGCCAAACTTGCCTCGGCCGCTCTCCTCGTCCCCGTTGGCGCTGGTGTCGTTCTGTGTCATCGACACGCTCCTACGGCGCCCCGACAGCCACAGAGATGGAGTGGTCACTCTGCCGGAGCGCGCCCTCACGTTGCTCGCCGTGCCGATCCTGCGGGTAGGGTCTGAGGTCATGCCGCCGCTTGGGTCGTTTGCCTCCAATCACTCCACGCTTTCGCTTGGCCAGTCCTCGTCTGACGTACCCGCAAAGCAACCTGGCAGCCCATCCGTGGCCCTCGGGGGGTTGCGAAAACCCGGCTTGAGCTTGCCGGGAGGATCGAACGCGCGACCGCGATGTGAGGGCGGGGACCCATCCCCGTGGGAGCTGCTATGCGCGGAGGTCTCGGAGACGGCGAGGCCGTGGGCGAAGGCCTCATGGCGGGCGGGGCCGTCACTGTGAGCGCTGGGGAGGCCATCGAGGCACCCTGACGCTATCGCGCACGGCCGCCTCGACGATCACCCTGATACGGCGAACGGGGTGATCCGGCGGGACCAGCTGGTCCGGGTCCAGGGTCAGCAGGATCGGAACCTGGCCAGAGGGGGCCGCCACACCCCCGACGACACGCTGCTGTCGCAGCTACGACTCACCCTCTCCCCGTATCCACCAAAGGAGCAGTCGAGGAGTCACCGATGGGCGTCCAGGCATCGTCTGAGCAGGTCACCCTTCAGGCAGCCGGCCACCGCCGGCGTCCAAGCACCCTGCCTCTGTTAGCCGCAGCGTTCACGGCGATAGTTGTCGCCGCGTGCGCCTCCACCGCCGGCACCTCATCGGCCGCCTCGGCGCCCGCGACCGCGCGCCCCGCGGCCTCCGGTTCGCATACGGCGACTCCCACACCTGCGGTCTCGCCGGCGCGGGTGGCAACCTCCACCCCGAGCCCCACGACGCCCCGGACCCTCCTCAACCAGCAGGGCAGTGGCACGGCGAGCACCCAGAGCTTCTCCGCCCCCACGAACTGGGACCTGGTCTGGTCCTACGACTGCTCGAGCTTCGGCAGCAGCGGCAACTTCGAGGTCAACGTCCAGGGCAACCTCGGGCCGCTGGGCGTCAACCAGATGGGCACCTCCGGCTCCGGGACCGAGTACTACCACCAGGGCGGCAGCTACTACCTCGAGGTGGACTCCGAGTGCTCCTGGCAAGTGACCGCCCGCACTTCCGCAAGCGGTGAGAACGGTGGCGCCGGCCTCAGCGCCTCCGGCAGCGGTTCCCACAGCACGCAGACCTTCACGGTGCCCAACACCTGGACGCTGGCCTGGTCGTACGACTGCTCCAGCCTCGGCAGCAGCGGCAACTTCATCGTTGACGTCCAGGGAGCTTCTGTTCAGGGCGTCAACCAGCTCGGCAGCGACGGCTCCGGCACGGAGACCTACCACTCGGGCGGGACGGTGTGGCTCGAGATCAACAGCGAGTGCTCCTGGCAGGTCAAGGCGGGAGCTGCATGAGAGAGGTGGCATCGCGCTGGTCAGGTGATGAGTTGAACAGGGCAACGCGAACCGTCACGCTGCGAGACGAGCGGTCTGGCAGCGACAGCAGGCATCTGTGGGCGTACCTCGACGATGAGGATAACCTCCACATCGACGGCCAGGACCTGGGGCCAGGCACCGCCGTGGTCAGCAACGACGGTGAGTACGAATGGTTTCAGAAGATCAGCGCCGACGATCTAACGCGCCTCCTCGACCTGCTGGGCGCTCCGTCAGCCGCAGATGTGCTTGACATCCTGGAGCAGCAGTGGACCGGCGGCAAGTCTTACGATCTCGAGAGGCTCATCCGCGAGAGTGATATCAAGGTCGAACGGTTCGTCTGGGGAGGGTGAGGCAACGGATCTGCCGTACGCGACGGTGCTGATCGGCATCGATGCCTCGCTCGCGGGCGCCGTCTGCTCGAGGCTAGACCGGGCCACATGACCGGCGAAACGCGGCCCGATCCGGTCTTGGACTCCCGCTTCGTCGAGGCCCTGCGCCTGGGTGTCGACCTGCATTCTCGGCAGGCTCGCAAGGGCTCGACGGTTCCCTACATCGGGCACCTCCTGGGCGTCTGCGGACTGGTCATCGACGCCGGAGGCTCCGAGGATGAAGCCATTGCGGCGGTCCTCCATGACGCGGTCGAGGATCAGGGTAGTGCGGCGACGTTGGAGCGCATCCGCACCCACTTCGGAAGCAATGTGGCCGCCATCGTCGAGGCCTGCTCGGACACTGACTTGCTCCCCAAGCCCCCCCGGCGAGCCCGGAAGGAGGCCCACCTCGAGCATCTGCTGACAGCTCGCGACTCTGTGCTGCGCGTCTCCCTCGCCGACAAGCTCAACAACCTGCGCGCCATCGTCCGGGACTACGGTGAACACGGAGAGGCACTCTGGGCGAGGTTCGACCCTGATGCCGACCCAATCTGGTACTACGGTAGCCTCCTGCACGTCTTCGAGGCGCGCCTGCCCGTGCCCATGACCAAGGAGCTTCGGCAGACCTACGACCGACTGCTCGACCTGACGAACGGCGTGGAACCGAAGGTCTGACGAGAGCAAGCACTCTCGCCCCCCAAGATTTCCCCGTCGCGCCACCTGGCGGTCAGTCGCGGCGATCCGGCTGGTTGACCGGCGCTGAGGCGGCGGAGGACAGCAGTGCCCGCACCTCGCCGACGACGGCGCCGACGTCGGTGACCGTCCGCACCTCTCCCGCCGTGGCGAAGACGAACTCGATGCGGGCTACCTCCCGCCGAGTCACCTCGGCCACCAAGAGGCCATAGACGCCACCCTGGAGGCGGTAGCGCTCCATCCGGCGGTCCACCTCGGCGCCGCTGACACTGTCCGTCTTGTAGTCGACGACCACCAGCCGCCCGTCGGGCAGCTCGTAGAGGAGGTCGACGAAGCCCTCCAGCAGCACGCCGTCGACGGGGGCTCCCAGGGGCACCTCCCGCCAGTGCCGGGCGGTCGTGGCGCGGTGGACCGGGTCGCTGTCGCAGGCCGCCCCGACCAGCCGCGCCACCTCCGCTGCCTGCTCGGGGATCCCCTCCGCCGCAGCCTGGGCCCCGGCGAGGTCGTCGAGGCCGGCCCGGGTGCCCAGGTCGATCACCTGCAGCACTGCGTGGACGGCGCGCCCGCGCGAGGTGGCGGCGCGCCCGCGGCGGCCGGCGGCGACGTCCTCCCCCACCTCGGGTTCGAGCCCGGCCTCGGCGTCGGCGTGGGCGAGGCCGGTGGCGCTCTGCGTCCTGAGGACGCCCAGACGATCGAGCAGCCCGGCACGGCGAGCCACCCACGCCTCCTCGGCGATCCGCTGCTCCTCCGGCGTCGTGTCGTCGGGTGGGCCCGCGGGCCGAGGAGCACCGGCCCTCTCCCACGTTTCCTCCATGACCTCCACCCCCTCGCGCCCGCGCAGGAGCAGGTCGAGCCGGCCGGCGTCGGTCTCCTCACCCTTGGTGGCCGCCCGGAACACCCCGACCACCAGGTGGTCGCGGGCGCGGGTGAGCGCCACGTAGAGGAGGCGCACCCGCTCCGCGGCCTCCATCGCGCTCTCGTGCGCGTCCAGCGCCTCCCGGCCCTCGGTGGCGAAGCCGCCCACGAGCAGCTCGACGCTGCCCGAAAGGTGGTCGGTGACGATCGGGGATCGCCTCGTTTGCGGCTTGCGCCCCAGCCCGGTGACGATGACGATGGGGAACTCCAAGCCCTTCGCCGCGTGCACGGTCATCACCCGCACCGAGTGCTCATCCGGGGACGTCTCGGTGGCCACGGAGTCGTATGCGGGGTTGCGGGCGAGCCGCTCAAGGTGGTCCACGGTGTCGTGCAGGGTGCTGCGCCCGCTGCGGGCTAGAGCCCGCGCCTGCTCGGCGACGAAGCGGTAGCGCCGGTGGGCCTCGCGCGGCCGCCAGTCGTCATAGGCGGCGGCCCGGAGCAGCCGGCGGGAGAGCACCTCCTCGATCAGCGCCGGCACCGACGTCGCGTGCCGCAGCCGATGCAGCTCGCGGAGGTCCGCCATCGCGGCGGCCACCCGCGGCTCCTCACAGTCCCCCGACCTCTCGTAGGACCACTGTCCCCCCGACGCCCTCCACCTCACCAGCTCGCCGTCACTGCAGCCATACGCCGGACTCCGCAGCGCGGCCACCAGGGCCACCTGGTCGGTGGGATCGTCGATCGCGCGCAGGATGTTGAGCAGGTCGCGCACCTCCTGGGTGGCGATGATCAGCGAGCCGCTCTCCAGCCGGTACCGGAGGCCCGCGGCCTCCAGCTCGCGCTCAAGGTTGCGCAGATTGGTCCGGCTGGGCATGAGGATGCAGATGTCGTCGGCGGTGCAGGGGCGCGGCCCGCTTTCCGTCCCCTCCCCCACCGTCCAGCCCTCGTCGAGGACGCGCTGGACGGCGGTGGCCGTGGTCCGGGCCTCACGCAACCACATCTCGGCGGCGCGCCCGGGGACCGGCCCGCCCACCACCCGGACGCTGCCGTCGATCTCGGGCGCGTGGGCCACAAGGTCCACGTACTCCGCCTGGGCGCCGGGGGAGCCGGGGTCGGCCCGCATCAGCCCGTCCGCACCACCGAAGACGGCGTTGACCGCCTCGATGATCCGGCGCCCGGAGCGGAAGTTGACCGAGAGCCGCACCCGCGCCCGCGGATCGGCCCCGACCAGGGTGCGCTCCACGGCGGTGTAGACGGCGATGTCGGCACGCCGGAAGCGGTAGATGGACTGCTTGGGGTCGCCGACCACGCAGAGGCGGCCGGGCTCCGGCACCAGCTCGCGCCACTCCCCGTCTGCGCCGGAGACGGCCGCGCAGAGGCGCAGGGCCAGCTCGGCCTGGAGGGGATCGGTGTCCTGGAACTCGTCCACCGCGACGAGGTCCCACCGTGCCCGCAGCGCGGCCCGGACGTCGGGGTGGTCGCGAAGCAGGTTGCGGGCCCGCACCAGCAGGTCCTGATAGGTGACCAGGCCGCGCCCCCGGCGCTCCTCCGCGTAGGCGAGGACCAGGTCGCGCAGCTCGGCCGCGATCCGGCCCAGCGCCGCGGTCCGGGCCGCTCCCAGGACGCGCGCCACCTCCTCGGCGACCGCATGCATGGTGTCCCGGATGACCTTGCACGCGTTGACCCCGTCCACGGGGCCCCAGTGAGCCAGGGCGCCCGAATTGCCGAGCTTCGGCACCTCCTCCAGCGCCAGCAGGGCGGCGAGCGCCGCATCCTCGTCCGCCGCCTCGCGCAGTCGGGTCGCCACCAGGCGCAGCGCGTCCACCCGCTGGTACAGCTGGTCGGGCGTGCGGCAGAAGGGCAGCAGGTCGATGCACCGCTCCACGTCCTCGGCGAGCACCCGCGCCGGGGCGACCGCCGCGACCGTCCGCACCGGCCAGGTCGCCTGCTCGACGACGTCCCAGTTGTCACTGAGGGCGAGGAACAGGTCCAGCAGCTTGTCGGGGCGCAGCCCGAGCAAGAGGCCTCGGCGCACCGCCTCGGCGCCCGGCTCCCCCGGGGTCAGAGAGTCGAACCAGCGGCGGAATCGCTCCCGGACGTCGAGATCACCGGCGAGGTTGGCCAGGGTCTCGAAGTCCGGAGGCAGCCCGGCCTCCAGCGGATGCATCCGGAGGAGCGCCGAGCAGAAGGCGTGAATGGTCTCGATGCGGGCGCGGTCCACCTCCGATGCGGCGTGCGCGAGCCGGGGCCGTTCCTCCTCCCGCGCGGCACCGGCGGCGGCCGCCTCCAGCTCCTCGCGGATGCGCACCCGCAGCTCGCCAGCCGCCGCGATGGTGAACGTGATCGCCACCAGCCGCTCCATGGCCAGTCGCCCGGCGGCGACCCGGGCGACGATCGCCGCGACCACCGCGGCGGTCTTCCCGGTGCCGGCGCCGGCCTCGACGAAGAACGTCCTCTCCAGCTCGGAGACCAGTCGATCGCGTTCGGACTGATCGGCGACGGGTGGGCGGCTCATGGCTCATCCCCGGGCTGGTCCGCCTGCAGCGCGCGGTACGGCGCCAGGGCGGAGTCGCCGCTCTTGGCCTCGGCCAGGGAGTCGCGACCGGTGGGGCAGAGCCCGTTGTAGTCGCAGTACAGGCAATTCTCGCAACGGCCATAAAAGTCCTGGTACGCGCCCGGCACCTGGGGGAAGCAGCCGGCCCGCACCCCGGCGTCGATCCCGTCGAGGACATCGGCCAGCGCGGCCTCGGTCTCGTCGCCGGCCACCATCTCGCGCTGCCGGAAGTTCGCGCGTCCAGTGCAGAACCAATACAGCGCCCTCACCACCGGAACCGGACGCCCCGCCGCCCTCTCCCGATCGCGGACGGCCCGCGCGTAGAGCGCGAGCTGGACGGCGCGACCGCCATCCAACCGGTTGGCCGCGCTCACCTCCGTTCCCGGATCCCGCCCCGTCTTGTAGTCGATGACCCGGAACTCCCCCGCGCCGCGGTCCACCCTGTCGATGACTCCCCGCAGAACAACGCTGCGACCGCCGGGGAGCGTGACCGTGACCGGAGGCCACAGCCCCTCGCCCATGCCGAAGCCCTGCTCCAGGTGGGCGGGCCGCCAGCCCCCGGCGCCGCGCTGCTCAGTGTCGTGGCGGAGCAGGGTGCGGAGGTCGGCGAGGATGACGGCGCGCTGGTTGTCCCAGACCAGCGGGTGACCGATCACCCCGCGGGCAGCGGCGCTCCCGAACTCCTCGGCGGCAATGGTCTCCATCCGCCGGACGTCCTCGGGGTCGTACGCGGCGCCGGGCTCCGGACGGCCACTGGCCGCGACATCCGCGAAGAACCGCTCCAGGATCTTGTGGATCAGGCTGCCCTTCTCGGCGGGGTCGATCTGCCACCACCGTTCGTCCTCGACGTCCTCGGTGGCGGCGACGCCGAGCACCCGACCCACCAGGAAGCGGAAGGGGCAGATCGCCCAGCTCTGGATCCCGGTGGCGGACTGGGCTGCGCCGGTCAGGCCGCAGGCGATGAGCGGGAGGCCTGCGACCGCGGCGACGTTGCCATCGAAGTCGCTGAGCCGGTCGGAGCGGCGGGCCCGCACCGTCTCCAGGGCCCGACCCAAGGGCAGGTCGTCGCGCAGTGCCAGCGCGGTGTGCGAGAGGTCGATGTCCGCGCGGTGCGCGGCCGCCGCCTCCTGCTCGCGCCGCTCGGCGACGTGGAGCGGCGTCCCGCCGCCGGGCACCGCGGCCCCCACCCGGCGGAGCCGGGGATGGGTCACCGTCCCGGCGCGCACGGCGGTGGCGGACAGGGGTGGGCCGGCCCCGCCGCCGAGCAGCTCCAGAAGCCAGGGAGAGGGGTAGACGGCGCGGCCTTCCGAGTCGGTGGCCGGAGCGCTCACCACCACCTCGCCGCCATCAGCGGCGGCGAGGGAGGACACCCAGTCACGGCGGGATTGAGCCTCCTGATGAGCCCGCCGCTCGAGGGGGTCGCCGGCGAGCAGCGGGTCCACCGCCAGCGTCCCCGGGAAGGTGCCCTCCAGCGCGCCCAGGATGTGGACGCTGTCGAAGTCCATGCCGAGGAGCAGGCGGTGGGGACCGATCACCACCCCGCTGCCGAGCCGGCCGTCGGGGCGCCGTCGCGTGCGCAGGCCGTCCTCCAGCGCGCGGAGGAAGACCGCAACCGACACGGTGGGCTCGATGTCGTGGGCGGCGGCCAGCCCGCGCACCACCTCCTCCACCATCTGTGAGGCCTCCTGGTCCTCCGCGGTCCATGCGGGGTCCGGGCCGAGGAAGCGGTCCCGGAGAGCGAGGGCCCAGCTGACGTGCGCCACCCAGGTCGGCTCCTCCGGGGGTGGCCAGATCCATGGCGACTACCTGCTCGGCGATGGCGCGGGCGTCGTCGATGTCGCGCCGGATGGCCGCGCGGCGGGCGTCGGTGAGGTCGCCATCCGTCTCCAGGTGGGCGAGCTGCCGGGCTCGAGAGTCCGCGAGCTGAGTGAGGCGGGAGCGCCATTGGTCCGCGCCGCGCACGGCACCGGCGTCGCGGGAGAGCTGGTCCCAACGCGCCTGACTGCGCAGCACGCCGCCACGGTGCGGGAGACCGGAGAGCCACGCGAGGACGGCGGGGCGGGACCACTCCTGCTCGCGCAGCCGGATGAGGCCGAGCAGACCGCGGGCCGCCACCGAGTCCG
>Ga0116136_1001585_pt1 | contig 11250 bp, 10 predicted proteins | sample June2015DPH_20_5_FD_88972 | JGI IMG/M metagenome (GOLD analysis project Ga0116136, IMG submission 88972) | Peatland microbial communities from SPRUCE experiment site at the Marcell Experimental Forest, Minnesota, USA - June2015DPH_20_40 | ecosystem: Environmental > Terrestrial > Soil > Wetlands... | reverse complement strand
TCCGCCGTGGGATACCAGCCCAACCTGGCTACGGAAATGGGCGAATTGCAGGAGCGCATCACCTCGACCAAGAAGGGGGCGGTAACTTCGGTGCAGGCGATTTACGTGCCCGCCGACGACTTGACCGACCCGGCGCCGGCCACCTCCTTCGCCCATCTCGACGCGACCACGGTTCTGTCGCGCTCGATCGCCGAAAAGGGCATTTATCCGGCGGTCGATCCGCTCGACTCGACCTCGAGGATGCTGTCGCCGATTATCGTCGGCGAGGAGCATTACGACATCGCCCGCAAGGTGCAGTCGACCCTGCAACGCTATAAGGCTCTGCAGGATATCATCGCCATTCTCGGCATGGACGAACTGTCGGAAGAGGACAAGCTGACGGTGGCCCGCGCCCGCAAGATTGAGCGCTTCCTGTCGCAGCCTTTCCACGTCGCCGAAGTCTTCACCGGGTCGCCGGGCAAGCTTGTGTCGCTCGCCGACACGATCAAGGGCTTCAAGGGCCTTGTGGCCGGCGAATACGACCACTTGCCCGAGGCGGCGTTCTACATGGTTGGAACCATCGAGGAGGCGGTTGAAAAGGCCGCCAAGCTCGCCAAGGAAGCGGCATAACCCATAAACGATTTGCGCCGGTCGGGGCTGCGCTCCGGCCGGAACGATATTGAGCAGCGCCGTCGGAGACAGACATGGCCGCATTTCACTTCGAACTCGTCTCTCCCGAAAAACTGCTGTTTTCGGGCGACGTCGAGCAGGTCGTCGCGCCTGGCGCCGACGGGCAATTCACCGTTCTAAAGGATCATGCGCCTGTCATGACCACGCTGAAGGCGGGCGTCGTGCGGATCGACGCGGGCGGCAAGGTCGAGAAGCTCTTCGTGCGCGGCGGCTTCGCGGATGTGAGCGCCAAGGGGTTCACCATTTTGGCCGAGCAGGCCGTCGCCGTGGTCGATGTGGACGTCGCCAAGCTTGACGCCGATATAAAGAACGCGCGGGAAGACGCGGCCGACGCCAAGACGGAAGACGCCCGCGTTTTGGCGAATGACAAGCTGGCTCAATTGTTGGAACTTCGGGCGGCGGTTGGCGTCTAGAGTAAGTCTTGTCGGATTTCCTATCGCTCGGATGACGCCATCCGAGCGATAATCGCGCAACCTCGCCCCCAAGCGTCAATCGGCCTGGATGAGGACTTCCGGCATCTCGTCGTTCTCTTCACGATCGAGTCCGTCCTCCTCGGCGATTTTAACGCCGGTGATGCAAACTTCCTCGTCGTCTATGATAACCTCGACTGCCTCCAGTCGCTCGCCCTTACAGGGGCCATCGTTGCAATGGCCGGTCGCGATGTCGAATTGCGCGCCATGCTTGCCGCACAAAAGATAGCGCTGGCTGGGGTCGAGAAACTGCTTAGGCTCGAAATCGAGCCGCGTTCCCTGGTGCGGGCAACGGTTTACATAAGCGTAAAGCTTTCCGGCCTGCCGCGTCACGACGATCGGGAAGGGGACAACTTCGCCCGCGTCGTTCAGGCGCGCGAGCACGAAGCCTAGGGCGCGCCGCTTGACGACATCGTTAACATGGCAGACGGCGTAAATTTCGCGGACCTGCTCCATCTGGATATCTCCCTGGCGGCGGGATCTATCCCCGCCGCCCTATTGGAGATGCAATTTCCTTACCTCCCGGGGGAAAGCCGGTCCGCGGGGTGAACCTTCAGTGCAAACTGACGGTCATCAGCTTGTTTTCCCATGCGTTGGCAAGGGCGCCTTCTTTCGTGTCCGCTAGTACGATCGGCGAGCCGTCGGCCGACAGCAAAGCGAAAACGGTCAAACCGGGACCGATTTCCGGAGCCTCCGGATAAAGCCGCGTCACGTCCTCCGAGCGCATGGAGCGCACATAGGCAATGGCTCCGTCTCCCAAATGGGCGAATTGTTCAGGGGTGAGCCGTGGCGTCCGGCTCTCGGGGGCAATTTTTGGTTCCATAGTCACTCTCCTGGGCGGTTTGTCGTAAACCCGCCGCCTTGGCGCCTGCGCCGCAGCGCGCTCCTGAATATAGATACGTACGGCCCGGGATATTTAAAGAGCTCCCGATCGCTTTATAGATCAAGGATGAGCCGCTCTGGATCTTCAAGCAATTCCTTCACGCGGACAAGGAACGTCACCGCCTCCTTGCCGTCGACGATGCGGTGGTCGTAAGACAGGGCGAGATACATCATGGGCCGGATCTCGATCTTGCCATTGATGACGACCGGACGCTCCTGAATCTTGTGCATTCCGAGAATGCCAGACTGCGGCGCGTTGAGAATCGGGGTCGACATGAGCGAGCCGTAGATTCCGCCGTTGGAGATCGTAAAGGTTCCTCCCTGCAGTTCTTCGATGTCGAGCCGCCCTTCCCTGGCCTTCTTGCCGAGCGCGCCAATGGTCTTCTCGATCCGCGCTATCTCCATCTTGTCCGCGTCGCGCACGACCGGAACGACGAGACCTTTGTCGGTTCCCACGGCGACGCCGATATGGGCGAAATGCTTATAGACGATGTCGGAGCCGTCGATCTCGGCGTTGACGGCGGGAACCTCCTCCAGCGCTTGGCAGCACGCCTTGACGAAAAAGCCCATGAAGCCGAGCTTCACGCCGTGTTTCTTTTCGAACAAATCCTTGTAACGGTTGCGCAGCTCCATCACCGCGCTCATATCGACCTCGTTGAACGTCGTTAGCATGGCGGCGGCGTTTTGCGCTTCCTTAAGCCGCCGGGCGATCGTCTGGCGCAAGCGGCTTAAACGCACCCGCTCCTCGCGCCGTGCGTCTTCTCCCCGCGCCGCTTTCGGGGGCGGCGCCGCCTCGGCGCGTATTTCGCGCGGCGGCGTTGGCGGGACTTGGATCAATGCCGGCGGCGCGGGCGCGACCAAATCGCTCTTGAGAACTTGCCCACGTTTGCCGGAACCGGCCACCGAGGAAAGATCAATGCCCCGGTCGAGGACCATCTTGGCGGCCGCTGGCGATGGCGGCATTGCCGGCGGCGCGGAAATCGGCGGCGAGGAGACCGGCGCCGTGGGCTTCGCCACGGGAGCGGAAGCCGACTTAGCGCTGGCCGCTCCCTCGGTTATTTGGCCCAGCAGCGCGCCGGGCGTCACGGTCTCGCCTTCCTTGGCGACAATTTCGGCGAGGACGCCCGACGCCGGCGCATTGACTTCGAGCGTAACCTTATCGGTCTCCAGCTCGGCCAGCGCTTCATCCGCCCGCACCGCGTCGCCGGGTTGCTTGAACCAACGGCCGATTGTCGCCTCGGTTACGGATTCACCTAAGGTCGGCACACGAATCTCAGTCATCGCCGCATCATCCATCGACTTGGCGACGGCATGACTCTGCCGGCGCTGCGTCCTTGCTTCCGGCCGGCGGCCAGAAATACTCTTCATTCGAACGCCCACGTCCGGGGCGAGAATTCTATATCGCCAAAGCCTCGTCGAGAAGCGTCTTGAGTTGCGCGAGATGCTTGGACATCGTGCCGGCGGCCGTCGAGGCCGACGGCGGACGTCCGGCGTAACGCGCCCGCTTGGTCACGCCGCCCGCTTGACCCAGCGCCCATTCGAGATAAGGCTCGACATAGGACCAGGCGCCCATGTTCTTGGGCTCTTCCTGGCACCAGACGATTTCGGCCTTTTTGTATTGCGACAGGCGCACGATCAGCTGCTTCAACGGCAGTGGATAAAGCTGCTCCACGCGCAAGAGATATATGTCGTCGGCGCCCCGCTTGTCGCGCTCCTCCAGCAGATCGTAATAGACCTTCCCGGAGCAAAGCACGATGCGGCGAATCCCTTCCGCTGGCTGCAATTTGAAGGCGCCGGCTTCCGCGGGTTTCATGGCGTCGTCCGACAAAAGCCGGTGAAACCCCTCGTTCGGACCGAAATCCTCGATCCGCGAAACGCAGCGCTTGTGACGCAGCAGCGATTTCGGCGTCATCAGGACCAGGGGTTTGCGAATGCTCCGATGGAGCTGTCGGCGCAGGATGTGAAAGTAATTGGCCGGCGTCGAGCAATTGGCGACCTGGATATTGTCCTCGGCGGCCAGTTGTAGGAAACGCTCCAGTCGCGCCGAGGAATGTTCCGGCCCTTGGCCCTCGTATCCGTGCGGCAACAGGCAGACGAGCCCCGACATGCGGAGCCATTTACGTTCGCCCGACGACAGGAACTGATCGAAAACCACCTGCGCGCCATTGGCGAAATCGCCGAATTGCGCTTCCCAAAGCACGAGAGTTTGAGGCTCGGCGAGGGAATAGCCATATTCGAAGCCAAGCACGGCCTCTTCCGACAGCATCGAGTTAATGATCTCGAACTGGCTCTTGGCGCTGCCCAAATGATCGAGCGGAATATATCGGCTCTCGTTCTCCTGATCGATCAAAACGGCGTGCCGCTGCGAAAAGGTTCCGCGCTCGCTGTCTTGTCCCGAGAAGCGAACCCGATGTCCCTCCCGCAGCAAAGTGCCGAATGCGAGCGCTTCGGCGGTCGCCCAGTCTATGCCGACCCCCGTCTCGATCGCCGCTCGGCGGGCATCGAGAAAGCGTCGGATCGTGCGATGAATGTTGAACCCTTCCGGCACGACCGTTAGCTTTTCGCCGATCTCGCGAAGGGTTTCCAAGGGCGCGCCAGTCTTGCCGCGCCGCTCGTCGTCCGAGGATTGGTAGCCCGGCTTCAGCCCGGCCCAATGGCCGTCGAGCCAGTCGGCTTTATTTGGCTTGAAGGACAGCGCGGCGTCAAACTCCCGCGAGAGCGTTTCACGCCACTCCGTTTTCATCGCGTCGGCCTCGACCCGGGTCATATGGCCTTCGGCAATCAGCTTTTCGCCGTACAGGTCCAGCGTCGTTTTATGGGCCCGAATCTTTTTATACATCAAGGGCTGGGTGAAGGCCGGCTCGTCGCCCTCATTATGACCGTAGCGCCGGTAGCACCACATGTCGATGACCACCGGCTTTTGGAATTGCTGGCGGAACTCGGTCGCGACGCGCGCCGCGAACACCACCGCCTCCGGGTCGTCGCCATTGACGTGGAAGATCGGCGCCTCGACCATTTTCGCGACATCGGATGGATAGGGCGAGGATCGCGAATAGCGAGGATAGGTGGTGAAGCCGATCTGATTGTTGATGATGAAATGCACGGAGCCGCCCGTGCGATGGCCCTTCAAGCCGGACAGACCGAAGCATTCCGCGACGACGCCCTGGCCCGCGAAGGCCGCGTCGCCATGGATCAACAGCGGCAATACGGCGCGCCTGTCGTCGTCGGCGCAGCCGTGCTGGTCCTGTTTCGCCCGCACTTTGCCGAGCACCACGGGATCGACGATTTCGAGATGGGAAGGATTGGCGGTCAGCGACAGATGAACCTGATTACCATCGAATTCCCGGTCCGAAGACGCGCCAAGATGATATTTAACGTCGCCCGAGCCTTCCACCTCGTCCGGCAGAAACGAGCCGCCCTTGAATTCATGGAACAGCGCGGCGTGCGGCTTCGCCATCACCTGGCAAAGAACATTGAGCCGGCCGCGATGCGCCATGCCCAGCACGATCTCCTGCATGCCCAGGGCGCCGCCCCGTTTGATGATCTGCTCCAGCGCCGGCACGATGGACTCGGCGCCGTCGAGTCCAAATCGCTTGGTGCCCGTGTATTTCACGTCGAGGAATTTCTCGAAGCCCTCCGCCTCGACCAGCTTGCGGAAGATGGCGCGCTTGCCTTCCTGCGTGAATACGATCTCCTTCTTCGGCCCCTCGATTCGCGCTTGCAACCAAGCCTTTTCCTGAGGGTTCAGAATGTGCATGAACTCGAAACCGATGGAGCCGCAATAGGTGCGGCGCAGAATTGTCACCATCTCGAAGACGCTGGCGTATTTCATTCCAAGCACGCCGTCGATGAAAATCTTGCGATCGTAATCCTTATCCTCGAAGCCATAGGTCGCCGGATGCAACTCTCCGTGATCGTGGCGTTGCTCCAATCCGAGCGGGTCGAGATTGGCGTGGAGATGACCGCGCATGCGATAGGCGCGGATCATCATCAGCGCGCGAACGCTATCGCGGGTGGCGCGTTGCAGCTCATCGCCGACCGGAGGCGGTGGCGCGGGCGCGACTTCCGCGAATATGGGCGGGGCGGCGGGGACGGCCTTCGGCGCGCCCCAATCTCCGTCGAGCGCGCTCACCCATTCGTTCTTGGCCGCGGGCGGCCAATCCTCGCGAGCCCAGGAGGCTCGCGCCGTTCCATTCCCGCCAGGACGCGGCGCTGCCCCGAGTCCGGCGAAAAAGGCGCGCCAGTCGGGACCAACAGTAGCCGGGTCGGCCTCGAAGGCCGTCAACAGATGTTCGAGATAGGCCGCGTTCGCGCCCTGCAAAAACGAAGTCGTCTCGAACACTTCCTTTTGCGAATTGGACTGCGTATCGACGCCGCCGCCGACACCACCGTTCGTTTCCAAACGCGCCATTTTTTCACATTCCCCAGGACGCGACTACCGCGTCCGCTTCTCTCTCCAATAGTGAGAGATGGAATACCCCCTATGCCCGCAGCGCCTCGACCAAGGTCTTGCCAAGCCGCGCCGGCGAGGGCGAAATACGGATGCCCGCCGCCTCCATCGCCGCGATCTTGCTTTCGGCGTCGCCCTTGCCGCCCGCGATAATCGCGCCGGCGTGACCCATGCGGCGGCCGGGAGGCGCCGTGCGGCCGGCGATGAACCCCGCGATCGGCTTTCGGCGTCCGCGCTTGGCCTCGTCTATCAAGAATTGGGCCGCTTCCTCTTCCGCCGAGCCCCCGATCTCGCCAATCATGATGATGGATTTGGTGGCGTCGTCCGCCAAGAACAATTCCAGCACCTCGATGAAGTCGGTGCCCTTGACGGGATCGCCCCCGATGCCCACGGCGCTCGTCTGACCGAGACCCTCGCGGGAGGTCTGGAAAACCGCTTCATAGGTCAGAGTGCCCGAGCGCGACACCACGCCAACCGTGCCCGCCATGAAAATATTGCCCGGCATGATCCCTATCTTGCATTCGCCCGCCGTGACGACGCCAGGACAGTTGGGCCCTATGAGCCGCGATTTCGAGCCCGACAGCGCTCGCTTCACGCGAATCATGTCATGAACCGGCACGCCCTCGGTGATGGCGACAATCAGTGGAATTTCGGCGTCTATCGCTTCGCAGATGGCGTCGGCCGCGCCCGGCGGCGGGACGTACACGACGCTCGCATCGGCGCCGGTCTTTGCTCTCGCCTCCGCCACGGTGTCGAACACCGGCAAGCCGAGATGCGTCGACCCGCCCTTGCCAGGAGAAACGCCGCCAACCATGCGCGTGCCATAGGCGACCGCCTGCTCGGAATGGAAGGTGCCGGTCTTGCCGGTGAAGCCCTGACAAATGACCTTAGTGTTTCTGTCTATCAGCACGGACATGGGTCGTAATTCCTAGGGACATATGGCGATGAGGCCTGGGATTGAACTCTTATGGACAGATCAAACGAAAACGCGGCGATCCCCGTTCCACGCGGTGCGCATTGATCAGCTCGCGGCGCGATGGCCGCAGCTCTCCGTCTCGTTTCAAACTATTTGGGATGAACGCCCGTTTCAAGGCGGAATGAGGCTAACGGATGGGCGACGACGATCAAATATGCGCCACTTGATCGTCAGCCGCGATTTTATGGGCAGTCTCGCGGCCTCCTGAGTTCAAGGTTCGCTGCTATCCTCTCGCAAGCCCTAGCTGAGCAGCGATCCAGCAAGGTCGCGCAATCCCTCGTCGTCCACGCCGAAATGAACGTGCCATTCGCTCACGCCATGGCTTTCGGCTCCTTCGCGCGAACCGATATCCCCCCAGACATGAAATTCACGCGAAGACATAACGCACACCGGGCGCCGCGCCGCGCCGGCCTTCGCGACGCCAATCACCGCGGCGGCGGTGAATTCCGAAACGACGGCCGTTTCGGCGGCGGAAAAGACAGAGCAGACGTAACGGCGCCCCGAGAGTCCGCGCCAAGAATAAAACCTTTCACGCAAATCCGAAGTTGACAGCGAAGCGAGGGCTTGACCACTCGGCGACGCCCCTGGGGACGTCTCGCGCCGCGCCTTGGCGAATTTGCTTTTGCGATCTTCGCGCATGGTGGTGAATCCGTCGAGGAAACCGATCTCAATCACCGCGCCCTCCGTCTCGTCGCGCGCCCATAGCCGGAACATACGTAGAACAAACAGCGATCACCGTCAACTGACGTCTCCAGCAATCGAGACGAACGACCTATAATCCCGCCGAATAGTAAAATTTATCGCCCGAACTGCTCCGCCTCGCGCCCCTCAGGTAAGAGGTGGTGGCGGTTTCGCACTTATTCAAGGTGAAGGCCGCCGGCCTCGGTGCGTCTCCATGCGGCGCCGCAAGCTTTGGCTAGTTCACGGACGCGCAGAATATAGCTTTGACGCTCGGTCACGGAAATAACGCCGCGCGCATCCAAAAGATTAAACGCGTGAGAAGCTTTTATACATTGATCATATGCAGGCAAACACATGAGATGTTTCGTCTCACCATCGCCGTCTCCGAACTCAAGCAAGCGTCCACACTCCGCTTCGGCGGAGTTGAAATCCGAAAAAAGCTTATCCGTGTTCGCCGCCTCGAAATCATAGCGCGAGTACTCTTGTTCCGCCTGCAGGAACACATCTTTGTAGCTCACGCGCGCGGCGCCTTCGCCGCCATTGAAGTTCAACTCCATTATGCTGTCGACACCTTGCAGGTAACAAGCCAAGCGTTCGAGCCCGTAAGTGAGTTCTCCGGCCACAGGCGCGCACTCCACTCCGGCGACCTGTTGGAAATAGGTGAATTGCGAGACCTCCATCCCGTCGCACCAGCACTCCCAGCCCAGTCCCCAGGCGCCCAGGGTCGGGCTCTCCCAATCGTCCTCGACGAAACGGATGTCGTGCAGGCGCGCGTCCAGGCCGATCGTCGAGAGCGAATCGAGGTAGAGTTGCTGCAAATCGGGCGGCGACGGTTTTAGTATGACCTGAAATTGGTAGTAATGCTGGACCCGGTTGGGATTTTCCCCGTAACGCCCATCCTTCGGGCGTCGGCACGGCTGGGCATAGGCGGCCCGCCAGGACTTTGGACCCAGCGCGCGCAAGGTGGTCGCGGGATGAAATGTGCCCGCTCCCATCTCCATGTCATAGGGTTGAAGGATCACGCAGCCCCGCGCGGCCCAAAATTGTTGCAGGGTCAGGATCAGTCCCTGGAAAGACTTTGCCGGGGACAACTCGGTCGTGGTCATCGGATTTCCTCACAAGGAGCGTCGGCGAAGGGCGCTCTCCAAATCGTCACGGCGCCTATTCGCGAGGCTCGGGCTCGCGAGATTCCAGCGGTTTTCCCGCCTCGGCCCAGCCATCGGCGCCGTCTGGATACCAGGAAACATTGGTGTAGCCAATCGACAGCGCGCGCTTGGCCGCATTCCAGGACATCCAACAATTCTTGCGGCAGTAAAACACAAGAGCTTTGCTCTTGTCGTCATGGGTCGCGCGGCTGAGCCCGTTTTCGAAGTAGCGCTGGGTTGGCGCCGCCAATTCGCCATAGCCCGTGTCTGGAAGCCAAACGCTGCCCGGAATGTCCTGGCGCGGCGCGTCTCGCCAGACAGCTTCCTTGGGCAATCCCGCGGGCTTTGGCGGACGCGGCAAGACATCGACGAAAACAGCCGCCCTTTGGCTCCATAGTTCGAAGGCTTTTGTCGTGCTCAGCACCGAAGCGCCCCTGAGCGTGGCCGGAACGAACGCGCCATAATCGTCCATTCGGTAGCCGACGGGTTCCGTCGGCGTCGCCTTTTGCTCGGCTAGGCTCGCGCCGGCCGCGGCCGCGAAAAGACAGCCCAGCAGCGCGCGCTTCATCGCGCCGACTCGAGCGGCCGCCCGTCCTCGCCGAGCAACGGCACGCCATATTCCTCAAGGATCTTGTCAAGCGGCGCTTTGTTTTGCGCGATGAACTGATTGAGTTCGCGCTTCCAATTCTGGTCGGAATGACGCACCCCAAAGGCGATGCGAAAACTCATCCGCGTCCCCTGTGCGTCGGCTATCGGCGTCACGATCAGTCGGTCGGCGGCCTTTTTGGCGTAATAGCCCGCGAATGGCCCCCAAAGGATAGCGATGTCGAGGTCGCCCTTTTCCAGATCGGCGATCATCGCGGCGCTGGACGATTCGACGCGCGTATCCACCATCAGCGCATAAGGCCTGACCGCGCCCATCAATCCATTCGCCGCGAGAAGATTGCCCGGCGGCGTATTGGCGACGAGACCGATATGTCGTCCATTTTCTTTTAGTCGCGGATCGTCCAAGGATTTCAAATCCGCGAGATCGGAGCCGGCGCGCGTCACGATCGCATATGTCGTGCGGTAATAGGGATTGGTCGGCTGAACCAAATCATTGCCCTGCGGCATGCCGAGGACAACATCGCAAAGATGGGCGTTCAAAGTGTTGCGAATAAAACCGGTCGCGCCGGGATAATACGTGTAAGCCACGTCCTTCTTGAGCTTCTCGGCCAGCAACCGCGCGATCTTGTTTTCGAATCCGTCGCCTTTGTCGTTGGAAAAAGGCATATTGTTGGGATCGGCGCAGACACGCAGCACCTTGGGGTCCACGAGCTCGATGGAGCCGGCGTTGTCCGCGCCCTTGGCTCCAAATTCCGGCCCGAGATTTTGCCCGCTCGTCGCCGGCGCGATCAACATCGCGACGGCGATCACAAGCAGGGAAACTCCGCGAGGGCTCAGTCGTCCTTGCCCGACCATGCGCGACTCCCTGCCGTAGCGCTTGTCCAAAATGGGCGTCAACTCAATTCCGCCCACGATATTTCTCGCCGGGCGCCTTACTTGGCGCTCATGCACTTGGTTTCGGCGTCGGAGAAAGCCGCGGGCTTGTCTTCCTTCTTCTCAGGACGACCGCGGCCTACCGCTTCGGTCGAGCGCGCGCGAAGATAGACGTAGATGTCGTCGAGATAGCACATGGCGTTTTTATTGTCGGCGAAGGCCGGCATAACGCTGTCGTTGCCCGCCTGCTTGTTTTCGCGACCGCCAATGACGATGCCGGAAAACTCCGCGTAATCGAAGCGCTTCACCGAGTCCTTCAGGGCCGGGGCGTAAGTCGAGCCTTCGGCGTTCGGACCGTGACAGACATGGCATTCCGAGTGGTAGCGGCGATAACCGGAGAAGGTGTAGAAATCGACGGTTCCATCGGGCTTCACGTTGTAGGTGGGGTCACCCTTCGCGTCGAAATATTTGCCATCGACCGATTTGACAGCCTTCGGA
>Ga0116136_1001576_pt1 | contig 11295 bp, 11 predicted proteins | sample June2015DPH_20_5_FD_88972 | JGI IMG/M metagenome (GOLD analysis project Ga0116136, IMG submission 88972) | Peatland microbial communities from SPRUCE experiment site at the Marcell Experimental Forest, Minnesota, USA - June2015DPH_20_40 | ecosystem: Environmental > Terrestrial > Soil > Wetlands... | reverse complement strand
TGCCTTGTTTACTCTTTTTGCGTTCCTCTGAACTGCTTCAAGCAGTATTCGTATCTCTCAGGGTTTTTTATTGAAGGGTGGTAGCGGGACTTTGAACACGGCGTAATAACACGTTTGAGAGGGGCGCCTATTCCTGGGCCCATTATAGGTTCATCACCAGTTATTCTTCCTCCTGTCGGGCAACCAGGGCAGATTTTGGGTTCGCTCATTAGTTTCTCACCCTCGCGTGCATAATTGGTTAGATAGTCTTTGAGTGATCTTTTTAGCCATTCATGAGCCGCGTGAACCTCTTGACCGCCATCCGTGTTCTTTTAGAACTTTCTCTACTAATCTCTTTTTCGTAGTTAGTTCCCTTATCTCAGTCAGTCACTGTTCGAGTTGCTCTCCTTAGTAGCTGGATCTTGTAGGCTACCTGAATACGGCCAAACATCTGCGTGAACTCCTTTATCTCAACAGGTGCATCTCAAAAATTATGCCCCTGCAGTGCAATATTGAATAGGTTGCTCATGGTTCAAATCTGAAATAAAGAGCTAAATCACTTTTTTAAGTGAGGGCACAGACTTCACAAATTTACAAAAACAGATTGGCTCGAGGCGATTCGAACGCCCGACCTTCGCCGTGTGAAGACGGAGGATTTGGGACTTTCTGAGGCCTTTTCTTTAGGCGAAATGACCACGAGTAAGGGAGTGAAAACGTAGAACAACAAAAAGAAAAACAAGTCCGTCATTTTTTTAGACGCTTGACGAGTTGATACCACGCAGCTGATGCTGTGATGAAGGCTATGAACCGCTGGCGCTCCGCGTTGTCAGATTGGAATCTGACCTGGTTTTCCAGCGCGAGCGTTTCAAAGCGGGACAGAATGATTCTAATGCTACGCGCATAATTACGTGAGGCAAAAAAATGGGTGAAGTGTCACCGCGAGAACGGGATCAAATGTTTCGGAAAGTAAAGAAGCAATCTCAGAAACTCCTCGAAAAAAAGACAACAGGCGAAATAACCACCATGTTTGAGCAGGCGAAGGCAGAACTTGCCGCCGGCAACACTGAGAAAGGGTTTGCATTGAAGGATTCTGCAGCGGTTAGGTTACAAGAGTACTGCAAGGAAGTCCAAGAGATTCAACGTGGGGTGCACACCCTTTCAGAACTGGGAGACGTGAGAGCCTTTGTGACCGAGAGCGGGCCGATTTTCGCCGAGCTAGAGACCGAATGCGACGCACTAAGAGAGAGGTTTGAGTCTGAATGGCAAGAGGCTTTGGAAGAGAAACAGAATAGGGCGACGACAAGTTAGATCGAAATGTTGAAAGCGCAGCTGGGTGAGGTCGAGAATGGCAAAAAATTTCCACACAAAAGCTGAACCAATTATATAGGTACTCCAACCTGGGGCTAAGGAGTGTGTTGTGTTGCGTCGCGGACGCACCGATGTTGAGGCAAAAAAGCCTAACCCGCCACAATATCGCGGGCGGCTCATCAAGGAATTGTGGAAGCTTCGCGGCGATGCAGTTCCTGAGAATCCAATCGAGCTAGCTACACTGTATCGCGCCGTAGCCCTCGGGCCTGAGCAATGGACGCTCTCCAGCAATAAGAAGTTGGGGTGGAAAGCCGTCAAGAAGGATTCCAAGACGATCGTCGCATGGATTGATCGGCCTCGCTGACAAAGCAGACATTCAAAATAAAGTCCAAAACTACATTCCTCACAAACTTGATTATGCGATAGTAGACCTTGATTGTCGATCACAAAAAGTGCGAACAGTAGAAGGCAGGCTGTATCAAGCTATACTTGTCAAAGATCTCCCACCATACCTCACAGACCACAGGCTGTCGGCGGACGTCTTTTTATCCCAGCTTTTTGCTTGGCGCTGGTGCGCGTGAATAGAAAAGTAGAACCCATGCACATGAATCAGATTTATGAACTCGCTCATCAGAGATTTAACGACCGAAACAATTACTAACCCGATCAGAATCCAGATATAGCAACGCGTAGCAGATATTTTCTAAGGCGTGAACAGCTGGACAGCATTCAGCGCCACTCTAAGACAACCGACATGGTAGGAAAAGACCTCCTCATCGAACTTTTTCAAGCAGCAGAAATGCGCCGCTGGAACGACAAGCTGTGTCCAATCCCGCTGACCGAACTCGACAAGCAGGCACACAAGATGACCATTGCCTACGTGCTCGGCAAGTTCGCCGAACACAGCAGCGACTTCAGCTGGATCGAGATCATTGAGGGCGGCCTGTTTGAGTACTTCGAGCGCCTCACCCTTACAGACTTGAAACCACAGATCTTCGAGAGGATTAAAGCAAACGACGAAACGTACAACGAGCTGAAGAGCGAGGTCTACACGCGTTTTACGCCCCTTATCTCCGATCTAAACGGGCTCGACAAACGGTTTGAAGCGTACCTGTTTCGCCCTCGGGACACCATCAGCAGGAAGGTACTCGACGCGGCCCACTTCTACGCGACCAAGTGGGAGTTCGACATCATAGAACGCGAAAACACGGGCGATTACGAGCTTGACGAGATACGCCGCGGATTGCAGAGGCGCCAGGAGGCGCTTGCTGACGTCGAAGGGCTGCGTTACCTCGCCCTTTTCCCGACGTATCGGAGCTTCGTCGATTTGTGCGGGCGCCTGCGTTTTCAAGTACGATGGGGGCAGCTCTACCGAGTCCCGCGGACCTCCGTGCTCGGCCACATGCTCATCGTAGCAATCATTTCGTACCTGTTCTCACTCGAGATTGGCGCGTGCACCAAGCGCTGTGCGAACAACTACTTCACGGGGCTGTTCCATGACCTGCCCGAAGTCCTCACCAAAGACATCATCAGCCCCGTCAAGCGGGCGGCCACGGGCCTGGACCGCTTCGTGAAGGACTTTGAACAGGAAGAGATGGAGCGCAGAATTTACCGACCAGAGCTCATCCCAAAGGCGTGGCAGCCCGAGATGCGGATGTTTACTGAAGACGAGTTTGTCTCAAAGGTGACGATTGACGGGCAGGTACGCCACACAACCTCTGATGAGATAACCGCGCCGTACAACCATGACCGCTACAACCCGGTCGACGGAGAACTGGTCAAAGCAGCCGATGACCTCGCGGCGTTCATGGAAGCGTACCTGGCGCTGCAGAACGGCATTTCGAACACAGAACTGCAGAACGCCGTTCGAGAGAAGAAACAGTTCTATAGCGAAAAGACGATTGCCGGCTTAAACTTCAACGATGTCTACAAGGAGCTTCGCTAGATTGCAGTGCGCTTACGCCATACCGCGAGCGCATCGCGCGAGGTGCGAGCATTATTACTAAGACGATGCGACATTAGGTGCGGCAGGCGATCACTGAGCGAATCGTACGCGTAGAGGTGGTCGTTGCAGCGCTACTGCATATGCGGCATACACGTTAGCTAATGGTGCTGCTCCCCTTGGTGAAGGAACACGAGGCGTTCGAGCTACTCGTTCGCCTTTTCGAGAAGCGCCCTCACGCAGCCCTCTTGGGTCTCTGTAACCGCCCTAGGCCCAGCGCAGTTTATCGGTGTTCCAGTTTCCGCCGTTGCTGAAATTAACGATTGAATTGAATTGCCGATACACAAAGATGCCGCCGTTGAGCGGGGCAATCTTCGATGACGTGTCGTGGCCACCGTCTGACGCCGTATTTCCCAGGTTCGCAGACCCCACTGCGTCGTTGTGCCACGATCCTGTTCCGGCAAGAGCACCGCCGCTCTCGTCCCAGCTTGTTTGAAGCACCGGGGCTTTTCCGTCCTCACCGATCCAGATCGTCGGATAGGATTCGTGTCCTGGGCCCGCGCTGGTGTTCCACGAAATTTGTATGTAGTAATTGTGGCCTGCGCGAAGTGGCGTAGTAGTGGGTATGTACCACCGCGCGCCGCTGCCGCCGGTCGTGGCGCGGTAGAGGGTCAGGTAACTCGCATTAGGGCCGTAATTGGTGTCAATTTCAATGAAGAACCCGCCATACGCTTTATCCCAAATTTTCTGGTAGCGCTGGCCAGCCACTACTCCGGAGAAATGAAACCCTATCTCCCACGAAACGACGTTCTGGTTGTTGGTTGCGCTGCCTGCCGGGATGCAGACAAAATCACTGCTCGTGTCGTCACCCCAATAGGGGTAACCGTTTGACTGGGTCTGAAATGAGCCAGGATTACTGACGTACGCGTTATAGCTGGTGCCTGCCGTCCCCTGGTTGACCCACGTTGATCCTGCCTGGGGAACGTAATAGATAGTTTGCGTGTTGGTCGGGGGGTCGACGGTCTGGGCCTTCACGGTGACGGTGACAACAGTGCTTGTCGATGCTTGATAGGAGCTGTCACCGGCGAAGGTGGCGTAGTAGGTACGTTTACCGGCGGAGCCAAAGCTCGTGGTGACGGAGATCTGGCCGTTGGCGTTGGTGGTTTTGGTGGCGTCGTTGTAGCGGACGCCGTTGAGGTAGTGGTAGATGGTGACGGACTTGGACGACAGGGCCGTTGAGCCGCTCTTTAGAGTGGCGGTGAAGGTGACGGACTGCTTGACGGTGGGGGCGGTGGTGGATGCCGTGAGGGAGAGTCCGGAGGATGCGGTGACGGTGAGCGGAGTGGAAGCTGCACTTACGGTGGCGACACCTGCAAATAGTACGGTAATGAGAAGAACTGCTACAGAAATTGGGACGATTTTATATGCGCGCATGGGTTGCCTCGGTAAAACGTTCCTTTACATAAGACGTGTTGGAAGGGCATAAAAATGCTTCGGTCATGTGTAACCGCAGAAACGATGCAGCGAGGTCCAAATGGCCAAAAAATGGCTACGGCGAACGATCTGACGTCGGTTTGATTGCCCTTCTTTTTTCCACCGCCGTCGTTGCAGCCGCATAACCAGTGCCTCGTTGTGCTTAGCGGGTTCTTCTTTCGGGGTGCTACGCAACCAGCTTTTTCTTAAAGCGCTGCTAGCACGAAGCCAAACCCGTAGTAAGAGCGACACGTACTTACTACGTCAAACTTAAGCGTCTCAAGGCGGTGATGGGGTTTTGCGTGCTCATTTGTGCTTCTCGCCGAAGGCGGCCATATGGATTACGTAGGCAGGGCCGATTTTGCACGTACTATGGTCCGCCCATCATTACCCATATTGTCATCCCGAGGTTGCGCCCGTAGAGAGCAGCAGAGAGAAAAGAGAGGTCAGCTAAAAGAAAGGTCACCTTATAGTGTGGGTGGAGCTGGGGCGCTGGTGCATTTATGCCGAGATTTTGGCTTATGTTCATGAAAATTTGGTTATACTGGATAAACTCGTGTGCCGCTGCCGAGGTCGCGGCTGTAATGGTAGATCATGTCGTTGACCGTTGTCGATGTGTGTCCGAGGGCCTCCGTTACCTCTGCACGTCTAGCGTTGTTGCGCATCATCACGCCTAATGGTAGCTCGTATGCTTTCTCCAGGATGCCAAGCTGAATGCGCATCAATATCCACACGCAATTTGTGATATCGGCAGAAGTCAACAATCTCGCATAAATCATTAAACGACGCGCCGTATGGTTCCGTCGTTATCACATACTCACCGTCGGGATGCTTATGGGTGGTCGAGTGATCGAATATGCCGAGAATATTGCCCACGTCGTCCGCGTCTACTTCTTCTTCGCGTCCCGGTACACGCACGCGGCGCTTATGGAGTAGTTTACCCAGTTGAGCGCCGTTCGGGAATTTACCGCCAGGGTTCCGTTTTACGCTCATAACTTCGGCATATACATTTTCTAAATCGTCTAATTCTTCGAGCGTTTGAACCGCCTCGATATACCCTGGCGATGGGTTAGGATTATATTGCGTTCTGCGCTCGCGTTTAATATCCTCGGACTTCATGTTTTTTCTACCTCGTTAAACGGAAATATTCTTTCTGGTCGCCGTGCTCACAAGGCGTCATTACGGTATCTTCGTGTTTGAACCGCGGCAAAGGCACCTCATGACGGAGAACTAGTTTGCGGTGCCCTGGAGGGCTCCGCACGTAACACGGCGATGATGGTGTCTCATAAACACTGCGTGCACGACGGTTGAAGAACGTATTGGTCAGAACTTGGCACCCCGTATGTGCTTTGTAGTCATTGAGCTCTCCGATTCCTTTTTTTGAAGAAATAAAAAGACGCCGATAACAAAAATAAGCACCATCGCCCAACCAGTAAGAATTACAAAAATGCCCCACCACATAGAAGCGGGGTTTACCCGCAAAGCGGGGTTGAACAACAACATAATGAGTGCTGCTTCAACAACTATGCAAACCCCTACTATATGTTTTTTTAGCCACTTTACGGCGGCTTGTTTCTGGTTTTCGGAGGCGCTCGAACTATTTGATGCCATTTCTAGACCTGCTATTTGTCAAGCCGGGTTCATCCTCTCTCGCGCTTAGCTCGCGCCGAACAAACTATCAATCTCCTCGCTGCGGACCGTCAGCGGCCGAGCCAGAGGGCGATCCCAGTCACGACGGCGACGAAGACGGCGACGATGAGCCACCCTTGCCAGGTCTGAGGGCGGATCCCATAGCCGATCCGCTTGGGTCCGAACCACGGCCGCTTGGGCTTTAACGTCGTACCGCAGTTTGCACACGCCGTGGCTCCGGTCGGATTAGCCGACCCACAGTTTGTACAATACTCTCGTTCGTTCATAGTCACAACCGTCGGATTGGGTATTCTCTAGCTCACTACATCAAACGCTGACTCTAAAAACTCTGCGTTACCGGGGCTGCGCCACCATGGCCCTTGTTGCACGACCAGCGGCGGTCAATGCCGAGCCGGCCATCACGATAACCAGAGAGAGTGCTATACGTTTTTGGTTCATCTTCTATCACCAATCAAAACGGCAAAACGGCGGCGTGATGCCTTAAGCGCTGTCATTTGGCTTTCACTCTCCCCACAAACGTTTACGCGTCGCCAGTAGAAAAAAGAAAAGAGGTGCCAGCCTAAATTTATCGAACCGACTGTGGTCCATCTAATCTAACGCAGTCAAACCCGTTATGCGTCGCATCTGAGCGTAACTATCCGCGATAGTGGCCTCTAGCTGAAGGTGCATCGTGTCCGCTAGCTCTAAGATGCGCTTTGCTTCCCCCTGTTCCAAGTCCTCGAATATGATTGCTGCGCGTTGCCCGCCGTCAAGCGATTTAATCTCATCTTTGAGTATTTTGGCCGTCTGCTCCGCGTTGTCGCTTTCAGTTTTCTTGCTGGCGACATTATTCGTACTGGCGGCGACGCCGCCTGTCTCATCTTGTTCTGTTTTTGTTTTTTCTTCCATCAAAGGTACAACGGCGGGTGATAGCTTATAGCTGCGCACGTTTGACACGTCGAAAATAAAGGGAGTTATCAGAACTACCTTACCGTGCACGTTGCGCGCTCACACTTTGAGATAAAAACCGTCTAAACAGTCGCGCACATTCTTCTTTTTTGTAGCCTGCTGGCCCGTAACGTCGTGATACTTTGCACAATCGTAACACGATGCCCGCCCTTAACGCGGCAGTCACGCACTTGGTGCAAGGTTCTCGGCCGAATAGTATACGTATGGGCGTTACAAAGACTTGCAAAATTGACTTCAAGGAGTGTAAAATGCCACGAGTAGTGTTTTTTGAGCTGCCTGCCGATGACACTAAGCGGGCGATAGCGTTTTACGAGAAGGTGTTTGGCTGGACCATCACAAAGAGAGAGGGACCCAAGGATTACTGGCTAGTTGTCACAGGACCCGATGAAGAACCGGGAATCAACGGTGTGATAGCGCCGCGCAGGCCTGGACAAGTGACAGTGAACACCATCAGCGTCGCATCTGTCGATGACTTCACGAAAAAGATCGTGGACGCGGGCGGAAACGTTATGATTCCAAAGCAGGCCATCCCGGGCCAGGGGTATCTCGCCCTCTGCAAGGACACAGAAGAGAACGTTTTTAGCGTCATGGAGCCCGAACCGTCCGCGAAGTAACATGAGCTGGTTGCAGACCGGTTCTTACCACCATAGCTCTGCTGACTGCGTGCATTTCCAAGGCCTATGTGTGAGTAACCACGCCTACTGATCTCAGCTTGTTGACGCGTTGGAACATGTGAAACGACGGGGTTTAGCTGCGTTAAACTTGACCCAAACGCAGCCGCCAAAATCTTGGCGGGTCGGCCTCAGTCGATCAGGTCCACTTAAAAGAAAAAGCTCGGATAAACGAAAGAAGCTTTTGTTGTGATGCCGGGCACCGCCGGCACGAGTCCAAAGTAACAAAAGCTTAATTGTTGCGGCGCCTATGGAGGCGGCGGAGGAATATTATGAACACCGTTTTTGAGAACATCTATCTAAGGAGGTCTGTGAGGGATTACAAGCCGAATGACGTGCCCGACGACCTTATCAGAGAACTGATCAAAGCGGGCACGTATGCGCCGTTTTCACCGTATCCCACCAGAGACCAACCGCGGAGGTTCGTGGTCATCAAGAACAGGGAGATGATAGACAGGCTATCCGAGCGAGCGAAAAAATTGTGGCTAGATATGGGCACGAGTTCTGGCCCCGAGATTAAGCGGCCAGAGAACGTTATGAAAGCGCTGAAAATGCCGGAATTTAACATATTCTACAATGCCCCAGTGCTCATCCTCATGTTCGCGATGCCGCACGCGTATACTTCGCATGAGTACGACTGCGCGGCTGCAGCCGAGAACATGCTGATCGCCGCCAGGTCACTTGGCATCGGCAGCTGTTGGATAGGGTTAGGTATGCCTCTGGGTTCTGATCAGAACGCTCTAACAGAGCTGGACGTGCCGGAAGGGTACCGTTTGATGGTGCCGCTCATTTTTGGCTATCCGGTGAAAGATATCGAGACACCGCCGCCACGCGATGCGGACGTCATATTTAAGTGGATACCGTAAATCGCGCGCAAAAAGAAGAGCGCACCCATATAGAAGACGCAATTTTGACGGTCAGCAGTGCAGAAACCAGGATGCTGACGAAAAGCTTTTAAAGAAGTGCTCGTCTAGTCGGGAGGCGTATCGGTATCTCGGTTGAAACGGGATGCGTGATGTTCGAGCGAAGCAATACGTAGTTGCACGGTATACGTGCACATTGCTCTTCGATTGTCGTCTGACTCCCTTTTTTTAGCCGCAGGCGGATGATACATTGCCGCTCCGTCGACTGATTTTTTCACACTGCCGTGCTGCGATGGATCACGTTCAAAATAGCTACCGTTGCCTTTTCGGCACTGCGCGTGAAGAGTATCACCGACTACCTCGAGAGGGAACAGGTCGATCAGGTTCTTGCAGCGGCTCACTAGTGCGCGATGATCAGACTATCTTTGCTGTCAAACAACGGCAGGTGGCAATGTCGTCAAGCGCTACAGTTCGGTCATCCTAAAGACGCCAACCCACACACCTTTCGACACTCATATGCGATCCACTGTGCGCGAAACGGCTGAGATATCAGACGACTGCAGCAGGTGCTCGGGCATTCGAGTTTGAACGTTACGGCGGTGTATCTGCAGTTCAACGACCAGGATATCAAGGAATTTTCGATAAGACGCCATTTTAGCAGTCTAGATTGAGCAATTCATACGCATTCAAATCTGCGGACTTAGTCGTACAGATATTGCTAAGGGCACGGTGCTGCCCCTTAAAATCTGGACACATGGATTCCAGTTTAGCCCAGAACCTCTTCGAGTGGTTAAATTCGAATAGGTGGGTTAACTCATGAATCATGACATATTCCGCCAGCTTGTCTGGTAGCGCGATCAATTGCCACGTGAAAACTAAATCACCGTCCTTCGTGCAGTAGCCCCATCGCTTTGTATTTTTGACGGACACGTTCCCTAAGCTGAGGCCAAACCGCGTTGCGTAAACGGGTAATCTGCTCGTCAGAAGCTCTAAGGTTGCTTTGCTCATCCATTCTTTCAACAATGACAGCGGCTCCTTCGTTCCGTCCACGTGTATGATGATTTGATCGTTCTTTATCTCGATCTCATCTGCCTCTTTGCTGGATGAGACTGTACTTATCGCAAGATACCGTCCCTTATGCATGACAGAACCGGCATCAAAAACACACCGTCTGCTCGATAATTCGCCGTATTTTCGTTCGATCCATGCCTGCTTCTTCTTCAGAACGCTCTTTGCATCTACTCGAGCATCTGGTGGAATAACGACTTCCAGCTGAAGATCCTGCGTAAACCTGAGGTGAATGTACTTGGAGCTCTTGCCAACTTTCACGTGGTACTGAACCTCTATAGCCCCTACCGTTACTGTCCCCACATTACTCACCTACGGATGATGAAAATCATCAATTCTTCACGCAACGAGGTAAGCTGTTTCGTATCAAGGTCGCCTGCAAACTTCTGGAAGCACGTGTCAAACAGCGTTTGCTCTACCCCCGTTGACATCTTTACCTTTCGCCACCAGTCAGGGGAAGAATATCGTCTTGATCTTTCGATCCAGCTCCTTGACGAATGCGGTCGGTCACTATCACTTCTGTTGCTCAAGTACTTCTTGACGACATTTAAGAGAGCATACTCCTCCTTCGAGATGCTCAACTCTTGCGCCCGCTCGCCAATCTCAACGATCACCTTAACGAGGCTCTCCAGCCTTTCAAGCATTCTTTGCTGTCTCCTTTGTCTTCATATGCGGTCGAGCCTAAGACTCAACGTTTCATAGATTCAATTCGTCTCGACGTTAATTCTGATGTGACCTCTGATCGTTTCAGTTATCTCCATCACTATCTCCCGTTTGGAGTCTTTTATATCACTTAGCCGCCGTAGCGCCGTCCGGAGCGTGTTTCGGCCGCATAAACGAGATGATCGCGGCGAACGCAGAGATGGCCGCTGACACAAGAAATGCCTGGTGCATGCCGAGCTCAAAGGCTGCCAAGACCAGAGGATCGCTGCTCAACCCCCCGCCGTACAGAAAGACGTGGTACAAGACCGCTACGGGAAGTGTGCTAAGGACGAGGGGGAATGCGATTGCGATGGCGAGCATCTGACCGGTATTCTGGACCATCGTCCGGATACCGGACGCCGCGCCACGCTCGTTCGGCTGCACGGCGCTCATCGCCGCGTTCGTATTTGGCGACCAGAAGATGCCCGATCCAGCCCCGATGAGCGCCATTAAGACGGCCAACTCCCAGTACGGCGTCGTGCTCACGATAGTGGTCATCCCGATGAGCGCCCCGGCATCGATAAGGAGTCCACCGGTGGCGAGATAGCGCGCCCCATAGCGGTCAGAGAGGCGCCCTGAAATCGGCGCGGTGACCAAGAGCGCGGCGCCGAAAGGCGTCATGAGAATGCCTGTTGTGAGGGGGTCAAGTCCGTAGGGCCCCTGAAAGAAGAAGATGAGGACGAAGAGCACG
>Ga0116136_1001572_pt1 | contig 11319 bp, 7 predicted proteins | sample June2015DPH_20_5_FD_88972 | JGI IMG/M metagenome (GOLD analysis project Ga0116136, IMG submission 88972) | Peatland microbial communities from SPRUCE experiment site at the Marcell Experimental Forest, Minnesota, USA - June2015DPH_20_40 | ecosystem: Environmental > Terrestrial > Soil > Wetlands >... | reverse complement strand
TATAAACTGGAAACAAAAGAGGCAGGGCCCCTCCAAGACCCTGCCTTTTTTGGCAATCCATTAGCAACCTCTGTTTAGGACCTCCTGAGCCTCATCCCCGGGCCCCCGGGCCAACCGGACCGGAGCCCGCCAGGGCCAAGGGTGAGGGTAACGGAACCACCGGGGTGCCCGGACCGCTCATGGTCAGGGTATTGAACCGGCTCCGCTAAGATTAAAGTTGAGAGGCCCTCCTCTTCCGCGGGAAGCCCAGCAAGGCCAGGCCCAATAGCCCTGTACCCAGCAGCAAGACGCTGGGGGGCAGGGGGACAGAGCCGATCAAAACACTATTGGCACAGGTGGCAGAGGGGTAGATGAAGGAGAAATCCCCGATATTAAACCCTGTGATACCCGCCAAGCTCACCTCCACCACACCCGTTCCCCAGGTTACCGCTTGATATCCTATCGGGCTACCATTGGCCCAAACGGGTACAGGCTGGGGGTTAGCCTCATCATAAGCGCCGCCGTAAATGTAACCAGTTGAGCTAAAATAGGAAATGGGGTTGTTGTATGTGGGGTTTATAAAGAGGCCCCCCATCTGCCCGCTGGTGTTAGACAAGCGAACGGCCCACGATTGGCCGGCGCTGTATAGGAACAAATCGGCGGCAACGGCGCCTAAATCACCAACGGTGGCGCCCGGCCAGCTGGTGAAGATTTCTAGGTTCGAGCCAACCAAATTCGCCCCTTGAATGTTAAAATTGTTATCGCCTGAACTCGCAATCACAGGAAACCAACCAATCCAACCAGGATAGCTCGATACACCGGAGTACTGGTAGGCTTCCACCTCTGTAGTGGGGTTAAATTGATAAGCCCAGGCCCCGGTGACACAAAGGGCGACGCCAGCCGCCACCATAAAGATTAACAGCAGTGTTTTCTTCATCGGGTTCCTCCATTGCTCCATAAGTGTTAATAGTTAAATAAAAAACCGGGCTGCCTTTCCAGCATGCTGCGAATACCTTCTCTTGTGATCTGGTATTCGTCGACCATCAGAACTTTAATGGTCACCTTATTTCCTCCTTTCGTGCCATGGCTATTGATCAGAATTCTCCAGATAGAATCAGCGGGGTTACGCTTGTCCGCCAGGACAAGGAAACCTCATCTATAATGTCGTTTCCTGAGAACGGAAAGTTACATAATATTTTGACAAAATTAGAGCGCGTCCCATTTTGGCTGGCAGAACCAGAACCAGTCATGGAAAGCAAACCTGATCATCTACTCTCGGGGGCCGTAGAGACTCTCTACTAATGCCACCCTCAAAGGCAACTGGGACGTGGCCATTGAGAATAAAAACCACTTGGCGCTGGTCTGGATGATCTCCCGGGTTTGTCTAAAACAACGCGCCGGTGAATGATGCCGGTGAGGAGGGAAGGTGGAGGTGGCTGAACAGACGTATACCTGCTAAGATCACCTACTTACTCACCACATACATTAGTTTTGATAAGCATCTCCTATATCTAATTTTTTGGATGAACCAGCCCACAAACTTCCCAGCTATCCGCAACTAAGAGCTTGATTGTCCTCGCCAGGCTTATCATAATTTTCCCGCCCTATGATCCTGAACAATCGCCGCCCTCACCGCCCTTTCTCCAGGCTTGACGGTTCCCGGTTTTTTTGATAGGTCCTGTTCATCTCATGGAACAGGTGCGCCCATGAACCTCTTGGACCTGGGGATCTTGATCCTGCTCGGGTTGGTTACCATCCGGGGATATTACCGGGGCCTGTTCCAAGAACTGGCGGGCGTGGTGGGGTTGGCCGCGGGGGTGGTGGCCGCCGCCTATACCTACCTGCGGCTGGGGGAGATCCTCTCGCGCTGGATCGCCGACCCCCAGTATGCCCGCGTCATCGCCTTTGTCCTCATCCTGCTGGTGGTCTATTGGCTCACCTACGTGGTGGCCAATGCCCTCCAACGCCTCCTGTACCACCTCCATCTCGATTTTTTCGAGCGTCTGTTGGGGGCTCTATTTGCCCTGGTCAAGGGGGCGCTGCTCATCGGCTTCGGCTTGATGGTTCTCGCCATGCTCCTGCCCCGGGAATCGCGGCTCCTCAAGGAATCTCGCACCGCCCCTGAACTTACCCATCTCAGCCGCCAGACCCTGGAATTGCTGCCCCCGGACTTTAAAAAGTGGCTCCAGGACAACCTGCAGCGCTGGCAAGAACGGTTGGAGCGGAAGAAGCCCGAGGAGGCGGCGGCCGCGGTGGGGCGGGGGGCTTGAGGGCTCCGGTCGTTCCTTAGGACTGCCCATCGCCCCTTAGAAGGGAACTTTTTGAAGATGAACGGGAAAGATGCCGACCCCGGAGCCATGATCAATGAATTTGCCGCCATTGTCCGGCGACTGCGAGGCCCCGGCGGCTGCCCCTGGGACGCCCTCCAGACCCCGGAGACCTTGAAGACCTACGTTCTGGAAGAGGCCTATGAATTGATCGAGGCCCTGGACAGCGGTGACCCCGAGAAGATCAAGGAGGAGTTGGGAGACCTGCTGCTGCACCTGGTCTTCTTAAGCGACCTTTACCAGGAGCGGGGCGACTTTTCCCTGGTGGAGGTGGTGGCCGGGATCGCCGCCAAGATGATCCACCGGCATCCCCATGTCTTCAAGGGTGAAGAGGCCAAGACCCAGGAGGACCTGCGGCGCCTCTGGCAACAGGCCAAGGCCCGGGAGGGCAAAGTGGCCCCGGGCGCCCTGGGCAAGATGTCGCCGGCGCTGCCCGCCCTGGTTCAGGCCCACCGCCTGGGGGAGGCCGCGGCTCGCCTGGGCTTCGACTGGCCCCAGGTGCAGGGGGCCCTGGACAAGGTGGAGGAAGAATGGCAAGAATTCCGTCAGGCCCTCACCGGCCCTGGCAACCCCGCCCGGGAGGAAGAGCTGGGGGATCTCCTCTTTTCCCTGGTAAACGTGGCCCGCTTCCTGAACCTCGATTCCGAGAGGGCCCTTAGGCGCACCATCTACAAGTTCATCAAACGGTTTCACGTGGTGGAGCGCACCCTGGCCAAGGCAGGTAAGACCCCGGAGACCGCCACCCTGGAAGAGATGGAGGCCATCTGGGAGGCCTGCAAGCAGGAAAAGGCCGGTAAGGACAGTGGCCAGTGATCAGTGGCCGGTAGCGGCATGGATAATTTTTAGATCCAGGTTAACAATCAGGACATCAACCGGGATACCCCGATTTACCCATACACTGTTTCACCACATCTGCCTGATATTCAGGTTCCGCCTGCCTTTTCTTTCCGTCCCCATATGGAGCCTCACGCCACCCTGAGCCAATCCCTCCCAGCCCATGCTTGCCAAGGCCCCGCAAGAATGATAAATATATAAAGTTTAAGGGATTATACCAGGATGAAAGCCAGCCGGACCCTGGGAGCCATCTCCCTGCGAGTGACCATTAGCCTCATCCTGACCGTCGCCGCGGTCCTCACCCTTCTATTCTATTTTTTCTGGCAGAAACTCAATCTGAAAGTAGAAGTTATCCTGAAAGACCAGTTCAACCAGCAGCAACTGATGCTGGCCCGGAAGATTGGCGACAATGTGGAATCCTATTTCGACCTTCTGGAGAGCGCCCTCATGGGCTATGCCGGATTATTTCAAAGCGCCCTGCCCCGGGAGCGGGAGCTGAACGAGGTCATGGCGGAAAGGTTTGGCCGGCACCGGCACTTCGGCATCCTGGATATCCGCCGCTACAACGCCGCCGGGCAGGAGGTGCAGGACCTGAGCGTCGGGGCCTCGCCTCTGCCGGCCGGGTACCCGGCGCTGCCTGCCGCTTATCTGCGGTGGGCTCGTGACCCGGCCCATCGCGGCCGCCTCTTTCTGAGCAAGACCTTCGACTATGCCGATCCCCCCTGGAAGGGGCGCCGGGTCATGCGTTTCCTCACCCCCCTTTATTGGGGAAGGGACCAGGTCTTTTCCGGGGTGGTGGAATTTCTCCTGGATCCGGTCTTCATCTGTGAAAAGGCGACTGCCGGGGTGCGCTCCGGCCAGACGGGCTATGCCTGGATCATCGATCAGGACCAGATCTTCCTGGCCCATTATGAAAAGGATTTTGTGGGCCACGATGCCATGCAGGTCCGCATCGCCCGTAATCCCGAGATCGTCTTCCGGGGCTTGCGGGAACTCAACGCCGCTCTTCTGGCGGGCAAGGAGGGGATGACGGAATACGACTCCGCCTGGCACCGGCAAAAGGTGGGGCTGATGCCCAAGCTGGCGGGCTACGCCCCCATCAACTTCACCAAGGGCTTGATCACCGGGGTAACCGACCTGGAGGATCCGGGCCACAACCTTTGGGGTGTGGCGGTGGTGGCCCCGGTGGAGGAAGTCTCCGGCGAAGTGCAGGAGGTGCTGCACCAGGAGCTGTTTCTGGCGGGTCTGTTCCTGGTGGTGGTGGTGCTGGCCAGCGGCGTCTTGATCGCCATCGCCCTGGCCTTTAACAGGGCCTTGGCCCGCCAGGTGGAGATCAAGACCAGGGAACTGGTGGATTCCCAGGAGCACCTGATGCATTCGGAGCGCTTTGCCGCGGTGGGCGAAGCCGCGGCCTACGTCAGCCATGAAATCAAGAATCCCCTCATGGTTATCGGCGGCCTGGCCGGCCAGGTGGAGCGGCGTCTTAGCGACCCCGCCCACCGGGAGAAACTCCGGGTCATCCAAGAGGAAGTCAAGCGCCTGGAGTCGTTCCTCGGCTCTTTGCAGGATTTTTTGCGGCCAGTGCATCCTCTAAAGCGCCGCGTCAACCTGAATGAAATTATCCGGGAGGTCCAGGCCTTGATGGGCCCGGCTGCCGAGGACAAGGGCATCAACCTGGAAGAGCAGCTGGACTCCAGCCTGCCCTCGATCGAAGCCGACCCCACCCAGCTCAATCAGGCAGTGCTCAACCTCCTCAAGAACGCCCTGGAGGCCACCGGCCCCGATGGCCGCATCATCCTGGCCAGCGGCTCTAAGAAAGGCCAGGTATGGTTTTCCATCCGGGACACCGGAAAAGGCATGACTCCGGAAGTCAAGAGCAAGATCTTTCACCCTTTTTTCACCACCAAGGAAAAAGGCACCGGGTTGGGACTGGCAGTGGTCCACAAGATCATCACCGACCACGGCGGCACCATCGACCTGGAAACCACTCCGGAGGCCGGCAGCATCTTCACCGTCAGGTTGCCGCTGAGAGGCTGATGCAAACTAACCGCGCTCCCACTTCGGAACAACTCAGGGAATCTCGCAAGCGCCGGCGGGAACGAGCCCTCATCGCCCTCACCCTGGCGCTGGTAGTGGCCATAACTACCCTGGAAGTGCGCCTGGTGCACCAGGGTGGCCAACCGGTGGCCGGCAGTCTCCTGGCCTTTGGCCTCATGAATATCAACGCCTTTCTGCTGCTGCTCTTCACCTTTCTCATCTTCCGCAACCTGGCCAAACTCTTCCTGGAGCGGCGCCGCAAGGTCTTCGGCTCCCGGCTGCGCACCCGCCTGGTCCTCACCTTCATCAGTCTCACCTTGCTCCCCACCCTGTTCCTCATTTTCATGGCCTGGCAGCTCCTCTCCAGCCAGGTGGATTACTCCTGGGACCGGCAGGTGGAGGAGTCCCTGGACAAGGCCATCGATCTGACCCGCACCTTCTCCATGGAGGTGGAGGACAACCTCAAGGCCCATGGCCGCATGTTTGCTGAGGAATTGCAGGAAGGTGGCGATTTGGCCGGCGGGGATCGAGATTACCTTCAATCCTTCATCCAGCGGCGTCGTGCCGATTATCACCTTACCGGCCTGGAGGTCCTGGACCGCCACGGGGCGCCGCTGGCTGGCAGCTACGATCCCCAACTGCGTGGGGCCCCGGAACTGCCGAGGCCGGCCCCCGGGGTCACAGAGACCCCGACGGAGGCGGTCCTTCACCAGAAGCTCGGCAAACAGGAAGTTCTGAGTTTCCTGACACCGGTGGCCGACGCCGCCGGCGAGGTCCAAGGCTACCTGCTGGTGCGCCAGGCGATTCCCGAAACTCACCTGCTGCGGGTCGCCGCCGCGGAACGCAGCCTTCAGGAGCTGCGCCACCGTCTCTTGCAATTCAGCCCGCTGAAGGTGAGCCATTACCTGGGCCTGATCATCGTCACCTTAATTGCCATGATGGCTGCCATCTGGCTCGGGTTTTACATGGCCCGGGAGTTAACCACCCCCATCCGGGAACTGGCCGAGGGCGCCCTGAAAGTGGCGGGAGGGGACTACGACTTCCATATCCACCAGGAAGGGCGGGACGAAATCGGCTTTCTGGTGCAATCCTTCAACAAGATGACCCAGGACCTGCAGCAGGGTAGGTCGCAGTTGGCCGCCGCCTACGGGCAGTTGAGCGTATCCCACGAACTCATCTCCACCCAGAAGCGGGACATGGAGATCCTCCTGAAAAACGTGGCCGCGGGGGTCATCGCCCTGGACGCCGCGGGCAAGGTCACCATGATCAACGACTCCGCCGCCCAGATGTTGCGCCTGAAAAGGGAGGAGGTGTTGGGCCAGGAGGCCCGGGTGCTGCTGCCCCCGGCTGCATACCACCGCATGGTCGAGGTGGTGGCCGCGGCCCGCGCCGCGGCCCGGGGCACGGTGGAGAAGCCCCTGCATCTGATCCTGCCCAACCAGACCCTTTATCTGTTGCTCAAAACCACAGTGCTCAAGGATGAAGCCGGCCGCGACCTGGGAGTGGTCATAGTCTTCGAAGACCTTACGGAACTGGAGCGGGCCCAGCGGCTGGCGGCCTGGCGAGAGGTGGCGCGCCGGATTGCCCATGAAGTAAAGAATACCCTGACCCCTCTCAAGCTGGCGGCCCAGCGCTTGCAGCGGCGCTACGCCGAGCGCCTCGGGGAGGACGGCCGGGTCTTCCAGGAATGCACCCAGATCATCGTCAACCAGGTGGAGGAACTCCAGAACTTGGTAAATAACTTTGCCCGCTTCGCCCGCCTGCCCCAGCTGACCCTGGCCCCCCAGGATTTTAACGCCCTGGTCCAGGAGACCGTGATCCTCTATCGGGAATTTCAGCCCCGGGTGGCCCTGGAATTTCACCCCGATCCCCAGCTGCCCCCCGTGCTCCTGGACCGTGAGCAGGTGAAGCGGCTGCTCCTCAATTTACTGGATAACGCCCTGGCCTCCATTGACGGGGTCGGGACTATCATGGTCTCTATACGGAGAACTCCGGCCGACGGCAGGGTGGAACTCAGCGTGGCTGACACCGGCAGGGGCGTCCCGGAGCGTGACAAGGTGCGGATCTTTGAGCCCTACTTCTCCACTAAGCGGGGCGGCACCGGTTTGGGCCTGGCCATCGTCAATTCCATCGTGACCGAGCACCAGGGCCATATCCGGGTGGAAGACAATGTCCCCCGGGGGACCAAATTCATCATTGACTTTCCCATGCACAGGGCCGATTATGCCGGGAACCTTGCTGGTAGTTGACGACGAGCCCCAGATTCTGCGAGCGGTGGCAGGGGTCTTGCAAGACGAGGGCTTCGAGGTGCTCACCGCCCCGGACGGCGAAACCGCCCTCAAAATGGTGGCGGCCGAGGTCCCCGACCTGGTCCTCCTGGATATTGCCTTGCCGGGCCTGGACGGCCTGGAGGCGCTTACCGAGCTGAAAAGGCAGCACCCCCTGCTGCCGGTGATTATGGTCTCCGCCTACGGCTCGGTGGAGAACGCCGTCAAGGCCACCCGTCTGGGGGCCTTCGATTTCATCGAAAAGCCGCCCAACGCCGACAAGATCCTGTTATCGGTGCGCAACGCCCTGGAGTGGGCCCGGCTCGCCGAAGAGAACCGGCGCCTGCGGCAACAGCGGGCCCCGGTCAAGGAGATCATCGGTGAAAGCGCCGCCATCAGCCGTCTTCGAGAGAAACTGGCCCTGGTGGCCCCCACCAACGCCGCGGTGCTCATCATTGGCGAAAACGGCAGCGGTAAGGAGCTGGTGGCCCGGGCCCTGCATGCCTCGAGCCGCCGCGCTCACCAGCCCCTGGTGGAGGTGAACTGCGCCGCCATCCCCGAAGACCTCATCGAAAGCGAGCTCTTCGGCCACGAAAAGGGGGCCTTCACCGGGGCTTCCAGCCGGCGCCGGGGCAAGTTCGACCTGGCCCATGAAGGCACCCTGTTCCTGGATGAGATCGGCGATATGAGCCTGAAGACCCAGGCCAAGATTCTGCGTATCTTGGAGGAGCAGCGCTTCGAGCGGGTGGGGGGGGGCCACCCCATCCAGGTGGACGTGCGGGTGCTGGCCGCCACCAATAAGAACCTGGAAGAGGAGATCGCCAAGGGGGCCTTTCGGGAAGACCTCTATCACCGCATCAACGTCATTCCCCTCAGCGTGCCGCCCCTGCGGGAGCGCCGGGAGGACATCCCCCTGCTGGCGGCCCACTTCCTCCTGGAGCTTTCCCAGGAGAACGGCGCCCCGGCCAAGACCTTCACCCCCGCGGCCCTGGAGGCCCTGGCCGCCATGCCCTGGCCGGGGAACGTCCGGGAGCTGAAGAACTTCGTCTTCCGTCTGGCCATCCTCAGCCCCTTCGATTTGGTGGACGTGGCCGATCTGCCCCTGGCCGCCTCCGGGGCAGAGCCGGCGGCCGATTACGACTTTATCGACCCCTTTCTCCAGGTGCCCTCCTTCCGGGAGGCCCGGGCCCTCTTTGAGAAGCAGTTCTTGCGGCGCAAATTGTCGGAGTGCAAGGGCAACGTCAGCCTGCTGGCGGAGAAGATCGGCCTGGAGCGCTCCCACCTCTACCGGAAACTTAAGGCTTACGGATTGGAACCCGGGAAGGAGGGGGAGGGATGAACGGCCCGTGCGATCCGCTTAGCGAGCAGATGCAGGCATAAAAAAAATCGGGATAAGCCGAAGCGACGGGAGGGCTTTTCCCGATTTTCTTCATGGGATTGGCAGGGGAGTTTGCAGGGATCTTTTCTCGTTCCCAAGCTCCTGCTTGGGAATGGAAATTCTGGCCCAGGCTCTGCTTGGGCAACATCTTGTAATAAGGGGATAATTTTCTGTCAATAATCCTTGCCAGGTGGAGCCTGGCATAAAAAAAAGGTTCCCAAGCAGGAGCTTGGGAACCAGAATAAAACTGAATCCCACCCTTCTTAAATCTTGCCGCCCACCTCCGCCAGGGTCTGGAAGTAGATGCGGCGGACGCCCGAAAGGCGCTTCCGGAAGCAGAGGCCCAGTTCCATGCAGGCGGTGTAGAAGGAGGCGGGGCTGAATTCCAGGGCCATGAACCGGGCCATGGTCCCCTGAGCCAGTTCCTGGGGCAGCTCCTTCAACTTCTGGGCCACCTCTCCCAGGCCCTGCCACATGGGCAGCAGCACCAGGTCGGCCTTTTCCTGCAGCCGGACAATTTCGCCCTTGACCGCGGCCAGGGGGCTGGTCTCCCCCATGGCGTCGCCGGCATCCTGCACCACCTCCACCCCCAGGTGTTTCAGAAAGTGCAGCAGGAATTCCCGGGGACGGCTCTCCCAGGGGCCCAGGTTCCAGATGGCCGCCGGGATGCCCACCCGGGGCAGCTGGTGGCCGCTGGGACGCCAGTGGCGCAGTTGACGGGCCCGGGTGAATAATTGCTCCCTGAGCTCCTGGAAGTAGCGGTTCCGCCGGGCGTTGGATTTCCACAACAGGATGCGGGCGTAGGCCTTGAGCCAGGCGTAGAACAGGTCCAGGGTGATGAGACGCCTGACCACCGAGGGCCAGGAGTAAAACTTCTTCATGGCCCGGTTGGTCTCCATCTGCAGCTCAAAGGGAGAGAACTGGCGGGGCTGGAATACGGTGTGGAGGCCGTCGTACTGGCTCCAGTCCCGGCAGATGATCCGGTTTTGCGCCTCCATCTCCTGGTAGAAGGGGGTGCCCGGCACCGGCGTCAGGATCAGGTATTGCAAGGAGTCCAGGTCCATCTGCCGCGAGATCTTGACGGTGTCCCGGATCACCTGATAATGGTCCTCTTCGGCGCCAAAGACGAACATGCCGTGGACATTGATGCCGAAACGGTGAAAATTGACCACCGCCTCCTTGATCCCCTCCACCGTCTGGGATTTGTTGTAGGCCTTCAGGGTGGCCGGGTTGATGGATTCCAGGCCCACGAAGACCGCGAAGCAGCCGCTGCGGGCCATGAGATCCAGGAGTTCCGGGTCCCTGGCCGCCTCCACCCGCACCTGGGCGCTCCATTCGATCTTCAGATTTTCTTGGAGGATGTGCTCGCACAATTCCTTGGTGCGGGCCCGATTGGCCGTGAAATTGTCGTCACAGAAGAAGATGTGCAGGCCCTGGAGGCCGTTTTGCCGGATCTCCTCTATAATGCGATCCACCGAGTTGGCGCGGTATTTCCGGCCGAACATGAGGATCACCGAACAGAAGCTGCAATTGAAGGGGCAGCCCCGGGAGGTGGCGATGGAGACGACGGGCAGGCGCCGCCGGGACTTTCTACCGTGGATCAGGCCATAATCGGGAATGGGCAGGGCATCCAGGTCCTCCACCATGGGGCGCCAGGGATTCTGGCGGATGGCGTCCCCCTGGCGAAAGCAGAGGTTCTGAATGGCGTTCGGGTCGCCGTCGTTTTCCAAGGCGGCCACCAGTTCCGGCAAAGCCCCTTCGCCCTCGCCGCAGATGACGTAGTCCGCGTGTTCCATGCCTTCCAGGGGTAGAAAACTGGGATGGGCCCCGCCCAGGACCACCGGCGTGCCGCGGCCCCGGTAAAAATCCGCCAACTCATAGGCCCGGGGGACGGTGGAGGAGATGCTGGAGATGCAGACCAGGTCCGGTTTAAAATCCAGGGTCCCGTAGTCCGGGGCGGCCATATCTTCGACCACCACCTTGACCTCCCGCCCCTGGCGCTGCAGGATGGTGCCCAGGAGCAGCGAACCCAGGCGAGGAATGGTCACCCGGCTGAAGATATGTTCCCGGGGGGCCCGGGGTTCTATAAAGAGAATCTTGTTCATGGGATGCGCCATGGGCATCTCCTCTTGCCATTATTCCAAGAACAGCCGGTAAATCAAGGGCTCACGCCAAGCCGTCTCGCTATGGTCAGATAGCCGGGGCGACTAGCTTTGGAGCGGGAATTAAATGACTCTATTGTGGGAATGTAAAGGGAAACGAGGCCAATGTCAAACGAATCTTCAATGCTCTCCAAGTCTTAACACGGAGAGCAGATTCCCTTGGTGGGGGAATCTGCTCTGGCCTATGCTCTTATGCAAAAGGAGGAATTAGTCTAGACGCAACCGGTGGGTTTCGCCAATCCCGCCATCTTACAAGCGCCTTTGCCCGGTCCGGAGGGAAACAACTCATAAATATGTTTCAGTTTATAACCTGTCACCTTGGAAAGGATCCGCAC
>Ga0116136_1001556_pt1 | contig 11425 bp, 7 predicted proteins | sample June2015DPH_20_5_FD_88972 | JGI IMG/M metagenome (GOLD analysis project Ga0116136, IMG submission 88972) | Peatland microbial communities from SPRUCE experiment site at the Marcell Experimental Forest, Minnesota, USA - June2015DPH_20_40 | ecosystem: Environmental > Terrestrial > Soil > Wetlands >... | reverse complement strand
CATGAAGTTGTCCACTGTCTTGAGATTGATGTGGTCTGCGTCCACGTGGTACGGCTTGGTCCAGCCCAGCGTTCTCACGGCTTCATCGGCCGCCGCTCGCGTGCTGGCAGGACTGGAACCGATAATGGTATGTTCCCGGTTCGATTTGTTCCACACCGGGATGACTTCCACTCCCCGCTCGGCTGCCATCCTACAGGCCTGCAGTTGAGGCTTGGCTTGGTGAGCAAACCTGTCGCCAACTCCGATCGAATACTTTGAAAGTGAAAGTGTGCCGCCCATGTTATCACCTCTTACGAAACCCCAGAGCCCAACCTACCGGCCGAGTCACATCCTGCGAAGTTCCTTCCCCGGCCAAGCCGCAACCAAACCGGCAAAGTTGGAACAGCTTGCGCGCTTCCCCAAGAAAACGCTTGACATATCTTTCCGAACCAGCCATACTGTTGCGGGGATGAAGGATCGCGGCATTCGAGAACTGCCCAGATCATTCGTCGTCAGTCAGAAAGAATGGCTGATTTCCCTCTCCTGGACGTCGCCGCGTAAATCCTACGTTTTCAACGGCTCGAATGCTCAGATCTCGCGCCGACGTCTCGGCATCCTCGATTGTGCCCCGCTATCTCACCAAGCTTGTCGGAAAGACAGCTAGTCAAGAAGAAAAGAGAAACTGGAAACTAGAAATTGGAAACTAGAAAGCACGCGTCCGGACCATCCGGCAGTCGCCATCACATCCAACCGGCTGCCCGCGCTAAGGCAGAAGCTTGAGTTTGAGGTTGCGGAATTCGATCCGAAATCCTTCTGCTTCAAGGCCCAGGTAGCCTTTGGGCACTTCAGGAACTGCGAATTCGCTGCTCACACCGCCGTTGACCCAGAGAGTGATTTTCGGCCCCTCGCACCGAATCTCGTAGATGTTCCACTCCCCAGGCGGTTTGATGCGGTTCACCTTCGGTTTGGGACTAAACTTCATCTCAGTGAGTTTGCCGTCAACCAAAGTTTGGCCGAACAGAAACCCGTCGTTTCCGGCCCCTACTTGTGCCTGGTGCCAAACGCGCCCGTCGGCGTTATTTCGAACGAAGACCCCGCTGTTATATCCTTTCAGCCCTTCGCGCTTCGTGAAGCGCCATTCCACGTGAAGTATGAGATTGGCGAATTCGCGATCGTAGCGAAGCCATTCGTGACCGCGATCGCCCTCGCAAATGATGATACGGCGCGCCTTATCGAACGTCCACTGGGAGACAGGATCCAAGGTCTTGTCGGGCGGGATGGCAACCCGTGTCCAACCTTTGAAGGACTCGTCGGGCAGGATATCGATCCACCCGGAAGTATCGGACGCCAAAGTGTTCTTTGTCTGCCCCCACAGTGGCGCCGAGAGTAGACACGAGATAGTAATGATCAGAGCCCAGCGTGATTTCATACGCACTCCTCCTTGAATTCACCATAACCCATTTATTTTCAATAATATTGCCACTTTAGACTCATATCTCCTTTGTTTTCATGCACATTCCCGCTTTGCCACCAAGTTTTCTCCGGCGGTCCTTTGTTTTCAATGACATTCCCGCATCGTCCAGCATTTCTTAAAGTTACTACGGTCGTCGTGATGAAGCGTAGGCAATGATGTTTCGTCGGTTTGGAAAGAAGGATCGGGACGTCATCTGTGATGTCGCTACGTTCATGACAGAACAGCCCAGCATCAAATAGTAGCCTACCGTGATAGGTGTAGATTGTCAAGAGTTCTTTTCGGCCCTTTTCAAGGCGTTCACGTAAGAGCGTCTGACCGAGGCGGGCGCCGACAGCCAGGACAGGCCAAGGATGGGACGCGGTCACAGAGATGTTGCGCGTGTTCGTGGGGCGCATACATGAAACCCAATGTACGCGCCACCCGCGATTGCGGATCTCCAAGACATCTGCGCTTACGTCGCCCAGCATGACCCGCGGCTCAGTTTCTCTGCCTTTGCTTCCTCCATTCCTGTAGCGTGGGCGTGTTGGGAAACAGCCTCACCCCCAGGAAAAAATGGAGAATCAACCCACTCACGATGACCGAAGGAATGCCGATAAACATTACCTTTTGGAGAAAGTCAATCAACACCTTCTGAGAGTGTTGAATATACACGATCTGCCCATGATTGTTCAGCGGGTCCGTCTGTGTCGACGTCGGCCTGGACGAGCCATTCCGAAAGGCGACGCCAAAACAGTAGAAGGAAGCGACTCCATCAAGCCAGACGAGCAAAAATAGAATGCTGTAGATCGCTCTAGTCACCCTCTTCCAAAATGGGTCCGTGGGAACAACCGGAATCGTCTCGGCGGTCGATTTCGCGCGGAAATCCGCAGTACCTACTGCTTCACATTCCCTTAGAAAATCAGACTTTGACAGTTGAACAATTCTCAGGGCCACCAGCACCCCAAACACGGTGCCCCCCAGTCCCACCAAGTGCCACGGCAGTAACCTGGGATCAGAGGGAGGGGCGAGCGGTGTTGCAGCGAAGTCGAAGATACCTGCTAACACAAGTATGCCGACTGCAGTCAGGACGCCTTTTGTATGGACTCCTGGCCAGCGCCAATTCATCCTGCGTCGATACCTTAAAGAGAGCGATAGTAGGATGGTGACCAGAAACATTGTGGCCAGGAGTTCTTGCTCGATCGAAAGTGCATCGCCATTTGCGAAGAGCACCGTCATGCACCCAAAGTACACAAACCCTAGTTTGTAATCGAGAGAGAACTCCTTCCATCGCGTCGGGTAATTCAAACTGGGCGCATCGAAAAGGGCCATGGCTTTCTCGTAGTCTAACACCCTGGCGTGATGATCAGTTGTGGTTTCTCTATGACAGCCGTAGCCACGGTGCCGCCGCGGCGACCAGTTCTGACCGCCGGTTCTTCCCTTGATGGCGAAGGCGTAGCCTGCCGGAGTAGTTGAATCCCGTGCGCAAAGGGCTGGTGAAGCGGGCAGTTCGCCCCCACAAGCTGCGCGGGGTGCGAGACGCGGGAAGAATTAGGAAGGTGGTGTAACGGCGGTCCCGCCCTTCCCCTCCGTGGTAAGAGATTCGTGTCAGGCGTTTGCCGTCGCGGGCTTGGGCTGATTTCCGGCCCGCCCCGCAAGAACAATCATAATTGCTGATGCCGCCACCGAGAGCCAGCCAAAGGCATTGCCGTAGCGCGCGTAGAGGGTGGGAGTGGCCGGACCGAGAGGCAGGTCGGCAAGCAAGCTGCTGCCCGGCAGATAATCGCTTCGCTGGCGCGTAATGGTGTGGCCGTAGCGGTCGCTGACGTTCAGATAGCTCTCGCGGCCCGCCCGGACGACCGAGTACCCGCTTTCGACTCCGCGCAGAGCGGCCACACCCGAGGCCATCCAGGCGTCGCGGTAGAAGTCCCAGGCCGGCACCAGCATGGCAGAGACGCCGAGCCGCCCGTAGCGCCGCCCGAAATCGGTGAAGATCAGGTCGCGGCAAATCGCCAACCCAAAAGGCGCGCCGTCGATGGTGCGCACAATCTCTTCTTTCCCCGGCGCAAGATCGCTCTCCAGGTGAGGGACAAGATGCTGCTTGTGGTACTCGGCAAGCAGTTCTCCCGTGGGACTGAACAGCCACGAGGCATTGTCCTTGCGCTCGGCGCGGTTCAATTGCACGCCCGCCACCAAATACACCTCCGTTCTCTGTGCCAGCGACGCGAGTTCGTGTTGACGCTTCGCGGCCTCCTCGGGCGCGAGTGCGGTAATCTTCTCCGGCAGCACGACGATGCGGGCGCCCTGCCTGGCGAGTCTCGCCACGGTGTCCTCATAGCCGCGCCACACGGCCTCGGCGCGTTCGGGCGGCGTGTTCCCGCCAATGAAGTCGTCGATCGCCACCATTCCGATCCTCACCGTGGGCGCCGTTTTGGCCTGACGCAGGCGAACCGCTCCGTAGCCGAGTCCAGCGGCGATCAACACCAAGGGAACTCCGTAGGCAAGCCAGGGGCGCTCGATCCGCAGTCCGCGATAGAGCGCCACCGCAACGGTGGAGGCAAACAATCCGACGAGGAAGACGACGGCGGGCGCGCCCAGCACGGAAGCGATCTGAATGACGGGTAGTGCGTCCATCTGCGTGTAGACGAAGGTGCCCCAGGTGCCATGCGGCGAGAAGAACGAGACCAGCGTGTCGATTGCAGCCAGCAGCACGGGATACACGAAAACAACCAGCCAGTTTCGCGAGGCCAGCACCGCGGCGCGCGTCCGGACCACGAAAAAGCCCCAGACAAGAACCTGGAGGAGCAGCAGCACCACCGTCGCCAACGTTCCCGTGGTCGTCAGGTAGTAGGTGAAATTCGAGGTGAGGCCGATGGCCGCCGCCAGCCAAGCCAGCAGGCGTGCCTCCCGCCGGCTGGCATGAAAAGCCGCAAGCAGTAGCGGAATGGGCGCCAGCCAGGCGGCCAGCCACCAAGGCGTGAGTCCGAGCGTGAAGTAAAACAGTACGCCGGAAACCACCGCGGCAGCGAAGCGGGCGCCACGAGCTTGTAGAAGTTGGTTCATCGGGTTACTGGGTAGTGCGTCAATTTGATGCTGTAGCGGCGAGTTTATCTCGCCAAATGGCGGCGTAAAGCCGCCTCTACATCAAATTGACCCACTACCGGTTACTGCGGCTGTTGACCTATCCGAGAAACATAACGTGAACGTAAGTCCCCAGCCTCACGTTATAGGCGAGGTACCAGCCGAGGTGATCTGGATCCTCATAAATCACGATCTGGTCAGAAACCCAGAGCCAGTCATCGCAAAAGCCGTAGTCGTATGGGGCAACGCTAAAGTAGAAGCCGCCAAACCAGAAGCGCTCCCTATTCCCTCCTTCAAGCCGAAAGACATGGCCGCGACCGACCCCCCCGTGAAGTGCCCATGCTCCCAAGGATTATCGAGATGGTAGTGAGGATCATTACGGCCGGTCTCATGCCCGATCCACTTATTGCCGCGATCGACGTGAGGGGCGTTCGGGTGCCCGGGCTTGTCGCTATAATTGCGGTGTTCCTCCGGGGCGCGCCCTGCACCTCGAACCGGAGCAGGCCCCTTAGAAGGAATGTGCTCGCCGACTTTACCCTGGGCGTGTTCATCGCCCTTGGTTTGCGCGAAAGCAGGAACGGAAAGGATCAACAACGTCACAAGAAGTCCAATATACTTTTTCATGCTCACCTCCTGGAATAATTTACTGCTTGCCCGTCCACCATTGACAGCCTCTCATGCCGCTTTCATAGAACTTTTGAGAGAACCTAATTTACCGCATGTTGGTGATTTTGGCGACGGACGAGTTTCTGCAAAGGGTTGACACGCCCTTTCACGCTAAGTCTCCTGGCCCGAAAACATACACCAAAGTGTTTGGAAAAACCGATAGCCGTCGATCCCCCTCGGACGAGTGATGGCTCGAGTAGCCCATTCGTAAGAGTTTCGCGCGCTTCTGCCCCCCGCTCCCCAAAAGTCGGCTTGCGTTTACGGATGTTCGCGGCCAAGTGGCTGGGAAACGCCCAACCCGGAGAATTGGCGCCGCCAAGCAGCACGAGGTAGAAGTCCGGTTTCCCGGCTTCACGGCCACGTGGGTTCATAAACACTACGGCGTTTATCGCGGGAAATCGTCGAGGGCAGGTTCATTTGCGATTCTGCGCGGTTGCACGACCCTGTACGGTTTGGCCGTACGGCCAGACCGATGATTTCCGGGTTCCCTGCAACCGAGAATCCGCAATGGTTACCCGGCAGGTATAGAACAGGGTCTCGTTGAACCTACATCATGCTATAGTCTGGTTCTAAGATTCCGAGTGGAAAATGGAGTCGATGCATGGGCAACCTCTGGAATGAGATTAAGCACTCGCTGCACATGTTCTTCAAGAATCCCGGCTTCACCCTCACCGCGCTGGCCGCCTTGGCGCTGGGCATCGGAGCCAACACCGCCATCTTTTCGGTGGTCAATACTGTACTGCTGAAGCCTCTTACCTACCCGGATGCCGATCGCATGGTCGAGTTCTTTCACAGTCCGGCCAGTGGCCGCAGCCTTCTTGCTTCCAACCTTGCCTCGATTCCGATGTTTCATCTCTATCAGCGGCAGACCAGCGTATTCCAGGACGTTGCCGCCTACGACTTCACCAGCCCCGGCTTCAACCTCACCGGTGACCGGCCTGAACAACTCCACGGCATTCACGTTACCGAGGGCTACTTCCGTCTCTTCGGCGCCCCGGCCATGCTGGGCCGCACCTTTACGCCGCTCGAGGACTCGCCCCACGGCGGCAAGGTGGTGGTGCTCAGCTATGGCTTCTGGCAGCGCCGCTTCGGCGGCGATCCGGCCATCGTCGGAAAATGGCTCTGGCTGGGCAATGAGCCTTACACCATCGTGGGCGTGATCGGGAAGGACTTCTTCTCCGACCCCGATGCGGACATCTGGTTACCCTTTCAGTTTGAGCCCGAAAGCACGAACGGAAACCAGTACTTTCAGGCCGCCGCACGTCTCAAGCCCGGCATCACGCTCGCCGCCGCCAACGCACAAATGAAGCTCGCGACCGAAGAGTACTATCGCATCTTCCCCAGAAGCAGCCCCAGCGAAGGGGAGACATTTGCCGTTGAGCCGCTGCGCGACTTGATCATCGGTGATGCGCGTCGATCGCTGCTGGTCATGCTGGGAGCAGTGGGCTTGGTGGTGTTGATCGCCTGCGCGAACGTCGCCAATCTGCAGCTCGTGCGTGCCTCGGTACGCAAACGGGAGTGGGCCATCCGCTCCGCGCTGGGCGCCAGCCGCGGGCGCATCATCCGCCAGTTGCTGACAGAAAGTGTGCTGCTCGCGGTTGCGGGCGCCGCGCTTGGCCTGATTCTGGGGTGTGCCGGCGTGCGCGCACTGCTCGCCGTCAGCCCCGCGGGTCTACCCCGCCTCGGCGAAAACGGCTCCGGCGTGGCGATAGATTGGCGTGTCCTCGCCTTCACCCTCGCCGTTGCGCTGCTCACGGGTATTCTGTTTGGGCTCTTCCCCGCCTTCGCCGTCTCGCGCACTGACCTGAACACTTCGTTGAAGGAGGGCAGCAATCGCTCCGGCACAGGATTTCGCGCGGGCAAGACCCGCTCGCTGCTGGTCATCAGCGAGGTCTCACTGGCGCTGGTGCTGCTGATCGGCGCGGCTCTGCTGATCCGCACCTTTATTTCCCTACGCGCGGTCTCTCCCGGCTTCGACTCCCACAACGTCCTCACGGCCGAGATGTCCATGACCGGCTCGCTCCTGCACACGACGGCGGGCATAGCTCGGCTCTCGCGAGACGTTCGCAATCGGCTCAATGCGATCCCCGGGGTGCAAGTGTCAGCGTCGACGGTCTGGCTGCCCAACCAAGTCGATGACGGTATGGGCTTCCAAATCGCTGGACATCCCGAGAAGGGCTGGATGGGCGGCCGATGGATGAGTTTTTCGCCCGGCTATCTGAGTGTCTTCAAGATTCCCATCCTGCGCGGGCGCGATTTCCGGGAGACCGATACGCTCGCGGCTCCCGGCGTGGTGCTCATCAATCAGGCTTTGGCCAACAAATACTGGCCCAACGAGGACCCCGTGGGCCAGTACATCCAGCTCGGCACGGGTATGGGGGTGCAGGCCAACGAGCCGCCGCGGACCATCATTGCAGTGGTGGGCGACACCCACAACAACGGCCTCGGCCACCCTCCCGATCCCATGATGATGGTTCCTACGGCACAGGTTGTGGACTGGTATGCCGCGGCTTACTCCGACACCTCCGCGATGATCTGGGTAGCGCGCACCCGCGGCGACCCCCATCAGGCCTTTGCTGCCGTCACCGAGCAGTTGCGCCTCGGCAGCGGAGGCCTTCCGGTGGCGCATCTCCGCACCATGGAGGAAGTGATAGGGCGTTCCACGGCCCGCCAGAGCTTCAACATGCTGCTGCTCACCATCTTCGGCGCCGTGGCGCTGGTTCTCGCCGCTATCGGCATCTATGGCCTTATGGCGTACTCCGTCGAGCAGCGCACCCAGGAGATGGGCATTCGCATGGCGCTGGGCGCAGACCCATCCGCCATCCGTAAGCTTGTCGTCTGGCAGGGCGTGAGGCTGTCTCTGGTTGGCGTGGCGGGGGGCATCGCCGCAGCCTTCGGCCTGACGCGGCTCATCGCCACCTTACTGTTCGGCGTCAAGCCCTGGGATCCGGCGGTGTTCATCTCTGCGCCGCTTATCCTTTCCGCTGTGGCGCTGCTCGCCGTCTGGCTGCCTGCCACGCGCGCCTCCAAACTCCACCCCATGCAGGCGTTGCGCATAGAGTGATGGGGAAGTGTTGATTGCCGTAATCTGCCCCCCCTAAACCGCGTATGGCGCATACATCGCCGTATATGTATGCGCGCCAAGCCTCGCCTGGCGACATCTGGCGCCAAGTGTTCACGGCAACCGATCCATCGCCAGATCGGTGCAATTACCATGACATAGTGAAAGGCGCATACATAAGAATCCATGTATGCGCCACCCAACACTGGGGTATAGCCACTGAAAGGGAAACCGCCTTCCGAACCCTGCATCCACTTGACGATAAGTTCTAGTCGCCTTACCGGAAAAGTGATCGAAGGCCCTAAAACTCGTAGCGCAGTCAAATCCCAGATCACCCGCCGAAAGTCGCCTTGTGTTTACTGATAACCGGCAAACAGCCCTTCACACGACCTGTCTTTCCAGGACGCGGGACTACAAGCGGCAACTCAGCTAACGCGTAGGGGAAAAATCCCTCGCCGACCCTTTCAGCTAAGCATGGGCAGCAGCAATACGCTTAATCAAGTCGAGTTGCTGGTTGCGGTTCTCGGCGCCGATAGTAAAAGCATCCAGCACACCGAGCGACAGGGCGTATTTCAGCGCCTCATCAACACGCGATCTCATGTCACCCTGACCGAGGATCTTCATGCCGATGATGGCCTTGCCCGCCTCGCGCCCCGCTCGAAGGGTTGCGACGACGGTAGCGGGGTCTGCGTCCATATACGACCCGATGGGGTTCACTCGAGAGAGCATGACTTGGACCCAGGGAGATTTCGCCGCGGCGCGGAGTGCGCCGATGGCGTGGCAGGAACAACCATGAGCCCGCACGATTCCCTTTTCTTGCGCCTCCGAGATCACGTCCATGGCCGGCCGGCACTTTTCGGTCCAGTCGTCGTCAGTCATGCAATGCAGCAGGAGGATGTCGATGTAGTCCGTCCCCAGTTCTTTACGGAAGCGGTCAATGTCGGCGCGCATTCGTGCCGCATTGCGTGACTCCGATTTGGACATCACGGTGATTTTTTCTCTCGGCATTTTCTTCAGGGCCGCCGCCACGTGGGCGTGTGATCCGTAGGAATCAGCCGTGTCAAAGAAACGCAAACCATGGTCGTATCCTTGCAGTAGCAGATCGGCGAGGCCCTGAATGCCCAAAGCCGTTTGATTGGAATGATGATCCCCGCCCATCGTCCCCGTGCCGCAAGCCAGCCGCGACGTCTTGATGCCGGTTTGGCCCAGGACGACAATATCCGTAGCACTGAACTTCCCTGTTACTAGCGGCATTGCGGCGGCCCATCCTCTTGATCCCAGCCACGCCGCACCAACGCCCATGACTGACTTGCCCAAGAAATCCCTACGCTTCATGGATGCACCTCTCAAATAAGCTGATTTGCCTTCGGCTGAACCCCTGGGGTACAGTCCACTCCCCCGAACATGCATCGGGCGACCACAAGGGTCGCCCCTACCATCCCTTGGAACCTTTGAGCAAAAGCAACCCCAGCCGCTCGGCCCTAATGTCCCTAACCTTACCACTTTTGCTGAGTGTGTGCAACCAGCACAGTGCGGCTGCCGGCCGCAACCAGAACGAGACTCTCTGCGTCCTCCGTGCCTCTCAAGCCTTAACACGGAGCACACTGAGCCTCTCAGTGCCCTCCGTGTTGAAGTTCTTCTGACTACGGAGCACACAGAGGAATCTTCGCGGCTCGACAAGAAGACGGTAACCAGCGGTACAGGGAGAATGCCGTCCGCCCGCCCTAGTCACCCTGCCCACCTTGTCGTGGATGACTGTTTGTGTGGCTCACCACCACGTGGGCACGGGCTTTCCGTCGATCTTCAAGATCGCTTCCTGTGCGGCAGAGCCGATGCGGCGCATCTCGAGGGCCTGCTGGAGCGCGGGAAGGGCGTCCTTCGCATCGGGGCCGATGTCTCCAAGAGCGGTGGCGACGCTTCCCAGCACAAGCCCCTGCTCATCCTTGGCCAGCAGCCTCTCCGCCAATGGGTGAACTGCCGCGCGCGCCGCGGGGCCGATGGCTCCAAGCGCGTTGGCCGCAGCAGCACGCACGTAAGCCACCGGGTCACTCAGGGCGCCAACCAGATTGGGCACAGCGGGAGCCGCTATGGCCCCCATCTCCTTCAACGCAATGGCTGCAAGACCCTGTACGCGAGGGCTGGAATCGGAAAGCGCTTTGGCCAGCGCGGGAACTGCGGCGGCGCCTTTCGGCCCGATCTGGGAGAGTGCCCACGCAGCGGCTGAACGCACCTGAGAATTGGGATCATTGAGCGCCACAGCGACTTCGCTGACCGCCGGCGCTGCGTCCTCACCAAAGGCCCCGATGGCTCGAACCACGCCAGGGCGGGCAGGATCGGTGGCGTGCTTGAGCTTGTCACGATAGGCTGAAAGCGGAAGCCCACGGTAGATGGATACCCCCGCGAGTACGCCTGGAGTCGCTTGCGGCAGCTCCGGGATCAACTGTGGTTTCGTCTCGGGCTCCCGCTCGGCCGCCGAGGCCGAAATCCTCTCCAGAACCACATCATTGATGCCCAAGTTGTAACCTGCGGAGCGATTGTCTTTTCCGACGCAAACGAAGCTGAGCGTGTGTCTCCCCTTGGTCAGAGAAAACCAACCGAGGGGTCGGTCTAGGGCGACATACACTTCGGGGAGATAGTTGCGAAAGACCTCAGGACCTGGCGACGGAACCTCCGAAGTTGCTGGCTTCCGCGTGTCCAGATTAGTCGGTTCGCCATCCAGCAGAGCAACGTAATCCCCGTAATCGGGGCCTTCCGCCATCTCGGCAACGAGCTCGTAGCGGCCCGTGCCCGCGAGGTCGATGGGAATGTTGATTCTGGCTCCCTTACCCTGCGCCTCGAAGAAGAGCAGGTCTTTCGACCAGTCGACTTCCCGCTGCACGGACGCCTTCCCGGCTTCGGTGGTCACCTCCTGGATCGAGTTCTCCACCGTGAGCTGCTCGGCATTGCCAAGCGGTAGGCGCTCATCGCCGTAGGGTGGCTCGGGCAGGTCCTCATTCACACCTTTCTGGTACCAGAACGCAACACTCGAAAAATAATCTGGGCGTTCTTCGAAGCCGGAGCGAACTGTCCCGTCTGGATCGTAAGTCCACCCGTAATGCTCGATGCCCGCCCAGAGTGACTTGGTGAACGGTATCGGATCGGGAACATGCCATCGGTAGGCACTGAGTCTCGCCCCGGTAAGCTCCCCT
>Ga0116136_1001555_pt1 | contig 11428 bp, 8 predicted proteins | sample June2015DPH_20_5_FD_88972 | JGI IMG/M metagenome (GOLD analysis project Ga0116136, IMG submission 88972) | Peatland microbial communities from SPRUCE experiment site at the Marcell Experimental Forest, Minnesota, USA - June2015DPH_20_40 | ecosystem: Environmental > Terrestrial > Soil > Wetlands >... | reverse complement strand
GGCCTCCGGCGACAGCGTCAACGAAATATTCTTCTGGGCAAGATTCTGGTTCATCTGCCCGACCAGCAAGTCCAGAATCTGGACGAGGTCATTATCCGTCAGGGCATTGAAAACAATGATTTCATCCAGACGGTTAAGGAACTCAGGGTTGAAAAGCCGCTTCACCTCGCTCATCACCAGTTCTTCGGCTTTTTTCTCCGTGGCGCCTTCCGCCCCCGACTGAAACCCCATGTGCGACTTGCGTTCCAAATAGCGCGCGCCGATGTTCGACGTCATGATGATGAGGGCGTTCTTGAAGTCCACCGTGTTGCCCAGGCCATCCGTCAACTGGCCATCCTCGAAGACCTGCAAAAGGATGTTGAACACATCCGGGTGGGCCTTCTCAATCTCGTCCAGCAGGATCACGGAATAGGGAGCACGCCGCACACGCTCGGTAAGCTGGCCGCCCTCTTCGTAACCCACATATCCCGGCGGTGAGCCGATTAACTTTGAGACCGAGTGCTTCTCCATGAATTCCGACATGTCAAAGCGCACCAGGGCACGCTCCGAGCTGAACAAAAAGGCGGCGAGAGAGCGGGCCATTTCCGTTTTGCCCACGCCGGTTGGGCCCAGGAACAAGAACGAGCCCACCGGACGGCCGGGCAGCTTCAATCCCGCCCGCGAGCGGCGGATAGCGCGCGCCAAGGCGGAAATTGCCCGATCCTGGCTAATGATGCGCTTGTGCAGCTCTTCCTCGATGCGCAGTAGCTTGGCGCTTTCCTCTTCCTTGATGGCAGTAACTGGAACGCCGGTCCAGCGGGCGACCACCTCTTCAATGTCTTCGTGCGTCACCACCCCCATGGCCGTCTCATCGATATTATACTTCTCGCGCAGCAGGCGGAGGTTCTCGCGTTCCTTACGTTCTTCGTCGGAGTAGAAGCGCGCCTTCTCAAATTCGTGGTTGGCAATGGCGTTCTCCATGCGGTGCACCACAAACTTGATGCGCTTCTGCACGTCGATCATTTCCTCGGGCAACGAACTTTGCCGCAGCTTTACGCGCGCGCCCGCTTCGTCAATCAGGTCCACGGCCTTATCGGGCAGGAAACGGTCGGGGATATAACGGTTGGAATGGTACACGGCCGTATTCAGCGCCTCATCCGTGTAGGTCACCGCGTGAAACTTCTCGTACCGGTCCTTGATGCCGAACAGAATCTTGATGCCTTCGCCTTCCGAAGGCGGCGGGACCTTGACCGCCTGGAAGCGCCGCTCGAGTGAACGGTCTTTCTCGATGGACTTGCGATACTCAGCGGGAGTGGTGGCGCCGATGCACTGGATTTCGCCGCGCGAGAGGGCCGGCTTCAAAATGTTGGCAGCGTCGAGCGACCCCTCCGCCGAGCCCGCACCCACCAGCGTGTGCAATTCGTCAATAAAGATAATGGCGTTCTGCGCCTCCATCAGTTCCTTCATGATGGTCTTCAGGCGCTCTTCAAATTGGCCTCGATACTTGGTGCCCGCAACGATCAGGGAAAGATCAAGGGCCAGAATCCGTTTGTCGGCCAGGAAGGATGGCACGTCGCCGTCGGCGATCCGCTGCGCCAGGCCTTCCACAATGGCGGTTTTTCCCACGCCCGGTTCGCCGATCAGCACGGGATTGTTCTTGGTGCGGCGGCAGAGGATCTGCACGACGCGCTCGAGTTCCCCTTCGCGGCCCACGAGCGGATCCAACTGATTTTCCATCGCGGCCTGCGTCAGGTCGCGGCTGAACTCGCCCAGCAGTGAAGTCTCTTTGGGGCGGGCTGTGGCAGCCTTATCGTTCTGCACGCGGCTCAGTTCTTCGCGCAGAGTGGACAAGCGCAGGCCCCGCTCGTGCAGGATTTCCGCCGCAAACGATTTGTCCTCGCGCAGCAAGCCCAAAAGCAGATGTTCCGTGCCAATATGCTTGTGCGCCAGACGCTCCGCTTCCTCCGCGGCATAAGCCAGCACGCGCTTACATTCCTGGCTCAGAGGCAGGTCCACTGAGGTCGAGACTTTCTCGCGGATGGGAGTCCGGCCTTCGATCTGTTTGCGAATGGACTCAATCGAGGCGTGCGAGCGCAAGAAACGGTTGGTGAGTGCCTTGTCCTCGCGCAGGAGCCCCAACAAGAGATGCTCGGTCTCAATGAAGGGACTGCCGAATTGGCTGGCTTCGTAGCGCGCGAAAAAAATTACACGCCGGGCCTTCTCAGTGTACCTCTCGAACATAGCTCCTCAGTTCTGCTTGGAGCCCCGCCTTCCCTACAACACACCGTGCCCCAGGAAGTGCGGGGGTCATGGAACTATTGGAACTACCCATTCCGTCAACTTTCCCTTCGCCAAGCGCAATGTCCGATTGGCGCGACGGGCTAGGTCCAGGTTGTGCGTCGCCAGCACCGAGGTTAGATGATGTGCCCGGTGCAGGTTTTCGAGCAGGTCGATCACGCGCTCCGCCGTACGATGGTCCAAACTTCCTGTGGGCTCATCTGCCAATAAGAGGGCGGGCTGATTGGCCAGCGCCCGGGCCAAGGCCACTCTTTGTTGCTCCCCGCCCGATAGTTCACCCACACGACGTTGTGATGCGTTTTCAAGTCCGACTTCGCCCAGTAATTCTCGGGCGCGCGCCCGGGCATCGCTCATGCCACACCCGCGAATTAACTGCGGGACAACAACGTTTTCCAGCGCGCTGAATTCCGGCAGAAGATAATGCATCTGCCAGACAAAGCCTATCTTCTCATTGCGATACAAAGCACGTTCGTCTTCTTTGTACTCATTCAATCTTCTTCCTTCAAAGTATACCTCACCCTTCGTCGGAGTGTCCAGCGCAGCCAACAAATGCAATAGCGTTGTCTTGCCCGAACCCGATTCTCCCACGAGAGCCACGAACTCCCCGCGCTTCACTTCTATGCTCAAATCGTCGAGAACCATGACTTCTTCACTGCCGGACCGGAAGGATTTCGTCACGCTTTCAGCTTGCAAGAGCGTCCGTGGTCCGTGGTCAGTTGTCCGTTGCCTGTCTTCGTTCAAAGGTATTATCCCATCCGCCTACAACAGCCCATATTTCATCAGACTGACAACGGGCTGCTGACTTCATTCGTAACGAAGAATCTCCACCGGATTCAGCCGGGCTGCCGCAAGCGACGGATAAAGCGTTGCCAGAAAGCTGATGGTGATGGCCGCGGCCGCAATCCACACGCCATCCAGCGGGTGGGCGTGGAAGGGCACCGCCGACAGCGCGTAGACGTCCGCCTGGAGTGGAATCAGCTTATAAGTATTCCCCAGCCAAGATATCCCATACCCCAAGATCAGCCCGAGGAGGGTACCCACGCCGCCGATCGCCACCCCGTGGAGGGTGAACACGGCCCAAACCTGTCGCTGCCGCGCGCCCATGGACATCAGCACGGCGATGTCGCGATTCTTTTCCATCACCATCATCACCAACGCGATAAAAATATTCAGCGCCGCCACCACCACAATCAAGCCAATCGTCAGGACGGTGACGAGCCGCTCCAAGCGCAGAGCGCTGAAAAGCGAATGGTTCTGCTCAATCCAGGTTGTGGTGTCATACCCCTGCCCCGCTTCGCGGCGAATCTCTTCCGCAACCTGCTGGGCGCGGTAAACGTCATCAATCTTGAACCCGATTACGGAAACCTCGTCGGCAAGATCAAACAGGCGCTGGGCGGTGGCGAGATTCGTGAACGCCCAGGTGGCGTCAAAATCGTAGAAACCCGAATCAAAGACCCCCACCACGCGAAAGTGGCGGAACTTGGGCACGATCCCCTGAGGAGTCAAGTATCCTTGCGGGCTGGTGACCAGCACCGTGTCACCCACGTAGACGCCCAAGGCGGTCGCCATCTCCTTGCCGACGATGATGGGGTCGGCGTTGGGAAAGGTCTCTGACAAACCCCCGAGCGACCCCTCGCGCAGATGCCGCAGGAGGGTTCCCACCTTCACCTCCTGCCCGGGTTCGACGCCCTTCAAAAGCACCCCTTGGGCGCGCGAATTGCTGGAAATCAGGGCTTCCTCATAGAGCGAGGGCGCGGCGGCCACGACGTGCGGCACGTGCGCCAGGCGACTCGAAAGCTGATCGAAGTTCTTGATGCCATCGCTCTCCTTGCGCACCAGATTGATGTCGGTCGTGGCGCCGAGCAAGCGGCTCTCCAGCTCCTCGCGAAAGCCATTGTTGACAGCGAGGGAAATCACCAGGGCGCAAACGCCCGCCGTTACACCGATTACGGAGATCACGGTGATAATCGATATCGCCGCCTGCCGCCGCTTGGCCCTGAGGTAGCGAAGCGCCATAAAGAATTCAAAATTCATTGCGCCATCATTCCAGGGGACGCCCTCCCGGCCTGCTCACCCACTTTCATCGGGCGACCCTCCTGGCACGACCGGTAAATCAACGCGATCAATCGCATGTCGCGCAAGCCCACTTCACCCGGCGTTTTCGGCTCATGGTTCTCCAAAATGCAATTGGAGAAGTGGTCCGCCTGGCGGGCGAACTGGTGGGGTGAAGGCTCGTCGGTCGGCTGGTCGATAGCTGCTCCGGCGCCCTGGGCGCGCAGGTGCAGCCCTTCATAAATGAATGCCGGGTCAGCGTCGATCCATCCTTTCGAACCGTTGACATGGATGGAAGGTGTTCCCGAGGTTCGAGCCGTAGCTGGTTTGGCAGGTCGTGATGATTCCTGATGGAAATCGCATTGTCCAGACCAGGTTTTCCTCGACCTCCTGGAAGCGGCCATCGTGGTCGACGATTGAGGAAAATCCACTAACCTCCACCGGCTCTTCGCCCGTTAAATAGCAGCAGGCCTCAAGTGAATAGATGCCCACATCCATCATCGGACCGCCCCCCGCCATCTTCTTGTTAAGCCGCCATTCGCCCGGCCCGATGTTGAATCCATCCACGCTGTGAATGGCCTCAACAGTTCCCACGTACTCCTGATTGATCAGTTCGATGGCGCGGAGATTCGTGGGCTCCAACTGGCACCGGTAGGCAATCATCAACTTGCGTCCCGCCGTGCGGCATGCGGCAATCATCTGCTCGCACTCCGCCACATTATTGGCCATGGGTTTTTCGCAAAGGATGTGCTTGCCGGCTTTCGCCCCTCGGATGGTGTACTCCGCGTGCATGCCGTTGGGCAAAGCGACATAGAGGGCGTCAACCTCAGGGTTGTGGGCAATGTCCTCGAAGTTTTGGTAGTTGTAAATGGATTGGGTGGAAATTCCGTATTGGCCGGCCACGCGTTCGGCCTTGTCGCGGTGCCCGCTGACCAGCGCCACAAGCTTCGAACGCTGCGAGATTCTGACGCCGGGCATGAACTGGCCCATCGAAATGCGTCCCAGCCCCACAATTCCGTAACCAATCTTGCGCTCTGCCGGTGTTTGTGCTTCAGGACTAAATCCAGCCGGGTAGACGAGCCCCGAACCCCCAGCCAGGGGCAAAGCGACAGCGCCCCCCAGTGTCTCCAGGAAATCCCGCCGTGATCTTTTCATGAGGTTTGCGGGCCTCCGGCCCTAATCGCTCTGCTTTTCCGGGCGAAGCAGAGGGAAAAGGATAACGTCGCGGATGGAGCGCGAGTCGGTTAGCAGCATGGTGAGGCGGTCGATGCCGATGCCCTCGCCGCCCGTGGGAGGCATGCCGTAGCTGAGCGCGCGGATGTAATCCTCGTCGATGGCGTGCGCCGTCAAATCGCCTTTTTCCCGCAGGTTCTGTTGGTATTGGAAGCGATTGCGCTGCTCCTCCGGATCATTAAGCTCGCTGAAGGCGTTGGCGATTTCCATTCCGCCGATGTAAAGCTCGAAGCGCTCAACAAAGTTAGGGTTGTCGGGTTTCTGCTTGGAGAGTGGCGAAACCTCCAGGGGGTAATCGATGATGAAGGTAGGTTGAATGAGGTGTTCTTCCGCCACGAGCTCAAAGAATAGAGCCAGGAGTTCACCCGATCGTTTGCCTTCGACGACGCCCTCCGCGATTGGCGCCGCCCCGCGCTGCGTCAGCCATTGGTTAAGGCCCGGAACACGAGCGGCCATAGCCTGATGGTCATCCAACTGGGACAGGGTCAGGCCCTCCACGTCGCTGGGCCAATGGCGCAGCACGGCATCTTTCATGGTGAGCTGCTCAAACTTCGCAAACGAGATGTGCTGGCCACAGAAATCAAACTCCACACCCCCCAGCACCGCTTCCGCCACGCGGCGCAACAGGCGCTCCGTAAGGGCGATCATGTCATGATACTCCGCATAGGCCTGGTAGAACTCCAGCATGGTGAACTCGGGGTTGTGTTGCGTCGAGATGCCTTCGTTGCGGAAGTTGCGGTTGATCTCATAAACGCGGTCGAGCCCGCCCACAATCAGGCGCTTCAAGTAGAGCTCGGGGGCAATGCGCAAATAGAGGTCGATGTCGAGCGCGTTGTGGTGGGTGATGAAAGGCCGGGCCATGGCGCCGCCCGCCAGGGGCTGCATCATGGGCGTCTCAACTTCCAGATAGCCTTCGGCCTCCAGAAAGTCGCGAATGGCGCGGACCAGCTTGCCGCGGCGCTCGAAAACCGTGCGGACTTCTTCATTCACCATCAGGTCGAGGTACCGTTGGCGATAGCGGATTTCGACGTCCGTGAGGCCGTGCCATTTCTCCGGCAAAGGCAGCACCGCCTTGGCAAGAAACTGCAAGTGCTCGGCATGAATGCTGAGCTCGCCCGTCCGGGTACGGAACAGGTAGCCCTCAACCCCGATCAGATCGCCGAGATCGAGGAGCTTGTATAGCTCGAAGTCGCGCTGCCCCACGGCGTCGAGCCGCGCATAGATTTGCAAGCGCTTCCCTCCTCCCGCCAGGTGCGCAAACCCCGCTTTGCCGTGCGGGCGGATGGTCATGACACGGCCCGCAACCCGCACGGGAATCTTGCGAGCGGCAAGCTCTTCCGCCGTAAGCGCCGAGTATTCCGCCGCGATCTGGGGAATCGTGTGCGTGACATCATACTTGCGCGGGTAAGCCTCATAGCCCAGGTCGACGATCGCCTGAAGTTTCTTCTTGCGCTGCTGAATCAGCTCGGACTGTTCATTATCAGACACAGGGATTACCTACAATCTATGCAGAGTCTTGACCCTAAGATTAAACCGGCATTATAGGTGGCAGTCGAAAACAGTGTCAAGGAAAGGGGTGCGATGGTGCGATGGCGGTGGTTCGGTTTGATGTTGTAGCGGCGAGTTTACCTTACGAAATGGCGGCGTAAGGCTGTCGCTACTCCCAATTGACCCACTACAGAAAACTGCCCACGCCGACTTTGCCCGATGCCCCTTTCCATGACCAATCTGCCTTAATTTTGGGAGAACGATTAGAGCTCGAACTGATGCATGTCAGCCCCGGAACTCGAATTCGTCGTCATTCGCCTCCTGATTCCACCGCTTTTATAACTTCAGCGTACTCCTACATAAGGTACATAACTTATTGGTATTAGATAAATCCCTTCATTTCAAGCTTGATGTCAGAATCGCATTTCCTTATATTAGAAACTCGATGCAATGGCTTATGGGCGGGTTCACTCTCGTGGCCATAGCGGTGGTGTTGCGCCGCGTCCTGCGTATGGATGATGGGAGGGATGCGCATGTGGGCAGGTTCGGATCCCTGCGCGGAGACCTGCAAGCCATATATCAGCCTGTCGCGCAGGAGATTGAAACTCATTCCATCATCCTCGGCATAACCCTCAATGACGCATTTAGTGAGCGACGGTCGAACCGGCACCAGATGGCTTGGCGCGTTGTCGCCCTGGCAACCGTGGAATGGGAGCGCCTGGGGAAGGTCGTAGCAGGCCTGCAAAGCATCCTTTCCAGGTTCTTGCCCGCCACCAATGGAATCGTTCCCGTCCGCCGCGTCGCCGTGGGCCACTTCAAGTCCCGCGCCGTGATGGACAACGTTGGCCTTTACGAGCTTCTGGACCAGATTCTGTTCAGCTCCAAGAGCCGCTTTGCGCTCCAATTGCGTTTACTGTTACGTGCCAGCACTGCCTTGAGCAAGGATTTTAAACGCGCTTGCCGCGAGGGCGAACTCACGCTCGACTCATCTGACGCACTGTGGACTCGATTGGATTACTGTTTCCACGATTTCGATTTGATCGCCAAGGAAACGCTGCTGGCCTTCCACACCCTTCTGGCATGTCAAACGCCTGAGGGAGCCCAAGCACTCGCCTCGGAATTGCAGTTGCTCCTCGAACAGGGCATGCGCGTTTCCGTTTCCCCCTTAAACCAATGACACTTTTGCCGTAGCTCCCCCCCTTGAGATTCGCTTCCCCGTCAATGCATTCAATAATTCTCGCAGATTCTTCCCATTGCAATCCTGCGTATAGAACTCAGACATGGGCGGTCAAACCCGGATTGCTGCCTATTAAGTGGAAGGGCGGGCCTTTAGCAACAAATATAGAGGCTCTTTTCTGCGTCTCAGCGCCTCTGCGGTGATGATTGAATTCTTTCACACCTCCTGGCTTGATGGCGCCATAGCCCAGCCCGATTTTCCATCGACTTGGAGATAAATCCCGGGTAGCATCATGGACTTTTGGAAAGGGGTTCAATCATGAAGCAATTTTCGATAAAGGCCGTGTGGGGGCTGATGAGCGTTTACTTGCTCATGGGGTCGGCGGCCCGAGGCCATCAGGCGCCTACGGCGAAGCCCTTCGATTTGATTCAATGGAACAATGGGAAATTCATTTATGGCGCGGATTACTATCCGGAGGCTTGGCCTGAGAGCCAGTGGGAGAAGGACGCCGCCATGATGCAAGAGGCCGGCATCAACTTCGTCCGGCTGGGGGAATTCGCCTGGGTCAAGATGGAACCCCAGGAGGCCACTTTGACTTCGCCTGGCTCGATCGCGCCCTCAAGGTGCTGAACGCCCACGGCATCCGGGCCGTATTGGGCACGCCCACGGCCTCGCCCCCCGCCTGGCTATATGCGAAGTATCCCAACATCGCGGCGATGGATACGAAAGGGGTCCGATATCGCTACGGTTCACGCCGCAATTATTGCCTTCACAATGCCGACTTCATTGCCGCCACCACGCGAATTGTCACCGCAATGGCAGAACATTTCAAGGGCCATCCCGGAGTCATCGGCTGGCAAATCGACAACGAGTTGGGAAATCCCAAGTGCTATGATCCCGACAGCCTGGCCGCATTCCAAGCCTGGTGCCAGCACAAATACCACACCCTTGACGCGCTGAACGCCGCCTGGGGCACGGTTTTTTGGGGACACACGTATCAAGCCTGGCGGGAAATCCCTTTGCCCTGGAATACGCTCTTCGATACGTCGAATCCCAGCCTGGCCCTGGATTTCGACCGCTTTTGGAGCGACTCCACGCACTCGTATCTCGATCTCCAGGCGGCCATTCTGCGCAGGATTGCCCCCCGCCAGGCCGTCACCCACAACGAAATGGGGATGTTTCCGGATGTTGATTATTACGACTTGAACCGCTCGCTTGACTTCGTGGCCTGGGACAATTATCCCACGTTCGAAAAAGACTACTCGCAGTATGCTGGTGTAGGCTTGTCGCACGATTTGATGCGGGGCTCGAAGGACAACGCGAACTACATGATCATGGAGCAGCAAGGTGGCGCGGGGGGCTGGTCGGTGTTTTTTGGAAGGCAGGCCCCGGCCTCCCTCTATCGCGTTTGGGCTTACCAATCCGTCGCCCACGGCGCCGATGGCGTCTGCTATTTCCGCTGGCGGACTTCCCGCTACGGCACGGAGCAGTACTGGGAAGGCATTCTCGATCAGGACAGCTATCGCAATTCCCGCTATTTCGCCGTGGCGCAAATCGGCAAGGAATTGGGGCAGCTCACGCCGTTGCTCCACGGGTCGAAGGTTGAGTCGCCGGTCGCCGTGCTGGTGTCGCCGGATTCCCGCTGGGCGCAGCAAATCCAGCCGGGAGTGGAGGACTTCGATTACGACCGTCAGCTTCACGACTACTACGATGCCTTTCGCCGCGCAGGGGTGAGTGTGGACGTCGTCTTCCCGCCGAGTGACCTGTCCGCCTATCGTATCGTCGTCGCACCCGCATTATATGTGAGCAACCAAGCACTTGTTGACAAGCTCCACACCTACGTGAAAAACGGCGGGACCCTGTTCCTCACGTTCCGCTCGGGGGTCAAAGACGAACACAACATGGTGACGGACCAGACCCTCCCCGGGCCGTTCGCGGATCTTGCCGGACTGGCCATCCACGAATTTGATCCCCAGGTCAATGAGGAGCAGGAAGTGTTGGGGCCCGGCGAATCGAGTTTCCCCGCCCGCACCTGGTCCGATGTCCTCGACCCCTCCACGGCGAAGGTTCTGGCGACTTATGGGAAGGGCTATTACGCCGGCAAACCGGCCGTCACGGAAAATCAGGCGGGAAAAGGTTGGGTGTATTACGTCGGTACCGAGTCGAAATCACCTTTCTTTTACGACCGCCTGATTTCCCTCGCCGCCCAGAAAAGTTTGGTGGCGCTCAATGCCAAGATTCCTCCCGGCGTGGAAGTGGCGGTTCGGCAAAAGGCGGGCACGAAAATCATCTTCGTGTTGAATTACACCAGCGCGAATCAGACCGTGCCGCTCGATCAGGCTTGCCAGAATGCCTTGACCGGCAAAACGGAACCGATGGATGTGCAGATTCCCGCGTATGGCGTGAAGGTGCTGACGGTGCAGTGAGGCTAGGGCTTAGGTGCCAGGTGTCAGGGGCTCGGAGTGTGACTAGCCCGGCTTTCCCAACAGAATCCCAGGTGCTTCAAATGCGGCGGAGCGACCCGGTTCAGCACGCTGCATATTTTTCTTGACAAACGGAATTACTTATGAGACAATAACGGAGTGAGAACCGAGGTATGTTCTGCGGGACTGCAATGGCGCGTCGGAGGCAAGGCCGCTTGTTAACGACGCAACAGGCCGACAAATTGTATCAACGGGGGTGCGACTGAATGTCCCTTAACAGACAATTTGCGCAAACCTGACAACTTATTCAAAATAGTGGCCTGAAAATGCGGTTTTTCCTCTCTCAAAGCTGACATCCTACTGAAAAACAACCACTTACAAGAAACCTTGGGCAAGTCGAAAATGGGGTGCAAAATGTCCGACGCATGAGACGCCAAATTGTCGCTTGCAGACGGCGGAAAAGAGGCGGGATGCTGAGAAATTTGGGCCGCTCCATTTAAGATTTGGGGATTCGTGGTTTGGCAAGCACGTTCATGGTATACAGGTGTTTCCATGCTCATGAATCGATTTGAGGAGGAATACTGATGCCCGACACAGCTCCTTATCTCGACCGGATCCGGTCATTTGCCGCGGGTAAAGATCCGCTTGCGCTGCAACGGGAGACTCCGGAGGTCATCCCCAATCCGTCGATAGCGGCATTGGGAGCCAAGCGGAGTTCGGTGCAATCGGAAAAGTGATGCTCGCGTGGTCCTGGGCGTGGGGCGAAGGAGAAGCGCTT
>Ga0116136_1001547_pt1 | contig 11455 bp, 11 predicted proteins | sample June2015DPH_20_5_FD_88972 | JGI IMG/M metagenome (GOLD analysis project Ga0116136, IMG submission 88972) | Peatland microbial communities from SPRUCE experiment site at the Marcell Experimental Forest, Minnesota, USA - June2015DPH_20_40 | ecosystem: Environmental > Terrestrial > Soil > Wetlands... | reverse complement strand
ACGTAAACGGATTTAGAGCTCTTCGACCCATTCGCGCCAGTGCGTCGGGCTCACGTCGATCCACTTTTTCAATTCGGCATGTATCCAGCCGCCCGGAATCCGACGGCAGGGGAAGACGAGCGCGTGGGGGCCCCCGTCCCCATCGATCACGGCGAGCTCAAGATCGCGCTCGTACGGCGCGGTCGATATCGGCTGCCACATGAGGCAGTTATGATCGGTTCGATTTGCCCGTGATTTCCTCGTTTTGTTCACCCATTTCATGGGCCATTCCTGGGCACAGGACGGCGAGAGAACGCGGCAACAGCCTGCCTGAGTTGATCATGCGCATGGTGGCCGTATGTGCGCCGGACCACGTCCTCCGTAGTTCCGATCACACCGGCTACGTCATAGACCGATACGCCGAGTTGCAGCAGCATCGTGGCGCAGGTATGCCGCAGGATATGAGGGGTGACCTCCTGGCCCAGCCCTGCTAGCTCGCGGGCCGTTCGCCATGCCCGGCGCTCTTGAGAGACGATAGGTTTTCCAGCCCACTCTATGACATACCTTGCCGTAAGACGGCGCCATCGGCGCAGGTGAGGCATAAGGCGGGGAGGTATAGGTTATTGGTGGCCGACGCTTTGACGAATCCACGGACTCCGCAGGGCGTCTGTAGAGCACACTTGAGTCGAGGTCGATCCAGCCGCCTACCAGGTTAGGCATCCACTGAAGGCGCAAGATGGCATCATGTCGAGTGCCGGTATAAAGGGCGACCAGGATGAAGCGAGCAAGGTGCCGATTGATTTTCGTTTTGTGTCGCCTGCCTTTCCTATCCCAACCAAGTGCGCCCGCCAAAAGGGCCGCTGCCTCGTTTCGAGATAGGTGGTCCAGATTAAGCCAGACCACAAGCGTCGGCTTCGGGTTGTAGCGTTTGCGCGCCTTCTTTTGAATTACTCGTTCAAGTTCTTTCGCAATTACGTTCACGCCCTCGGAGTCATCCGTGGGACGTTCCTTAGCTTTTCCGCCGTCCTTATACTCATCCCCGCGACGCCGATCTTCGTGGTCGGCTTCGGTCACTTCAACCTTCAAGGTCTTGGTGCCTTGCACCGTTACGTAACCGTCCGGAAATTGGTGGGACTCAGCCGCCAAGCGAACACTTATCGCTCCGCTAAGTTTGAGAGCAAATTCCGCCAAGAGGATCGCATCACGTAAAAAGGCCAACCGCGGCGATCACCAATATCTGCCGCTGCGGCACTTATCAGCGCATCCGCGCCGCCATCCATGCCGGCGCCAATGTGTGACATCGAGGTGCGAGGATGCGCACTATCAGAGCCCTCCTGCTGTTGATCTTGGCCGGCGGCGCGGCGGTCCCCGCGGTCGCATCGGCAGCCGAGCAGGTCGATCTGCTGCTGGTGGCGCAGCTGCCTTTTGAGGCTTCCGATGAGCTCGGAGATGAACGCTTGGGGGCGGAGAGGCTGCGGTCTGAAGCTTTGTTTATTTGCTGGTGCTCAACTTGCTCCGATCCTGGCTGATGAGCACCGCTCCGATGACTACTGCGCCTTTGATCATCATCTGGCTGTACTGGTTCACGCCGAGCAAATTCAGTCCGTCGTCCAATAGGGTTATAATCAGCACACCAAGCAGCGACCGATGCACTCCACCCACACCGCCTGAAAGGGAGGTTCCACCGACCACAATGGCCGCCAACGTGTTCAGCAGCAGATCGGTCCCAAGGGTTGGCCCGGCGGCCCCCACTCTCGCCACGGCCAAGGTTCCGCCGATTCCGGCCATCGCTCCCGAGAGCATGAACGCGTATATCTTATAACGCCCAACCGGCACACCGGACGTTCTGGCAACCGCCTCTCCCCCGCCAATTACATACATGTACCTCCCAAATCGCGTCCTGAAGCAAACAAAAACCATGATTGCCCAAATTGTAATGGCGAAAAGCGCAATATTCGGGAAATGCGGCACCATTTGCCCAATTGCGAGTTCGTCAAATGGAACAGAATTGTACTGAAGCGCGCGGCCTTGCAGCAATTCCAGCGCAATCCCCGTAAATACTGAAAGGCTGCCCAGCGTCACGACAAAGGACGGGATCACCCCTAAAGAAAATATAGCCCCATTGGCAAATCCCAGCACTGTACCGAGCGCCGTACCGACAGCGAGTGCGGAGATGCCGAGGCCGAAACTATTGATCAGCGTCACGACAACAGCGCCGACAAGAAGCACGATTGCGCCGACCGAGAGATCGATACTGCCCATCAATATTACGAATGTTGCGCCTGTGCATGCTAGCAACAGTGTGCTTGCCTGGCTGGCAACCGCCGTAAGGTTACGAAGTGACAGGAAGGCATCGCTGGCTACGGAGAACACGACAAACAGGATAAGAACCACCAAAATCGGCAACATGCCGACGAACGTGGTTTGCAGAAGGGCCCCTCGCCTCCGCCGCATTACCAAGGATCCTTGCGTCACCAGCCCATTCTCCCGCTCCGAACCTGGATTCTATTGGGTACCCAACATCAGGCCAACAAGCTCCCGTTCAGTGGGTTTCTTGTCGAGCGGCGCATCTACAATCCCCGTTACGCGCCCGCCTCTCATCACCGCAATCCGGTGTGAGAGTCCGATAAGTTCCAATAACTCGTCGGTTATAAGGACGATGGAGGCGCCCGAGGCAGTCAGCTGCCTAATCAGCTTGTAGACCTCCTCCTTCGCGCCGGCGTCGATCCCGCGAGTCGGATTGTCCAGTATGATTATACGGGGCGATCGACACAGCCATTTCGCAAGCACAACCTTTTGCTGATTGCCCCCGGACAGGGTCCCGCAAGAAACCTGCGGGCCACTCGCCTTGATTCCGATCTCCTGAATATAATGGCGAGCCACACGCTCCTCGACAGCGACCCGCCAATATCCCCACCAAGTCGAAAATAGGTCCTGACCGCTCGCAACCGATATGTTGACAGCAACCGAGAATGGCAGAATGATTCCTTCCACCAAGCGTTCGGCCGGAACGTAAGCCAGCCCTTGTGAAATGAGGCTACGGAAGTCGGGTCGCGTCGGTTTGCCGCCGTCGACTTGAACCGTTCCGGTGTCGGGCGGAACCAGCCCAGACATTCCCTTCCCGAGATGCGACTTACCTGAATCGAGCAATCCGCCAATCCCGAAAACCTCTCCCTGATGTATGTCGAGCGTCACTGCTTCATAGGCATTCGCCAAAGAGAAATTCTTCACCGCAAACATGACGGGGTGGGTGTTGACCTCTCCTTGTTCATGCTCATGATAGTAGTCGGCGTCTCGCTCACGGCCGACCATGTGGCCATGCAATGTGCGCTCATTAGTGATGGCGGGATCCACGGTTGCGACGAGGCGGCCGTCCTTCAATACGTGAATCAAATCGCATACGCTTAAAACCTCGCTCAGGCGATGAGATACGAAAAGCACGGAGCCATGCTGCCTGATCCGCCGGATCAGCCGAAACAATGCCTCCTCCTCGGATTTTTCGAGCGCCGAGGTCGGTTCATCGAGCAAAACGACCGGAGCTTCTATTCCGAGGACCTCCCGAGGCACCAGACAGGCACGGGCGATTTCAATCGACTGCCGTATGGAGAAATCGTAGTGGCTGGTCTGCAGCCGCACGTCGATATCAAGTGCCATCGCATCGACGATGCGCTGGGCCACCGCGATCATTTTCCGCCTGTCGAGCACTTGCCCAAGCCGAACAAAGTGATCTTCATGTGATAGTAGGATATTCTCGTAAACGGCAATATTGGGGATGAGTGCCTGTTCCTGAAAGACGCGGGAAATCCCAAGCAGGTTTGCTTCCCTGTAATTCGACGGCCGTATCTCCTTACCCCGGTATTCAATATACCCTTCGTCGGGGGGAACGATGCCGGAAATGAGGTTAAAAAGAGTGGTTTTGCCGGCACCATTCTCCCCGACGATGCCGACGACACTGTTTCGTGCAACTCCGAAACTTACGTTGTCGAGGACGATGGCCTCACCGAAATTCTTGGAGAGTGCCTCTACCCTCAGGATTTCGTCAACCGCCATGGATTGTGTCGCCGATCGGTTGCAGTGACCGAAGGCCAGCCAGGACTGAACTGGTGGCCTTCGATCGAATGCGATCAGGCCTTCTTCATGGGCGTCAGGTCAAAGAACTTGACTTTGTAGTGAGCCGCATACTCTTCGCGAACGGCCTTGGCTTCGCCGTCGTCCCGGGCTTTGACGTATTCCGGCGGATAGGCCCAGCCCTCCGGCTTGGGAATCCCGCCCCATTCAAGGTCGATATCCATCGGAAACAGTTCCGCCTGGGGATCCCAATCGTTCGGATGCAAGACCTTCGACATCTTCCGGTAATCGAAGGGCTCAACATCGCCATTGTTGACATAACGGGCGAGGTAGGCATCGACATTGGCCTTGGTCATCGTAACCGAGCGCCAGCTCATCATACGTTCGGCGGCACGGGGCTTCCAACCATGCATAACATCATAGAGCCGCGTAGAGAGCAGGGCTCCCATATAGGCCGGCACATTCGCGCTGGTAGCAAGTAGGGTGCCCTGCTTGATGGCCTCGGCACCATGCGTCGTCCCATCGGCTCCGCAAAGGAACGCGTCGGTGCCTGGACGCATGCCGGCGGTGCGTAGCGCAGCCATGCATCCGTCGGCAACGTCGTCGTTCTGAGCGACGACTCCAACGAGCTTCGGATACCGGGCGATCAATGCCTCCATGGCCTTTTGGGAGTCCTCGCGATTCCATTTTCCGGGCAACTGGCCGGCGAGCTTGATCTTAGGAAAAGCCTTGATAGCGTCGTCGCGACCGCGTGATCGAATAAGATCTGTTGAGTTGCCCTCAACGCCGGTCACACCAACAACGTCGCCGCCGCCGAACTTTTCCATTACCGCCTTGCAGACTGCTTCGGTGACGCCACGTTCAGCCGAAAACTCCTCGGGGACGGCATACATCGTGTAATAATCGCCTGCCTCAAACGGAGTGAACCACGGCAGCGTGCCCCAAGTGTTGTCTAGATAGACTTTGTCTTGGTTGGCGAGCTGGGCAATCCGCTTGATCGAACCGCCGCCGGGGGCATGAAGCATTACGCCTTTGATACCGGTAGCTAACTGCTGTTGAAACTGATCAAGCTGCCGTTCGGAGTCCAGCTGTCCGTCCACCGAGGCAATGGTCATACCGAGCGCCTTTGCCGCCTGATGGGCGCCAGCATCGGCGTTTACGCAATATTCCAGCCGCTGCGTCATGATCAAGTGCGCGATCTTTCCACCCTCTTCCGCCACTGCGCATGCGGGAACCCCAATCGCCCCAGCGGTCGCAGTGGCAACTGCGCTAACGGATGCAAGCGCAAGAAATCGTCGCCTGGAAACTCCGTGCGTATCGAGCCTGTCCATATACTTGTCGATGACCGATTTTTGGGTGTAATCGGGAAACCACCTCGGATCCAGTCGCTTAGTCATTGTTTCCTCCCTAAGATTTCATTGACGCCAAACGTTCTTTACTTGGTTGCAACGAAACAGATCCTCTTTGCCTCCGTTACCCGTTGCACTTTGCGCTGCTCTATCAGCCAAAGCAGGTGTGTTTGAATGCACGCTTCCGCGTAGCAACGCCGTTCGCCGATACCGGTCGAAACGGCATAGTCCAAGTCGGTCTTGATCGGCATAACTTCCGGCAGAAGCTCGCTAATGGTGATGGGCTTTCCAGCACGAGCGAGGCAGGACAGCACTCGTTCGTGCATATCGCGCTGTTGCGCCTGCATGTGGAGCAGACGCCGACGTGAACTGGGCTGCGAATACGCTGATAGACCATGCCCCTCGAGCAGCAACTCCGGTTCAAATTCCAGACAGCGTTGAATGGACCGCGAATGAGCCTTGGCATCCCCTATGGGGTACGGGCCAAGCGGCGTCGGGTAATGCATGACATCGCCCGGATACAACGTCCGGGTATTGGGGTTCCAGATCCCAATGTGACCGGGGCAATGCCCAGGCAGGTGGACTACCTCCAGCTTCAGACCGCCGACATCGAGAACATCACCGTCCTCGACGGTACGGTCGACTTCGACAGGGCGGTTCCAATATTTGTTCACGATCGCAGGGTCGGAAAGGCCGAAGCTTTCTCCCGGGCGCAGATTAAAATCCTCCAACATCATCTCAGGCGTGGTTCCGAAACGAGTTATGTTCTCCCGGCGGGTCACCAACATCGGATCCTCGATAATTGGTCGATCCAACGGATGGCAGACCACCGTGGCCCCGTAACGCTTCTTGAGCATGAGCGCGTTGCCGACGTGATCGTAATGGAAATGAGTGATGAAGAGATATTTCAGATCGTTCTTTTCGCGGTCCAGTTGCTCGACCAAGAACTCGCCCATCCCATTGTTATATTCCGGAAGGGTCCAATTCCCGCTGTCGATGAGCAGATTTTCGCCTTTGCCTCTGATCAGGTAGACGCCGCTCTGAACGTAACCGTCGAGCTCATCCTCAGCGAGCGGGCCGTGGATTCCGGGAATACCCCAACCATCCGGTGTCTCGGCCCAGAAGAAGATCATCCCTCCCCCCTTATGCACCGTGCAGCTATTTTATTTAGCCCGCGACATGTAAGCGCTTACAGGAAAGCTAGCCGAACATCAAGGAAGCGTCAACGGACTTGATCGGCTGAGCCGGGCCCGGCTACTGAAGCACGCAACGGCGACGCTTGTTTCGCGCGTTTCACGCGCCGAGGCGGGGCGCGACGCGATCATGATGGCGGGCGGCCCAGAGCCCTGCCATAGTGTTACAATGCAGGGGCGCGTCTGCGGGACTTTTGCGTCGGGCAGCGCGCCGTCGTCTCACGGATCACGAGGTCGGTCGATAGTTCGAGCGGTAGAACCGGGGCGCTGGTCTCGATTGCGGTGATGAGGCGCTTTGCCGCGCGATCCCCCATCTCCTGGGCAGGAACGCGGACAGTGGTCAGTTTTGGGGTGATGTACTGCGCGATTGGCATGTCATCAAACCCCACAATAGAAATCTCGTCCGGAACGAAGAGGCCGGCATCGCGGCATTCCGACATGGCGCCGATCGCCTGAACGTCGTTGGCGCAGAACACCGCCGTTGGCGGGCGGTCGAGCTGGAGCATCCGTTGCATGGCGGCGCGGCCCTCCACGAATTCGAATGCCCGCTCGAACATCAGTTCGGGATCGGGCTCGATCCTCGCGTCGCGCAGCGCCTGTTCGTAGGCGATTCTGCGCTGGAAAGCGCGGTCGTTGAGATCAGTGCGGCCGCAGATGAGGCCGATCCGCCGATGGCCAAGCGCTAGCAGATGCCCCACTGCGGCGCGCGCTGCCTTGATATTATCAAAGGAGACGCTCGGGCGCTCGCGCGACCGGGTCAGTTTCCAGGTGATGACGAACGGGCAATTATTACGGACAATCTTGTCGTAAACGGCGCTTGCGCGGCGCTCGCCAGTCAGGACCAGCCCTTCGACACGACGTGATAGCAGCTGGTGAATCAGCGCGGCCTCGCGCTCCTCGGAAAAATCCGAAACCCCGACCAGCACAGTGTATCCTGCTTGCTGCGCTGCCTGCTGAATGGCCTGGGTCGAGGAACCATAGATGGAATTGGTCACCATCGGGATAACGAGCCCAAGAAGCCGGGATCGGCGCGAGGCAAGCCCGCCCGCCAATCCGTGCGAGACATAATGATGGCGCTCAATCACTGCTAACACCGTCTCGCGGGTCGTTTTCTTGACCTTGTTCGGCTGATTGAAAGCGCGAGACACGGTCGCCGTCGAGACACCAGCCTCCCGGGCGATTTCGTTAATTGTGATCGCCTTTGGCGGCAGGCGCCTCGGGGCCTTGTCACGTGACATCGTCTTCACCTGAATCGTCGGGCGCAACTCGAGCGGCACATTATGCGGGTACGCGGATCGTCACAACGGATCGTGGCAGCGCCGCACTGCCCTCTGCACAATACCGCAGATTGAGATTTCCCGTCCGCTAATATTGACAGGTCGCAAACTACGTATATTAATTCACAGCACAATGAAAGCGTTTTCATAATTTGGGGGGATTGGTGCGCCGTTACCTTAAGAAGGCAGCTCCGAAGGAGCGCAGCGACACCGACGCGATCGACACTACGGTGCGGCAGATGCTGGCGGACATCGCCGAGAACCGCGACGCCGCGATCCGGCGCTATGCGGAAACCCTCGATCATTGGACGAAGCCCGACTTCCGCGTCTCGGCCGACGAGATTCGGCAGGCCACCGCGCGTCTGCCGGAGACGTTCAAGGATGATTTCAAATACGCTTACGACAAAGTCACCGGCTTCGCGCGGCATCAGCGCGACAGCATGAAGGGCTTCGAAGTCGAAATCGAGCCGGGCATCTGGCTGGGGCAAAAACTGATCCCGGTGGCGAACGTCGGTTGCTACATTCCCGGCGGCAAGTATCCGCTCATCTCGGCCGCGATCATGAGCATCGGCACTGCACGGGCGGCCGGAGTCAGTCATGTGATCGCCTGCGCGCCGCCGCGCGACGCCGACGGCATTTATCCGCCGCAGCTCTACGCACTGCACACCGCGGGCGCCGACGAGATCTACGTACTGGGCGGCGTGCAGGCCTTGGCGGCAATGGCCTACGGCTGCGTCGGCATGCGCGCGGTCGACATGATCACCGGGCCCGGCAATGCCTACGTCGCCGAGGCGAAACGACAATTGTTTGGACGGGTGGGCGTCGATCTGCTCGCCGGTCCCACCGAGATCTGCATCATCGCCGACGAGAGCGCCGATGCCGCGCTTGTCGCCACCGATCTGCTCGGCCAGGCAGAGCATGGTCCCGACAGCCCGATCTGGTTCATCACCACATCCGAGAAGCTTGGCTTCTCCGTCATCCGTGAAGTTCAGCAGCAGCTTACGACGCTGCCGACGGCGGCACTGGCGGGGCCGGCGTGGAAGAACAACGGCGAGGTGGTCGTCGTCGAGACCGATGACGAGGCCATCGCCATCAGCGACGAATACGCCCCCGAGCATCTCGAGTTGATGACGCAGCGAAATGACTACTATCTGAAGCAGCTGACCAATTACGGCAGTCTGTTTATCGGCGAGGAAAGCACCGTCGCCTACGGCGACAAGGGCGTGGGAACCAATCACACGCTGCCGACCGGCAAGGCCGCGCGCTACACCGGCGGGCTGTGGGCCGGAAAATTCATCAAGACCGTCACCTACCAGAGGCTGACGCCTCAGGCGAGCCGTCGCATTGCCCCGGCGATGGGTCGTCTCTGTCATGCAGAGGGCATGCTGGCGCACGAGCTTACCGCAACGGTGCGGTTCAGCCGCTACGCGCCCAGCAACACGGAGTAGGCCGTCGTTAACGTCAACTAAAAATCAGCGGGGAAATCATTCCCCCTTTCGGAGGAAATGCAGAGGGAAGTTCCGGCATGCTCAGGTGAAAGAGAATAGCAAGTAGCCTGCAACTGCCGTATTTCTTTCTCTGAGCACGTCCTGCGCAGGACAAGACCAGGGAGAGTTTCAGTGATGTCATCTCGCCACAGCCGCCGCAGTTTTCTCAAGCAGACAGCACTCGGCACCACCGCGCTTGCGATCGCACCGTCGCTGGTCATGGGCACGCGGGCGGCCCACGCGGCCAAGCTCGCGCTCGACAATGTCCACGTCGAGGCGGCGCAACGCGCCAAAGAACTCGCCGGCGGCAAGCCGGTGACGCTGACGATTCTCGAGCCCTCCGGGTCGCTCGGCAATATCAAGCCGGTTGCCGACAAGTGGAAGGCCGACACCGGCATCGATATCCAATACGTGGAAGTGCCGCTCGATCAGATCAATCAGAAGGTCCTGCTTGAGGCGGTCTCCAAGAGCGGCTCCTTCGACATCGCGCTGCCGGCCAGCTTCGGCATTCCCGATCTCGTCACCTCGGGGATTTCGTCAACCTCGACGAGCTCGCGGAAAAATACGAGCCCGAGGGCTATCAGAAGGATTATCTCTACACCATTTCCAATTACTACAAGGGCAGCCTCTACGGCTATGAAACCGACGGCGACGCCTACGTTATGTTTTACCTCAAGGATTGGCTGGACGATCCGGAGGAAAACAAGAAGTTCGCCGACAAGCACGGCTACAAGCTGAAAGTGCCGGACACGTGGGAGGAGCTGGACGCCATGATGGCGTTCTTCCACCGCCCGGACAAGAACCGCTTCGGCGGCGCCCTCTACCGTACGCAGTTCTTCATCGCCTGGGAGTGGTGGGTGCGCTTCCATGCCAAGGGCTACTACCCCTTCGACGACAACATGAAGCCGCAGATCAATAGCGACGCCGGCGTCAAGGCGCTCGAGGAATTGATTGCCGCCTCGAAATTCCTGTATCCGGGCGCCCGCAGCAACGGGCTGTTCGAGAATTTCGAAGCGTTCGGTCAGGGCGACAAGTTCTGCAACATCGGCTGGGGCGGCACCCAGAAGTTCCTCAACAGCAGCAAGTCGAAAATAAAGGGTAAGATGGCCTTCGGACCGATGCCGGGCGGCAAGGTCAAGGGCGAGCTGCTGAAGACGCCCTACTTCAACTGGGGCTGGAACTATGTGGTCTCCAGCGTGTCAAGGCAGCCGGAGATCGCCTACCTGTTCACGCTCTACGCCTGCAGTCCCGTGATGTCGACCTTGGCGGTACGCGACGTCGACGGATACTTCGATCCGTTCCGCACGGTGCATTACAAGGATCCGCAGATCATCCAGAATTACTCTGCGCCCTTCCTCGCCGTGCACGAGCAGGCAATGCGCGACAGCATTCCCGACCTGTATCTGCGCGGCCAAGGCGAATATTTCGACGTGCTGCGCGTCAACGTGCAGGCCGCCGATGTGGGCGAAAAGAAGCCCAAAGAGGCGCTCGACGAAGTCGCCAGCAAATGGGAGACCATCACGCGCCGCATGGGCAAGCAAAGCCAAGTGGTGCAATGGCGATTCCTCAAGAACAACTATCCGCAAGGGATCCGCAATCGGCTTGTGTGATATCACAATGACGGTGGGCTTCGGCGTGGGCGCCGAGGTCCACCTTCACGGATGATTTCAAGAGATGGCGGCACAGGCTCGGAGCCCGGCGATTCCACGATTTGTGACGGCACGAGCGTTCCGCAAGCTCGTGCCGTTCAACGTGGCAATCGCGCTTCCGGCGCAGCTGACGGTGTTGACTGTCGTGCTGGTGCCGACGTTGATCGTCGTGTGGCTCAGCCTCACGGATTGGCAGCCGACAGAGGGAATCCCCTGGTACCGGGCGGACCTGGTCTGGTTCTGGAACTACTACGACCTTTTCCACGACGCTCGCTTTGTCGCCGCCGTGGCGCGCACGCTGCTGGTCGTTGTCGCATGCATGGCGGCCGAGTTCCTGCTGGCGATGGGCCTCGCGCTCTTGTTCCTCGATGACTGGCCGTGGCGCAAGATCGCCGTCAGCATCATCATCCTGCCGATGATGGTCGTTTCGGTGGACGCCGCCAATGCCTTCTT
>Ga0116136_1001529_pt1 | contig 11561 bp, 10 predicted proteins | sample June2015DPH_20_5_FD_88972 | JGI IMG/M metagenome (GOLD analysis project Ga0116136, IMG submission 88972) | Peatland microbial communities from SPRUCE experiment site at the Marcell Experimental Forest, Minnesota, USA - June2015DPH_20_40 | ecosystem: Environmental > Terrestrial > Soil > Wetlands... | reverse complement strand
TCTTAGTGCGAGCTCCGATGCCGCAGACAAGGTCCTTTTTCTGGGAATGGGTGCCGATGATTACGTGACCATTCCCTTCAGCCCGCGGGAGTTGGTTCCGCGTCTGCGTGCGCTGATCAGGCGTGCGTCGCGCTTCCGACAGAATCGATGAACGGATTGATGTGCGTCGCCGCAAGCCATCAGCAAGTACCAGGTCACGGACGAGACGAAGGCCACTTAATCTCCACTGCTCAGACTTCTTTCGTGGAAATTAACGATACACCGACCCTTGCGGTGTCTCGATCCGGCATTTATGTTGGCTGCAGATTTGAAGGAGAAAACAATGCTCGACCACATGATTCTGTCTGTCAGCAATGTCGAAACCTCGTTGACATTCTATGAGGCGGCCTTGAAGCCTCTTAATATCAAATTCTTCCTACCCTACAAGGGCGAAGGCGATCATCCTGATCTTTGGGGATTTGGTGATGGCAAGAAGGCGTTCTTCTGGATCAAACAGGGGAAGCCTGATCCAGCATCAATTCACTGGGGGTTCGCGGCCGAAAACAATGGTAAAGTCGATGAATTCTACAGGGCAGCAATGTCCGCTGGTGCCAGGGACAATATTTCACCGCGGGCACGAGTGGAATACTATTCAGGATACTACGCCGCCGATATATTTGACCCGGACGGGTATTCGTTCGAGGTCGTCCATAAAAGCTAGTGATGGAACCTTTACAGCCAGACAACGGTGGTTTCCTGCAGCTCACAACGCTGTAAGTGCCTCGGCGAGTCATCGCCCTCGCAAATTCTGAAAGACTCCTGGAACACGCGAGAATCGCAGGCATTGATCCCACCTTGATCATCGCCGCTCCGCGCTACGGATTACGCTACGGTTCTGCTCCCGCTACCGGGGATTTCCAACGACTTAGAGGTCGTCCGCCTCTTGTAAGTCCTTTAAAGTCGTGTATGGGCCGTTCTTTCAAGGCAATAACCTCTGCGGGGCTGGATAATAGGGTCTACGGAACGGAAGCTCGGTACAACTTCGGTACAACTGAGCGAGAGAAAAATGGTTCGCTGGCTCCTAAGCGACACCAAATGAAGCATTTGGAATTTTGACTTTCTTGGTTCGGGACCAGGGGGTCGGAGGTTCAAATCCTCTCTCCCCGACCAAATATTCTGCAATCAATCAATTGCGGTGTTTGTGAGATACGCGACACACGTCTTGTTCGACGGTTCCAGGTCCTTTTTTTACCGGTCAGCAGTTGTTCAATCAATGACTTAGGAATTGAAATGAACCCCTAGCGGAAGAACCAGGGGGTCAAGGTTCAAATTCTCTCTCCCCGCCAAATTCTAAAGCACTTATCGGAGCTCTCAGTGGGCGCTGTTGGGCGCATATCAAGACAACGAATCGCTAATGTCTTTCTTGTTGACTGAGCTGTCAGCCGTACTCGCCCTCTCGCAACGGAATCTTCACAACTGCACTTCACTCCGGAAGCTTCATTTCGTGCCAATACCCGAGGAATTCCGCCAACGTCCCATGGGCAAACCGGCGCAATCGTGCCCGGTCGTCTTCATCATTCGTAGTCATCTCGAAAATCGCATACTGCGATGGGCCGCGGTGCTCAGGAGTCCGGAAATGGGTTCGCAAATGGTTGATAGCAACCGGCACGTCCGGATGATTTATGACCGGACTTTCTGCAATTCGTTGAACGCATGATCGAGGTCCTTCTCTATATGCGTTCAGCGTCCAGACTACGTCGTAGGAATCCTTGCTCTTGTTCCTTTCGTCGATGGCAAAGGCCTTCAACACGACGAATGGAAGAAGATTTCCCACTCTCGCGATCACCGCCTCCTGGATGCCACCATGGTCCAACAACTCTCCATGCAGCGTGATCTCAAAATGGTCTAACCCTGCGAGCTCCGCTCCGCGCGTGCGCACTGCGCTGATTTTCGATCCTACATTCTCTCCCGGATTTCGCAGCAGTTGACCGGGCTGACCAGCGCCAACCGGACAAAAAAACTCCAACAGAACCCTGACGCCATCTACGTTGCGCTCCCAGCGAAAGGTTTCCTCCTGACCTGTATCCGGATTTCTTGCCGGTGCGAACTGAACTGCCCTGAGATTCTGCTGAAGAGTCCGATAGGCTTCCGCTTCTTCGGTTGCAAGGCTTACGCCGACTACGATATCCAGATCGGTGCTGCCGATGTGTTCCCTCATCTCTTGCGGTATGGTTCCAACGAGATAGCGGGGAGTCATGCCACCAATCAGGAACAATCGGGTACCCCACGCTCCAATGTTTGTGAGGATTGTTCGGAGAGCCTTCTCGCACGCCGCCAGAGCTCGCGGCGTATAAAGCAATCGCGGATTCGTGGACTCAGGAGACGCCATTGGAAATGATCCTTTGGCGGAGACTTTGAGCCACTTCGGGCCCCCGGCCCCCTGCATTGACTGTTTCGATATACGCTCGTGGTCGAGAAATGATCCGAAGGTCCTGAATCGGGAAATCGGCTTCACTACTGTTAGGAACCCACAACGTCGCATTGTCGAACGCTAGATTGCCCTTTGATTGCAGGATCTGCAAATTCGCTCCCATGTCTACAACCTCACCGCCCAGAACAGAAGCCACTTGTCGAGTCGAAAAATGAGACTCAATCCAAATACTTGGGTCGGGGAATGTTGTAAGCGTCGGAGCATATAGGTTCGCTGCGGCCGTACCCCCCAATGCCCAACGTCCGTTGAGCTGATTTAGCTGCGGGATTTTTCTTAGTAGTTCTTGCGGTGATCGGCTCCAGACGTAAAGACCAGTGGTCTGTGCTCCAGATTGTTCTTCTGTAGCCCACAGATCCAACAGCCCGCCGGCGTTCGAAACTTTCCAGAACCTCTGCGGACCCGCGCCATGCGTATCGAGTAGCTCGAGCTTTGAAAGGCGTGTCAGCACGCGGCTCGCTAATGCAGCGGACACGTGTGCCTGCTTCGCGAGATTTGCGAGGCGGATTTCCTTATGGAGTAAATTCAACAGCAATATCTCTGCTACAAGACCTGATCGATCCCGGAGTCGAGCGCGAATCGCCGACTCTTTTTGTCCGGTTCCTTCAAGTTTGACATCGACCAAGAGACCTGGAGCAACTAAACGACAAATTCCTGTACGTTCCTCGATCCAGGAGATACCGTTTTCACGAAGCAACTCCCGAGTCGCTGAAGACAAGTACTGAGTGGCAATCAATCGGTTCCGACGACTGGCACTATGGGCGGAATCCTGCCATAGCCGAACGAGTTCGTCGGCCTTCTCCTGACTCAGAACACTGATGGAAAGGACTTCGAAATTCGCCCGACGACCAGCGTTGACACTGACAGACAGAGAATCAGGCTCCGAGCCTGGATGCACCTCAAGCCCTTCGACGCGGTGCAACATGCGCGATACTGACTCGGTCGGGGATGCTTTGACGTTAAGCCTCACAGGTGTAAATTTACTCCAACACCCATATTTACAGCAACAGTAAATATTGCTGTTCGAGTGCATTTTGCTTAATATCAGTCACTTAGACAATATCATTCCGTTGTATCGGTCCGCACGGCCCGCCGTGATTTCCCGCATACGGCTCACAGATCCCTCCACACAGACACGGCGCTACTGCCCCAACCCCGCCCGCCGCCCCCCCAACCACCACCTCCGACGCCACCCGCGCCGTAACCCGCCACGCCGCCCTCGCCGCCGCCGCCGTCGTCTCTGAAGGTCGGCGGCTTCACCCCCAAATCATGCTGAGAGTCCCTTCCCACACACCACATCACCGAATGACCTTGACATAATCACTACAGGACGACTACGACAACGATGAGCAACCGCGACGAAGGTCGTGCTATCGCTCGTCAGGAATTGAGGACGAAGTGCGCAAAGATGGCCAGCTTTGAACATGGTCAAATGTATGTGGCGCCAGCCGCATCCGCCAGTTGAATTCGCCGTAATTCGGTTAGAGGGCGGCCCGACGGAAAGCCACTCGCGCCTTAGCATAGATGCACTATTCCGTCAGCCGCCATGCCTTGCGGCTGCTGGCTTGTCGGAGCAATCCTCACGGGAGTCGTATGCAATGTCAGAGCTAGAGGGATAAGGCAGATCGAAAAAGCGCGACAACACTTACCGGATGTCGCCGCGAACGATCTTGATTAGGGAACAGACTCAGATGAAACAAGGGATTCGCAGCAAGACAGACCCAATGGAGCGTGAAATTGAGTTAGCGCTCCGACCGGGAGTATTCATTGGCTACCGCGAAGGTTTCTCCTTTGTGACCCAGCTTGAGGAGGTCGCCGCCCAAATCCATAAGCTCGTCGCCACCGAGCCCAGGCGCGCTCTAGGGCTCTCCGAGACGTTCCTTGCGGGCTGCCATGCAAAAGCAGATGAACTCGATGATTCGGATGGCAGCTTCGGCCAATTCGCCCATAAACTCATCTGCCTCTGGATCAAAGCTCGTCAGGCCTCCGGCGCCGAACCAGACAAAACCGTTTCTACGCTGCTGGCGTGGATGGACGACGATCCCTACGCTTTCTGCCATGAAATCGAGAAAGATGCTGCCGCGGCTTTCGACAAAGCAGGGCTGGCTGCCTTCGAAAAGCAAATTCGCCAGCGTTTCGAGGCTGCCTCGGCGGACCGTTCCAGTTGGCCGTACAGGCACTGCAGCATAATTCTTCGCGCGATCTACTGCTCGCAAAGGAACGTCCAAGCATACACAAGGCTCACTGAACAGACCGGGCTCGAACCGGAGGACTGCTTGGTTGTCGCGAAGTTGCTTGCTCCACGAAAGCAGGGCGAAGCCTTGGATTGGATCGAGCGCGGGTGCACACTGGATCGAGAAAAGCGGTTTCGGTCCGGGGCGGCCTACGAGCTCGAAAGACTTCATCGCGAATTGCTGACTAAACTCGACCGAAAGGATGAAGCGCTCGAAGCTGCATGGACTGACTTTCTGGAGCACCCCTCGAAGTTCACCTATCAAGATCTCATGAGATTCGTGCCCAAAATTGAGCGCAAGGAATGGCACGAAAAAGCACTCGATGCAGCAGCAACGGGTGCAGACCTGGGTTCACTGCTGGAATTGTTCACCGAGACTAAAGAAACAGAGCGGCTGGCGAAACAGGTGCGTGGCTCTTCACGCGAAGCTCTCAAAAATGTAAGCCATTATTTCACCGAGCCTGCAGCGAAGCGGCTGGAGAAGAACCATCCAGATCTTGCCGCCTCCCTGTGGTGCGCACAAGGAATGCGCATCGTGGACGCAAAGAAGAGCAAATACTATGATGCCGCTTTATCCAATTTCGAGCGCGCGCGAGACTGCTATCAACGAGCGGGATTAGCCACTGAATGGGAGAAAACGGTGCGCCACGTGAGCAGTTTACATTTCCGCAAGAGCGGCTTCATGAACGGATTTCAGGCGTTAGCAGCTGGCGCGAAACGCGTCGAACAACCTTCCTTTCTCGAGCGAGCCAAGGCACGTTGGGGCGAGCGGCACCGGAACCATTCATGAAGGACGAAAAATCACCAGAACGGGCGGCCCTGGATGCGATTATCGACGAGCTTACAGCAGAAGCACACAGCGATGACGAACGGATCTGGAATTTCCAGCAGGCGTTTCAGAAGCACGTCTCGTTACCTTGCGATGGCTTCGTAATCGGCGAGCCAGTGAAATTGGTGAGCTTCAACTATCGGCAACCAGCGGCGCGGGGTGACAGCGACCTGCCGCCGGTCAGATGGTCGGGAATACGAAGTGGCGGCATCAGAAGTTCTCGTGCCAAAGCATACGGGCGGTTCGCGATATCTCGGCGCGTACCGCCATTGGTTGGGCCTGGTACCCTATGTCCTCGATGAAAAAGCTACACGACGCACGGCAATCTCCGGCGAGCGTGCGAGATCGATCACTCTGCCGAATCCGGTAGAGCTGATCGTACTCTCGGTCAAGCAGACGACGGCGCGTTGCCGCCCACTTCAAAGTAACCAAACCATCACACTTCGTGCGGGTCGCATTTGGGATGTTATTCCCGGCGAGATCGCCGTGGTCCGGCAACGCAAACAATGGAACTACTCCGGGACTGCATATCTATCCGGCCGCGTTGAATCCACAAGGATCGATGCCAGCGCATTCGGGCTCGTCCCACTAAAGCTCGAAGATCGGGGTAATTGGGATCCAGCAGAAGAATATTGGGGAGAGCAAGGCGAGCCGATCGAGAAATGGGCCAAGCCGATCATCGCCCGAGGGCCGCGGCGGCAATTCGAGATGCAACCTGGGGGCCTCAGTTTAAGGGGACATTTCTAATGAGTCCGCGAGGGGACATTATCAAAGAGTTTCAACACGGACGTCGCGGGGACCTACACAAACCCCAGCTTCCCGCGTTACACTTGCACTGCCCCAGTGCACGGAAACCCTATGCGGGAGATTAAGGAACCTGATTGGAAAGTGCTGCGGCGAGTGCATCCGCTCGCACTCGAACGCTTCTGCGAGCGTGTCCTTGCCGAGATCGACCGCGTCTCGCGCGATGGCGCGACGAGTCACCATGCGCGCTACCTCCAAATCTTCAGGATTCCCCAACAACGTGATCGGGAGATGGCGCGTCTCTTCGACAATCCGCGGCGCTCTCATGCACTAACGATGCTGGCCCAGATTCGCTCGCAGGGGTTGCTCACGCAGGATGAATTTTCCAGTCTGAGCCCAGAAACGCGCGGTGCCATTCAAATGCTGCTCGGTGCCGGATGAAGCTCCATATGGCTGCACGGTCTCGCTTTTCCACCTCCACCGTCATCGATTCGGAATACCTAGTCCCGTGGCTGTCCGCAGAAGGACCCCTGGCCTACAGCCCCAGCAAGCCGCCGTCGAGGGACTACTTCTTCCAGTACACCTGGATCCTCGCGGGAATCTTCAATCCGCAGATCAATCTGCGCGAGCATCGCTACTTCGGCAGTCCCCTCAAGGACAGCGCACTTTTCCTTTTCGACTTCTGGGCAAATGCCCGTAGAGGAGATGGACCCGCGCTGCAAAGATACTGCCAGTTCGGATTCTTTTCAGACCACGAGTTGAGGACGCCGATGGCGGCCTATCATCATGTCCGCGACTATCGCGACACACCCGGTTCCCTGCTCATTCAACATGGTAGTTATCAGTGGGTCTCCCTGGAGGATCAGCCGAGCATCCCGGCCGGAGAGGTGTCGCTTTATCGGGGCATCGGACAGGCCACTCGTTTCCGTTGCTTGCGATTCCGGCCCGAAGAACTCTCGCCCGCTGACGGGGAAATATGGCGAAAGTACCTGCGCGTCCAGGCAGACATGCTGTCGGACTCCATCCTGTCTTTCAACACGATTCATGACCGCCTCAAGCGCTGCGAGACCGCAGGCCTGCGCGACGGGACTTGGGTGGGCGACGAGCTGGCCACGCAGGCCGGATTAGACATTCAATCAGCAGGCTTCGCCAGGGATCTTTGGCACGCCGCCCAGCAGTCGTATTCGCTCGAACCCGCGATGGGAGTAGTGAAGTTCGGTCCCCACCATGTCGTCGTCAAGACCCCCCTGAGCAACATCCGGATCACGACGTTCTTCGCGGGTGAGTGGGAAGCAAAGATAGTGGATCCGAGCCGGATCTCGGAAGTGCAAGCCGTCGGCTGTGAGGTGGATTTCGCCCCTCCAATGGAATAATCACCCTATGACTCCCTATACCTCATGTTGACGAAACCGAGCGCCGAGCTGACGCTGTTCGACACACTTTCGCGACTCACTTTCACCAGAGCGGCGAAGCTGCTCGGCCCCAAGGGTAACCGCCTCATCGCCACAGGCGGCAAATTCGACATTGACCTCACCACTCAGGTCAAGTTCGATCGGGAAATGTTTCGGCTGACTCTGGACGGCGCGGCGGTCACGCTGACTTTGAGTCCGGCCGCCCGCCATCGTCTCGAATGGCGCTGCGACGCGTGCGAGGTGCCGTGTGAGCACGCCGGGGCGGCCTTCTCTCTGATTCTCGAAGAGAAGCTCGCGCTGGGACTGGCCGGAGCGCCACCCGCGCGGGCCTCAGCTGAAAGCGTGAGCGAGGAGGCGCTGGTCGCGCAAGCGCTCGCGGAGCGGGCAGAGCGCGCCCGGACCGAGAAAATGCGGCTCACGTCTCTCGACAGTCAGGAGATCTGGACCGACTACACATTGACCAATGCGGCCTCTGGCAAGTCGTACCGGGTCGCTCTGCGAGGGTGGCAGCCGGGACAGTCGTACTGCTCGTGCCCGGATTTCCGTAAGAACACGCTCGGCACCTGCAAGCATATCCTTCATGCGCTGGAAAAAGTCCGAAGACGATTCTCCGACTCGCAGCGCAATCGACCGTATCGGCGCCGGGACATCAGTGTGCATCTGTCATATGGGGAGGAGCTGGAATTGCGTATCTTGTTGCCGCCCCACCTCGATGACGTGATCACCGGCATCGTGCGCCCGATCCGCGATAGGCCGATCACCGATCTCCCGGATCTGCTAAAACGCATCCGTCAACTCGAAGCACACGACGTCACCGTGACGGTCTATCCCGATGCGGAGGAGTACATCCAGACCCGTCTGCGGCTGCAGCGCATCGCGGCAAAGGTCGCCGAGATCCGGCGCAATCCGAAATCTCATCCACTACGCACGACGCTGCTGAAGGTGGAGATCCTTCCCTATCAGCTGGACGGCATCGCTTTCGCAGCAAGCGCTGGGCGCGCGATTCTGGCTGATGACATGGGACTCGGGAAGACCCTTCAGGGTATCGGTATGGCGGAGCTGCTGGCGCGCGAAGCAGACATCCGCAAGGTCCTGGTCGTTTGCCCCGCGTCCGTGAAAGCCCAATGGCGCAGCGAGGTTGTCCGCTTCTCAGGGCGCGATTGCCAGATCGTCTTAGGGAGCGCTGCGGGGCGGAGCGGTCAGTACGAGAACGAATGCTTTTTCACCATCTGCAACTACGAGCAGGTATTGCGTGACATTATCGCGATCGAACGCGTGAGGTGGGATCTGATTGTTCTGGATGAGGGCCAGCGCATCAAGAACTGGGAAGCGAAGACGGCTCAGACCATCAAGAGCCTGCGTTCGCCGTTCGCGCTCGTGCTCTCCGGCACGCCGCTGGAGAATCGGCTCGACGATCTTTTCTCCGTCGTCGAGTTCATCGACGACCGACGTCTCGGACCTGCATTTCGATTCTTCAACCGTCACCGCGTCACCGACGAGAGCGGCAAGATCCTGGGTTACAAGGATCTCAATGTGCTGCGCGAAAGACTCAAGCCGGTACTGCTGCGCCGGACGCGCAGCGCGGTGATGAAGGATTTGCCCCCGCGCACGACGGAAATTGTGCGGATTGCGCCCACGGATGAGCAGGCGGGCATCGAACTCGCGCAGATGCAGATTGTGAGCGCCATCGTCCGTAAATCGTATATCTCGGAGATGGACCTGTTGCGTCTGCAGAAAGCATTGCTGCTCGCACGGATGAATGCGGACAGCACCTTTCTCGTGGACAAGCATGCTCCGGGCTTTTCGAGCAAGCTGGAGCGGCTGCAGGAGCTGTTGGAAGAGCTGGCCGCGGAGGACGATCGCAAGATCGTGCTCTTCTCCGAATGGACAACCATGCTCACTTTGATCGAGCGGCAGATCACGCGACTCAAGCTCGATTCCGTAAGGTTGGACGGATCCGTACCGCAGAAGAAGCGGCAGCAGCTGGTGGACCAGTTTCAGCGCGATCCGACCTGTCGCGTGTTCCTCACCACCAACGCGGGCTCGACGGGGCTCAACCTCCAGGCGGCGAATACGGTCATTAATGTCGATCTGCCGTGGAATCCAGCCGTTCTCGAGCAGCGCATTGCCCGCGCGCACCGGATGGGGCAGAAGAACCCGGTGCAGGTCTATTTGCTCGTGACGGAAGGCACGATTGAGGAGAAGCTGCTGACGACGCTCTCGGCCAAACATGACCTGGCTCTCGCCGCGCTGGATATGGAATCTAATGTGCAGGAGGTCGCACTCGCATCCGGCATCGAAGAGCTGAAGCAGCGCCTCGAGGTGCTGCTCGGCGCGAGGGCACACGCCGCGGTAGACGAGACGGAAAAGCAGCGCCAGCAGCAAGAGGCAGAGCGGCTCGCTCGCCGCTCGCGTGTGGCAGAGGCTGGAGGCCAACTCGTCGCTGCCGCATTCGCATTCCTCGGCGAAATGATCCCGCAGCGTCAGCCAACGAACGGTGCAGACCAAAAGGCAAGCGAGTTCAAAGCTCGTCTCGCCGAGTGTCTGGAGCGCGACGAGCAGGGCCGCCCGCGACTCACTGTCACACTGCCAAACGAAGCCGCCCTCGAGAGCCTTGCTAGGTCACTTGCCGCCCTGTTCACCGTTACCGAGACGTGATCTTTGTACGGTCGCCAAACCCGTGACGATTGAAGCTTCGCTCGGATAGGTGATGTCGGCCAACGTCAAAGGAGCGCAATTACATCCTCAGTGTTTAGCCACAAGATGTTTGCACAAATCTCCCCTCGCGTAGCCGTTAAATCCTAAGGTCCAGAACCCGCGAAGGCCGGTACGATGCCAGGCCACGACCGTTTCGGGCTTGACGATGATTAGGGCCGAACGCCAGTCGCTCCAGAGGCGGGACAGCCAGCCCCATAACAGGCGGTCCGCCGGGGTCAATTTCGGGCGTTTTCTCGCGGAGCGTTGCAGCACAGCAACTGGGTGGCGCAGAGCCAGGTTCTCTAGCTCAAGCGCCACCGGAGAATGCAACATTGAAGACAGAGTGCCAAGGAGTGTCGCAAGAAAAATGAGCATCGGAGGAGAATTAGGATAGAAAGTACAATTCCCATCCGCTGAGACACTTTGAGGTTTTCGATAGGCACAGTATCTTGGGCCCGGAACCTGTCAGCCGATGCCTGGTGCAGCGGTCGCCTCCGATCGTGTCCAGTTCGGTACAACTTCGGTACAACTGAGGGAGAGAAAAATGGTTCGCTGGCTCCTAAGCGACACCAAATGAAGCATTTGGAATTTTGACTTTCTTGGTTCGGGACCAGGGGGTCGGAGGTTCAAATCCTCTCTCCCCGACCATCTTTTCAATCGATTACGCGGCTATTGATTCTCCAGCGTTTTCGGTACATTTCCGTACACTCGGTACAACTGAGGGCAGCTCGAAGCCGAAACAACACTGTGCCGCCCACATCTTGCGGAACTGACGTCCTCTTTGATCTTGTCATAGAGGTCATCCATGGAATTCCCTTTGTGTCCCATCCAGTAATTCCGAAACCCTTCTCACGTCTTATTCCGCAGGTACGTGTTGCTGAAGCGACGGAAGGCATGGTTCCCGCCTTGTGCGTTCCGGTGTGCGGGTTGATGTTGTTCAGTTCCTTGAGACCCTTGTGCAGATGGCGACGGATGATGTTCGACGGCGAGAGAGGCTTTCCTATCCGAGTGCAGAATAGGAAGCCCAGCTCTCAGTTTAGCGGCGGTGGGGTCATGCCCGCGAACGCCGTCCGGAGAAATTTCCCTTGGGCATCGAAATTCCAGGTGAATATAGCAAATCCTGCACGCTCGCAGGCGTGGCATCCGTTGAGCAACGGATAGCCCACCACAAACTGTATT
>Ga0116136_1001528_pt1 | contig 11568 bp, 10 predicted proteins | sample June2015DPH_20_5_FD_88972 | JGI IMG/M metagenome (GOLD analysis project Ga0116136, IMG submission 88972) | Peatland microbial communities from SPRUCE experiment site at the Marcell Experimental Forest, Minnesota, USA - June2015DPH_20_40 | ecosystem: Environmental > Terrestrial > Soil > Wetlands... | reverse complement strand
TGCCTGTTGTTAATTCCCCCCGGGTCGGCATGTGCGGGTATAGTGGATAGATTAAAGGTATTTTAAATTAGGGCGGTTGCCTCTCTGATCATCTAAAATGATGGAGAACTCGGTACTGTCAAGTAAAGTAATATATCATCATAAATTTTGAGCTTGAGATATTCAAGAAGAAGTTGCCATAATTGTGGATGCCCACCTGATGGGTAAATGAACACATTAATTCCCTTACCCCTGAGGTACTTTGAGAAACTTTTTCGTACTCTCATGGTGTGATACGGCGAAGATACGAGAATTAAGACGGCATAGCCCCTGTTACTGATCTCCTCGGTAACTGTACGGGCCTCTCGCAGTGTTCCAAAGAAGCCAGATTTGAGGGACAAGGGTTCTATATCCTCCTTTTTAACACCAAACTCTACCAGTTTTTTCATGGCCCATTCATTGTTTGTTAAATTCCTCCCAAGTGAAGGATCATATTCAGTGATGCGGGGGTCAGTGAGGATGAATATTTTTCGTGAGACATCATTCCGATAAAGGGCAGCTGCGGCTTTAAACCTGTACCGCAGGTCATTCTGACTCCCGCCCAGCACATAGATAGCTTGTCTCACGTGCGGGTGCAATTTATTGAAATCATCAGGCAAAGGATTCACGCTAACTAACCTTTGGAGCAGCCATGAATTCATTTGCTCATGGCCCGGGAAATTATCACCAGTTAAAAAGAGCCAGGTTGCTAAAGCGAGAACAATAGCAAGCCCAAAAAGTAAAGCAGCCTTTCTCCCATTGCACTTCGCACGGTGCCTCAAAGGGACGTTCACCGTTGCCTTGCTGCGGCATCTCTGCAGAGAGATGGGTGACACGGATAGCGTCTGCGAGAAGAGCTCGCTTGGTCAGGTTCAAAAACAGTATCAAGCATATATATAATTACCTATAGGAAGCCGGATAAAACACATCATCAACGTATCGCGCATCACTATCTCTCATTTGCTTTAACAACAACTTCCCGTCACGCCCCGGCGCTATCTTCTGAGGTCCATATCTGTATTCAAAAGCGATGGTCTTCTAAAGTCCGGGAAGTTGGGCTGCAACATGCCCTCGCTCCGACCTTTTTGATGAGCGGTGTATGCTTCCACGCCCCTCCGCTTGATAGTTCCGCAGTCACCGTTTGAAACTCACAAAACCGCTTTCAGAATGTCGCTATGGTGTCGTGGTCTGGATACGTATAAGCTGTTATATACCGGGCCGACTCATATGTCACGCTTTCCGCCTATATCGCAGCATCTGAGAAAGAGGTCTGTATAACTTTTTGTGCACTGCTCCAGAGAGTATTTTTGTTCTGCCACTGAGCGAGCCTCTATTGCCATTCGCTTGGCCAAACCTGAATCAGTTAGTAGAGTGAACATAGCTCGTTTCAGACCGTCTGTATCGGAGAGTCTCACTATGAGGCCCGTTCTCTCGTGGACAATGACATCTCTAATACCTTCAACATCTGTTCCGACCGATGGAAGTCCAGCTGCCATTGCCTCTATTAGACTAATCGGTAGGCCTTCTTTAAAAGAAGTCGAACAGTAGACGTCCATTATGCTTAAGAGTTCAGGTATATCAGATCTATACCCTAAAAAGAGGACGCTCTTGTCAAGGCCTTGCTGGCGAACGAAACCCCTGAGTTCTTTTTCTGAATTCTCAGGATCTGATTCCCAACCCTGACCAACGAGCAATAGCTTGACATTACTCATCTCCTTAAGCAGGTCAGAAAATGCTTCTAAAAGAAAAAGATGATTTTTCACTTTCTTAAGGTTAGCAACATTCCCGATAATTCTGTCATCATCTGATAACCCGATGCTTCGTTTTATCTTCGCTTTGTCGAAAGCTACGGAAAAGGCTTTGAAATCAACTCCATTTTGAATCGCAACGATCTTCGGGCTATCTGTCCGGAACGTAGTCTTGATTCGGTTGGCCACAGCATCACTAACACCCACCGCACTGTCAGTGCGCTTTAAGAGCGATTTGCCAATAACCCTCCACTTCCAGGGAATATTTTGAAGTTCCCATTCAGAATGCTCCGTGTATATGAGCTTTGAACGATTTTTCAATTTGCACCCGTAAAATGAATAGATCATGGACATGAAATGATGCGCATTTACAATATGTATGTTCTGATTCTTAATAATATTTCCCAGATCTTGCATTGTAGAAAAGTCAACTCTTTTGACTTTTGGCACAGGGAAAAGTGGAATATTTAATTCTTTAAATTCTCTCAAGATCCCATTGCCAAAAAACCATGCCACGGCCGGGTTAAACAACTCTCGATCCAATTTGAGTGCTAAATTATGAACCAGACGCTCGGATCCTCCCATCTCCATTTGCATAATTACAAAAAGAATATTTATCTTACCATGACATGATCTCATCGTCTCTGATGACTCTCCATACCCTTTGACATTGACCATTCTTGCCTTTTACTATCTTCTATTGTCCTGATCTGTTCGGCGGCTACACTGTATGAAGTCACACCGGATAAATCTTCATGTGCAATGCCGCTAAAACAAGGATACGCCGGCGGACCTATTCAGCATGTTCTCACTCACTCGCGGGCACAGCTGGTTATGGGAAAAGGATGGAAACTCTAATGTCTTGAAGTTTTTACCCATTGATTTTTTTTTCTTCCTAAGACTGCCCCTAGATCAATCACCCCTTTCCAAACCAGATAGACTGGAATCAGTAACATCGACATGACTTTTTTTCCACTAATCCCACTGATGAGAAAAGAAGAAGTAAAATAGAGAAATAAAAACAGAAAAGCCGTCACAATAAATATCTTTGAGAGTAACCAGCTAGTTAAAAGCAGAGCCAACGCTAAAGTGAAAACTAACACGTTGCCGAGTAAAGATGGATTCGGAAGCAAGAGCATCAACGCCGCTTCAATTTGCTCGATGCTTCCCTTTTTCAATCCACTCCAAAATATTTTAGGCGCATATCTCACAATAAGGGAAAACCTTCCGCCAGACCACCTTTGTCGTTGCGTTTTTGCATGAGATAATTTTTTTTCCTCTTGGAGGAAAACCCTGGCTGCGTACGAATACTGTATCCTAATTCCGTTGAGGGCTAAGATACAGAAATATTCGAAATCTTCCGCAATTGAAAAAGCAGTCCATGGAAATTGTTTCAGAATTTCCGGTCTAAAGCACATCCCGTTTCCAATCAGATGAACTGTCAGGCCCAAAGAAGATCTTGCAGTCATATAAATAATTTCCAGAGCTCGTGCTAATGAGATGAGTCGTGTAAGAGGAGTGTCATCAGGGTTAATGACTCCATTGTAACATTGGACGACTTGAGTCGTTTCTGGTGAGAACTCAGCATCTAATTTGATCAGAATGTCTCTATCCAAAGTAGTATCCGCATCTGTCATGACTATTACATTGAACCGCTCAATGTCTATTTGAGATAACGCCCATTCAATTGCATAACCCTTCCCCCTTTTCGTCTCATCAATACGTCTGACAATCATCGAGCCCCTGCTTGTTGCTATTTCTTCTGTATCATCACTACAATTGTCGCATATGACACACGAAGTAATCATATTTCTTGGATAGTCGAGATTTGCAATACTGTCTAACAATCGACCAATTACTTTTTCTTCATTATGTGCGGGAATCAAGATAAGATATTTACTTCTCCCGCCTCCTATGTTTGTCTGATTAATGTTCGTGCGGTTTATTTTTTTATGCTCTACCAAAAAAATAACCGTTGCCATAAAATAATTAAATGCACTCAAAAAGCAATATAATGTTAAAACAAATACGCCGATATCAATGAGGATCATGAGTGACGACCTCCCGTAGCAATGTACCTATTCTTAACCAATTTCGAATGTTTATTCATTGTATTTGCCCGTTGTCTCACGTTGTACTTCAGCCCCCTTGTCTTACGATCTTCATGAGAGATGTTATTCTGAAAAGAAACCCGTTTTTTATGGCGAACACGTACCGCCTCTCAGACCGTTTGATCGCATAACCTTTTCCTGAATATTGGAGGTCACGCAGTTACAGGGCAAGCGCTCACTTCACTTGGGGCGATGTTAGCAGCCGTCAACCGGTTTTGCTTGCACCCTGCCCCGTCCAATTCCGACTCTTCTCTTTTCGTATTCTCATATTATGATATTCGGCCTCTATCTTCTTGATCCAATCCACAACGCTATAGTTTGCTTCTATTTTTTTTTGGGCTTCTCTGGCGACACTATTCCTTAAATCGATATTTTTATAAAGCAGATAGATAGCATCTTTAATCTCGCGGGAAACGCCGGGTGCTACGATCATGCCGTCCTGTCCTGAATCTATTACCTGAGGGACACCACCTACAGCGGACGCCACGACGGGAATTCCATAAGCCATAGCCTCAAGCAACGACATGGGGGTACCCTCTGTTAAGGATGGCAGAACAAAAACATCCATCGCCGGCAACCAATTTTCCACATCACTCTGAAAACCGATAAAGAATACTCTCTGCTCCAAGTTCTTTTCTTTAGCAAAGTCTTCCAGATCCTTTCTTTTTGGACCTTCACCTATGATTAATAGCTTTAACGGTATCTCCTCATACGTAGATAGCATTGAAATCGCTTCGACAAGATATTTTATCCCTTTTTCTTCACTTAAACGGCCGACATAACCGGCAACGAAATCTTTGTCGCTTAAGTTCAGCAGGTTTCTTTTTTCTCGTCTATTCCGCATAGCCGATTCGTCCGAATACTCCCCATTCACGGCATTTTGAATAGTTACAATGCGTGATCTATCAATCCCGCTTCTGATTAAGTCATTTTCGATGCCCTCAGAAACGGCTATTATTTTGGTGGCAAATCGTAAGGCAATACGATCCAACCAATTATATAATCTTAGGTTTCTATCATTCGATATAAATCCATGGCAAGTGGATATATGAGGGATGCCCAGGATCTTTGCCGCAGGAATTCCCACGATATCAGCGAAATAGCCGTGAGTATGGACCAGATCAAATGACCCTTTCCTCAAAAAGGAATGTATCATTCTGTAACATCGAATGACCCTGAAGTAATCTCTGCCCTCACTCCTGTGCCTCACGGCAACGGGTATTTTGTACAGCGGATAGTTTTCCTTTTCTAACGTCTGAATAAAGAAGTTATCCTTTTCCCAGGGACGGATCAACAGCACAGGAGCAATAGTATACTTATCGCGGTCAACATTCTTCAAAAAAGTAAGACTGACTTTTTCAGCTCCTCCAAACTCAATCGGAGTCAGAATATATGCAACTTTATATTTTGACATTACCTATTTATCAGGAAGGGATATTCGGGGAAACACTTGTCATTGTTGAGGCAATCATGCGTAAGCGACCGATGCCTTTATAAAAAATCCTCCCACCCTTCTTTGCTAAAGAGGGGAATGCCCCCTTCGGCAAATGATTTCGGAAATTCGCAAGGAAGTAAAAAAGGGGTGGCGGGCCCTCCATCGGAAATGATTATTTCCATTCGTGCTTTATGCACCTCTCTTCCTTGATATCACCACGAGTTCTTGACCTTTGTTCAAATCGTACAAGCGATCCAGGGTGCTGTCCACTTCTTCATCTTTCAGAGTCGCTTGTTTTCGAATCGCTCGTCTGTCGTCACATATATCAGAATCCCCGACTTGAGAATAGATCTCTATTACATCAAAGCCGGCCCGGTCAAGAAGGATCTTTAAATTCTTGGGAGAAAAATAGAACAAGTGAGCGGGCCATGATTTCCATTTCCACGTCGAAAAAGAGTCCTCTGCCACCAGTGAGAAGGCATTCGGTACGGCAAGAAGAAATAGTCCCTTGTTTCTGCAGAGCGACGAGATATTCATCACTTCCGATGCAGGGTCTAAGGAGTGTTCCAGGCAGTGAAAAGAGGTAATGAGATCGAACGAACCTACTCGAAAAGGCGCCTCCTGTACAGTACCGGTAAAGACTTCCATCCCTTGTCCACGCGCCCATGAGGAGGTCTCTCTCGAAATTTCGACTCCAAAGGGCTCAATTCCTTTTTCCCTGCAATAGAGAAGAAAGAAACCGTATCCACAGCCGATATCCAAAACATTCTTAATGTCGATCGTGGATCTTTCAAAAATCCTGTTCATAAATCCTTCATAACGCATGACCCTGTTAGAATAATGATTCTGGTAAACCTGCATATAGTCCCGCACGCTTGGGATATAACCTTCCTCAGAAGAATAAAAGACGGCTAGATCGTCTTTTGAAGGTAAAGGATTAAAGAAAATCAGATCGCATTGATTGCACCTATACAGACTCGTGGGATTTTCTTTCAAAAAAAGCGAGAGATCCCGTGAACCGCAAGCGCTGCAGGTATCCAGAAAGTCTAGACCTTTGATTCCATATCTGAAGAAAAACCGTTTTATGTCTTGGACCAAAGAAAAGAAGCCCTTTTCCTTAAATACTCTTGTTGCCTTGGATAAGAGATGAGTTGGATTGTTCAACATCAGATGGTTAACCTACCATATCCGGAAAGTCTCAATCAGCCATTCACGCTTTTTTTTACTGAACTAGACGTCTCAACAATGGACCCATATCATCTAAAGCAATAAAACCGTCTTTAATCGTCGGATTGAAGATCTGCAAAAAGAGCTCTATTTTTTTTCCCAGATTCTTTTCAAAGTGTATATTGGCCATGATAGCCTTAATGTCTCTATCAAGAAACCGCGTCTTCATGCCCAACCGAAAGTCGACTACTGGTTGGTAATCTATCTCCAGCGCCGACAAGGCATGCAAGACGGGGAAATTCACTCCGCTATTCACTGCCAGGGGAAGAGATCCCCAATACCGCGGATTCACCTCTATGACAAAATATTGCCTACGTATCTCGTCAAACTTGAACTCCACCATTGCCAAACCTGTCCACTCTAAGGATTCAAGGAGTCTTCTCCCCATTTGAAACAATTCGGCGTCATAGAAACTCTCACAACAACTACTCGGTCCGCCGCTGGTAGGGTATTCGCGTATACGTTTGTGACCAAAATGAGCTTTCACTTCTCCTTTCCTGTCATATAAGGCAAAGAATCCAAAACCTTGCCCTTCAATATATTCCTGAATGATCGGATATTCCTCGATTGCATGCATTCTCTCATACTCCGACGACAACTTTTCGGGAGAGTGTACGATAGAATACCTCTCCTCTGGATTCCAATGCGTCTCCCGTTTATCGCCTCTGAATTTTATAATGCAGGGGAACGTCACTTCTGACCGGCTAAGATCCTTAACGGCATCCGGAGATACTCTGAAAAATGTTTTGGGGCATCTCAACCCTGCTTCTTGCGCATGCTTCGTGAGCAATTCCTTGTTATCTGCAATGACAAGACTATCTCTCTTCGGCAGAAGATAATTGCAATTTAACTTAAATTCTTTATTCGTATCAAGAAGGCAGAGCATTTGGGAGATGTCGATCGGATTAATAAAATCAAATTCATGAGAATGGTGTATTAAAAAATCCTTTAACCTGGGAAAAAAGTCTTCTTTTTCTATGGTTATTTTTGCCTTTATGTATCTCGATAGAAATCCAATCGGTGTTTTTGAGCAATCATCTCGTGCAATGCCACTGATTTCACCGCCCGCCCGGCCGAGATATCGAATTGCGTATAAGCCGATTCTTTTTTCTGCGTCTGTTGTCAAGATCTTGACACCTTCAAGCAATCTCTTTTTTTTCATCTAAAGCCCGCTTCTCTTTGCGAAGGTCAAATGCCTCAATGTCCAATACATGATACGAGCAAGTTGTTTTATTGAGGGGTTCTTTAAAAATTTTGCACCTTGACTTACCTCATCCAACCACGCTGAATAACAACGCGCATGAGCGTATCCGATATTGTTACAGATACTCTTTTTTAATTCCTCTTCAGATTTTATATACGGCGTTACCCAATAGGCCCTTCCCACTTCGAATGAAAAATGCGAATCGCTCCCTGCGCTCCTTCCCTTGACAATTGATAATAATTCACTCACCTTTGGATTACCTGCGAGCATGTTGAGGTCTTTCCAGCGTGCATTTATTACCTCGACGGCATCGATTTTTTCCAATATGGCGACAGGGTAGGAACGCGTATACTTGAAAGGATGTGCGAGAATCGCAATGCCGCCCTGATCATGAATTTCCTCGACCAGGCTTTCCGCCTTTTTGCTTCTCAATGGCTTTGAAATGAATAGCCCTATAATATCTCCTATCTCCGTTTGCACTTCATTTCCTTTAATTAACCGCATATTATTCCGCAGGGCAATATCCTCGCCATCCTCAGTCGCTGATATTTCGTGATCCGTTAGGGCGATACCATCCAACTGCCGTTTTTTTGCGCACTTTATGATATCGCTAATTGATGAGAATGAATCGTGAGATTTACGAGAGTGGATATGAAGGTCAAATTTCAGCGAATCAACTGATTGCATCTATCGGGCCCCAATGGCTTCAATATAACAAAAAAAGAACTTCATAGAAAGCGGAATGCGGAACAGCATTAAGAGATTACCATTCACTCCTGACAAAAACCTCTACGGAGCTTACCCTCATCACAGGTGCTGGCGCGGCGAGTTCAATAAAGTTTAATAACATGCTTTGAATGTCATTCGAACATAGTCAGGGATCTTAACCTTTTTAAAATCCTTGAGATCACCCCCTTCGTTCGAAATAGCGTACTGAAATGCTTTGTCAGCAGTTATTTCTTTACCGCTCGCACGCAAATATTCAGCATGATGGGGCCGATGGCCTCTCCAAATCTATCCATATAGCTCAAGAACTTATAGGAAAATGGGAATATGAACGGGATGACGTGCAGACCTTTCATCTTGCCGATTGAAAACCCGGCCTCGTTCAGCCATCTCTTTAGTTCAATCCAGCCGACCCAATTTTCATATCCTTCGTAAGGCCTTAATTTCAGCATATTCGCTACCGTTATTGCAGGATGCCAGATTTTATTGGGGACGGTCAAGATAAGAACTCCTTCCCGTCTCAATACCCGGTGCATTTCGTGAATGGCTTTCTTAGGATCAGGAGTGTGCTCGATAACCTCCGTAGATAAGACCACATCAAAATATTCTTTTTCGAAAGGGATATCCAGGACGCTGCCGACAATTCGTTGAGTGTCACATTTTTTTGCAACCTGAGCCAGTATGTTTTCTCCCACATCCAGAGAGACAACGCGTGCTCCTCTGAGAGCTGCTTCTCTACTGAACCATCCTGTTCCGCTGCCGGCATCAAGGAGCGCTTTTTCTTTTATATCTTCGGTCAAGAGTTCGTCGAATACGACCTTTAGTCTTCGATTTGTATCGTACATGTTCATCTTGGTATCGAACTGATCTGCAAATCTATCATAAAATAACATTTTTTCATCACGGCTTGTCTTCATGGAATCACCCCCTGGAAGCGACTATGATGCCGATAATTATAATGACCATACCCATTATTTTCATGGAGTTGAGTTGTTCATCGAGCAAGAGCCACGAAAACAGACTTATAAACGTAAACAGTGCAGCGCTTGCTATTGGAAATGCATAACTCAGTTCGTATTGTTGAAGAATCTTTAGCCACAAAATAAAACTGAAACCATAAAGACCGAAGCCAGCTATAAGCACCGGTGATTTAATAGATTCAGTAATCGCCTGAGAAGCATTAAAGGTTTTTTTCATAAATGTCAGACCTAAGCTGCCTAGAATTGCATAGATCAATAACATGAATAAGGCTCTCATTTCTGATAACACCCTCGCCGAACTTCGTCTTTCTCTTTCGGTAATCTCATACATTCTACAGCTTTTTGTCGATGCAAATTGAAGCGAGTTTCAGATAACAACTCAAAAAAAGGCAGCGAAAAAGCCAAACCCTGAAAAATAAACGGGGTTCACCTTTATCCGGTCAAGACTTCACTTTTTTATCATAATCTTTTCTCTTTTATCACATAGGGCGGCCTCTTCTTTGTCTCGATAAACATTTTCCCCAGGTATTCTCCTATCACACCTAAAAAAAACAACTGTACCCCTCCCAGGAAAAGAATCGACATTAATATTGACGTCCATCCCAATATCGCGGCGTGCAGAAACATTTTTTCATATAATGCATGAATAGCGTAGAGAAAAGAAAAGCAAGAGAAGAAAAAACCTATAACCATTGAAATCCTTAAAGGCAGTATGCTGAATGAAGTGATCCCTTGAACCGCAAAAGCTATCATTCTCGCGATAGAATATTTTGATTTGCCGGCATGCCTTTTTTGTACGATATACTCAATGCCAATCTGTTTAAAGCCTAACCAAGAGACCGCACCCCTTATGAACAGCCAATTTTCATTAAATTTCCGCAGTTCACTTACCACTTTTTTATCTAACAGTCTAAAATCCGCTGCTCCGAGTGGTATATTTACATCAGAAATTTTATTCATTAGTCTATAGAAGAAAGCAGAGGTAACTTTTTTCATGAACCCCGTGTCCTCTGAATCTTTTCGTATGGTATACACTACGTCATATCCTTCTCGCCACTTTTCAAGGAGTTTGCAGAGCATTTCAGGTGGATGCTGCATATCCGCGTCCATGCTGATGACACAGTCACCTTGAGCGTGATCCAATCCTGCTTTTAAGGCTTTTTGATGACCAAAATTTCTTGAAAACGAAATGAATTTGACTGTTTTCTCGCCGTCTGCAACCTTTTTTATTTCTTCAAGTGTCGAATCCATACTTCCGTCATCAACAAAGATTATCTCGCAGTTGTCTTTTTCCTGAAACTGTTCTTTCAATTTATGAACTAGGACGCTGACATTACCAGCCTCGTTATATGCCGGGATTACAATCGATATCATCAGACCTCCTTTCGTTCCCGTTCAGAGTAACTTCATAGATCTCTGTGCCGGACATTGAATAAACCCTTTTAAATATTCCTTGATTGTCCCGAAACTTCGAGATCCCCTGTGGATATAATAAGTTTTCCAACCTGCCAATGTATACGTAATTAATATGATATTTTTTTAAAACCGCAACACTTTCGCTCAAGTCCGTCGTGGAAAACATTTTTTTTATCTCATGAAAACGTTCTCCTATTATACCCGCTTTACTATGCTCCACGTTGGAAACCTTCCATTCACCGACACCCGTAACCCTTTCGGCGAAATCAGGAATAAGGGAATAATAATAATAAGGAATATGCAGTCCATCAATTCCGGGATAGTTAGGCTCGGCTTGAATGACCGCATTTACGGGTAGAGTCCTTTTAATCCATTGGCAGGCCTCAAAATCGGCATCCCGGATATACGTGGAACTGGTATCTTTCACATTCGATGCTATATACATATCGGTAAAATAAGTAGGTGCTGCCACCACCAGGAGCGCTACGATAGGCCATTTAAATTTGGTCAGTGACAAACCCCGCTGCCACAAATAAGCAGTTAACATTAGGAGACAAAGGGGAATAATTCTTGTTGCCTTAAGAAGGCCGAACTGACTTTCTGCCGGATTTACAATAAAAAAGACAAAGAATAGACTGATTATCAGGAGAATAATGAATTGATAGATCCAGTGATCGCCGTTCTCCTTTTGTTTTATAACCTT
>Ga0116136_1001526_pt1 | contig 11571 bp, 7 predicted proteins | sample June2015DPH_20_5_FD_88972 | JGI IMG/M metagenome (GOLD analysis project Ga0116136, IMG submission 88972) | Peatland microbial communities from SPRUCE experiment site at the Marcell Experimental Forest, Minnesota, USA - June2015DPH_20_40 | ecosystem: Environmental > Terrestrial > Soil > Wetlands >... | reverse complement strand
TGTGATTTTTTTGAAAAAAGTGGGAATAGATGTGGTCCTGGTTCATGGAGGCGGTTGCCATCTTAACCAGGCCATGAAGGAAAAAAATTTAAAAATTAATAAGATTCGGGGATTGCGGGTAACGTCGGCGGAGGTGCTGGAATTGGCTGCCAGGGTTTTCGCCGAAGTTAGCCGAAAAATAAAGACTGAGATTGAAAGGCATGGATACCGTTCCATAATCTTTGGGCGGGAGACCGGCCTGGTAAAATCGGAGCGGATAGATTCGCCGGAATTAGGTTTCGTGGGGGTTCCACGGGCCGTTGAGGTTTCGTTATTAGATAATCTGGCGGATAAGGTTATCCCGATAGTCTCATCGGTGACCGCCGGGAACCAGCCTGGTGATCCCGGCTTTAATGTTAATGCGGACGATGTTGCCGGCAGTATCGCCTCGAGCATCGGTGCGGAGAAACTGATCCTGATGACCGACGTGGAAGGAGTTTTGGATGAAAACGGCTCGCTGCTCTCGACCCTGAGCATAAGTCAAGTTGAGGCCTTGATCGCCAAGAAGATAATTCATGGAGGCATGATACCCAAGGTGGAAACCTGTCTTAATGCCTTAAAAGGTGGAGTGCAAAAGTGTCATATTGTCAAAGGCAGTAGTCACTCATTTATTGACGAGATTTTAACGGATGCCGGGGTGGGGACGGAATTCGTCCGGGATGACTTGGCTGCTCAAGGGCTCCTGTGAGGAAAAGGTGATTGACGACCGGGGCAACGACTTGCAGCTGGTGCAGAACCTGGCGGAGGCGGAGGGATGAAGCGGCAGGAGATTTTAGAGCTCCTGGCCCCGCATCGGGAAGAACTCCGGGAATATGGGGTGGAAAGCCTGGCCCTCTTCGGCTCGGTGAGCCGGGAAGAGGAAACGGCGGAAAGCGATATCGATATCCTGGTGGAGTTTTCCCGGCCAGTGGGGATGTTGGCCTTTCTCTGTTTGCAGCATCGGCTGACGGAGATTCTGGGGAGGCGGGTCGATCTGGCCACCCCCAAGGCCCTGAGGCCGGCCTGGCGGGAACGTATTTTGAGCGAGGCCGTCCATGCCGTCTAGAGCGGGATTACCCCGTCGATCACCTTGCCATAAAGAGCTTTAAATTCCCCCTCACCCTGACCCTCTCCCCCAGCGTTGGAGAGGGGATTAAATGAAACCTCCATAGTTAATCAATTTTTCGCCCTTAGTAATAACGTGCCGCTCTGAGGAAATTTTGAGCAAGAGGCCCAAATCCGAGCAGGGCCGCGGCGCCCGCACCCTGGCCCTGGACATCCTGGCCGCGGCCTCGCGGCTGCAGGGGAGGTCGGTGGAGGAACTGCTGGCCGCCACCCTCAAACGGCAGCCCCAGTTGCTGCGCCCGGAGAGGGCCTTGTTGCTGGAACTGGTCCAGGGGGTGAAGCGCTGGGAACTGAAACTCGACTATTTCATTTCCCAGGTTTCCGCCCTGCCGCTCTCAAAACTGCACCCCTTAGTCCTTTTGATCCTGCGCCTGGCCACTTATCAGATCCTGATGCTGGACCGGGTGCCGGCCCGGGCCGCGGTCCACCAGGCGGGTCTGGAGGCCAAGGCCCGGCGCTTGCCGCCGGCTTACGGTGGCTTCATCAACGCGGTGTTGCGCCGCCTGGCCGCGGGCGACCTGCCCCCACTACCGGAGCGCCAAGCAGACCTGGTAGCCGCCCTGAGCGTGGAATACTCCCACCCCCCCTGGCTGGTGCGCCGCTGGCTGGAGCGCTGGGGCCTGGAGCAGACCGAAGTCAGGCTGGCCGCCAATAATCGCCTCCCTCCCCTGACCATCCGGGTTAACACCCTGAAGACCGACCCTGAAACTCTGAGGGTCCGGCTTAGCCGTGAAGGGGTGGAAGCCCAGCCCTGCCGCTTCTCTCCGGTGGGGCTGCGGCTGACCGGGCTTAGGGTGCCGCCGCTGGAGCTCCCTTCTTATCAAGGGGGCCAGTGGCTGTTTCAAGATGAGGCCGCGCAACTGGTCAGCATGCTGCTGCCCCCGGCGAGGGGGCGGCTGCTGGAATTGGGCGCCGGCCGGGGAGGCAAGACCACCCATCTGGCCGAGTTGTCCGGCAATGCCGGCCTGATCCTGGCTCTGGAGCTGCACCAGGGGAGGCTCCGGGAACTGCGGGGCTCGCTCTCGCGTTGGGGGGCGAGCGCCGTCCAACCCATCCGGGCTGACGCCGCCCGCGTCCTGCCCCTGAGAGAAGGGGCCATGGACGCCGCGGTCCTGGACGCACCGTGCTCCGCCCTGGGCATCCTCAGGCGCCATCCGGAAATCAAGACCCGCCTTAAGGAAGCCGATTTGGCCACCTTTCCGCCCCGGCAGCGAGCCTGGCTTGCGGCCGCGGCCGCGGCCCTGAGACCCGGCGGCCACCTCCTCTATATCACCTGCACCGAGGAGCCTGCCGAAAACCAGGAGTTAATCGAGTCCTTCCTGGGGACCCACCGGGAGTTTCGCCTGGGGACCGACCCCCAGCTCCTGCCGGCTCCCGCCCGCCACCTGGTGCAGCCGCCGGGGTGGTTCTGCTCCTTAAACGCCGACGATCTGGATGGTTTTTTCGCGGCGCTCCTTACCAAAACTTAGGGTGAGATCAGATCTGTTTGAAATTAGGCATGCCCAAGAGCTAATCATTTCAGAGAATTTACCAGTTATTTCCCTCTCCCCGGTCTATACAGGGGGGAGAGGGCAGGGTGAGGGGGGTAAGGATTGTCTTGTAGGGGCGCACCCATGTGTGCGCCCCCCACGCAATGGTGGGCAGTAGGGGCGGGTTTTAAACCCGCCCCTATAGGGCGGAAACATGGGTCCGTCCATACGAAAAACAGGAATAGATTTTTAAGGAATTGGTGGGCAATGGAACCGGAAAAACTAGGATGAGATTCCAGGGAGCAGGGGTATATTTATTTAGGGCGACCCAATAACAGGCTGGAAGCCTGTGCCACTGTCGCCCCTACGCTTGCTTAAATTTTCCCCTGGGCGGGACATCATAAGACTTTTTCTCCGGCTTGCCTTAAGGTATATTCGCTTCATCACCCGCGGTTAATGGGGGGGGGAAAAAATGGCGGTTCGCTTGGAAATAGGCTGGCGGCCGGAGCTGCCGGACGCGGAAGGGGAGGGGGTGCGTCGCCAGGCGCGGGAGTATTTCGGCCTGGAGATCGACCGGGTTCGGGTGCTGCGGGTCTTGATGCTGGACCTGGACTTGCCTACCGGGGAGCTGGAGGAAGTGCGCCGGGAGATCTTCACGCACCCCGCCACCCAGACCTCCGGCTTCCGGCCTCTGGCCCAGGCCTTCGACTGGGCGGTGTGGGTGGGCTTCAAGCCCGGGGTGCGGGATAATGCCGGGGCCGTGGCCCGGGAGGCCATCGAGGCCTATCTGGGACGCTCCCTGGCGCCGGCGGAGGCGGTCTATACCTCCAAACTTTTTCTCTTTTCCGGGGAGAGCCTGGAGCGGGGGCGCATGGCCCAGGTGGCCCGGGAACTGCTGGCCAACGACATGATCCAGGAGTTCCGCCTCTTCTCCTGGCAAGATTGGGACCCGGAAACGGGGGTGGGTATTATACTGCCCCGGGTACAGATTACGCGCTCCCCGGAGGTGGAGGTGTTCGACCTCAGTTCCCTGGAGGCCTTACGTGAGTTGAGCCGCCAGCGCTATCTGGCACTCAGGGACGCGGACCTGCCCATCATCAGGGATTACTTTCGGCGCCCGGAGGTCCAGGAGCGCCGGGCCGCGGTGGGATTGGGGCCTCCCACCGACGTGGAGCTGGAGTACCTGGCCCAGGCCCGCAGCGACCATTGCAACCACAACACCTTCCGGGGCCTGTTCCACTTCCGCGACCCGGCCAGCGGGGAACACCTGGTGGTGGACAACCTGTTTAAAACCTGCATCGAGGCGCCCACCCGGGAGATCGCCTCGAAGAAGTCGTGGGTGGTCTCGGTGTTGTGGGACAACGCCGGGGTGGGGCAGCTCGACGACGAATTCTCCTATGTCATCAAAGGGGAGACCCATAACTCTCCCTCCAACCTGGAGGCCTACGGCGGCTCCCTCACGGGGATCGTCGGGGTCTACCGGGACCCCATGGGCACCGGCAAAGGCGCCCGGCTCATTGGGGGGATTTACGGCTTTTGCGTGGGCCCGCGGGATTATCCCGGCCCGTTGCGGCCCCGGCTTCACCCCCGGCGCCTGTTGGATGGGGTTATCGCAGGGGTTAAGGACGGCGGCAACAAGAGTGGCGTACCCACCCTCAACGGGGCCCTCTATTTTGATGAAAGCTACCTGGGCAAATGCCTGGTATTCGTGGGGGCCGTGGGTCTGTTACCCAAACAGCTCAAAGGGAAGCCGGCGGCCAAGAAGGCGGCTCAGCCCGGCGATCTCATCTTTATGTGCGGCGGCCGGGTGGGTAAAGACGGGATCCACGGGGTCACGGCCTCCTCGGAGGTGGCCTCCCCGGGCACCCCGGCGGGTCACGTACAGATCGGCGACCCTTACACCCAGAAGAACATGCAGGATTTTCTGCAAGAGGCCCGGGACCAGGGGCTCATCACCTTCATCACCGATTGCGGCGGCGGCGGGCTCTCTTCGGCAGTGGGCGAATCGGCCATGATGGCCGGGGGCTGCGAAGTGGACCTTTCCAGGGTGCCGTTGAAATATCAGGGTCTCGATCCCTGGGAAATCTGGATTTCCGAGTCCCAGGAGCGCATGGTGGTGGCGGTGCGCCCGGAAAACCAGGTTCACTTTAAGGAACTGGCCCGCAAACACGCGGTGGAGGCCAGCGTCATCGGCGCCTATAACGACCGTGGAGTCCTGGAGGTGAAGCACCAGGGCCGGGTCTGCGCCTATATGGACCTCTCCTTGCTGGAAGAGGAATTCCCACCCTGGGAGTTTGACTGCGAGTGGCAGCCCCCGGCCAACCGTCTCAGCGAGCCGGTGCTGGGGGAGCCCGGGGATCACCGGAGGCTGCTGCTGGCCATGCTGGCGCGGCCCAATATCTGCGCCCGGGAATGGATCATCCGCCAGTATGATCACGAGGTCCAGGGGGGCAGCGTCCTCAAACCCCTGGTGGGCCGGGGGGTCCAGGTGCCGGGGGACGCCGCGGTGATCCGCCCCAGGCCCCAATCCCCACGGGGCCTGGCCTTGAGCCTGGCACTCAATCCGGCCTACTCGCAAATCGACACCTACCACATGGCCGCGGTCACCATTGATGAAGCGCTGCGGCGTCTTCTGGCAGTGGGTGGCGTTCTGGAGCATATCGGCGGGGTGGACAATTTCTGCTGGCCCAACGTGGAGTATCACCCGTTGGACAACCCCGACGGCAAGTACAAGGCGGCCCAATTGGTGCGGGCCTGCTGGGCCCTGCGGGACCTGTGCCTGGCTTACGGGATTCCCCTGCTCTCCGGCAAAGACAGCATGTACGTGGACGGCCTGCTGCCCGGGCCCTTCGGGGAGACGCACCGGGTTTCGGGCCTGCCCACCCTGTTTTTTACCGCGGTGAGCGTCCTACCGGAGATTCGCCGGGCTATGACCCTGGAGTGGAAGAAACCGGGCGACCTCATCTACCTTTTGGGCCACACCCGGGCGGAGTTGGGCGGCTCAGAGTTTTACGAACTTATGGGCTATGTGGGACTGAGCGTCCCGGAGGCCCGGCCACGTGAGTTTCTGTCCTATTACCGCCTGCTGGAGCAGGCCGGGCGGGAGGAACTGCTGGCTTCCTGCCACGGGGTTTATCGGGGCGGCCTGTTGGTGCACCTGGCGCTGGCCTCCATGGCCGCGGGCCTGGGGGTGCAGGTGGACCTGGGCGGGGTGGCTCCGGAGGCCCCGGATTTCGCCGCCGCTTATGCCGAATCCGCCGGGCGTTTCCTGGTGAGCCTCGACCCATCGCGGCGGAGCCGCTTTGAAGAGCTGTTTAAAGGCCAGCCCGCCTATCTGCTGGGAGAAGTGCGGCAAGATCGGCTGCTTCAAGTAAACCGCGGGGGCCAACTGTTGGAGGCTTCTCTGGAAGACCTCAGCATCGCCTGGCAGCGCCGCTTCGGGGACTTGATTTGAGGGAAATGGGTTTTCTGATACAATTAATTGGGGGATCGGAAAATAGATCAAATTCCCCCTCACCCTAACCCTCTCCCCCCCGCCGTAGGGGCGGGGTTTCCCCGCCCGGGCGGCGAGACGCCGCCCCTACCGGCGAGGCGAGAGGGGATAAATAAGAGAACCCATAATCCTCCCATTAATAATTGATGGGCGTCCGCGGGCGGCCCGCGGGGCGAGCCACCGCCAATTCTAAAACCGGGGCGGGATGAGGCCTCTGCGAAAATCCAGGGATTTCCCTGACTAATCAAAGGGTGGCTAAGGCGGGTGTATGACAGTCGAGGGCGGCTGTCCTACCTGGCGCCTCCACCTCGTTAACAGGAAGAAACCATGCACGCCGAGATGTTGGTCCTGCGGTTCAACCGGGAGGTGGTGGATCAACCCATCATCTATCGGCTGGTTAAAGACTTTGATCTGGAATTCAATCTGCTGAAGGCCACCATCTACCCCCAAAAAGAGGGGGTGATGGTCATGGAGCTTCGGGGCCATCCCCAGAACTTCCGCCGGGGTCTCAAGTATCTTCGGGATTCCGGAGTCCAGGTGAAACGGGTGGCCCGGGAAGTGCGGCGCAATGAGGAGCGCTGCTATCAGTGCGGCACCTGCACCGCGGTCTGTCCCACCGGCGCCCTCTATCTGGTGCGGCCGGAGATGGCGGTGCTGTTTGACGCCGGCAAATGCAGCGCCTGTGAGCTGTGTTGCCCGGTTTGCCCGGCCCGGGCCATGGAAGTCCAACTAGACCGCAGCGCCCTCTAACAAAAAAGTTCGGCGGCCGGCTTGCTCTCGATTTTTATCGGCGTTTACGCCGCGGTCATCTCCTCCATTTACTTCCTGCTGCCCCTGCATTTACAGGGCAACCTCAAGTTCAGCGGCGCCCAGATCGGCCTGCTTTACGCGGTCTTCAACCTTAACGCCATCCTGGTGTCCTTTCCGGTAGGGGTCAGCGGCGACCGTTACGCGGCCCGGGGCCTCACCCGCCTGGGTCTGGCGGGCTGTGCCCTGTGTCTCTGGGGCATGGCCACCCTAAGGAGTTTCAGGCCATTTTTCCTGATCTTCTGGGGTTTCGGCCTGAGCGCCGCTCTTCTGAGCCAATCGCTGAATATTATGTTGTTCAAGGGGAACGGGGCCGGAGGGTCTACGGCCAGGCGCTTCGGCCATTTCAATGCCATGCGGATGGGAGGCATGATGTTAGGGACCCTGGCCGGCGGCTTCCTGGTGCATCTCCTCAATTTCCCCCGGGTTTTGCAGCTCTGCGGAGGGGTCCTGGTGCTGATGTGGTGGCCCTCCGCCTGGCTGCCGGTGGTGCCGGCGGTGCGGGCCTCCATGTGGGAATATCGCCGGGAACTCTTTACCAGGCCGGTGCTGTTCTTCGTGACCTGGCTCTTTCTCTTCACCTTGCACTGGGGCGCCGAAGCCACCAGCCTGACCCTGTTTTTGCAGCACAACCTGGGATTGGAGGCCCGGGGGATAGGGGCTTACATGGCCGGGGAGTTTGCGGTGATAACCGTCACCGCCTATCTTTACGGGCGCTTCTGGGCCGGCCGCTTGCAGCCGCTGACCTTCCTGGCGGTGGCGTTGTTGGCCTCCGGCAGCGGCCACATTCTGATGACCTGGCCCATTCTCCCCTGGTCCTTTGCCTGGCGGGCGGTGCACGGTTTCGGGGATGGCCTCATCCTCATGGAGACTTATGCCACCGTCTCCCGGCAGTTCCACGTGGACCGCATCGGCGGCACCTCCAGCCTGATCCCCCTCATCACCACAATGGGGGTCCTGGTCGGCTCCCTGATTTTCGGCCCCCTGGGGGCGGCCATGGGCTACCAGGCCCCTTTGATCATCTCGGGAATCATCACCCTGGCCCTGCTGACGGTGGCTTATCGAGGATTGCAGGAGTAAACTGCCAGGGGGATTAGTTCAAAGTTCAAGGTTCAAAGTTCAAGGTTCAAGGTTCTATGTTCTAGGTGTTGCTGGCGGGCTGAAAAATTGGTTTTAATCCGCCGCCCCCGCTGCAGGTGATGGTTCCACATCGCTATCGCTGCTCACCCGTTGCCGCGCTCAAAATTTCTAAAAAATTACTATATCCGCCGGGATAGTTGACCCAAATTGATCGAAACTTATGCTATCATCGCTATCGTAAGCCCCCTCAGCTACTAAAAATAACCCTTGTCGGGGTAAAAGTCTCAAAAGTGGCTCCCCAAAACCATTTTTTGACCGCGGTGGCCAAGCCTACCGCATAATCTCAGCGTAAATCGGTTCTTCTTTGATTCATACTCTGAAACCGTGGGGGAAAAAAGGTCATAGCAAAAATGGAGGGGGAAGCCATGAAGCGTTTTAAACCAGCGTTGGTTTTCGCCGCGGTTTTGTTGATCGTCTTCTGTTGGACCGCAAGGGCACAGGAGCAACGGAACTCACGAAACTCGGCGCCCGACCAGCCAGGAGAGGAGGATATTCTAAACCGGGAACTTTGGCAGTTTGCAAAAGGGACCCCATACGAAGTTGCCGAACGCCACATAGATGAGAAACGGAAAACAGAGCCGGCACCGACTGCGGAAGTTGTCCTCCCAAACGGTTGGAAGATCGCTCCGGCAGGCAGACAGTTTGAGGTGGGACGGTTGCCCGAGGAGGCTGTCTTCTATAAGGAGCATATTGTAGTGCTCAATACGGGGTATTATTTGAAGCAGAAGGAGCCGCAAGAGATTTCCATCGTGGACCCGGCTTCCGGGGAGGTCAAAGCACTGCTCCCTGGCTCCCTGTTTCCTTGCGCCGTGGCCGGTTTGGACGGAGACCTTTATATCAGTGGAGGGTACGACCAGGCGGTCTATCGCTATAACGACAAGTTCGGACTTGTGCAGAAATATTCGGTGAAGGGGTATGCCGCGGGACTTGCGCCCATAGATCATGACCACCTAGCCGTCGTATACCTGATGGTGGTGGCCAACAATCCGAAATCCGAAAAAATTGTCCTCTACGGAAAGGGAAAGCTTGCAATTCTCAATACGAAGACCGGAAAAATCGAACCTGGGGCAGATGCCGGGTACTTTCCGCACACGGTCCGCTATCTGAACGGCAAATTGTATGTCACTATCCTCGGCGAGGATAAACTGAACGTCTACGATTCTCAAGCCAATTTGCTGAAATCCCTGAATGTCGGAAAGACCCCGCAGGATATCTGCCCGGACCCGCAAGCCAACCGGCTCTACGTGGTGAACACCGGCTCGGACAATCTATCGGTGGTCGATGCCGGGAAAGATGAGGTCGTATCCAAGATCCCCGTTGGGAGCCACGGAGAGGGTTTCGGCTGCGGTCCCACCTCGTGTGCCGTCGACGGCGACCGGCTATTCGTGACCCTTGCTTATACGAACGCGGTCGGGATATTCGATAAACGAGAGGGCAAGCGCCTCGGCTTCATTCCCACCGGCTGGTATCCCACAAAGGTGATTTCCATTCCCGGGAAGGAGTGGGTGGCTGTTCTGAGCGCCAAGGGCATCAAGGGACGCAGACCCAATGTAAATGGCCCTCAGCCGATCCCGGAAAAGGGAGGGCAGGAATACGTATTGACTCTATTAAAGGGGACTCTTGGGATCATACGCCGGGATCAGATTGAGGCGAACCTGCACGCCTGGACACGGCAGGTGGAGGAGGGATCACCGATATACGGTTTCCGCAAGGGTATTATGCCTCCCATTCGCCACGTTTTTTTCATCGTCAGGGAGAACCGCACGTATGACCAGGTGCTGGGCGACCTGGGGCGGGGAAATGGCGATCCGTATCTGACGCTTTTCGGGGAGAAGATCACTCCAAACGCCCATGAACTGGCCAGACAGTTCGTAACCCTGGACAATTACTTTGCCAACGGAGAGATCAGCGTCCTCGGCCATAGCTACACAACCAGCGGCTATGCGAGCCCCTTCATGGAGTTGATGGGCAACATGAAATATTCGGGTAGATACGAAGGCTATCCGTTCGGATGCGTTCCGGCGCTGTGCTCACCGAGATACCTGTGGGATGAGCTGGAGGGGAAGAATATCGATTATCGTATATACGGGGAGAATTACTTTCTCTACACGAGAGCGCAGCGCATCATCAAGGAGAGCTTCGAGCCTGGCAGCGACCAGGCCAAGGAGTTTTATGATAAATTTTACGCCCAAATGATGGTGCTTGCCGCCAAAGTGGACCGCGGCGAGGCATTGTATAGCCACGCCGCTCTTTTTCAGCCGCAGCCGGACTCTGTGGATAAGGCTAAGGAACTTTTGAAAAATGAAAAGGTAGCCCTTCTAATCTCGCAATACCTACTGGGAGATGACAGCCTCGTGTACCAGTTTGGAACAAATGAGAAACTGCGGGACGAATTTGCGAAATATCTCTACCATTACCCCATCAACTATCCCTCCTGGGACCTCAAAGTTTCGGACCTCGAGCGGGTTAAAGGGTGGATAGCCGATTTCGAAAATCAGGTCAACCATGGTTCCGTGGCGCAATTTCACTATATATGGCTTCCCAACGACCATACGGCCGGGACCAACTTGGGCTCCCTTACGCCCTTTCAGTTTGTGGCCCAAAACGATGCGGCCCTGGGCATTATCATCGACACGATATCGAAAACGTCCATATGGAAAGAAAGCCTTATTCTGGTAACGGAAGACGATGCCCAAGACGGACCGGATCACGTGGATGCGACGAGAACCGTGGCATTGGCGGCAGGCCCCTACGTCAAGAGGGGCACGGTCGTGGGCGACCGCTACGACCAGCTCAGCATGCTGCGCACGATTGAGTTGCTGCTCGGTCTTGGTCCCCTTAACCAAAACGATGCCATGGCGGTACCGATGTTCAGCATATTTAGCGAACATCCCGACTACACACCATACAAACTGCGGCCGCCGTCTAAACAATTGGTCGATGCTGACCGCGAGAAATACGGATTATTGGAAGGCGAAAAAAAGAAGCCTTTAGGCCAGCAATAATCCCGGCTCGAAGGCCCTGGCCGGGCCTGCCCCGGAAATGGACCACGAAGACAACCAGAACAGGGCCAACAAGGACAACAAAATCGCCAGCAGGCCTGGACCAAACCACTTCATAGCGAATATCTCGCTTTCCTGAACAGCTTCGAGAGGGTTAGGCAGGTTCCGGTTCTTCCCCCCGGCGGAGGCGTTGCAGCAATGCCGTGGTGGAATACCCCTGGACGAAGGGCAGGGTTAAGACCTTGCCACCCCGGGCCAGAACTTCCGCCCGGCCCACGATTTCGCTTAATTGATAGTCCCCGCCCTTCACCAGGATGTCCGGCTTGAGAAGGGTGATCAGCTCCAGGGGGGTGTCATCATTGAAGAGCACCACCCGGTCGACACAGGCCAGGGCCGCCAGGACCCGGGTCCGGTCGGTCTCCGGGGTCAGCGGCCGCCCCTGGCCTTTGTCCAGGCGGCGCGCCGAAGCATCGGTATTCACCCCGACGATGAGGGCCTCCCCCAGTGAGCGGGCCTG
>Ga0116136_1001506_pt1 | contig 11698 bp, 8 predicted proteins | sample June2015DPH_20_5_FD_88972 | JGI IMG/M metagenome (GOLD analysis project Ga0116136, IMG submission 88972) | Peatland microbial communities from SPRUCE experiment site at the Marcell Experimental Forest, Minnesota, USA - June2015DPH_20_40 | ecosystem: Environmental > Terrestrial > Soil > Wetlands >... | reverse complement strand
TGTAGGTGCCGCTGCTGCCCGGGGCGAAGCCCACGTGGAGATTGCCGGTCACGGTATCGGTGCCGCCGCTATTGGTGAAGTTGCCTGTGCCCAGGCTGCCGATGTATTCATTGCGGGCCACCGAGAGGCTGCCGCCGTTTAAATTATAAGTGCCGCTGCCCCCGGCGTAGCGGCCGAGAGCTAGATCATTCGTAGTCGTACTGTTAGTGCCGCCATTCTGGGTGAAGGCCCCGGTGCCGGAGCCGCCGATTTCCTCATAGGATGCCGAAAGGACACCGGTGGCGTTTAAGGTGTAGGCGCCGCTGCTGCCCGGGGCGAAGCCCACGTAGAGACTGCCGGTCACCGTGTCGGTGCCGCCGCTATTGGTGAAGCTACCGCTACCGGAACTGGCGCTGTATTCATCACCGCCCACCGAGAGGCTGCCGCCGGTGAAATTATAGGTGCCGCTGGCCCCGGCGTCCCGGCCCAGAGCCACATCTCCAGTAGTGCTATTGGTCCCGCCGCTTTGGGTAAAGCTGCCAGTGCCAGTGACGCCGATTCGCTCATTGGCAGCCGACAGGATACCGGGGGCGCTCAAGGTATAGCTGCCGCTGGCCCCGGATGCATTACCCACGTTGAGGTCGCCGGTCACCGCATTGGTGCCGCCGCTATTAGTGAAGCTGCCTGTGCCCAGGCTGGCGCTGTATTCATCACCACCCACCGAGAGGCTGCCGCTTGTTAAATTATAGGTGCCGTTTCCCGTGGCGTTGCGGCCGAGAGCTAGATTTCCGGTCGTACTGTTGGTGCCGCCGGATTGGGTGAAGCTACCGCTGCCGGAGAGCCCAATTGGTTCATAAGCTGCAGACACGCTGCCGCCGCTCAGGGTGTAAGTGCCGCTGCCGGTGGAGTTCTCGCCCAATGTGAGCGTGCCGGTCACCGTGTTGGTGCTGCCGACGCCCGAACTCTGGTTTATTGTCCCGGCGCTGTTGACGCCGACGTTTTCGGTGGTATTGGATTGACTGGGAGGGATAGTAACCGTTGCGCCCCCGTCCACGTTCAACGTTTGTCCAAGGGATAGACCCGGCAATAGGGCCACCGCCAGCAGGAAAACCGCTCCCGGGAGCCACCGGAAAAGGGGAGTTCTGGGAGTCTCTTTTTCCATAATCACCATCCTCCTCGAGTAAGGCGGCAACCCGTTATCTCTGGGGCGCGGGAGGCTTCTTGTTTGCCGGTGTTTCGGGAGCCGCGGGCGCAGGCGCTGGGGCCGTGGCTGCTGCGGGATTCGGAGCAGGCGCCGCCGCGGCCGGATGCGCCTGGACTTCCCGGATGAGCAGAGCCACCCGGGAGTCCGCCGCCACCGGTTCGATGAGCACGATGTGCCGGGAATTGATCCGCATGAAGTCCGGGGCGTGCCACTCGCTGCCCCTTTTCACCAGGAGGCTCTGGACTTCCTTTTTATCCGGGCTTGCCTGCTGCTTGATGTAGAAGACGTCCCGGAGGGTCAGGTAGGAAGAGCCGTCATCCTGGAGCCGGCCGAAAAAGACCTGGCCATTGTCCAGGAAGATAGCCTGGTACTCGGTGGGAAATTGGAGGTCGCCGCGGCCGCACCCCGCCAGCAGGGCCGGAAGCAGGCAGAAAAACAGGATGGTGTGGTAGTGCCAGACGCAGCGGTGACGCGGCTTTACTCGCATAACCCTCCCCCAGCTCACTGCGAATTCGGCACCATCCTAGGTATCCCTGTAAGGAATGTCAAGAAGATTTTCTTCTCTTAATAATTTTTTAACAGCAGGCTCCGGCAACCTGCCCCGGCCTTTTCCCTCTCCCCCCTTGGGCATAAGCGCTGCCTTAAAAAGGCGGTTTTCGGTGAAAGGCAAAATCAAAGTCAAAGGCAAGGTAGGGGCTGGTTTTAAACCCGCCCCGACAGAGACAGAAAACAGAAAACAGTAAACGCAGGCTAAAGCCTGCGGCTGCAGATACAAGGGTGGGCACTGCCCACCAATTCCTTGCCGTGCTCCACCCGGTTGAAGTGATCGCCTGTTTTCGGGTCTGTGAATAATAAAGAAGTAAAATGTGGCCTTTCTGCCGGGGTTGAAAAGGTTTCCGTATCCGGCACCTGCTTAAGCAAGACTATGACCTCCACGTAGTTCTCCTTTCTTCAGTTGAGTCAAAAGAGACGCTTAGATCGAAAAATTTCATAAAAACTTGGGCTGGCGCTTTTCCAGAAAGGCCGCGGCGCCTTCTTTGGCGTCCGGAGAGGCAAAGCACAGGGCAAAGGCATCGGCCTCCAGGGCGCAGGCGTTTTTCAAATCCAGGTCAAAACCGCGGTCAATGGTCTGTTTGGCGGCCCGCAACGAGAGACGCCCTTTGGCGGCCAGGCTCCGGGCCACCTTGGTGCATTCCTCCATGAAGCTGGCGGCTGGGAAGACCCGGGCCGCCAACCCTATGGCCCTGGCCTCGGCGGCGTCAATGATGCGGCCGGTGAGGCATAACTCCTTGGCCAGTCCCTTACCCACCAGGCGGGCCAAGCGCTGGGTGCCGCCAAAGCCGGGGATGATTCCCAGGTTGATCTCGGGCTGGCCGAATTTGGCCTCTTCCGAGGCATAGATGATATCGCAGGCCATGGCCATTTCGCAGCCGCCCCCCAGGGCAAAGCCATTGACGCAAGCGATCACCGGGATGGGCAATTGCTCCAGCTTAGCGGCCACTACCTGGCCAACATCGGCAAATTGTCTGGCCGCCAGGGGATCTAATTTGAGAAATTCATTGATGTCCGCCCCGGCGATGAAGGCCCGGCCCTGGCCGGTCATCAGCAAGACCCGGATCTTCGGGTTCTGGGCCGTCTGATCCAAGACCGCGGCAATCTCCGCCATGGTTTCGGCATTCAGAGCATTCAGCCTTTCGGGGCGGTTGAAGGTCAGGGTGGCGATTCCATCCTCCACGGCGAACAGCACAGTATTGTAGGACATCACGACCTCCTGATCCGGAAAGGATTCCGGCTGCAGAAATTTTCCAGGGGCAGCGGCGGAGATAATCGCCCTTGGCTGGCGCCAGAGCAAATCTCAAAGGCGCACCCCGCCTGCCTCAGGTATGGTGGAATTCGCTTCCGGCCAACGCCAGCGATTTAATCATCAAGACTATATCAGATTCCTGGCCGTCCTTATCCATGGCAAAGCCTTCCAAGACCGCAGCCTTTTCAAATCCCGATTTTTCAAACAGGTAAAAGGCCTTGTCCAATTTCGGCGGAATCTCCGCGGCAAGCTGCTCCAAACCCATTTTGACCGCCTGCAAGGGTTACCTTCTGGGGATATGCTTCGAACATGTCCTTCTTTCGCTAATATCCTGAAATACAAAGATAAAAATCTGCCCCGGGAAAAGTGGGGCCCAAAACAGGGTCTAGCAAATGCTGCAATTTTTACCCCGCGGGCCGAGCAGCCATCCAGGTGAGTGATAAGAGCAAATATTACTGCAAGTTAAGGAGTCAGAGGATTAGTTTCACCTCTGTAGTATATCAGACAAGGCCTCGTATCCGGTTTCTGTCCGTCAGGTCATGGCTTTGCCCCACGCTTCTTTCAGACCCCCCCTCACGGCCGCGCCCTGGCGCTTCGCTAACCCTTCGCCGCCATCAGGTTGGGTAGAGGAATTCCACCTCCAAGCTGATGTGCAGGCCCGGCGCACAATAAAGGGGGCCCGCAGGCCGCCTGTTAAATCTCTGCAAGTAATTTAAATTAGAAGTGGTAAGCTACCCAACTTCGCCACTGAACAGGTTGTAAATAGACTTGGGGGAGAACTAGAATTCATTAAGGGGGGAATGTCATGAAAAGCTACACAGCTTATGTGGGATTTTTATCTCAATTTACCATTCACCCCTTGATCAAAATGGGTATATTTAGGTGGGTGCAATTATCTTCGTTGGATACGCAAGGGCGCCTCTTAGGCGCCATGCCGGTGGGGCGGGCGTCCCGCCCGCCCCACGCGCAATGTGGGGTGCGTAAGGCGCACCCTGGGCAAGCCTGGTGGACCGGGCTTCCCAGCCGGCGCAGTGGTAAGGGATGACGCCTGCATGAGCCAAGAAGCCCCCGACCTGCCATCATGCCCATAAAGACCGAAGACGATCGGGGCCGCGAGGACCCGAGGGACCAACCGGAGACCTCGTCGTTCTGGGGACAGGCCAGGGGCTTGCCCTGGCCTTTTTGGGTGGCCAACATCATGGAGATGATCGAGAGGCTCGCCTACTATGGCGTGCGGGTGGTCATCCCCATATACATTGCCCAGGCGGACGAGATCGGCGGACTCCACTTCAGCCAGGGCGATAAGGGCTTCATCTTCCTGTGGTGGGCCCTGGTGCAGTCTTCCCTGCCGGTGGTCAGCGGCGGTTTCGCCGACCACTACGGCTACAAGAAGCAGATCGTGGTGGCCGTTATCTTGAAGGGACTGGGATACCTGATGATGGCCAGCCAGCGTGCCTTTTGGCCGTTCTTTGCCGGCTGCCTGCTACTGGCCGCGGGAACCGCGGTCTTCAAGCCTCCCATTCAGGGAACCTTCGTCAAGACCCTCACGGATAAGACCTCCGGGGCAGGCTGGGGGTTTTTTTATATGGTGATCAACGTCGGCGCTTTCCTGGGCCCGCCGCTGGCGCATTTTCTCTATGGATACTCCTGGCCCATGGTCTTCTATGGGTGCGCCGTGCTGGTCTCGCTGAACCTGCTCTGGCTGTTCTCTTATCAGGAAGTTAATCCGGGGGCCGCCAGTTCTGGCGGGGTCTGGCAGGTAATGGCGGCTACGGTCCGGGAAATCCTCAACCCGCGCCTCCTCGCCTTCATTCTCATCATTTCGGTATTCTGGGCGGTATTCGAGCAGCTCTGGGACATGCTGCCCAACTTCATCGTGGACTGGGTCGACAGTTACTCCCTGGCCCGACACCTGCCGGGGTTCATGCTCTCCCGGAATCTCTCCAGAGGCCCCCAGATGGCCCAGGAGTGGGTGATCAACCTCAACCCGCTGCTGATTATCCTCATGGTCGCCCCGCTATCCTGGTACGCCAACCGGGTGATGCGCCGGCTTACCTCCATTTTTTTCGGGTTTATCTTCGTCAGCCTGGGTATTTATCTGGTCGGTTCCAGCATGTCCATCTACCTTTGCCTGGCCGGCATCGTTTGCTTCTCTTTCGGGGAGATGATGTGCTCCCCCAAGATGAGGGAGTACCTGGGGGTGATTGCGCCGGCGGACAAGAAGGCCCTGTACATGGGCTACGCCAGTATCCCCTATGCCTTCGGTTGGGGCTACGGGTCTTTTCTGGGAGGGCAGATCTATGCACGCGCCGGAGAAAAGGCGGGTTTGGCCCTGCGATACATGTCCGAGGTGCTGAAGGTCCATGAACTTCCGGACCGCTCCCAAGCCTTCGCCGCCTTGACCGGGATGCTGGGGCAGACTCCGGCAGAGGTGACCCGGCTCTTGTGGGACAAGTACGACCCCAGTTGGGTCTGGACGCCCTTTGCCATCGCCGGTATTTTCTCCGCCCTGGCCATGTTTGCCTTCATCCACTTTGCCAGGCGGTGGCAGGATGTAAACGCCTGACCAGCCCCCGCGGGATAAAGTTTTTCCCCGGCAAGTTATTGAGTTTTGCCGCTTAACGGGTAAAATATGCCATTATGCGTCTTTCTCTTAACTGGCTGGCGGATTTTGTGGAGCTCACCGTGGCCCCGGAGGTCCTGGCGGACCGCCTCACCATGGCGGGCCTGGAAGTGGAGGCCATTGAACGGGTGACCCCGGAATTTTCCGGGGTCGTGGTGGGAAGAGTAACCAGGGTGGAGCCCCATCCCCAGGCCGATCGCCTGCGGCTGGCGGAAGTGACCAGCGGCAGCCACAGTTACCGGGTGGTGTGCGGCGCCCCCAACCTGGAGCAGGGCCGTCTTTATCCCTTTGCCCCGCCCGGGGCGGTCATCTGCGGCGGCAAACGGATCAAACCCGCCAAACTCCGGGGCATCGCCTCCGAAGGGATGCTGCTGGCGGAAGACGAACTGGGGCTCTCTCCGGATCACCAGGGCCTGATGGATCTCCCCCAGGACCTGCCGGTGGGCCAGCATCTGGCCGCGGTCCTAAACCTCTCCGAGGTGGTCCTGGAAGTGGCGGTGACCACCAACCGTTCCGACTGTTTGAGCATCCTGGGTCTGGCCCGGGAGGTGGCGGCCCTGCTGGATGTTCCCCTGCGCCACCCGGAGGTCCGGGTGGAAGAACATCCCTTTCCGGGATCCGGTATATTCGATGACTTGTTGGGGCCGGAAATTATCCGGCCCCAAGTCACCATTCTCGACCCGGTCCACTGCCCCCGCTACGCCGCCCGCCTGTTGACCGGCCTGGTGGTGCAACAGTCACCCTTCTGGATGCGCCGGCGCCTGCAGGTCTCGGGGATCCGGGCCATCAACAATCTGGTGGACGTCACCAACTACGTGCTGCTGGAGTTTGGCCAGCCCCTGCACGCCTTCGATTTCCAGCGCCTGAAGAATGGAGAGATCGTGGTGCGCCTTTCCAGTCCGGAGGAGGACCGGTTCACCACCCTGGACGGCCAGGAGCGGCAATTGGACCAGGAGACCCTGCTCATCTGCGACGCCGCCAGGCCGGTGGCCCTGGCCGGGATTATGGGGGGACTCGATTCCGAAGTGACCCTGGGAACCCGCCAGGTCCTCATCGAAAGCGCCTATTTCAACCCGGCCACCGTGCGGCGCACCGCCAAGAGGCTGGGCCTCAGCACCGAGGCCTCCTACCGCTTCGAGCGGGGGGTTGACCCGGAGGGGGTGATCCACGCCCTGGAGCGGGCCGCCCAGCTCATGGCCGAGGTAGGGGGCGGGCGGGTGGTGGGCCCCCGGTTGGATGAATACCCGGCGCCCTTGCAGCATCCTCGCCTGGGCCTGCGGGTCTCCCGGACCAACCAGGTGCTGGGGACCGACTTCTCCACCGGGACCGTCGCCGCTTTGCTGAAACGTCTGCACCTGCCGGCGGAGTGCCTGGACCGGGAAAATTTGGAGGTTCAGGTGCCCTCTTTCCGCAACGATTTGCTGAGGGAAGTGGACCTGATCGAGGAGATCGCCCGTCTGGCCGGCTTCGAGGAAATCCCGGTGACCCTGCCCCGGGGTCAGGTGGACACCCGCCGTCCCGGGCCGGAAGCGCGCCTCCGGAACCAAACCCGGCAACTGCTCCTGGGCCTGGGCTTCTTCGAGGTGATCAACTACGCCTTCCAGTCGGAGCACCTGGAGGGTCTGGCCGCAGCTAAAGGCGCGGCGCCCCTGGTCCTGGCAAATCCCTTGAGCGAAGAGCAGGCGGTGATGCGCTCCTCCCTCATCCCGGGTCTGCTGGACAGCCTGAGGCGCAACACTCTGCAACAGGCCCAGGACTTGCGCCTCTTTGAAGCCGCCAAGGTCTTCCTGCCCCAACCCGGGGCTAACCTGCCCCGGGAAGAAGACTGGCTCGCCGGGCTGATGTACGGGGCCCGGGAGGAGGTTTCCTGGGCGGTGACTTCCCGGGAGGCGGTGAATTTCTTCGACCTCAAGGGGGTGGTGGAGAGCCTGCTGGAGGGCCTGCAAATCCCTGAAGTGAACTTTCGCCCGGAAGCGCTGCCACCCTACCTCATCCGGGGCGCCAGGGTTTATGCCGGCCCCCGGGAATTGGGCTGTTTGGGAGAGGTGGCGCCGGAAATCGGCGAAAGGTTGGACCTGGAGGGGGCCATCTTCGTCTTCAACCTGGCCTTGGAGGCCCTGGCGCAGGCCGCCACCCCGCCGCTCTTCTCCCCTCTGCCCCGTTACCCCGCGCTCTACCGGGATCTGGCCCTGGTCCTGCCCGAGGCAGTGGCCGCGGCCCAGGTGTCCGAAGCCCTGTATCGCCATGGCCGGCCCTGGTTGGAGGAGGCCCGGCTATTTGACGTCTACACTGGAGACCAGGTGCCGCCGGGGAAGCGCAGCCTGGCCTTTCGCCTCACTTACCGGGACCAGGAGCGGACCCTGACCGACGACCTGGTGAATCCGCACCATCAGGCCCTGGTGCAGGCCCTGACCCGGGAGCTTAAGGGGGAGCTGCGTTAGCCGGCGTGGAAGAAGACACCCCTCGCAAGGCCTTCTACACCATCGGTGAAGTGAGTCACCTCACCGGGGTGCGCCCCCATGTATTGCGCTATTGGGAAGAGCAGGGGAAGCTCCTCAAGCCCAGCCGCCGGCGCTCCCGTCATCGCCTTTACCGCCCCGCCGACATCCAACTGGTCCTGGAGATCAAACGCCTGCGCCAGGAAGAGAAGTGGAGCCTGGCGGCCCTGCGGCGCCAGTTCAGCCGCCGGCCCCAGCCCCATCTGCCTCCCGACTCTCTCGCCTTCCCCGCGCCTGCAAACCAGGTCAATTCCCTGCTCCGGGCTATCCGGGATGAACTCCTGGCCTTGAAGGAATTCCTGGAGTAGGGTAAATTCTGGTTCCCAAGTTTAACTTGGGAACCAGAATTAAATAAGACCACCCGGAATGGTAATCCTCGCAGGGGCGGACCTCCTTATCCGCCCTGACGATGAGGGGTGGCCCGGCAGGGCCCCCCGCGGTCGTAGGGTGCGTCTTACGCACCAATAATGGCGCGTAAGACGCGCCCTACGTGGTCCAGTGTTTGTGAGCCAGCAGTAGGGGCGGACCGCCGGGCGCCCGCCTCGACGGCAGGGGCCCTCGCCCAGACTGGCTCACAAAACTTTCTCGGGGGATGGTCATTTGAAAACGAATGCTTACATTTATCAGGGTTAAGGAAATCGGTATAATATGTTGATATCGCTGAAATTATAATGGTCTAGAGTTTAACTGCGAGATAATGTGAGTTCTTCATGCAATTTTGTTAGCCAGTCATTGCTGCTTTTATAAAAGCTTTTGGAAAATTCAAGGAGCCGGGCAAAAATCAAAAATATTTTCCCTTCTTTGCCTTAAGTCAAGGCCGCCGTGCGCTGCGGAGATTAGGTTCATAGGAAAGGGCGGCGGCGCGAGCGGCCTTAGCGGCGCAGCCAGCCATAACCATGAAGCTCCGCAAAAATTATCAGTCGGGAGGAGACAGATGTTCTGTTACCAATGTGAGCAAACGGCAAAGGGCGTGGCCTGCACCATCCAGGGAGTTTGCGGCAAGAACTCCGAAGTGGCTGGCCTGCAAGACCTGTTGATCTATACCCTGCAGGGGCTGTCCCAGGTGGCGGTGGCGGGGCGACGGCTCGGAATCAGCAACCCGGAGGTCAACCTCTTCACCGTCAAGGCTGCCTTTTCCACCCTGACCAACGTGGACTTCGACCCCCAGAGATTCGTCGGCCTCATCAAGCAGGGCGTCCAGCTCCGGGAGGGTCTCAAGGCCGAGGTCCGGGCCGCGGGCGGCCGGGTCGATTTCCCTGCGGGTCCGGCCACCTTTGCGCCGGGAGCCGATAAAGAAGCCATGCTGCAGCAGGCCGAGGCGGTGGGCCTGAAATCCTACCCGGCGGCGGACCCGGACGTCCTCTCCTTGAAGCATACCTTGCTGTTCGGCATCAAGGGGATCTCTGCCTACACCGATCACGCCCAAATCCTGGGCCAGGAGGACGACAAGGTTTACGCCTTCGTGCACGAAGGGTTGGCAGCCACCGCAGCCGAGGGCCTGGCCGTCGCCGATTTGATTCCCCTGGTCTTGAAATGCGGTGAGATTAACCTCAGGGCCATGGAGCTGCTGGATGCCGGCAATACCGGGAGATACGGCGACCCGGCGCCCACCCAGGTACCCCTGGGACACAAGAAGGGCAAGGCCATCCTGGTCTCGGGCCACGACCTCCTGGACCTGGAGGAGATCCTGAAACAGAGCGCCGGCAAGGGTATTTACGTTTACACCCACGGCGAGATGCTCCCCTGCCACGGTTATCCCAAACTCAAACAGTACCCCCACTTTTATGGCCACTACGGCTCCGCCTGGCAGAACCAGGCCAGGGAATTTGCCCGGTTTCCCGGGGCCATCCTGATGACCACCAATTGCCTGCAAAGGCCCGCGGAGGTCTATGCCGATAACCTCTTCACTTGCGGGCTGGTGGGCTGGCCGGGGATCAAGCATATCCCGGACCGCAACTTCCAGCCGGTGATCGACAAGGCCCTGGCCCTGCCGGGTTTCCCCGAAGACGGCGACGGCGGCATGGTCAACAGCGGTTTTGCCCGGACCGCGGTGCTGGGGGTGGCCGGCAAGGTGATCGAGGCCGTCAAAAACCAGCAAATCCGCCACTTCTTTCTGGTGGGCGGCTGCGACGGCGCCAAGCCCACCCGCAATTACTACACCGAGTTCGTGGAGAAGGTGCCCCGGGATTGTGTGGTCCTGACTCTGGCCTGCGGCAAGTTCCGCTTCTTTGACCAACAACTGGGCGACATCGGCGGCATCCCCCGACTCCTGGATATCGGCCAGTGCAATGACGCCTACTCTGCGGTGCAGATCGCCGTGGCCCTGGCCCAGGCCTTCGGGGTGGGCGTCAACGAGCTGCCCCTGTCCCTGGTGCTCTCCTGGTACGAGCAGAAGGCGGTGGCCATCCTTCTCACCCTGCTCTACCTGGGGATCAAGAACATCCGTCTGGGTCCCTCACTGCCGGCCTTCCTCACCCCCAACGTCCTGGAGGTGCTGGTGAAAAACTTCAACATCATGCCCATCACCACCCCGGATGAGGACCTGAAGGCGATGCTGGGCTAGGGAGCCGGCGGCGGGGCCGGGGCCGGGAATACCTGACGCCGCCGGGGAAAGCAGGGTCCAGCCGGGCCCTGTTTTTTCTGCCAGAACTTGATCAGCCCGCATCCCGGCTGGCTGCCAATCCCCCCCGCATGGAGGACGATCATGAAATTATCACGTATCCTGCAAAATATCTCCCTGACCTTTGCAGCCGGCTGTTGGGGAGGGCTGCTTAACGCCTTGTTTGTCTGGTTTTTTGGGGCCAGCGGCCTGACCGGGGCCCTGGGGGTGAAGCTCGCTCCGGCCTTCACCCCGCCCTGGCTCTATCAGCGCCTGGTGTGGGGCGGCATCTGGGGCTGGCTCTTTCTCCTGCCGCTGGGGCTGTCTTATCCGGTGCGGGGCCTGCTCTACAGCCTGGGACCCTCAGGCGTGGCCTTGTTGGTGGTTCTTCCCTTCCAGGCTCAAAAAGGCTTTTTCGGCTGGCAGCTGGGCTACCTGACACCGGTTTTGGTGCTTTTCTACAATGCGGTCTGGGGGCTGGCCGCCGGCTGGTGGCTGAAACTGACGGCAAGCAAGTAGATCACTTTTGCCCGCCGGGCCTCATCTCGCCGGCCTTTGCCTTGGGGAGCAGATATCTTAAACTTCCTTAAAGCGGTGGAGTATGGGTAATGTCCGGCAACAAAATTGCATGGAGAAGATTACACTATCTCGCAGTTAAACTCTAGACCATTGTAATTTCAGCGATATCAACATATTATACCGATGCTCACTAAATCCCCTCGCCCCCCCCGCCGTAGGGGCGGGGTTTCGGTGGGGCAGGCGTCCCTGCCTGCCCTGGTTGGCGGGCACGGAGGCACGCCCCACCTACCGGCGAGGGGATTTTTGGTATGGGATAGGGTGAGGGGTAGCTTCGTATGGTTTTTCGTAGGGGCGGGTTTAAAACCCGCCCCTACTACTACTACGTTAAGTCTTGACAAGCATTCTCTAATATGCGAGCCTGGGTCGCATGGACAGAGAAGAATTGCTTGAGGCCCGAGGTCGCCTGGAGGCT
>Ga0116136_1001498_pt1 | contig 11729 bp, 10 predicted proteins | sample June2015DPH_20_5_FD_88972 | JGI IMG/M metagenome (GOLD analysis project Ga0116136, IMG submission 88972) | Peatland microbial communities from SPRUCE experiment site at the Marcell Experimental Forest, Minnesota, USA - June2015DPH_20_40 | ecosystem: Environmental > Terrestrial > Soil > Wetlands... | reverse complement strand
GGGGAGAATCTCAAAAACTCATCCCCTGCCTACGCCAACGTACTCGAATCCCATAGCGCGGAGCCGGGTAGAATCCAGCAGATTCTTTGTATCTACAATGATGGGCTTCTTGAGAAGGTGCTTGATGCGATCAAAATCGAGGGCTCGGAATTCTGGCCAGCCTGTACCCACTACCAGCACATCCATGCCTTCCGCCGCCGCGTAAGCTGATTCGCAGTAACGCACCGATCCGTTCAGCCGCGTTTTGGCATCGGAAAGCGCTACGGGATCATAAGCCCGTACGCGCGCGCCTTTCGCGACCAGCGTTTCGGCCAAGCGCACCGCGGATGAACCTGCGACGGAATTCGTGTTCGGCTTGAACGCCAGACCAAGAATTCCAACATCCTTGTTCTCCACTGAATTCAAAGCCACTGCAATCTTTTCGACCAGGCGATCCGCCAGCGCATGGTTAACGTCCCGCGCAGCGCTCAGTACTTTCAAAGGAAGTCCATTGGCCCGCGCGAGCTCCGCCAGCGAATCCATATCCGACTCTGCAAACACGCCGCCCATGCCGGCTCCGGGTTGCAAGCAGCGTGGAGCGATCTTCTTATCGAGACCCAGGGCCAGCGCCAGATTCACCGCGTCGGCGCCCACGCGCTCGCACAGCGCAGCCACTTCGTTAATAAAAGAGATTTTCGTGGCCACGAACGCCGTCGCCGATTCCCTAACCAGTTCCGCTGTGGCCTGGTTGGTCACGATCACGGGCACTCCGCGCATCACCAGCGGATGGAAAATCTGCTTGAGAATTTGCACCGCTTCGTTGGAGGTCGACCCTAGAATCAGACGGTCCGGCCAGTTGAAGTCCTCTACCGCGCAACCGTCGGTAAAGAACATGGGTTGGGAAACAATCGTTCCCTGCAGGCCCGCATCCTTCAAGCTTTTCTCCAACGCAGAGGCAGTGCCCACGGCTACCGGTGTAACAATGGTCAGAATGGGCGGCTTCGGCGCCAGGCGGGCGATACGCATCACCACGTCGGTCAGAGTATCCGCTCCATCTTCCGCCAGAAAAATGACTTGCGCCTTCCGTGCAAACGATTCGATATCAGTGGAGTAAGCCAGTCGACCAGCGCGCACATTTCGCCGGATGATCTCTTTCAGATTCTTTTCAAAGAATGGAATGTTGCCCTGCGCCATCTCGACCATGCGCGAACGGTCGGGATGACAGCAGGAAACCGGAGTGCCAAAATCTGCCAGACAGGCCGAAATTACTGTTCCTAGAAAGCCCGAACCGTAGACCCCAATCTGCATTCTTTGCCCCCGGGACGTTTCTGAAACCCACGCCCGAAGCGGCTACTGGCGCGGATATCATAATTCCCTGTCTTCTGTTTACAGCGCGCCTAACGACTCCGCAACGCACGGGAGTGAGATGTACCAGGGGCCATGCGGTCTCGAAGGGGGTAACGTAATGCGGGGTTACTAGGGGTTACGAGCAGAAACTGGACGAATGACAAGGTAATGGGAAATATTTGGCTAGTAACAAAAATGCGGGAAGCACAGGCTCCCCGCATCCCTTCCATCAACCTACAGCTATTTCTGCGTGAACGGCAGCCCCGGCAACGTTTCCGTGTGCTCGGACTTTACCGCACTCAGCAGGTTCGGATCGAGTCCCAGCGCCTTCACGATGGTCGGAGCGATCTGACGCGTCTCGACTTGATCGTTAAACGTTGCAGACTTGTAGCTCGGGTTTGAAACAATCAGCAGAACATTCCGGTCGTCGTAGGCAAAGCCGCCATGCTCGGAAACTTTGGCCTTCCCACCCGTATACACGACGCCAACGTTCGGAGCCACGATGATGTCGGGCGTCCGAGAATCGGTGAGCGGATCGTTGAATTGCAGCGTGAGCGAAGTGCCGGCAAAAATCTCCCCTTGCCCAAACAGATTTTCATTCGCGGCCAGGGTTGCCACGAAGCTCTCCGTCTGGCTTTGATCCGTCAGCCAGAGCATCGAGATATCATCCTCATCGGCTTGCGCCACCGGCAGGCCAGGCCCGACTCCGAGCGGCGAAAGGATCTGAGATGGTGGTTCGTCCGAAGCATTATCGGCCGGAATGCGCAGCACGCGATTCGGATCAATGGGCGACTGTCCATGCTTGGCGGACACAATAATCAGCGTCGAATCCAACAGCCCTTGCTTACTCAGTTCCGAAACCATCTGACCAATTGCACCGTCCACGTACTGGATCTCGGCAAGCAATGAGTTGCTCGGCGTTCCCAGCGCGTCCACATAACCGCCAGTGAGGCTGAGCGACGGCTCCACCAGCTTCTCACCCACGCTCACCGCCTGGAAGTTCATGCCAAACAGGGCCGGCACTGGCGCGGTAGCACTTCCATCGTGCGTCTTTCCATCAATCCAGTTCAGCACTGCCTGCACTTTGAACTGATCGTAGCAGCGAATGTTCTGGAAGCTGTCCGTCCACGCATTGGTCGGCTGCGCAGCCCCCGGGTCGGGAAGCGGATTGCAACCCTGAACCGTAGGGATTGGCACCGGAATCGAGTTGATTTCCGGCGACCACAAATCATTGACGCCATCGCCACTCGGGCCATTGGTAAAGTCATACGACGGGTGCTTGTCCGACCATGCTGTGTAGCCGCCCGAATTCTTCACCACGTTGAAGATGGTGTTGTCACGAATGTAATTGTGCGGATAGACCGGCGCGCAGCTATTCTTTGGATCGCGTGGCAGATAGTCCGAATTGATCCCGTGGATCCCGGAACTGCCGTTCGGCCTCCCGGAATCAAGCTTCAGATAGTTGTAGTCAATCTCTTCGTCGAACCCAACCTGCGTACCAATCACGCTGGGGCAAAGCTTGGGACCGCCGACAATGCCGTAAGGGGTGGTCTTCGCCGGGGGCGACAGTGCGCGATCGTAGCTGACATCGTAGAAAATTCCCGCCGAACGCGGCGTCCCGCCCGTGATCTGAGCCACCAGGCCGGGGAAGGAATCGGAAGGTTTCGAAGTCAGCGCTTGCAGGTAATGCACTCCGGTGGCCGAAAGTGACGCCAGATGCGGACAGTAGGGGTCATTTCCGGAAGTCGGAACGCCCTTGGCGCAATTTGCAAAATCCAGCGAGTGCATGCCATCAATGCTGATGAGTAAAACATGGTGAATCTTGCTGTTTGTTTGCGCGGAAGCCGTTAGAGAAAACAGACTCGCCAGCGCCAAAGCAACCAGCCAGGGGGAGAGAAAACGACGAGCAGACATCTTTATCCTCCTTGGACATCTTAAGTTAGTTAGGCCTTCGACAACTCAGGTCTGAGTATTTGCCATGTCCCGGACGCCAAGGTTAATAGAAGATGAATACTAGATTAAGAAATCGTAATAATCGGGACGCTCGGGAGCAGGGTGCGTCTTTTGACGGCCTCGCAGTTTTGTCGGAACCGGTCTGTAAGTGCGAACCGGTAGACGAAGCCAACGGTGAGAAAGGCGAGGCTTTTACGGAGAAACCAGTGTACCGCCGAGAGGGACGGGGGCCAGGTCAACCCAGTGGTGTTGCGCTTCCTCTCGAACAAAGGTGAGCCGGTCGAGCAGGATGCGCCGGCTGCCTGCATACTCCTGCCAGCGTTGGCGAGCAATCTCCAAAGCTTGTTCCGCCTCTTCTTCTGTCGGCATTTTCACGACCGTCAAGTGAGGCGTATAGGGCCACTCTTCGGCAAAGGCTAGCACCTGCGTGTTCAACTGATCGTGCAACTCTCGCAGCCTCGATTCGGCATGAGCCACGCGGATGTAAACCGTAGGAGTTGTGGGAGCAAAGGTTCCCATGTCGCCTAACGTTACCTCAAAGGGCTCGGTTTGGCCGCAGATCCTCGCCACAACCACCAGTGCCGCATTCTCCGTTCCTTGCAGAGGCCGCGGCGGCAGAAGAGTGAGATGAGCTGCAAGATGGGGCAAAGCCGGATGCAGTTCCCGCCGGAGGTTCTCCACGAACTCTCCCACGGGACTTTTTAGATAGGCGACTAAGGCATACCGCAAGCTCGGCATATACAGGGAAAAATTATAGCGCGTTCCGTCGTTTATAATCGGAACAGATCGTTGATTCGGAAGAGTCATCAATAGTTGACAAAGTCGGGGCGTAGCGCAGCCTGGTAGCGCACCTGCCTTGGGCGCAGGGGGTCCGCGGTTCAAATCCGCGCGCCCCGACCAATTTCTCTTCAGTTTGTTTTATCTCCATTCTCGCATCAGTCGCAATGAAGCCTCAGGGCACGATGACAGCGGCCCCGTTAATGGCGTCATTCTTGACGGCGGCGAGCGCTCCGTTGGCTTCTTCCAGAGAAAACACGGTCACCTTTGGCTGCAGCCGAATGTCGGCAGCGATCTTGAGAAAATCTCGCGCGTCGGATCGAGTCATATTGGCGACGCTGCGGATTTGGCGCTCGCCCCACAGAAGGCGGTCGTAGTCGAACTCAGGAATTCGGTCGAGATGGATCGCGTTGATGGCAACCACGCCTCCTTTGCGCAAGCTGGCGAGCGCGGCGATCACCACGTCTCCGCTGGGGGCAAAGGTCACCGCACGGTCGAGTTCGACTGGCGGCTTGTCCGTTTCAGAGCCCACCCACTTGGCGCCTAAAGATTCAGCCAACTGACGATGCGAAGCGCCGCGTGTCGAGACATACACCTCGCAGTTCCATGAGCGCAGAACCGCGATCGCCAGATGAGCGGATGCGCCAAAACCGAATAGTCCAACCCGGTCGCCCGGTTCAACGCCAGCCACTCGCAGGCTACGAAAGCCAATGATCCCGGCGCACAGGAGAGGCGCAGCATGCAGGTCGTCCAGTTCTGGTGGGAGTGCATAAACAAAATCGCTGCGAGCGACAGCATACTCCGCGTAGCCGCCGTTGACGGTGTATCCGGTAAAGACCGGCGAGTCGCACAGATTCTCAAGTCCGCGAAGGCAGTACGGGCAGTTTCCGTCAACACCGCCAATCCAGGAAACACCCACGCGCGAACCCAGGGGCAACTCGGCGGTTGCTCCGTCGATAATATCTCCCACAATTTGGTGGCCGGGGATGAGGGCCTCCTTCCGGGGCGGCAATTCGCCTTCGATGATGTGGAGATCCGTACGGCAGACGCCGCAGGCGCGGACGCGAAGGAGAACTTCACCGGGAGCGGCCTTCGGCTTGGGAGTTTCTTCAATCCGAAGAGGTTGCTTCGCGATTCTGAGGACGGCGGCTTTCACTGGCTGGCCCTACGGAGTAGAACTGCTCTTGATCTCACCATAGGATACCGCCTCGCGTTGGCTCTGCTCAAGCTGGCGGCATCTTCGGGAAGCCCAGCCACTCTCGCCGGGTTACGCAGACCAATTGACAAAGCCGCTTTATAGATCAATAATGACAGTGTCATGAATGATCTAATCATACTTGGCCTGCTCTTCCATGGTTCCAAGCACGGCTACCAGCTGAAGCGGGAGGCGGGATTCATGCTCGGGCACGGGGACATGCACAACAATCTCGTCTACCCGCTGCTGCGCCGATTCACCACAGCAGGCTGGGTGACTAGAAAAAAGGTCCCAGGGGAGCGCGGCCAGACCCGTCAGCAGTATGAGTTGACGGCAAAGGGGCGGCGTGAGCTTATCCGCAGGTTGGCAGAATTTAGCGGCGACGATGTCCGCTCCGAAGCGGCTTTCAGTACGCGGGTAGGCATGTTTGGGCTGCTGGAGAAGGATACGCGGGCGCAGATTCTGAGAAAGCGGGAAGCTTACCTTCACGAAAGGGAGGAACGGTTGACGACTCTGAAAACGAATGTGGAAGTAGGGACGTACGGCGCAGAAGCCATTGGATTCTTGCGCGAACGAATTCGTTCGGAAATCGCTTGGATCAAACGCCTGGAAGGAATGCTAAGGCGGCATGGGAACCGCGGACGCTAGACCGCAATCTTGCAGGAGATAGAAGGATGCAAAGTACAGTCTTGTGGCGAGTCGAGATGGTCCCTTGGTACACATTGGGGCTTTACTGGACTGTAAGCGCTCTGCGGGTCAAGAGAACGCGAGCGAGAGAACCAATTGCAGCGCGCCTTTACACGGCCTTCCTCGCGGCGGCTTCATTCGCCTTGTTGTTTTCCAACGACCTGCGGTTTGGCCGCTTGGGCGAGCGATTTCTGGTGCGCGACCCCTGGCTGGAAGCTGTAGGAACAGCTTTAACCTATGCAGGAGCTGCGCTCGCCATTTGGGCACGCTGGAGCCTGGGCGGGAATTGGAGCGCCGAGGTTAGCGTGAAGACGGATCACCAATTGATTCGCTCGGGACCGTATGCCCATGTGCGCCATCCGATCTATGGCGGGCTCCTGCTGGCCGTCATTGGAACGGCAGTCGTGATCGGCGAGTGGCGGGGATTGCTGGCGATTTTGATCTGGTCCGTCGGCCATACCCTAAAAGCGAAGCGGGAAGAGGCAGTGATGATCGCGACGTTTGGGGACCAATATCAGCGGCATCGGAGAGAAACCGGATTTCTGCTGCCCAGACTGTAGAAAGGGTGGCTCACCCAACCCACTTCGATGGATCGCGGACTGCTTCCGCCAAATCATTCAGGAACATCGCAGCCCGGGCGCCGTCGGCGGCACGGTGATCGCAGGATAGCGTCAGCGTCATCATCGGACGAACCGCGGGTTTGCCGTCCACGGCGATTACGCGATCGGCAATGCTGCCCACGGCAAGAATCGCAGCTTGCGGCGAAGTAATGATCGCGCTGAACTGGTCCACGTGATACATGCCAAGGTTGCTGATGGTGAAGGTGGCATCGGCAATATCGGCGGGACGCAGCTTCCCTGCCCGCGCACGTTCGGCCACGTCGCGACGCTGGGTTGCAATTTCCGCGAGGGTCGCAATATTTGCGTTGGGGATTACTGCGGCGACTACGCCGTCGTTCACCGCAACGGCGACGCCCATGTTCACGTGATCGTGACGGCGGATGCCTTCGGCGGTCCAGCTCGAATTCAGGCGTGGATGCTTAAGCAGCACGCGCGCCGCCAGTGCGACCAGCAGATCCGTATGCGTGATGCGGATATTGTGCGTACGTTCGATCTCTGGAACGAGCTTTCCGCGATATTGGTTGAGCGCGCTGGCTTCAATATCACGCGTGACAAAAAAGTGCGGAACGCTGGTCCAACTCTGCGTGGTGCGCTCGGCCATCAGGCGACCGAGAGTACTGGGCACTTCGATGTTGCCGGGTTTCTTTGTGGTGGCGGCGCTGGAAGCGACTGGCGCGGCCGCTGCTTGCACGTCCGACGCCAGAATCTCACCGCCGGGACCGGAGCCGCGCACGGTGGCAATGTCCACGCCTAATTCTTTCGCAAGACGGCGCGCCTTCGGGGAAATCCTCGCGCTATGAACCGCGGGAAGTCCAGGGCTAGAAGCGGCTGCCGGCGCGGCGTGTGATTCAGTTTTTGCCCTCGCTGCCGGCGCGGTAGTTGCAGGTTCTTTTTCCGTGGGAGGTTTTTCGCCGGGAGCTACGATCCAAGCGATGGTCTGCCCCACGGGAATGTCAGTCCCGACGGACCCTGAGATTCCGGCGAGGATGCCGTCAGCCGGCGCTTCCACTTCGAGCACGGCTTTGTCCGTTTCTATTTCGAGAAGCGGCTCGCCCTTGACGACGCGGTCGCCTTCCTGCTTCCGCCAAGCAATGAGCTTGCCGGTCTCCTGCGCCATCTCGAGGGCGGGCATAACTACGCTGAAGGCCATAGTCTTTATTAGGGGGAAGGGCGCTGCTATGGCCTTCAGCCCGAAACTCCTACCCGCTCAGTTTTCGCGCTGGCCTCAATCATATCGAGCACGCGCGCGCTGGGCGGAGCTTCAGTTTCGCGGATGGTGGGCAGCGGTCCGTTGACCGTGAAATAATGCGCGCCCGCTACGAGAAGCTCTTCCGCCGGGAAGCGTGTGATCACTTCGTGTCCCGTCGGCGTGACTACGATTTCTTCCTCAATGCGCGCCGCGCTCCAGCCGTCGGTCGAGGGCCAGAAGGTTTCCAGCGCAAACACCATTCCGGGCTCGATCGTGACCGGATGCTCGAACGAAACCAGGCGGCTGATCACCGGCTTCTCCCAGATGGCGAGGCCGATACCGTGGCCGTATTGCAGCGCGAAGCAGGATTCTTCGTTGGGGAATCCGAATTCTTCCGCTTTCGGCCAGACCGCGGCGATCTCTGCAGTCGTGCGTCCCGGACGTACCAGTTCGATCGCTGCATCGAGATAATCGCGGCAGCGCTTGTAAGCATCCACCATAGCGTGCGAAGCGTAGCCGACCGTGAAGCAGCGGTAGTAGCAGGTGCGGTATCCCATGTAGGAATGCAGAATGTCGTAGTAGACAGGATCGCCGGGCCGCAGCACACGGTCGGAGAACACATGCGGATGCGGATTGCAGCGCTCGCCCGAGATTGCGTTTACTGCTTCGACGTATTCCGAGCCAAGATCGTAGAGCACTTTGCTGACGAGGCCGACGGCTTCGTTCTCGCGCAGACCGGGCTTCATGGCGCGATAGAGTTCGTCGTAGGCGGCGTCAACCATCATGGCTGAAGTGTTGAGCAGCGAGATTTCATCCTGCGTCTTGATCACACGGGCATTGGACATCAGTTGCTGGCCGTCGACCACCTTGATACCCTCGCGTTGCAGCGCGAAGAGAACCGGCAGTTCGATGATGTCGATGCCGACCGGTTCTTTGTGGAGGCCGCGCATTTCGAGTTCAATGCGAATTTTTTTCGCGACGTCTTCAGCGCGTCCCATCTCTGGAGTCATGGCGCCGCGCAGCATTGAAATTCCTGCGCGCGAGCGCTCACCGAGCCACGGGCAATTTAATTGATGATGCTTGGCGGCGGAGCCGAAGTCCCACAGGATGGGCTCATCGTTCTGCGGCAACAGCGTGAAGCGGTTGGCCTTGTCCTGCGCCCACGAGCCGATGTGGGTGGAAGTCAGATAGCGTACGTTGTTCATATCGAAACAGAGGAGCGCGCCCATCTCGGACTTGGCCAGCAAAGCCTTGGCCTTGGCTAGTCGCTCTCGGCGGAGGCGATCAAAATCGATCCGCTGTTCCCAATCTACCGCCATGGTTCCATGAGTTTTTAGTCCCATAATGAACTCCTGCCTCTGCCTCTAGCTGCTAGCTTGAATCTTACATGCTTGACTGCAATCAAGATGCCTAACACATCGACTTGGCTGCATCGAATACCGTTTGTTCAGTCGGGACCGTTACGTCTTCGAGCGGCGGGGAAAACGGGATGGGAACATGCATCGCGCCCATTCGCTTCACCGGCGCGTCCAGATCATAGAATGCGCCTTCAGCGATGACGGCTGCAAGCTCGGCCGTGACCCCGTAACGTCCATAGCCTTCATCGAGAACAATCACTCGCGAGGTCTTCTTCGCCGAGTCGATCAAAGTTTTTTCATCGAGCGGCCACGTGGTTCGAGGATCGACCACCTCTGCGCTGATTCCTTCTTTCTCCAGTAAGATCGCTGCGCCCAGGGCGACTTGCACCATGCTGCTGGTCGCGACCAGAGTGATGTCGTCGCCGGCACGCTTCACATCGGCCACGCCCAGAGGAATGGTGTAATCGTCTTCCGGAACCGGGCCTTTCAACTTGTACATCATCTTGTCTTCGAAAAAGACGACCGGGTTCTCGTCGCGGATGGCGGTTTTCAGCAAGCCTTTCGCGTCATAGGGCGTCGAGGGCAGAACTACTTTCAATCCCGGCACATGGCTGAACCAGGCGTGTAGAGACTGCGAATGCTGCGCGGCCGAGCGCCGCGTTGCTCCCAGAGTGGTGCGCATCACCATGGGCACTCTCCAGTGCCCGCCCGACATGTAGTGGGCTTTCGCCGCCTGGTTGACCATCTGATCCATGGTAAGGGTGATGAAGTCGCCAAACATGATGTCGACGACGGGACGCAGGCCGGTCATCGCCGCGCCGACAGCGACTCCCGTGAAACCAGCTTCGGAGATCGGCGTGTCCACCACGCGCTTCGCGCCAAATTCTTCCACTAATCCGGAAAGGACTTTGAAGGGCGTCCCCGCCTCGGCAACGTCTTCGCCGATGATGCAAACGCGCGAGTCGCGGCGCATTTCCTCGGCCAGCGCCTCGCGCACCGCCTGCGCAAATGTAAGTTCGCGTTCAGGCATAGACGTGCTTCCCCACTTCGTCCACGTTGGGATAAGGCGCGCCAATGGCGAATTTCACCGCTGCTTCCATGATGGCGCGAACTTCTGAGGTGGTTCGATCAAGGGACGCAACGTCCGCAGAGCCCCGGTCGATCAACCACTTCGCCAACACGAGAATGGGATCGCGGTCCGTCTTCCAGAGCTGCTCTTCCTGCTTGGAGCGATAGTATTCGCGATTGATATCGCCGACGTGATGACCGCTGTAACGGTAAGTATCACATTGCAGGAATGCAGGTCCGCCGCCAGTCCGCGCGCGCTTGACCAGCCGCGTGGCAACTTCATTTACTGCGCGCACATCCTGACCGTCGACGCTTGCGGCTTCGATACCAAAAGCGGTGGCGCGGCCGAGAATAGTGCCGGCCGTGGTTTCGGTGTAGTGCGTGTATTCGTTGTATAGATTATTTTCGCAAACGTAGATTACCGGCAGCTTCCACAACTGCGCCAGGTTCATCACTTCGTAGAGCGATCCCTGACCGAGGGCCCCTTCTCCGAAGAAGCAGACTGCAACGCGGTCCGTGCCCAAAGTCTTTGCCGAAAAAGCTGCTCCGGTGGCGATACCTACGCTGCCACCGACAATGGCGTTGGCACCGAGGTTACCCGTTGCGGGATCGGCAATGTGCATTGATCCGCCTTTGCCGCGGCAATAGCCGGCCTCTTTGCCCAACAGCTCGGCGAACATGCGATCCGGCGACGCACCCTTGGCGAGGCAGTGTCCGTGGCCGCGATGCGTACTGGTGATGTAATCGTCGATACGGAGAGCTTCGCAGATTCCAACCGCAACAGCTTCTTCGCCGCTATACAGGTGCGCCAGTCCCGGCATGAGCGCGCGCGTGTAGACCTCATTCACTTGCTCTTCAAACAAGCGGATGCTCACCATCTGGCGATAAGCATGGAGCCACTTCTCTTTTTCCGTGGAGGTGCCGTGAGAAGTTTCGGGCTTGGAGGTAGCGGTCGTCATTGCTTTTTACCTCCGGCGGTGACCGGCGTCGTCACTCCAGACATCGCGGCCAGCACATCGAACATGCAAGCGAAATCGTACTTCGTCCAACCCATGCCGCGGGCCGCTGTCAGAATCTCGTTGCTCACCGCAGTTGTAGGAAGAGGCACATCGAGCTGGCGTCCCAAGTCCATCGCGAGGACCATATCCTTCTGCATCATATTGACGTCGAACCAGGCTTCTTCTGGCTGTTTCAGCACAAACGGCCCGCGGTATTGAATCATGGGCGATGCCACAGCGCTGTGGGTAAGGACATCGACGGCAGTTTCGCGTGCGATGCCACTCTTCTCGGCGAGTAACACGCCTTCAGAAAACGCGAGCATCTGGACCGCAAGACTCAGGTTGATGGAGATCTTCATGGACAGCGCCAGACCGTTATCACCAACGTGAGTCACCTTGGGTCCGATATCGAGGAGCAAAGGTTTTACCTTGTCAAAGGTTTCCCGGCGTCCGCCGACCATCACCGAAAGCTTACCCTCCTGCAGGGTGATCACGCTGCCGGAGACTGGCGAGTCGACCATGTCCGCGCCCTTTTCCCGCACCTTCGCGGCCAGGGCG
>Ga0116136_1001497_pt1 | contig 11733 bp, 10 predicted proteins | sample June2015DPH_20_5_FD_88972 | JGI IMG/M metagenome (GOLD analysis project Ga0116136, IMG submission 88972) | Peatland microbial communities from SPRUCE experiment site at the Marcell Experimental Forest, Minnesota, USA - June2015DPH_20_40 | ecosystem: Environmental > Terrestrial > Soil > Wetlands... | reverse complement strand
TCTGGCCCTGGGCACCGACTCCCTGGCGGGCAACTGGGACCTGAATCTCTTCGGGGAGATTGACTGGCTCCAGCGGACTTTTCCCGCCTACCCCGGAGATTTGTGGCTGCGCTTGGCCACCCTCAACGGCGCCCGGGCCCTGGGAAGGGACCGGGACCTGGGAAGTCTGGAGCCGGGGAAAAAGGCGGCTTTGGGGTTTATCCCCCTGGATAAGCCCGGAGAAGATTTCTGGCAGGAACTTTTCACGGCGGGGGCCGCAGGGAAATTTCGCTGGCTGGGATAATCTTGTCTTAGGGGCGCCAGTGGCACAGGCTTCCAGCCTGTGATCGGGCGAGAATGGAAACTAGTGGAGTGTTTCATACCCAGTTGGACATAATATCAGGTCCGGTCTGGGGACTTGGCTCGAGTTAAGTCCCCCTTTAAAAAGGGGGGGCTAATAAACAGTCATTTTCAATGGATAGTCGATTAAGAATCATACCACTATATTTGCCTGTTAGCTGATCGCGACAAGCTGATCGCTTTCTTTCGGAGGCCGACATGCTTTCCCAGGCCCGTATCGGTCGGATTGAGTACCTCAACGTCCTGCCCATCTATTTTGCCCTGGAGAACCTGTTTGGGGAGAACGGTTTTCAGCTGGTGCGGGGCACCCCGGCGGAACTCAACGCCGCCATGCGCCGGGGGGAGGTGGACCTGGGCTCCATTTCCGCCCTGGAATACGGCCGCCATCCCGGGTCTTATCTGCTGCTTCCGGACCTCTCCATCAGCTCCCGGGGGCCGGTGGGGAGCGTCCTGCTCTTCAGCCGGGTGCCCTTTGGGGAGCTGCAGGGCAAGAGCATCCGGGTGAGCGCCGCCTCCGCCAGCGGCGCCGCCCTCCTTAAGGTGCTGCTGGCCGAGCTTTTCCGGGTGACCGCCCATTTTCACCGCGGTCCCCTGGCCGGCCGCTCCCTGGAGGCGGCTGCCGCAGACCTGGCCATCGGCGATGAAGCCCTGCGCCTCAAACATGAGGGAGCCGGGCCCTTTGAGCTGGACCTGGGCGCCGCCTGGCAGGAACTCACCGGCCTACCCTTTGTCTTTGGGGTCTGGGCGGTGCGCCGTGACTTTGCGCAGGCCCAGCACGAGGAAACCTTGGCCCTGCACCGGCTGTTGCTGCACTCCAAATCCTGGGGGCTCGGGTCGCTGCCGGCATTGAGCCGCCTGGCCGCGGCTTCCTTCGGCATGACGCCGGAGGCGGTGCTGGCTTATTTCCAGCAATTGGATTATGCTTTAGGACCGGACCACCAACGGGGTTTGCGTACTTTCTTTCATTACTTATATGAACAGGGGGAGCTGCCGGAAGAGCCGCGGTTGGAATATTTTCAGGGGTAGCTGTCAGCGGTCAGCTTTCAGCTTTCAGCTAAAGACAAAAAACTTACCGCTATCTGGAAGTTGACCGATACCCCCGAATTAGGATCAAATAATGTAAAAGATATGGCATCAATAATCCCTAACCTAGGTATGGTGCGCAATGAGCACCTAATGCTGTTTCGAATTAAAGGCAGTGGAGATGGTGCGCAGTGCGCACCCTACACGGCTAACTGCTGACTCGTTTTAGCTGATAGCTGAAAGCTGAAAGCTATCCCGAAGGGATAAATACATGGGTTATCGCGATTTGCAGGAGTTTATCGAACGCCTGGAGCAGGCCGGGGAATTAGTGCGCCTCCGTGAGCCGGTGAGCCCCAGGTTGGAAATCACCGAGATCACCGACCGGATCAGCAAGCGGGCCGGGCCGGCCCTGCTCTTTGAGGAGGTGCCGGGCTATGCGATGCCGGTGCTGATGAACGCCTTCGGCTCCATGAAGCGCATGTGTCTGGCACTTAAGGTGGACTCCCTGGACGGCATCGCCGGGGAGTTGCTGGACTTCATGGAGGTGGAGGCCAACACCCTGATGAAAAAGCTGAAGCTCCTCCCCAAGCTGGCCCGCCTGGGGAGGATGTTCCCCAAAGAGGTCTCCCGGGGCCCCTGCCAGGAAGTGGTGCTCACCGGCGACGACATCGACCTGGGGCAGCTCCCGGTCCTCACCTGCTGGCCCGGGGACGGCGGTCCTTTCATCACCCTGCCCGCGGTCTTCACCCGGCATCCCGAGACCGGGCGGCGCAACGTGGGCATGTACCGCCTCCAGGTCTATGACGCCCGGACCACAGGCATGCACTGGCACGCCCATAAAGGAGGGGCCCAGCACTACCGGGTGGCGGAGGCCCGGGGAGAGGCGCTGCCCGTGGCGGTGGCCATCGGCGCCGACCCCGCGGTCACCTATGCGGCCACCGCCCCGCTGCCCGAGGACATCGATGAAATCGTCTTTGCCGGCTTCCTGCGGGGCGAACCGGTGGATCTGGTGAACTGCCTCACCCAGCCCTTGCAAGTGCCGGCGGAGTCGCAGATCGTCCTGGAAGGCTACGTGGCCCCGGGGGAGCGCCGCCGGGAAGGGCCTTTCGGCGACCACACCGGCTACTATTCCCTGGCGGACGACTACCCGGTGTTCCACCTCACCGCCCTCACCCGGCGGCGCCGGGCCATCTATCCCGCCACCATCGTGGGCCGGCCCCCCATGGAAGACTGCTTCATGGCCAAGGCGACCGAACGCATCTTCTTCCCCCTGATCCAAAAGACCCTGCCGGAGCTGGTGGACCTGAACCTGCCGATGGAGGGGGTGTTCCACAACCTGGCCTTCGTCTCCATCGACAAACGCTACCCGGGCCACGCCCGCAAGGTGATGTATGCCCTCTGGGGCCTGGGACAGATGATGTTCACCAAGATTGTCGTGGTCTTCGACCGGGAAGTGGACGTCCAGGACCTGGGCCAGGTACTATGGCGCCTGGGTAACAACGTCGATCCCAAACGGGACGTGGTCTTCTCCGAAGGCCCGGTGGACGCCCTGGACCATGCCTCCCCTCTGGCCCACTACGGCTCTAAAATGGGCATCGACGCCACCCGCAAGTGGCCCGAGGAGGGTTTTACCCGCCCCTGGCCGCAGGTGATCGAGATGGACCCGGAAATCCAACGGAAGGTGGACAAGCTGTGGCCCAGACTGGGACTGAAATAAACCGCTATGTGCTGGCCCTCACCGGGGCCTCGGGGATGATTTACGCCAGGGAACTCCTGGCCTATTTCGCCGGCCGGCCGGACCTGGAGCTGCACGCGGTGATCTCCGCTCCCGGAGAGCAGGTGCTGGCCCTGGAGTTGGGGCTGACCCCCGGGGAGCTGGCCCCCGGGGCGGTTTGGCACCGGGTGGACGACTTCACCGCCCCACTGGCCAGCGGTTCCTTCAGGGCCCGGGCCATGGTGGTGGTCCCCTGCTCCATGGGGACCCTGGGGGCCATCGCCCAGGGAGCGGGCCGCAACCTGATCCACCGGGCCGGCGAGGTCTTCCTGAAGGAGCGGCGGTCCCTGATCCTGGTGGTGCGGGAAACGCCGCTGAGCCTTATTCACCTGAAGAACCTGACCCGGGTGGCCGCGGCCGGGGCCACCGTCATGCCGGCCTGCCCCGGCTTTTATCACCGGCCCGCCACCCTGGAGGATATGTCCCGGCAGTTCGCCGGCCGCGTCCTGGACCTCCTGGGATTGGCGCACCAATTGGGGCCGCGCTGGGGGGAGAACTGAGGTCGGTACAGGCTGGAAAGCCTGGGTCACCCATACTAACGAAAGCAGTGGCCAGTGGTTAGTGGTTAGAGAACAGAAAACAGTTTAACCATCCCGGCTCGCTATGCGCCAATTCCTGCAAAACCTTTACGAATTGTTGGAGATGATCAAGATCGGCCACAGCGTTCTGGCCCTGCCCTTTGCCTTCATGGGGGCCATGCTGGCGGCCCGGGGCCTGCCCGACGGTCGGACCAACTTCTATATCCTGATGGCCATGGTAGGTGCGCGAGCCGCCGCCATGGCCTTCAACCGCCTGGTGGACGCCCCCTTGGACGCCCTCAATCCCCGCACCCGGGATCGGGCCTTGCCCGCAGCCCGGGTGAGCCGCCGGGCCGCCTGGGTGCTGACGATCAGCAGCACCCTGGTTTTCATGGGGGCCGCGGCCCAGCTCAACCGGCTCTGTCTGCTGCTCTCGCCCCTGGCCTTGTTGGTGATCCTGGGATACTCCCTCACCAAGCGTTTTACCTCCCTCTCCCACCTGGTGCTGGGTCTGAGCCTGGGCCTCGCCCCGCTGGGCGGCTGGCTGGCGGTGCGGGGCGACCTGAGCCCCTCGGTGCTGACTCTAGCCGCGGCAGTAATCTTTTGGGTGGCGGGCTTCGATATCCTCTACTCCCTCCAGGACGAGGACTTCGACCGCCGCCTGGGGCTCTCCTCCCTGCCGGCCAGGTTGGGGGCCACCGGCGCCAGGCGTCTGTCAGCCCTGTTTCACCTGGCCGCGGCCGCCTGCTTCGGTCTCACCGGCCTGCTGGCCGCTCTGGGCGCGGTCTATGCCGGGGCGGTACTTCTCACCTCCCTGATACTGCTCTTCCAGCATGTCCTTCTCTCCAGCCGGAATCCTTTGCGCCTGCCCCCGGCCTTCTTCACCCTCAACGGTCTGGTGGGTCTGGGCCTGGCCCTGGCCACCTGGCTGTCGCTGGCCGTTTAGGCATGGGCTCCCCATCTCTGACCAATTACCGGAATCTCCCTTTCCACAGCGGCCAGGTGGGGGTGGCCTACCACTTTTAAACGGCAGCGCTGCCGATTTCACCGCGGCCTTTTGGGGGCCGCTTTTTGTTTGTGGGGAAGCCCCTCCTGGAGAAGGGAAGCTGCGACCCCGGGGCGCCAAGCAAACCCTGGTTGTCATCCCTAGGGCTGGGATGATATGGTGAGGCGGGCTTTGCCCGGGAGGGGCGAATACTTTATAATGCAAATCCGGGAACCTGGTTAACGTCGATGTTTCTCCAGCAATTACTCAACGGCCTCACCAGCGGCAGCGTTTACGCCCTCATCGCCCTGGGCTACACCATGATCTATGGCATTCTGGGCCTGATCAATTTTGCCCAGGGAGAGATTTACATGTTCGGGGCCTTTGTGACGGTGTTGCTGCTGGCCGGCGGGCGGGTCCATTTTTTCCTGGCCTGCGGCGCCGGGATGGCGGCCGCCGCCCTGCTGGGGGTGGCCCTGGAGCGCCTGGCCTTTCGGCCCTTGCGGGGCTCCCACCCCGTGGTGCTCCTGATCAGCGCCATTGGCGCCTCCATCTTTCTGCAGAGCCTGGCCCTGCTGTTATTCGGCCCCAACGACCGGCCCTTTCCGGTGCAATTCGCCTTCAGCAGCCTTAAGATCGCCGGGGCGACGGTATCCACCCTGCAGGCGGCCATCCTGGCCGCGGCCCTGGGCTTCATGGGGCTGTTGCTGGTCTTCGTGCGTTATACCAGGTATGGCAAGGCCATTGTCGCCTGCGCCCTGGATCGGGACACCGCCCGCCTCATGGGCATCAACGTCGACCGCATGGTGGCCCTGACCTTTCTGATCGGCTCGGCCCTGAGCGGCGCCGCCGGCATTATGATGGCCATCTATTACAACGCCACCTACCCGCGCATGGGCCTGCTGCCCGGCCTCAAGGCCTTCAGCGCCGCCGTCCTGGGAGGGGTGGGCAATATTCCCGGGGCCATCCTGGGAGGGCTGCTCCTGGGGGTGACGGAGAGCCTGGGGGCCGCCTATATCTCCTCGGGTTACAAGGACGCCATCGCCTTCGCCATCATGATTCTGGTGCTGCTTCTCCGGCCCCAGGGGATCCTGAAGGGGCGGGGAGACTGAGATGACCGCCTATCTCTTGCATCTAGCCATCCTGGCCGGGATTTACATCATCCTCACGGTGAGCCTCAACCTGATTATCGGCTACGCCGGGCAGATTTCCCTGGGGCACGCCGCCTTCTTCGGCGTCGGCGCTTACGTCTCCGCCCTCATGGCCCGGCAGGGGCACTTTCCCTTTCCCTTGGCGGCCCTGGGCGCCATGCTGGCGGCGGCATGGTGCGGCCTGGCCCTGGGCCTGCCCACCTTGAGATTGAAAGAGGATTACCTGGCCATCGTCACCCTGGGATTCGGGGTGATTCTGGACCTGGTGTTCCTCAATCTGGAAATCACCGGGGGGCCGGAGGGTCTGGCGGGCATCCCTTCTCCCAGCCTTTTCGGCCTGAGCTTCCGGCCTGCGGGCCGCTATCTAGTGCTGGTGGCAGTGGCCGTGGCCCTGGTCCTGATCCTGACCTGGCGCCTGGTGGAGTCCTATCACGGCCGGGCCTTGCGGGCCATCCGGGATGATGAGACCACCGCCCAGGTCATGGGAATCAACACCCCGGCCTACAAGGTGGCCGTCTTCACGCTGGCCGCGGCTCTGGCCGGCCTGGCCGGTTCCCTGTACGCCCATTACATCACCTTCATCAACCCGGAATCCTTCGGTCTGCACACCTCCATCCTGATCCTGGCCATGGTGGTGCTGGGGGGCATGGGCTCCATGACGGGAGCGGTGCTGGGCGCGGTGATCCTGACGGCCCTGCCGGAGATGCTTCGTCAGTTCCAGTCCTACCAGGACCTGGTCTACGGGGCGCTGTTGGTGGGTCTGCTGATTTTGAGGCCCGAAGGGTTGCTGGGGCGGGGGAAGCTGAGCCTGAAATTTCTGCAAAGGGAAAGTTGAAAGGAGCGATCCGTGATCAGCTTTCAGTGGGCAACTTAAGTTCTTAACCCCTTTTTTTCCCACGGAAAACGGAAAACGGAAAACGGAAAACGGTTTTCTACCATGCTCACCTTAAAAAGTGTCCAGGCCGGATATGGCCGCCTGCCGGTGCTCAAGGGCGTCTCTCTGCACGTGCGGCAAGGCGAAGTGGTGACCCTTATCGGCGGCAACGGCGCCGGCAAGAGCACCATCCTGCGCACTATCTGCGGTTTGCTGCGGGCCCGCAAAGGGGTCCTCGAATTTGCCGGCCAGGACCTGACCCTGCTGACTACCGAGCGCATTGTGGCCCTGGGTCTGGTCTTGGTGCCCGAGGGGCGCAGGGTCTTCCGGACCCTGAGCGTCACTGCCAACCTGGAGTTGGGGGCCTATGCGCGGCCGGATAAAATCCAGGTGCGTCGGGACCTGGAGGAGTTGCGGCGGCGCTTCCCCATGCTGAAGGACCGGGCCCGGCAGGCGGCCGGCACCTTGAGCGGCGGCGAGCAGCAGATCCTGGCCATGGGCCGGGCCCTCATGGCCCGGCCCCGCCTCCTGATGCTGGATGAGCCGTCCATGGGCCTGGCCCCCCGCATGGTGACCCAGATTTACGAAATTCTGGCGGAATTGAAGAAAAACGGGACTACCATTCTGTTGGTGGAGCAGAATGCCCGGGCCGCCCTGAAGGTGGCCGACCGGGGGTATGTCCTGGAGACCGGCCGCATCATCCTGGACGGGACCGCCGCCGAACTGCGGGAAGACCCGGAGGTGCAGCGGGCTTACCTGGGCAAAGGTTATCGCGAGGTTTGGGAGTGAGAAGAAGCTCTCAGCTAACCGCGGGCATATGGTCAGCCTAAGAGATTCGAAGTCTTGGCTGCAAGCTGGAAGCTGGCAGCCTTCTCCGGTGCTCGGGTTTTAACTGGTAACTTGATGAGTTTATTAGAAATCAATAGCTTGACCAAAAAATTCGGGGGGGTCCAGGCCCTGAACCGGGTCTCCTTCGCGGTGGCCGCCGGCGAGATCCTGGGTCTCATTGGGCCCAACGGCGCCGGCAAGACCACCTGCTTCAATCTCATCAACGGCCTCATCCCCCCCACCGCCGGCAGTCTGATGCTGGCCGGCCGGGAACTGGTGGGCCTGCCGCCCTATCGCCGGGCGGCCCGGGGTCTGGCCCGCACCTTTCAGAATATCCAGCTTTTCGGGGGCATGACGGTGCTGGAAAATATCCTCGCCGGCTACCACTTGGCGCAGAAGGTGGGCATCCTGGAGGCCCTCCTGCCCTTGCCCAGGGTGCGGCGGGCCAGGGCCCAGGCCCGGGCGCGTGGCCGGGAGCTGCTTCGCCTGGTGGGGCTGGAGTTCAAGGGGGACTGGCCGGCGGAGTCTCTGGCCTACGGCGAACAGCGACGCCTGGAGATCGCCCGGGCCATGGCCTTGGAGCCGCGATTGCTGCTCCTGGACGAACCCGCCGCCGGCCTCAACCCCCGGGAGACCGAAGATCTTATTCCCCTGCTGGGGGAACTGCGGCGCCAGGGGACTACCCTCCTGCTCATCGAGCACGACATGAGCCTGGTGATGGGCCTCTGTGATCGCATCGTAGTCCTGGACCACGGCGAGGTTATCGCCAGCGGCCTGCCCCGGGAAATCCGCCGGGACCCCAGGGTCATCGAGGCCTATTTAGGTAAGGAAGGAGAATGAGTGGTAAGCAGGTCGCAGCAGGGGCGGCAAGGGCACAGGCTTCCAGCCTGTGATCGGGTCGCCCGCCTGGGGTGCGCACTGCGCACCCAAACAGGCTGGGCGCACCCGAAAGGGCCACAGGTTGCAAACCGGCGGCGCCTCAAAAGAAGCTGTCAGCTAGCAGCTAACAGTTAAAAAACCCAAAGCAAAGGATTTTTTTAAAAAAAAGGTTGGCAAACGAGCCATCAATTGGCTTTAAATATCGATAAGGTAACAGGCGCGCGCCCCAAGCTTTCCCAAAAAGCTGAAAGCTGGAAGCTAAGCGCTGAAAGCTTACACCCAAACAGGATGCGCAGCCGAAAGGGCCACAGGTTGCAACCCTGTGCCACCAAACCGAAAACGGGGTTTTATAATGGCAGTCTTCGACCCAGATGCGGAACAGATGGACCGCGGGGAACTGGCCCAATTGCAACTGGAGCGTTTACAGGCCACCCTCACCCGGGTCTATAAGAACGTCAAGTTCTACAAGAAGAAGTTCGATGAGATGGGCTTTCTCCCGGAGGATTGCCAGTCCCTGGAAGACCTGGCCCGGCTTCCCTTCACCACGCGGCACGACCTGGCCCGGGCCTACCCCTACGAGATGTTCGCGGTGCCCTTGCGGGAGGTGGTGCGTATCCACTCTTCCACCGGCAGCCCCGGCAACCCCATCGTCATGGGCTATACCGCTTGGGACCTGCGCCACTGGGCCAGGCTGGCGGCCCGGGTCCTCACTGCCGCCGGGGTGGACCGCGACGATGTGGTCCAGGTGACCCTAAGTTACGGCCTCCTTACCAGCGCCTTCGGGCTTCACTATGGGGTGGAACTCCTGGGGGCCTCGGTGATCCCCGCCGGCCCCGGCGGCGCCGCCCGCCAGATCCAGGTGATGCGGGACTACCGCACCACGGTGCTGGCCTCTACCCCTTCCTATGCCCTGGTGCTGGCTGACCAGATGGAGGCTCAGGGGGTGGACCCCAAAGACCTGCACCTGAAGTTGGCCCTGCTGGGCGGGGAGCCCTGGACCGAAGTGGAGCGCTCCGAGATCGAAAACCGCCTCTATCTCACCGCCTTAGACCACTACCCCCTCTCCGAGGCCATGGGGCCAGGGGTGGCCGGGGAGTGCGCCGCCCGCCCGCTGCCGGGCATGCACCTCAACGAAGACCATTTCCTCCCCGAGATCATTGACCCCAGGAGCGGCGCCATCCTTCCGGCCGGGGAACTGGGGGAACTGGTGCTTACCACCATCACCCGAGAGGCCACCCCCTTGATCCGCTTCCGCACCGGGGATTTAGTGCGCCTTGCGAACGACCCCTGTCCCTGTGGCCGCACTTTAGCCCGCATGAGCCGCATTGCCGGGCGCTGCGACGAAGTGGTGATCGTCAAGGGCATCAATATCTTCCCGGCCCGGGTGGGTCAGATCCTTCGCGGCCTGCAAGAGGAAGAGCCCTGCTACCAACTGGTGGTGGGCCGGGAGGGCCATCTGGATTACCTGGAGGTCAGAATCGAGGTGCGGGAAGGCCTGTTCTTCGACAAGATGACGGTGCAGCGGGAATTCTTGCAGCAGCTCACCCACAAGCTGGCCCAGGCCATCGGGGTCCAGCCCCGGGTCAAACTGGTGGAGCCGGAATCTTTGGCCCGGGAGCAGGAGACCTCGCCCTTGGTGATTGATTTGAGAAAATGAGCGGCTGGCAGGTGATTTTTGCGGGCGGATTAAACCACAGGAGGAAAGACCATGCCAGCAGACACGGATATCCGCTACGTTTGCCTCTCGGACCTGCATCTGGGGGCGGAATTGAGCCTTTTAACCAGCTTGATGCCGGGGACCTCACCGGGAAGCCCCCAGGTTGATCCCAAGCAGGCGAGCCTGGTCTTGGTGGAATTGATGAACTGCCTGAGATACCTGATTAAGGACCAGAGCCCCAAGCCCACCTTGATTCTGCTGGGGGATATCCTGGAGCTGGCCCTGGCCAATGACAACGTGGCGGCCATGGTCTTTGAACGTTTCCTGGAGCTGGCCATGCCGGCGGGCGAGGAACCACTCTTCGATAAGAAGATCTTTTATATTCCGGGCAACCACGACCACCATCTCTGGGAAACTGACCGGGAGACCCAGTATGTCTCGAATTACCTGCCCACCCACCCGCAAGATCCCCTCGAGATTCCCAGGCACATCACCAAGAACATCTTTATGGAATTGGTAGATGACAAAAACAAGGTCCGGTCTTTTTTCTTAAACGGGCTGTTGCAGCGCTACGACAATCTTAAAACCTCCATCATCTATACTGCGTATCCTAATTTTGGCCTAATAAGGGGGAACCGCGGGGTAATTTTTCACCACGGACATTTCATCGAGTCCATCTACCTGCTCATGACCACTTTGAAAAATCTGATCTTTCCTGCCCAGAAAGCCTTGACCCGCACGGTGGACGACCTGGAGGCGGAAAACTTCGCCTGGATCGATTTCTTCTGGTCCACCCTGGGGCGCTCCGGGGATTGGGGCAAAGATGTGGAAATCATCTATGACAAGATGCAGGACGAGAAGCAATTCCGGACGCTGGTCGAAAACCTGGCCACAGGCTTGGCGGCCAAAGCGGGTATCTCGTCCACGGATTTGGGTGGATGGCTCGAGTCCAAGATAACGAAGAAGATCATTGATGTCCTGGTGGACAAGTTGGTCTATCCTGAGTGCGCCCAAACCGAAGAGCGTCTGAGTGTTGACGCCGAGCAGGGTCTGGCGGCTTATGTGAATGGTGACGATGGAAATGGCCCACTTAGGACACAGATTTTTGAGGATTGCGTGTACTGGAAATTGAAATTTCCCGAACAGACCACCTTTGTCTTCGGCCATACGCATAAACCCTTTGAGATTCCCTACAAATTTTCGGGTTACCTGGGAGAAACTGTGCCGGTCTATAACACCGGGGGTTGGGTGGTGGAGACCCAAAAGACCTCACCACTCCATGGCGGGGCGGTGGTGCTCCTTAATGAGAACCTCGATGTGGCTTCGCTGCACCTGTATAATGAGGCCGACGATCCGGCGAAATATCAGGTGAAAGTGTCTGAAGTCCCCCAGCCCGGCCAGGGTCACAGCGATTTCTTCAATAAATTAAGTGAGCTGGTCAAACCCGACGAGTCTCCCTGGGGCGGATTTTCCGATACGGTTGCCAAGGAAGTCGAGGTTCGGCGCCAGATTCTCCTGGACAAGATAGCTTCTCAGGAATGAGGCGGGGCCGGATTAAGGCTTCCCCGGCAGCCCCGGTCTGGGTGATTGCTTGCAAAAATGAGTCTGTTAGCATCTGAGGGAAATCCCCTCGGCCACAGGCTGATTCCACTGATTGGTTTGGAGCCCAATGCCCATGAAGCACATCATCCTTGCTGGTCTGATA
>Ga0116136_1001485_pt1 | contig 11782 bp, 12 predicted proteins | sample June2015DPH_20_5_FD_88972 | JGI IMG/M metagenome (GOLD analysis project Ga0116136, IMG submission 88972) | Peatland microbial communities from SPRUCE experiment site at the Marcell Experimental Forest, Minnesota, USA - June2015DPH_20_40 | ecosystem: Environmental > Terrestrial > Soil > Wetlands... | reverse complement strand
CGCCTCGGCCTCGAGCGTGGACGGAGCGCGGCACAGGCGGTGGAAGTCATGACCGCCCTGATCGAGGAGTACGGACAAGGCGGCTCTGGGTATCACGACAAAGATTGGCCCTACCACAACTCGTTTCTGGTCGCCGACCGCGGCGCCGCCTTCGTGCTGGAAGCTTCCGACCAGCGCTGGGCCTTGCGCCGGGTCTGGGGGGTTGCCAGCCTTTCGAACCACCTGACCATCGGCAGCGATTGGGATGCTTTGTCGGACGGCGCTATCGAGCACGCGGTGGCGGAGGGCTGGTGGAATGAGGATAGGGACGGGCGCTTCGATTTTGCCGACGCTTACCGCGACACCACCGTCGTACCGGAAGTGATATCCAGCGGCCGACACCAGCGAACCTGCACGCTGCTCGAACACGCGCACGGAATGGTGAGCATGCATCTGCTGAAAGGTGCCCTGCGCGACCATTACGGCCGGCCGATGCCGGCGGCGGACTTGACGCCTGCTGATCCGCGGTATTTCAGCGTGTGCATGCACGCCGAGCCTGTGGGTACGACAACCGCCAGTATGATCGCCCGTATCCCGACCGTGAGCGGCGAGCCGCCGGTGTACTGGGCCAGCCTCGGCTCTCCGTGTGTCAGCCTGTTCATCCCGCTGTACGTCGATGCTGACATTCCCGCTGTCCTCAGTCACGGTGGCGAACGGCCGGACGATTCCCCCTGGTGGCTGTTCAGGAGGTTGCTCACACAGGTCGAGGCGGACTGGTTGCGGCGTGCTCCGCGCGTGCGTGCCGCGCTCGATGGGGTTGAGGCGGAAATTGCCGAGTGCATGCGTGTCACCGAAATCACTTCGAAGGATGCGGCGGCGCGCGCCGCATTCATGCAGCGCGTTGTCAGCGAGCTTTTGGAGCGCGTGCGGCACCTGGACCCATCCTCGTGAAATCGTTTCTCTCAAAGGTCATCCGGTAGGAAAGCAACTTCCATGGAGAAACTTCTGGTCGCCAATCGAGGTGAAATCGCCGTGCGCATCATGCGTTCGGCGGCGGAGCTGGGCGTACGCTCGGTAGCAGTGTTTTCGGAGGACGATGCGCGCTCGCTGCACGTACGTCGGGCCGACGAGGCCCAGCCGCTCCGCGGCGTCGGTGTTACCCCGTACCTAGACGTCGAGCAAATCCTGGCTGCGGCCAAGGCGTGCGGCTGTGACGCCATTCACCCAGGCTACGGGTTTTTGAGCGAGAGCGCCGACTTTGCTCGTCGGGTGGCTGCAGGGAGGATCGTGTTCGTCGGGCCACGCGCGGAAACGCTCGATATCTTCGGCGACAAGCTGCAGGCGCGGGCATTGGGCCAGCGCTGCGGCGTCCCTGTGCTGCAGGGCTCATCGGGCTCGGTCACCCTCGAGCAGGCCAAGGATTTTCTCGCGTCGGTGGGCGATGGCGGCGCGATGATGATCAAGGCGGTGGCAGGTGGCGGGGGCCGTGGCATGCGGATGGTGCGCCGCCTCGAGGAGATCGCCAACGCGTATGCGCGCTGCCAATCGGAGGCGCTCAAGGCTTTCGGGAGCGGCGATGTGTACGTCGAGCAGGTCTTGCCGCGCGCCCGACACATCGAGGTGCAAATCGTCGGTGACGGCTCCGCCGTGACGCATCTCGGGGAGCGAGAGTGCAGCATTCAACGGCGGCACCAGAAGGTGATCGAGATTGCGCCCTGCCCGAGCCTGTCACCGGCCCTGCGCGCAGACATCACCGCGGCCGCGCTCCGGATGGCCGAGGCGGTGCAGTACCAGAACGCCGGCACCTTCGAATTCCTCGTCGATGAGCTGGGCTTCCCCTCCTCACCAATGGGGGCAGGGGGAGGGCAGGGCAGTGAGCCAGGCCTGCCCCCAGCCGAGTCGAGGGAAAGTCCATCCTACGCCTTCCTCGAAGTCAACCCCAGATTGCAGGTAGAACACACGGTGACAGAAGAAGTGCTGGGCGTCGACCTCGTCCGCACCCAACTCGAGCTGGCTGCCGGCCACTCGTTGGCGCAGCTGGGGTTGGACCATGTGTCCACCCCGCGGGGGTTCGCGGTTCAGGTCCGCATCAACACGGAAACCATCGACAGGGATGGGAGCGCCCGCCCCGCCAGTGGGGCGGTGACGGTATTCGAGTTGCCATCGGGGCCGGGCGTAAGGGTCGATACTTGTGGTTGCGTCGGCCATCAGATCAATCCCAACTTTGACCCGCTGCTCGCCAAGCTCATAGGGCACTCGACGTCGCCGCACTTCAGCGACGCCGTTGGGAAGACGTATCGCGCTCTGTGTGAGTTTAAGCTCGAGGGCGTGCGAACCAACATCCCGTTCCTGCGTAAGCTGCTGCAGCACCCCGACTTCATAGCTAATCGGATCCATACCCGCTTTGTCGACGAACACATCGCCGAGCTGGTGACTAGCGACGATGCACCTTCCTCCGACTTCCGCCTTCGTAAGGAGGGAGAACCAAGCTCTGCCTTACCAGGACGGGGGCAAGGGCGAGATCTTGCCGGCGCCAAGGTCGATCCGACGGATCCGCTCGCCATCCTGCATTACGGGAAGGGCGAGAGAGTCGACAGTCCAGTGCCGGAAGAGGACCGGGGGGAGGGCGGTTCGACGCTCCCTTCTCATCGATTCCTGTCTGATCCATCCGGCTTGCAGGACATTGTGGTGCTGGCAGCACCGATGCAGGGCACCATCGTCAGCCTCACGGTGTGCGAAGGCGAAGCCGTGCGCGAGGGGCACCCGGTCCTCGTCATGAGCGCGATGAAGATGGAGCATGTCATTGCGGCGCCCGCCAGTGGTGTGGTACGGCATCTCGCCGTCACCGAGGGTGACACTGTGCCTGAGGGACAGCCGCTGGCCTATATCGAACTGCGCGACCTTCCCGCAGACGAGGCCTACGAGTCAGGTGCAACCGACCTCGATCACGTCCGTGCCGACCTCGCCGAGGTGCACCGGCGCCACGCCGTCATCTTGGATGACGCACGGCCGGACGCCCTGGCGCGACGAAGGAAGACGGCGCAGCGCACGGCGCGCGAGAACATCGCCGACCTGTGCGACCCGGGAACCTTCATGGAGTACGGCGCCCTGGCGATCGCGGCCCAGCGGCGGCGACGCTCGGTCGAGGACCTGATCGAGCACACGCCGGCCGACGGCCTGGTTGCCGGGATCGGCCGCGTGAATGGGCAACTATTCGACGAGGCCAGAGCGCAGTGCATCGTCATGTCGTACGACTACACCGTGCTGGCCGGCACCCAGGGCCTCCAGAACCACCGCAAGAAGGACCGAATGTTCGAACTGGCCGAGCGCTTGCGCCTTCCCGTCGTGTTCTTCACCGAGGGTGGTGGTGGCCGTCCGGGTGACACCGATGCCCCCGTGGTAGCAGGCCTCGACTGTATGGCCTTTCATCTCTTCGGCAGGCTCAGCGGCCTGGTGCCGCTGGTGGGCATCAACTCCGGACGCTGTTTCGCGGGCAACGCCGCGATACTCGGTTGCTGTGATGTGGTCATCGCTACGGCGAACTCCAACATCGGCATGGGAGGTCCGGCGATGATCGAAGGCGGCGGGCTGGGCGTCTTCCATCCGGAAGAGGTCGGTCCGATGTCGGTGCAGGTACGCAACGGTGTTGTCGACATCGCGGCCGCAGATGACGCTGAGGCTGTGCGCGTCGCCAAGCGGTACCTGTCATACTTTCAGGGGCCGATCGCTCACTGGGAGTGCGCGGACCAGCGGCTGCTGCGGGCGATCGTTCCGGAGAACCGATTGCGCGTCTACGAAGTCCGGCAGGTGATCGAAACGCTGGCGGACACCGGTTCGGTGCTGGAGCTGCGCCGGCACTTTGGAACCGGGATGGTCACGGCGCTCATCAGGATTGAGGGCCGTCCGCTCGGCGTAATCGCCAACAACCCTAAGCATCTGGCCGGCGCGATCGACAGCCCAGGCGCGGACAAGGCCGCACGCTTCATGCAGTTGTGTGATGCCTTCGACATCCCGATCCTGTTCCTGTGCGACACGCCTGGGATCATGGTCGGTCCGGAGGTCGAGAAGACGGCGCTGGTGCGGCACAGTTGCCGGATGTTCGTCGTGGGGTCCAATCTCAGCGTTCCGTTCTTCACCATCGTGCTGCGCAAGGCGTACGGACTCGGGGCGCAAACCATGGCTGGCGGCAGCCACAAGGCGCCGCTGTTCACGGTGAGCTGGCCGACTGGGGAATTCGGCGGCATGGGCTTGGAAGGGGCGGTGAAACTCGGCTTTCGCAAGGAGCTGGCGTCCGTCGAGGATCCCGTGGAGCGCAAGAAGTTATTCGAGTACATGGTGGGCAAAGCCTACGAGTACGGCGAAGCCCTGAACGTCGCCAGCTACTTCGAAATTGACGACGTCATTGACCCGGCCGAGTCGCGGCAGCGGATCATGAACGCGTGGCGCTCGTGCCCGCCGCCCACCCCACGAACCCACAAGAAGCGGCCGTGTGTGGATACATGGTGAGGAGGATAGGGTGTTAGGGTGCCAGCGCGCATCATTCATGAATATCGTCGGGCCACTGGATGGGATCCTCCCGGGCCAACGGCGCTCGACCCTCCGAAATCGCGGGGCATTGTTGAACATTTGCCCGCTGGTCACCTGGCGTGATAGGCTGCAGCCTGTTGCAGGGGGGGCGATTTTGACAGGTCAGCTAAGTATATAGTTCGGCAAGCGTTGACGTGACGGCATGAGAAGGTGGTTTCTCCTATTGTCAATTGCCGCATGGCTTGTCGCGATTATCGCGCCGGCCGATGTTCCAACCATCACCGAGTTTCCTGTTCCTACAGCTGGCAGCCAACCGTACAGCATCGCCTTGGGTCCGGACGGTAATCTCTGGTTCACTGAGGCTGCTGCCGGGAAGGTCGCGAAGCTGACGCCGACCGGCAGCTTTACCGAATTTTCCATCCCTACTGCTAGCGGCGAGGCGCCCACAATGTGGCGTTCCCCGCAGGGCATCATTGCAGGGCCGGACGGCAACCTCTGGTTCACCGAGCGTATCTGCAACAAGATCTGGAAGGTGACACCGGCAGGCAGTTTCGCCGGCTTTTCCATACCCACCGCGAACAGCCAGCCGCTTGCCATCACCGCCGGACGCGATGGCCGCCTCTGGTTCACAGAGGTTGAGAGCATGCAGATCGGGACAGTGACGCTGGCCGGCAGCTTTACCGAGTTTCCGATCCCGACACGTGGGCAGCCGATGATGATTACGGCGGGCCCCGACGGCAATCTCTGGTTCACAGAATTCTTCAGGGCAGCAGAGAAGATCGGGAAGCTGACGTCGACCGGCAGCTTCACCGAGTTTTCCATCCCGACTGGCAACAGCGTTGCCCACGGTATCACCACGGGCCCCGATGGCACCGTTTGGTTCACTGAGGCTGGCGCCGGCAAGATCGGGCGAGTCAACCTGTCGTCCGTTGCTCGGCGTGGCTCGCAATGACCTCGCGGCCCGGGGCGGTTGAATGCGGAACTGCGGCCGGAGTGCCGACACCTGCCAATTCAGGGGCGGCGCCGAGTCCATCAACCGGGCGCTGGGACTCCTGATCGATACCTCCGAGGCAGCAGCGATGCGATCACATCGTGGCGTCGTGCGCCGAACAAGCGGCTCAAGCGGACTGCTTGAAAAACGTAGCCGCTTAGCCCAAGCCGTTTCGGCTGCGGCGGAGCGGCGGCGGTTGACGGCAGGGCGGAGACAGGCGTACGCTCTTGACCAATGGACTATCGTGCTTTGATCACGATCGAGCCGGGGAAACGCGGCGGGAAGCCGTGTATTCGCGGACTGCGGATCACGGTGTACGACGTTCTTGAGTATCTCGCTTCAGGCATGTGCGAGGATGAGATTCTAAGCGACTTTCCGGATCTCACCCGCGAGGATATCCGCGCCTGTCTGGCATTTGCGGCGGATCGAGAGCGACGACTCCTTGAAGTTCCGTCAACGTGAACCTGCTCTTCGACCAGAACCTGTCGCACCGGCTCGTGCGTTCCCTGGCAGATATATTCCCGAACAGTGAGCACGTTCGCGATGTCGGGCTTGGCCGCACGGACGACGATGCCGTCTGGCAGTACGCGGCGGCGCAGAGCTTCATGATCGTATCCAAGGATTCGGACTTTCATCAGCTTAGCTTTGTGCGCGGCCAGCCGCCGAAGGTGGTCTGGATACGGTGGGGCAACTGTTCCACAGGCGAGATTGAATCGTTGCTCCGGCAGCATGAGGTCGATCTGCGCGCCTTCGAGCGTGACCCCGATGCCTCTTTCCTGGTGTTGTCGTGACCACATCTGGCCGAACCCGCCGCTCCAGGCGACGGTAGAAAACACGCCGCACCTGAGCGGCACGGCGTCGGGCGGCATGATGTAATAGTGAGCCCCAGTCTCCCCGTTTTCATTTCCCGGCGCACGTGCAAAGGTGCCGGAAGATGAGCCCTTTCACGGAAAACCGACTCATCGTGATCACCGGCGCGTCGGGTTTCATCGGCTTTCACCTCACGCACACGATCCTCGCCTCATACCCAACCGTTCGCGTCCGTCTGCTCTCCCGGCCGTCGTCAGACCTGACGGCATTCGTGGGGCGGCCCAACGTCGAAGATGTCAGGATCAGCCGGTGGGACGATACCGACCGGCTGCGGGACGCCTTTCGTCAAGTCGATTATGCTTTCAACACTGCCGGGGCGGTGGTCGACTGGGGGAAGTGGGAGGATTTCGAGGACGCCAACATCACGATGGCAAAACGGTTGGTGGAGGCGGCCGTTGCCGAATACCAGCGCCCCGATTCCAGGATGAAACGCTTCCTGCATATTTCTACCGCCGATGTGTACGGATATCCGGGAAACAGTCCGTCTGAGGACGTGCCGCCACGAGACATCGGCCTTCCGTACATTGCGACCAAGATTGCGGGAGAGGCAGCGGTGTTGGCGGCGAAGGGACAGTTGCCGGTCACCGTTGTTCGACCGACAAACGTGTATGGGCCGCGGAGCAAAGACTTCGTCCTGGAGATCGCCACGTTGCTGAAGTCCCGCATGATGCTCTTGGTCAACGGGGAGGTGGACGCCGGGCTGATTCATATTGACGACTTGGCAGACGGCCTGATCAAGGCCGCCACCTCACCGAACGCTGTTGGGCAGGTGTACAATATGTGTGGTGAGGACCACGTCACGTGGCGGCGTTACCTCAACCGCCTGGCGGAAGGGCTGGGTTACCCGCGTCCGTTCTTGTCGTTGCCGTTCGGGGTGCTGTTCGCGTTCGGGTGCATGCCTTCTAACCCGCGGCTAGAGCGGACCACTGAAGAGCGCGGCCGCTCAGCCGCGCGACGCGCAGGAAACCGGAAGATGAGGTCGTGATCGACAAAGCTCGTCTACATCAGCTCTTGATCGAGAAGCTCTATTCTTCGCCTGTTTTGAACAACTCCCATCGCGGTGATTTTGTCGAGATGATGGTGCTCAGTGCGCTCGGCCCCGAATGGCGGCATGTCGGGCTTGGCTGGAATCTATGGGATATTCAACACGGAACCGGCGCGGAACGCATCAGAATTCAGGTGAAACAATGTGCTGCTCCTCAGCTTTGGGGCAAGACGAAACGCATGACTTTCCAGTTCCCTTGGAGCGAGCGTGCGCCCGATTATATCCGGCGCGACTTCCCAAACGAAGCGATCGAGAAGGGAGGGTGGTTCTGCGAGCTGTTCGTGGTCGGCGTTCACCTGATCGAGGATAAGGCGGTGTGCGATCAAACGGATGTGAATCAGTGGCGGTTCATGGTTGTGCCAACAAACGAGCTAAGACCACGTCAGAGTTCAATGATGCTGACGAAGGCCATGAGGCGCTGGCCGCTCGTAACGTGGTCTGAGCTGAAATCGGCCGTACATCGAACGCTGGATGCTCTCAAGCGGGGCTCGTAGGAGGCAAGAACTGCTCCAGCGGGGCGGGCTTCTAACAAATAGTGGTTTGGAGAGGCCGGGTGACTCCGCCGCTCGCGGCTCAAGCGCAGGACATTGAGGATGTAGAAGAAGTCCGCGCACGCAGGTAAATGAAGGTCTCGCGGGTGTCACGCGGTGCCCGGACGGCTGAGGTGGTTGGTAGGGGCGGATGGCGCGGTACAAGCCGTACAATCTGATGCAGGACAAGTTCATTGCGCTGAGCTACGCCGATCAGATCGTGCTGGAGGGGCCGTCAGCGCCGCCGGATCGCCGCTGCCTACGCCAGCACAGGCAGGGAAATCGTGAACTTGGTACCAGCGCCCCGATGGCTGTCGACGGCGATCTCGCCGCCCAAGAGGTCGACCAGCCGCTTGACGATGAAGAGCCCCAAGCCAACCCCGCCGCCACGTGCCGACACGCTGCCGCCCTGCCGGAACATCTCGAAGATGAACGGCCGATCTTCCTCCAGGATACCCGGACCGCTGTCCGTCACCGAAAAACGCACATGGCCTGTCGCGTTCACGGCCTCGGCCTCGACCCGCACTGAACCCTGCTCCGTAAACTTCAAGGCATTGTGCACCAGGTTGCGCAGGATTCTCTCGACCTTGCCGCGATCGGTTCGGAAGATAAGGTCGGTGTCGACCGCATGCCAGTCAAGGTCGACGCCATCCTTGCGCCAGGAGGTCGGAACATTCCGCTTGAGCCCGTCGAAGAGCTCACCCAGGGTAAACTCCTCGCGTGCGATCTCCACGACACGCGCCTCGAGCCGATTGAGATCGAGCATCTCTTGCACCATCTCGTTGAGCTGAATGGCCTGATCGCGGATGCGGCGCAGCGGGTCGGCTTCATCCGGCTCCACCGGTCTTACGATGCCGTCGAGCAATATATCAGTATAGCCGAGGATGACGTTCAGCGGCGTCCGTAGCTCGTGCGAAAGCGTGCTGACGAACTCCGACTTGATCTCGTTGGCGCTGCGTGCTTCCTGCACGAGCCGGGCATTCTCGAAGGCTACCGCGGCAGAGTTGGCGATAGCCCTGAGCAGGCGCTGCCGAGCGGCCGCGTCGCTATTCCCCGCAGCGCAATAGGCACAAACCAGGAATCCAATGATGCGGTCGCCGCGCAGGATCGGCTGCGTCAGTGCCTCTCGGACCCCCCAGCGGTGCAGCAGCGGCTCGGGGAGAAGCGACAGTTCGTTTCGTGCACCTGCTTCAAAGAGCCGCAGCGATTCGAAGAGATCCGGGGTGCTCGCCGCATCGAAGTTGAGGGCGAACAGCTCGCCGCTGATCTCGTCTTCTGCGCCGTACACCGCCACGGCGCGAAACATGTCCTGGTTTTCGGCGCGGCGATAGAGCGCAACCCATCCGGCGTCGAGCGCTCGTTGCGTCTCCCGCGCGAGATCCTTATCCATGGCGTCGGGGTCGGCGATGGTGGTGTTCAGGGCACGACCGACCTCCAGGAGGGCGTTGGAAAACTCCTGTTCGCGCTGCTGCAGCGCGTTGGCGTGCTCGATCTCCGCGGTTCTTTTGAAGGCCGCGAATCGGCGCTCGTCGAGCAGGCGGGCGCCGAGGATCGTCAGGGCCGCGCTGCTGAAGACAGCGAAGGTGGCGTAAGCTGGGGGAACCGCTGAGACGGCTCCGCCAAGGAGCGCGAGAGGAAAGCCCAGCACTGCACCGAGGCTGCCAAGAAGCTGACCGCGCTGCCCCCACGGGTGGAAGACTGTCATCCCGCTCATGAACAGCGACAGCAAGAGCGCGCAGATCTCGCCAGTGCCTCGCTCTGCCGCGAAATAGCAATTCATGGCGAGGCCGAGTGCGCTCGTGCAGAGCGCGGTGATGTGGATGCTGCGCGATGGCATGCGCCTGACCGCGATGATCTGCAGAGTGCAGATCAGTAGATACGCCGCAGAGACCGCCACTAAGGCGGCCCGGCGCTGCGGCATGAAGAACCACTCGACCGCGTTCACCGCGCTCATGATAGTCAAGAACGCCAATACCACCTGGGGCACGCCTCGCGCGACGAGTTCTGCAGTATCGGCCCGGTACCTGGCTTCGATGTCCGCGCTGTGAACCATTTGCGCCGTGCAACAATAGACCGGCCCGGAGGTGTTGTCGAACGTCTCTGCCGGGTACTCCAACCAACGCGAAGTGGCCCGCCACGCCGAAACACCACCTTGGTCACCTTGCTGAACAGCCCTTTGAAGGGTTACCGCTGATGATCTTCTGGCTCGCATACTCCGCCGCACATCGGACGCGAACATCGCCTTCAACGACCTCCGTCAGCTGCTGCGCCGTTTAGGCTTCGAGGACAGTGAGAGGTGCGGCCCGAGATCTCGATCCGTTTTCATTTCCCGGCGCATGTGCGAAGGTTCCGGAACATGAGCCCTTTAACAGAAGACCAACTCATTGTGATCACCGGCGCGTCGGGTTTGATCGGCTGCCACCTCACGCACACGATCCTCGCCTCATACCCAACCGTTCGCATCCGTCTGCTCGCCCGGCCGTCGTCAGACCTGACGGCATTCACCGGGCGGCCCAACGTCGAAGCTGTCAGGATCAGCCGGTGGGACGACACCGAGCAGCTGCAGGATGCCTTTCGCCAAGTCGACTATGTCTTCAACACTGCCGGGGCGGTGGTCGAATCGACAAGGCGAAGCGGGAGATGGGGTTTCAACCGCGGATCAGCTTAGACACGGGTGTGGACCAATGTGCGGCATGGCGCAAAACGCTGCCGCAGTTCCGGTCTAGCTGATGGGCAAAGTTCGCCCCGGGCAAGGCCCGGGGTTGGTCTACCAAATAACGGAGACCAGCCTGGAGCCCTGAATGTCACTGTCTCTCGTTAGCAGTGGGAGATCGAGGTGGCGTGCTGCCGCGCAGATCAGGGCGTCGAACGGATCGTCGTTCGGACGCATCTCGTCGGCAAGGTAGACCTGCTCAGGTGTCAGGTCGACGGGTTGATAGGCGGGGTTGCTGAAGAGATCGGCGAAGAAATCCCGCACCGGCCGGCCCAGATCGATGCGCCCGATGTGGGCCAACAAAGCGCATTCCCAGATGACGGCTGCGGGGATGTAGATTATGCGGGTGCGCCGTTCAGCCGCGGCAAACATCGCTGCCGCACGCTTGCCCAGGTGTTTGCTTCCTGCGGCGTTGAAAACCAGCGCATGGGTGTCTGCAACTGCGGCGCGACTCATCGCCGCGCTCTGCGGGCGCGCACTGGCGTCTTGACCGTTTTGCGTCTGCGCCCATACCGACCGGCTTCTTCTGAGACAAGCGCGCCCCGGAACAGGGCTCGAACCGCGGCGTCGGCCCGAACGAGGTCCGGATCAGCCTCGGCGATGCGAACCGTTCCAACCACCGACCGGATCGTGGACTCATGTACCTGGCCGCCGGTGCGCGCAGCCGACACCAGCCTGTCGAGCACGGCGCTCATGCTTCGCGCCCCTGAGGCCCGCGCCCGCCCTCGGAGCCAGAGCAAGTTCTCCGCCGCCAGGGTTACCGACACCGCTTGTTTCGACATACGATGTTTATACGATAAGCGGCATGGTGCCAGCAAGCGTGAAGTGCCCTACACGCACGTTTTGAACCGTGCCGGTCAGGGTGTCTTGAGCCCCACAGACCGAATCGCAGGCGGGGATCCGATAGCGTGCTATGCCGCGACGCCGCAGCTGCTTACCACACAGCATCAGGGGAAGCCGCCGTTACAAGGCGTTTGACTTCAGGAGCAAAATGGCCGAAGAGACCGGCAGGCGAGGCGTGCTATACAGGCGCGCATAAATAACGAGACATCAGATCCCAACTGTGGCATAATCTCCTCGATTGTGGTGGGGAGGAGGAGGTTATGGTCCCACGGGTATTGCGCGTG
>Ga0116136_1001478_pt1 | contig 11806 bp, 13 predicted proteins | sample June2015DPH_20_5_FD_88972 | JGI IMG/M metagenome (GOLD analysis project Ga0116136, IMG submission 88972) | Peatland microbial communities from SPRUCE experiment site at the Marcell Experimental Forest, Minnesota, USA - June2015DPH_20_40 | ecosystem: Environmental > Terrestrial > Soil > Wetlands... | reverse complement strand
GGACATCCTCGTTGCTCCGGTCACCGAGGAAGGCGCAAAGATCAGAACCCTTTATTTACCGCGCGGGACTTGGTATGACTTCTGGACGAACGAAAGGATGGAGGGCGCACGTGAAATCTCCCGACCCGTGGATCTTGCCACGATGCCTCTTTATGTGCGGGCAGGCGCGATTCTTCCCTTCGGGTCCGTGAAGCAATATACGACCGAGCCGACCGAGAGCCCTCTTATGATAAAGATCTATCCCGGCGCGGATGGCGAATTCACGCTTTACGAGGACGACGGTGTCACCTTCGATTTCCTCAAGGGCGAAGAAATGTGGCTGCGGTTCGTTTGGAAGGATCGTGACCGGCGTCTAGCCATGAGCCTGCGAGCTGGGTCGAAGATGCGGGCGCCTCACCGACGTACCCTCCAGGTCAACCTTCCCCCGGAGAATCTGACCAGAGAGATCGTGTTTGAAGGGAATCCGGTGGAAGGGGCGCTGTAGGAGTCGGTGTGAAAACCGGTCGGCAGCGCTCTCCGGAAAGAGGGCTGATTCCATGTTTCGTTACTTTCTTTTGTTGGTCTCTCTAGCTGCAGCACTTCTTTTCGCGCCTCTTGCGTACTCTGGTTCTGCTCAGTTGACGGTTCGCGATTCAGTGACTCGATCACCCATCGCCGGGGCGATCGTGACGGAGTTCGGCTCCGGCCAGCATCGGAAAAAGCAGGCGCGGATCGAACCGCATTGGACGGGTCCACGTCGCTAACTTCGGTCCACTTGCCATCAAACCTCGCCGCACCACCCATCTGTAGAATCCGGTCGGCCATCTTAGCCCGGATTTCCGATTTGAGTCTCGGCTATTAAATCTGTGCTGATCTCCGACGCCTCTATTCATGTGGGTTTTAACGTGCTGAAGATGCTCCGGAGGTCAGCACCCTATGGGTGAGAAACAAAACCAGCCCTTTCAGCTTTCTTTCAACAGCTCCTTGAAGGTCGATTTCCAGGGATCGCGAGTCACGTCGGACGGTGGCCTGATTCTGGTGCGGGAGTTGGACGAACGTTTGGGTTTGGATGAACTGACCGAACGGCACTTGACCGATTCTCGTCGGGGAAAGAACACCCAGTTGCCTCTGGCCGATCTGCTGCGGCAGTCCGTCTACAGCCGTTTGGCTGGCTATGAGGACGTGAACGACGCGGAGCGCCTCTCCCAAGATCCGACCTTCCGGCTGATCGGCTGCGAGAAGATCTGGGAGCGGGGTGCGGCCTTGACTGCAAGGTTGCACTCGTTCGAGACGGAACTGCTGACCCAAGAAGGGAACCTCGATGGGCTGACCTTGATCAACCGGGAGTTGGTCGCCAAGGCGGAAGCTGTTGATTCCCCGCAGCGGGTGGTGCTGGACATGGACAGCACCGAGATTCCGACCTACGGCCAGCAGGAGCACAGCGCCTACAACGGCCACTTCGAATCGACCTGGTATCACCCGCTGCTGCTGTTCAACCGCGAGGGTGATTGTCTGGCGGCCAATCCCGCAGAGCGGGACCGGCAATGTGCACAGCGCTGAAGGCTGGGAGGAAGTGCTGTTGCCGGAGATCGAGCACCAGCAGGGGAACGGGAAAAGAGGTGGCGTTTCGCGCCGACGCCGCCTTTACCAAGCCGGAGATTTACGAAGCTCTGGAGGAACGGGGTGTGAAGTATACCATCCGTAGTTACTTTCGCACTCCGCAGTTCCTAACCCCCGCCGCAGAAAGAGCCGCAACCCGTCGCGACGGGACTGCGCTGCCGGCTCAATCATTAAACGCCTGAAGTGCGTAAGGCAAACCTCCTGGTCGAGGTCTGCGGTCTTGGGCTGGACTCATGGGCGTGGGTGAGGTATAGTCCTGACAGTCTAGATGCCTGCGAGGCGCGGATTGCGCGTCACTCGGTGTGGGCAGGGGAGGTTACCCATGGACCACCAGCGTCTGTGGTCTTTGACGACGGCGTGGACGGGGCTTCTTTCTTTCCTCCTCTTGTTCCGTGCTGCCCCAGGGCTCTGTCAGCAGACATTTACTGTGGAAGGGCAAGTCCTGACCGACCGCGGCGTGCCCCCCGCCACGACTGCCAACCTGCATCTGGAGACCCGAGACGGCCAGGTGGTGGCCGACCAGCCCGCCGATTCCAGGGGGCAATTCAGATTCATCAACCTCTCAGAACTGGTTTACCGCCTAACGGTCACGGCCGAGGGCTTTCAGACCGTGCAGCAGTGGCTCGACCTGCGCCACGGTACTGGCCGGTACGTCATCACGGTTACGATCACCTCCCTGGAAAAGGCAAAGTCCAAGGGTGCGACGGCGTCGGTAACCGACCTGAGCGCCCCCAAGAAGGCCCGGAAGGAGTACGAAAAGGGCCAGCGGGCGTTTCAGAAAGAAAATTTGCCGGAAGCTCGTCGACATCTGGAGAATGCCGTGGCGGAGTACCCTTGCTATGCGCGCGCCCAAACGAGTCTTGGCATGACGCTCGAACTCCTGAGTGAATCCGCGGCCGCCGAAAGCGCCTTCCGGAAAGCCGTCGAGTGCGACTCGGGCTTCCTCGATGCTCACCTCCAACTCGGTATTTTCCTTAATCACCAGAGAAGGTTCACCGAATGCGCAGCGGACCTGAGAAAGGTCATCGGACATTTCCCGGGCTCCTGGCAGCTCAGTTACCAACTTGCTGCCGCCGAATACGGCCTGGGGCAATACCCGCAATCCGCGCAGGAGTATCTCCGGGCGGAGTCCATCAGCTCCGAGGTCCCGGCGGAGATTCACGTCCGACTGGCCGACGTCTACACGCGGCAGGAGGCCTATGCTGACGCTTATGCGGAGCTGCAGGCCTATCTCCACGCCGAGCCCCAAGGCCGCTTCGCTGCAAAAGCCACCGAGGTTATGCAGCGCATGGAAAAGGCGGGTCTCCTTAAGAGGTCTCGGCCTCCGGACGTTACGAGCACGCCCCACACTGCTTACTGACGCGGATTATACGACTTTCCGGTAAGTAAGGCGATATTTCATCTCTCTCTGGAAACTACGTGGGCGAGCGTTTGAAACGCGCTCATCGGTGAAAGTCTTCAGATTCGCGTTGGGAGGGCCGGTATCCCTCGTAAGAGGACTTGCCGGAGATGATTTGAACCCGAGGTTCGACCAGGGAAACGAAGAAGGAAATACGATCAGGCAGCGGGAAGGGTACACCTCCGCCTTGCCGAGACTGTACCTCAGAAGCGGGGCCCATTGGGGGCTGGTTGGAGCAATAAACCGGCAAAATTGGACAAACACCAACAAAGAACAGGTTGCCCTCACCTTATTGAGAATGCGTGGAATTAGGCTCAGACGGCAGACCTAATCAAAATCAGGCCAACAGCTCTGTAGGGGTATGGTGTCCTCGGGCGCAGCAGGTAGGCTGTGTCATACCGCCGAAGGATGTGGTCGGTATTCTGCAAACCAGCGGCGCTAACTGACTCAAGCCCTGTGCTGCTGTCAGGTGTCCTCGCAGAATGCCCGCCAACTGCGCTAGGCGCACCCAGGCTCACCGCAGGCCGTCTGGTCAGACCTGCGGACATATCAGAACGGGCCTGCGATCCTTCCAAAAGAAAATTTAAGTGTAATTAGCGTAAGGAAGTACGGGCCAAAAAAATTCGTGCCCAGCCTCGAATGGCAACAGAAATGAGTCGCCCGAGGGCAATCGGAGTGCCTAAGCTTAAGCTATAACCGATTGTAAATGAGTCATATAGAAGTTAACATAATATGTATTATCGGCCATAACCTGCTAGCAAGTCTAGACTTGACGACCCGACTTTTTCGGTGTACGCTGGGCGCATGAGCGAAAAGCCGATGACGGTCGCTGAGATGGCCCGTCTGGGCGGGATTGCAAGGGCCAAAGCCCACAGCAGGGCAGAGATTCGGAGGTGGGGCAAACAGGGCGGGCGGCCGGTGAAGCTGGACCGGAAGGGGCTCGCAAGGCTCAAGCGGTTGCTGGCGGTCGGCAAGAGTCAGGGGGAATGCGCAAGGCTGCTGGGTGTGTCCACCCGTACCGTTGGGCGAGCGGTCGCCCGAAAGGATTGAAAGGCTGGTCGTCGCGCTTCGCACGGAGAGCAGACCGATGACTTCCTTTCTTGTTGCGGCGCTTCAGCAACAGGTGTAGCGTTGGGCCGGTGTGGAGGCAACTTCCAAACAAGGGAGAGCGTCCCGTGGTCGCCGCTGTCAAGCACGTACCTCTGTCAAAGTTTCCCATTCTCCCGATTCTGTTCTTCTTCTCTGGCGCTTCAAGCCTGACCTTCGAAACTATCTTCACGCGTCTGCTGACCTACACCTTTGGGAACACGGCTTATGAGCGCAAGTAGGATCAAGAGAGGCGGAATGGCAGTGCGGGCAGCGCCAAATGAACCCGCCATAGTCTGAAGAGCGTGTGCAGCGTGCAACCCTCACTCTACAATTCGCCTTCTCGCAGCTCGAATCAGGTCACTATTGTCGCTGCGTTTGCCGTCACGATGTTTGTGAGCGCGGCGTTGCTCTTTCTGATGGAGCCGATGTTCGCCAAGATGGTCCTGCCGCTCCTCGGGGGGACGGCGGCAGTCTGGAATACCTGCTTGGTTTTCTTCCAAGCAGTGCTACTGGCCGGATACGCTTATGCTCACGCTTCGGTGAAGCTGCTCAGCAGGCGCGGACAGACCGGCCTGCACCTGGCTGTGCTCCTTGCCGCCCTGATGGTCCTCCCGCTCCGTGTCCCCGACGGATGGGTGCCGCCCGCGCAGCACGATCCGGTGGCCTGGCTGCTGCTGTTGCTGGCGGTGGCAGTGGGATTACCCTTTTTCGCGCTTTCCGCCAGCACCCCCATCCTGCAGAAATGGTTCTCACAATCCGGACATCCCTCTGCCGCGGACCCGTATTTTCTCTTTGCGGCCAGCAACGCGGGGAGCCTGCTCGGCTTGCTCAGTTATCCGCTGCTGGTCGAGCCGATGTTGCGCCTGAGCGATCAGGGCCGCCTGTGGGCATGGTGCTATGGGTTGTTTCTGCTCCTGGTGGCAGCCTGCGCTATCGTGTCGTGGCGCGCGCCTGATGCGGCGCCTTCGACGGACGGACCATCGCCGGTGGGCGCGGTCGGGGACGTCGCGGGCGAGAGCGCCCCAAATCCGACGGCGCGCCAGAGGTTTCGCTGGGTGGCGCTGGCGTTCGTGCCCTCCAGTCTGATGCTGGGCGTGACCACCGCGCTCACCACCGACATTCCAGCCATTCCTCTCCTATGGGTTCTTCCCCTTGCGCTCTACCTGCTGAGCTTTGTTCTCGTCTTCGCGCGCAAGCCGGTTTTGTCGCATCACTGGCTCATCCGCCGGCTGCCTTTTCTGATTCTTGCTACCACATTCCCGCTTGTGTCCAAGACGGTCCTGCCATTGTTCGTTCTGATCCCGCTCGACCTCCTGACGCTTTTCGCTGTCGCCATGGTTTGCCACGGCGAGCTGTCCCACAGCCGGCCGTCAGCGCGGCACCTGACTGAATTCTATCTGTGGGTTTCGGCTGGAGGAGTGCTCGGAGGAATCTTCAACGCCCTGATTGCGCCCTTGGTATTCAGCTCATTGGCTGAGTTTCCGCTGGCACTTGTGCTGGCTGCAGCACTACGTCCGCCCATCGACGTCGTGAAAGATACGCCGCGAGCCCGCAAGCTAGATTTCCTGCTACCCATTGCACTCGGCGTGAGCGTGGCGGCGGTGATTCTAATACTGCAAGCGAAGGGCCTGAAGCCGGGACGGGCGTTGAACATTCTGATCTTCGGCTATTCCATGGTTTGGTGCCTCAGCTTCGGCAAGCGACCCCTGCGCTTCGCCCTGGGGGTGGCTGCGCTCATCCTGGCCAGCCGCGTTTACACCGGCCCCTTCGGCCATATCCTGCGCACGGAGCGCAGTTTCTTCGGGGTCTATCGCGTCACCAACGACGACGCGAACAGATTTCGGCAGCTGATCCATGGCGGCACCTTACACGGCATGCAGAGCCTAGACGCAATGCGAGCGTGCGAGCCCCTCGCCTACTATACGCGCAGGGGGCCGATCGGGCAGGTGTTTGCGGCCTATACAGGGAACGCGGTTGAACGCCAAGTGGCGATTATTGGGCTTGGCGCGGGAGTCATGGCCTCCTACCAAACGCCCGGCGAGCAGTTCACATTCTACGAGATCGACCCGCTGGTGGAGCGAATTGCCAGAGACCAACGTTACTTCACTTTCATTTCGGGTTGCGCCCCGCAGGTGCGCGTGGTGCTGGGCGACGCGCGCTTGTCGCTGCGCGATGCCGCCGATCAGAGCTACGGCATGATCGTGCTCGACGCGTTCAGCGGCGATTCCATCCCTATGCATCTCCTCACGCGCGAGGCCCTGCGCATCTACGTGCGCAAGCTCACGCCCGGCGGCGTGTTGGTGTTTCACATCAGCAGCCGCTACCTGGATCTTCGGCAGGTTCTCGGCAACTTGGCCCAAGACGCAGGGCTGGTGTGTCTGGTGAACGACGATACGGGGGTGGGCGAGAACGACATGAAGAACGGCAAGTACCCATCGCTATGGGCGGTGATGGCCCGCGAGCCGGGAGACCTCGCCGCGTTGGCTCATGACCCGCACTGGAAGCCGCTTCCGGCCGTCTCGGGCGCGAGAGTGTGGACCGACGACTTCTCGAATGTCGTGAGCATCATCAAGCTCCACTGACCAGAAGGCGACGCGGCCCGATCTGCGGACGATCATTTGCTGCACGCCGGTTGCAGCCGGTCTTCGCGCCGCAGGATCCTCGAAAGAGTGGAACACTTGGTCAGTTTCTGAGCAGAGCAAAAGCCTACCAAGGTTGGAGTGTCGCGCCGCTCTCCGGGGTGTTGGATGACTCCGTGAACGGGCCTTCGGCAAGAAGGGCATCAAACCTATGAACGACTGCCACTGCGTGTCGGGGGGTCGCACGTAGGCGGCTTCGTAGGACGGCCATTCTCCGCGTCCGCTGCCACGTAGATGCGCGCGCGGCCTTCGGCCAACGTCGTGGTGGCCTATCTGCCAGAGACGCAGCATTTTCAGACACTCCAAAAAACATTGGCTCGCCATAATGTGCGAGAATCAACGCGCGAGAAATTCCCAAGCAAAGCACGCTTCCTGCACCATCTGGGGCAGGCGCGGCGGTCGTCCGACGTCGTTTGATGGCAAGGCGATTGCCCGGCTACGAAGGCTCCTGAGCGCTGGCAAGAGCCAAGCAGAGTGTGCGACTATTTTGGGAGTTTCGGCCCGCACCATCGGGCGAGTCGTGGCGCGAATGAAGGCGCGACGGATGTGTACTAAATGGGCGCAAAAAGTTTGGTTACCAATTTTGGTGCACACCTCAATCAAAAACGGCAGTAAACCGTCGCACTCGCTGGAAAGCTGAAACCTTCACAACAGGCCCATAAACACACTTTAATCTCACTCTGTCGCCTTCCCTCCTAACGCCGCTGTTTACGCCTAGCCGTCAACTGGCGCAGCGCATTGCGGCTGGCGGGATTCAGGCGTGGAAGGGCGTTTATCCGGAGATAAAGGGAAGGACTATTCTTCAGCCAGTGCGCAGTCAGCTTTTCCCGGGAGCTGCAGCCATGCGGGCTTGCATCTCGCGAGTTAGGTGCGGCACGATCCCCACGATCCGCTCAATGAGCATCAGCTGGCCCCTGTGGTGCATTTCATGTTCTTTGACCGAAAGGATCATTTCGAAACGGCTCTTTGATGAAGGGGTCATCCCGGCACGCATCTCAACCCGCTCGCCCAGGAAACTCTCCGTAAGTCCTTCGAGCCAATCAGCCCATTTCTTGCCAGAGCTGTGAAGCATCTCCAGCGTCTGATTCTTGCTCCGCTGCACCTTTTCTTCCGCCACCAAGCGCTGCATCAGCGATGGAAAGTCAAATCCCTCGAGCGAAGATCGGCGTTCCTGGCCATGAAGCTGGTATTGAAAACTGTACGCCAGTGAAATATGCGCCAACAACTCAGCGACAGTGCGTGTGTTGGGGGCTGGTCGAAAACTGTATTTTTCCTCAGGGAGCTCCTGAGCAATCGTAATCGTGTTTTTCCGGACGGTGCGAAAACTTTCGGCTAACTCCTTGGCTCCGTAATAGTTCAAGCGTTTTCTCCTTTCACCCAACGACCTGTCTTGTCCAGATGACGACTTGCATCCGAAGTATAACACGCTGCCCTGCTGATTAGCGCCAGCGCCTGAAAGTCGCCTACCCATCAACTGGCTCACCGCATGGCCTGGATTGTGGCGTGGATGGGCGTTTCACAGGCAGGATCCGAGATCGGACTATGCAGGGACTGTCTTTAGCTTTCGCCAAGCGGAGAATCTGTCCAATTGCCGCTCTGACTGCTCGCCGCCCAGGGGCGAAATCGCATATGCTTGGAGGATTGCGCCACGGCTAATGCCAGAGCCTATTTGATATGCTTCGGAACGAGTCGGATCATTTCCATATGTGCGTGGTCATTGTCGCATTCGCGCCAGAATTCCGGCATCATTCCACGGATTAGGTGGCACACTTGACATTTCGATCCGAGCCACCTTGTTAATTCCCACAGTATCGCACATGGAAGTTACTGTCCGGTAGTTTGCATCGGAACGGATGTACACCGCTCTTTTCTTCTACCTAGGTATTTCTCGTCTGGTCACGCGTGCTAGAATCTTTCCGGGCCATTCCTATTTCACGCCAATCGAGGGCCAGGTGATTGGCTATCGGGTGATTCTATTGAAAGCAAATGACCCCCGGTCTCGTAGTTAAGCGCCACGTGACATCCGGCACATGGACGGCCCAATGTTCTTATAGAAGGCATTATTCCGTTCAGAGGATCTCATGAAGATACGAGCGAGTTTTTGCCATCTCCTTGTCGTGCTTACCATCCTCAAAACCGGCTGCTTATACGCGCAGACCACAGCTCCATCGACCAGGAAAAGCGCATTACAAGGAGCGATGGATCGCGACCTGCTCGAGGTCACCATCCCCCAGTTGGAACAACTGTACCGCAGCCATAAATACACCGTCACAGAAGTCGTCCGCTGGTACATGGCCCGCATTGAGAAGTACAACGGGATCTATCGCGCCGTGCAGAACCTGGACGTGCCCGGAGCTCTCGCCACCGCTGCTCGCGAGGACGCGGAAGCAAAAGCGGGCGGCGCCAGTTTTGTGCGCGGTCCCATGTGGGGCGTTCCTATTGTTACGAAGGCAAACACCAGCATCAAGGGCCTGATCACTACGGATGGATGGAAAGGCTACATGATCCCTGGCCATGAGCTGGTCGCACCCAGGGGTGCAACGATCATCGCCAAGCTACGCGCGGCAGGAGTCGTCATCCTAGGGCAGACGAACATGCCGGATTTTGCCGCGAGCGATACCAATCGCAGCACTGCCTACGGACGCACCGGAAATGCCTATGATGTGCGCTTCAGCCCCGGTGGATCGTCGGGAGGCACCGTCACGGCCATCACCTCAAACTTTGCCTTGCTCGGCAATGGAACCGACACGGGCAACTCGATCCGGATGCCGGCTGCCACCAGCTCCGTCGTCGGCCTCTTCCCAACTCCCGGCCTGGTGAGTATGGCGGGCATCGCGCCGCTCGACTGGCTGCTCGACAACACCGGGCCCATCGCCCGTGACGTGACCGATGCTGCCATTGCGCTTGACGTCATGGCCGGAGAAGATCCCCTGGATCCCCGGACGGTCGGTTCTGCTGCCAAGGCCCAGCCCGGCCCCTATACGCAGTACCTGAAAGCGGACGCGCTCAAAGGAAAGCGCTTCGGCGTTCCCGCCTTCATTCTTGCAGGAGCCGGCATTCCGTTTCAGGGCATTCCCGCTTCCGAGTCGCCGGCTGAGGTCGCAGCAGACACGGCCGATGCTCGCCTGCCGCTACGGCGGGAAACGCGCGCGGCCTTTATAAAAGCGCTGGAAGGGCTGCGCGCCGCGGGCGCCACCGTCATCTTCGACGATTCCATCCTCCCCGATAGCTTTGCGGCGACCGTAGCTCGCGTCGGCACCCTTCCTTACGTCCGCGAAGGAACAGAAAAGTTCCTAGCCGAGTTTGGTCCGGCGCAATATCACTCGGCCGACGAGTACCAGAAGGCCGTGGGGTCCCCTTTGCCGGCCACGATCATCGGCGGCATGGATGAGACCATCCGAAAGGATCGGCCGCCGTTGATCCAAGTCGTGTTCGAGAGCGATCCGCAAGCCGATGCCGACTTTCTTGCCCCCCGGCGAAGGGCACTCGACGCCTACAACGAAGTACTGGATCGGCTGCACCTTGACGGGCTCGTCTACCCGGCCACGCAAATGCCTCCGCCCGATGAGACCATGCCGCAGGACGGGAAGATAAGTGAAGGTCCACACAGCGACACGGGATGGGTCAACATGATCGGTGTTCCCGCGGTAGTCGTTCCCGGCGGCTTCTATCCCGATGGTCTCCCGTTCGGCCTAGAGCTGTCAGCCCGGCCGTGGAAAGACGGCGACTTACTCAGTTGGGCGTATGCTTATGAGCAGGCCACTCGGCACCGCAGGACGCCTGTACTCGTCGAAAAGGGCCTGCTACCCAATGCAAGATGACCTGCATGCCGGGCGTTTCCAGGGCATATTTCAAAGATTCGCTTCGGTGGCGACGCTCGACTACTTGATGGGCGAGTTCAACGGGGTTGCAGCCGACTCCAGTTGAGAAACCCACTGCTGCCGGCCCTTTACTTTCCCCTCTTCCTGGCACGCCAGCCTGCCGCGCCCCTGACTGCGACGAGCGAAAAAACGGACCCCGAAAATAGGCCGCCCTGTCCTGCCGTCCCGACTAGCCCCCGAAGGCGCCCCGAGCCATACCCGAACGCCTTCCTCCTCGTGGATTCCGAAGCCGCTGATTCCGCGCGAAAGAGGTTGACCGCGCGACTGGTGCGGAGTAGGCTTCCGACTGAGCGCAGGAAAGATGACTAGTGCAAAGGACGGTACGGAGATGTTTCAACGCTTCATGATAGCTGGAATTCTGATTCTATCGGCGGCAGCAGTTGCAATGGCCGCCACGCCAAGCGCCGTGAACGGGCACTGGCAGGCAACGGTCAGCGGGCCGAACGGCGACTTTACCCTGAACTTTACCTTTAAAGCCGATGGTACCAAGCTGACGGGAACGGTCGAGACGCCCAACGGCGATCAACCCATCAGCGATGGAAAGATCGAGGGCGACAAGCTCTCGTTCAAGACGCAATTCCAGGATAACGTGATCGAACACCAGGGAACCATCTCCGGCGATACGATCCAGTTGAAAGTCAAAGGGCCGTGGGGCGAATCGGAAATGACCCTGAAGCGTGCGGCGGAGAAGAAGAGCGAGAAGTGACCGGCATTAGGAAGTCAGAAGTTATGATTTAGAGGTTAGAAGCCGGAGAAAAGCAGCTCGCCGGTCCAACGCGGGCCGAGGCACACCTGGAGCATCCCAAATAGGCCAACAACCGCATCAAAAGCGTCATCCCCTTGCAGAAAGCCGTTCAGTTTTTTCTTCCTGAGGCCACTCTCAAGGGTGATATTCCAGTCATCAGCCCAACGGAGGAGCGATGCGCCGAACTTTCTCCTGTCGTCCTGGTCGCGCTTGCTGCCAAGCGGCTCCATCCTCGCGCCGAATGCCCTGCCAGCGCGTCAGGGAGTACTATCCGAGTCCCGTAACGGGAGGCATGGCAGCGTTAATTGGGGAGACCGCGCACTAAAGCGGTGTTCGGGAGGGCTCCAACATGATAGTTTCTGAGTCCGACGTCCAAGCACAATCGCCAAGGTGACAAGCCTGGTTCTCTCCGGCTTGCTGACGTCACGAATCCCTTGGCTCCAGAGGATTCAGT
>Ga0116136_1001477_pt1 | contig 11810 bp, 12 predicted proteins | sample June2015DPH_20_5_FD_88972 | JGI IMG/M metagenome (GOLD analysis project Ga0116136, IMG submission 88972) | Peatland microbial communities from SPRUCE experiment site at the Marcell Experimental Forest, Minnesota, USA - June2015DPH_20_40 | ecosystem: Environmental > Terrestrial > Soil > Wetlands... | reverse complement strand
GAGGACGATCCCCAGGCGCAGGGGCTCCCTCCGGGGTCTGCCGCCGGGGATGATCTCCAATAACCGATTTTGGCTGACGAAGGGCAGTTGCTCCCGGGCCACCTTGAGGACTTCCAAGCCACCACCGTCAAGGGGGCGGGTAATCCCCCCCCCGGCCAGGGCCGGGCATAGGCCCGGCTGATAGGCCAGCCGCTCCTTTTGGAACCCGGTTTCGGTGGCCAGCAAATCCTCTATTTGCCTGGACGCCGAAATCTCGGGCTGGATGGTTCTCTCCACCGTGGTCTCCTTCTCCATTAGTTCATCAACTCCTTCAAGCGGCGGACATTCCCGGCGAGGTCACTGCTGCCGAAGATGCCGGAGCCCGAGACCAGGACGTCGGCCCCTGCGGCCACCAGGTCGGCCACCGTGTCGGTCTGCACCCCGCCGTCCACTTCGATGAGCACCTGCAGGGCCTCGGCGTCAATCCACTCTCTGAGCTGCCGCACCTTGGGCAAGACCCCCCGGATGAATTTCTGACCGGAGAATCCGGGGTTCACCGTCATCAAGAGAACCATGTCCACGTCCTTGAGGACGTAATCCAGCCAATCGAGGGGAGTGGCCGGATTCAGGGTGGCGGTGGCCTTGGCCCCCAATTCCTTGATCTGTTTGAGCAAGCGTTCCAGGTGATTGGTGGCTTCCACGTGAATCCCCAGCCAGTCGGCCCCCGCCTCCACGAAGCGCTCCAGGTAGAGTTGGGGGTTGTCGATCATCAGGTGGACGTCCAGGGGCAGGGAGGTGACCTTGCGGATGGCCCGCACCACGTCGGGGCCGATGGTGAGGTTGGGGACGAAATGTCCGTCCATGACGTCCACGTGAATCCAGTCCACCCCGGCCTGCTCCGCCAGCTGAACCTGTTCCGCCAGGCGGCCGAAATCCGCGGATAAGATAGACGCCGAAAGCTTGCTCATGTACCTGCCGACCTCCCTGAGCCGAAGACCACCGGCTCCCCTCGCTACCATACCCCCGGTCCGGGAGAAAAATCAAGGGCCGACTTAAGAGGTTTTCGGTTCTTGATTCTTGATTAGAAAACTGATTCAGGCGGGTTTTTTCATGTAACGAGCAATCTTGCCATAAGCCGGGTGTGGCCCACAAAGCGCATTCAAGTCATGTTCAATGTCTTTGTATCTACCGCACTTACTAGTCCATCTTCCATTCGGCAATTGGCGAGCAGCATGGGTCGGGGAACCATCATCTTTAACAAATATTGCAATCTTGACAACCCCTTCTTCATATAGCTCGTTTTCGCATACGGTATATCCCAATGTTTCAAAAGCGGCAGTAAATGCATCGAGTGTTACTATTCGCGGAACCCCATGTGGCCAATAAACACGGCCAACTGGCCACCAAAAATTGTTCGTATCACCAGCGGCAAATGCAATACAGTTATACTTTTTATCTTTTTTACTTTTAATCTTAAAAATACTATTCCTTAATCCTGGGAATAGTCTCCGTAACTCATGCATTAGATTATTCTATTCTCCTGTCCCCATTTAATCCATGCCTTTGTCATCCGATCAAGATTCCCTTCATCCTCAGGCAATACGGGATTAGCCCCAGTAATAGCTTCTAATGCCCAAAATAAGTAATCAGGATCATGCTTTAGTTCATTCAGAATTAGACGAACAGCGGCAGGACCCATACCAATAATAGCTTGATATGAGGGCAACATCACCATTTCTGTTATGGATGACATAACAATGGATTCTTCCTGCCACTCAGCTAAAAGTCGTTTAAATTTCTGCGGAAGCGAATCAATAGTTTCGACACTACAAATCCTTGGAGTATGTTCATGGTACTCATCTATGTCGGTTCGATTTCGCCTGCGCCTTTTTAAACCACGCGTATATTTCTGGTATGCACTTTTTGGGCTTGGCAACCAATCTTTCTCAGGGAATTTCGAGGGGCGACCAATCTCATATGATTCTATGTTTAACATTAGTCATCTTCCTCCAAACTTAGACATTGGATGCCACAATCTGTGATCATTTTCTTTAAAGTCTGATGTTTCTTAATTGCGCGCTCAACAGTATCATTCAATTTTTGAAGGTCTTCAATGTCTAATCCAATATAAATCTCTTGTTTATTCCCAGCTTCACGGTAAGCTATTTTTATAGAATGCACTATGATGGCAGCGGTGGGCTTAATATCTGGCTTATCAGGTCTGAATACGGACCTAATATCCGAATATATCTCTGACCGAATGTAAAGACGTTGTTGCGTTAGTATTAAACGATATGCCTTAGCTCTTACTCCAAGAGAATCGTGTAGTGACAACATTTTTTTAATAAATTCTTGAAACAAATCAAATTGTCCAGGTGATGCTTGTTTGACTTTCTTGTCATCAAATTCCTTAAAAGTAGCAATAAACATTGATACAATTGAATCAACGGTTTCATGAGAACTATCAAAGAGACTATAAATCGTAAACAAGGCCGAAATCATCTCATCAGCTTCATGATAATTCGCCTTTGTTACCCTTTGAAGCTGCTTGATAAAATCGCGTGTGTGAAGGACGTTCGCAGGGTCTTTGATTGCTTCTAGAAAACTGTTCCTCTTTTTTGGGTCTATCATAAAGAGGTTTATAAGGGGATTTCTATCTTCCGGGGGAATGATTATCTTTATCAACCTATGGCCCTCCCAGGAGAAACCCTATGATTATCTTCTGTTGCGACCATATCACGAAATTTGCCCACAGAAAAGCTAAATTTTTATATAATTATCGTAGCCAAGATTGCAAACACTACCCTAAACTGGCAAATTCCGAAAAAAAATAACTGGGTTAACCGGTAAACCCGAGTCAACCTGGCCGCGGAGATATTCCCGGCTCAAGGCCCCGGCCGCGGCCCTATCCAGGAGCCAATGCAGCGCTCCCGGCTGCGGATTAATGAGCTGGGCCGGCAGGCGCCCGGGGTCCCGGGGACCCTGGATCACTTCCCGGACCACCGCCGCCTTGGCGGCCCCCGCCACCAGGAAAACTACCGCGGCGGCGCCATTGATGAGGGCCGCGGTGAGGGTTAGACGGTGCAGCTCCTGCTGGGCCACGTAGACCTCCGCCACCCAGCGCTCCGACTCGGTGAGCGCCGGGGTCCCGGGAAACAGGGAGGCGGTGTGGCCGTTTTCCCCCAAACCCAGCAGGATGAGGTCGAAGCAGGGCGAACCAGGGGCGGCCAAGGCGAAAAACTCCCGGAGCAGCGCTTCATAGCGCCGGGCGCCCTCCCGGGGAGAGGGGCGGCAGTCCATGGGATGCACCTGGCCTGCGGGGACGGGCACCTGCCGGAGGAGCGCCTCCCGGACCAGGCGGGCGTTGCTCCGGGGATCGTCTTCGGCGACGCAGCGCTCATCCCCCCAGAAGATGTGGGCCCGGGCCCAATCCACCTGCTCCCGGTAGGGGGCCGTGGCCAGCAACTCATAAGTACGCCGGGGGGTGGCGCCCCCCGACAGGGCGGCGCTGAAGCGGCCCCGGGCCGCCACCGCCTGCCGGGCGATGGTGACCAGCAACTCCGCCGCTCCCCGGCTCAAGGCCTCCGGATCATCGAAGATGCGGATCAAGTCTGCCCCCTGGTTGGTGATCTGTGGGTTTTTTGGGTTTTTTATTTTTTTTGTAAGGGCCGCCCTCGGCTGTCATACGCTATCTATCGCAATGTTTCAAAAATATCTTTAAAAAAATATCTGGGGTTAAGGTAGCCGCAGGCTTTAGCCTGCGCTCTCGTTTTTCCTAATTATTTCGCAAGCTAAAGCTTGCGGCTACATTTTAAATACTTATGGATGCTGGAATTATCTAATAAAGGTACATCTGAAATACGATACTATCTACCGGCGAGGCCGCCTGGGTAGTGTCCTAATTTGATTTTTACCTACCATCTATCCAAAAAGCTGGGACGAGAAGCCTTATACCGTATCCTTGCCGACAAAACCTCCCTTCTGGTGATACACCCGCATATTTTCTTTATTGCATCCAGTCATTCGCCCGCAGTGGGGACATTGAGCCTGGTTTCCTATAAGGGTAGATGTGTCAAAAGAATCGCTGTCTCCAAAATAAATCGGAGAAGGAAACCACAGACCACAATTAAGACACCTGATTTCGACTTGGTTAACCTGAGACATTTGGTCCTCCTAAACAATCTACGACTAAGGGGATCAATCAAAGAAAGAAAAGGAACATTCCGAATAGTTTTATCTTAACTTCCCCGCCCTATGATCGTGAACAATCGCCGCCCTAACTGCCTTCTCAGCTTATAGGGCGGGCTGTGCCCGCCGTTTTAGCCTATACCTGGATCTTCGCAGAGGTTTCAACTTTGGCCTCAGTCCTCGTCCCACTGGACGTGGAAGGTCCCGGGGGTGTCCAACCTCTCAAAGGTATGGGCTCCGAAGTAATCCCGCTGGGCCTGGGTCAGATTGGCGGGCAAGCGGGCGCTGCGGTAGGCGTCGAAATAGGCCAGGGACATCATCAGCCCCGGGGCCGGCAGACCCAAGTCGGCGGCGACCCCCACCATCTCGCGCAGGTCCCATTGCCGGGCCAAAAATTGCCGGCCCAGCCTGGCGTCCAAAAGCAGGTTGTCCAGATCGGCCCGGGCCTGAAAGGCAGCCCGGATATCTTCCAGCAGGACCGCCCGGATGATGCAACCGCCTCGCCAGATGCGGGCCACGGTTTCGAGCTCCAGGCCGTAGGCGTAAATGCTGGAGGCCCGCTTGAGGAGCGACAGTCCCTGAGCGTAGACGACGATCATCCCGGCGAAAAGGGCGTTTTTCAGTTTGGCCACGAACCGCCCCCGGTCCCCTGCGAAGGCAGGGTTGGGGCCCGACATGGCCTGGGCCGCCGCCACTCGCTCTTTCCGGTAACCGGAAAGGTCTCGCATCACCACGGCGATGTCGATGTCGGGGGTAGCCACCTGGAGGTCCATGGCGTCCCAGGAGGTCCACATGCCGGTGCCTTTTTGCTTGGCTTCATCCCTGATCAGGTCGATGAGGGGCTTCCCCGTCTGCTCGTCCTTTTTCAGGAAGATGCGGGCGGTGATCTCGACCAGGTAGGAATTGAGCTCCTCCTCATTCCAGGCCGCATAGACGGCGTGCAGTTCTTCCGGCCCCAGGCCCAAGCCCCGCTTCATGAGATCGTAGCTTTCCGCCAGCAGTTCCATGAGGCCGTACTCGATACCATTGTGGACCATCTTGACATAATGGCCGGCGGAGCCCCGCCCCAGGTAGGCGACGCAGGGTTCGCCATTGACCCGGGCCGCGGCGGCCTCCAATACTGGCCCCACCCGATCATATGCCTCACGAGGGCCGCCAGGCATCAGGCTGGGCCCGAAGCGGGCCCCGGCCTCGCCGCCGGAGACTCCCAGGCCCATGAACAATATTCCTTTGGCCGCTAGGAATTTGCTTCTCCGATTGGTGTCGGTGAAATGGGAGTTGCCCCCATCGATGAGCAGGTCACCGGGTTCCAGGACGGGCAAAAGTTCCCGGATCATAGCGTCCACCGGTTCCCCCGCCGAAATCATGGTGATCATGGCCCGGGGTTTGCGGAGCAACCCGGCGAATTCCTTCAGATCATAGCCGGGCCGGATATCCCGGGAACCCACCTCCCGGGCCATAAATTCCCGGGTCTTCTCGGCGGTGCGGTTGTAAATGGCTACGGAAAAGCCGCGGTCCGCGAAGTTCAAGACCAGATTGCGGCCCATGGTCCCCAGACCTACGACGCCGATCTCACATCCCTGCTTGGGCATAAGCGAATCTCCGGGTGTCGGCCATGGCGGGCGAGACGCCCGCCCCACTTGCAACCTGGGGGCGGGGTCACCCCGCCCTCACCAGCGATACTCCCTCGCCCTTAACCCTCCAGCGACAACCCGAGTTGGGCCAGGGCAGCCCGGGTGGACTGGTAACCGGTGTGATGGATACCGGCAAAGCCCAGGCCCCGGCCCACCTCCACGAACATGAGCCGGTCGTCCAGGTAGACCACCTGCTCCGGCAGGACCTGGGCGCAGTCCAGGGCCAGCCGGTAAAGGTCAGCGTCCGGTTTGCGGTGGTGGACGAAACACGAGCAGATGAAAAAGTCCACGTAGGCCCCCAGGTTGAATTTCTTGATGCGGTAGCGGGTAAGTTCGATGCCCTCATTGCTCACCGTGGCCACTTTAAGGCCGTATTTGGCCTTCAGGCCTTTGATCAGCCCCTCGGTTTGAGCCATCTCCGGCTGCTGTTGGGACTGGGTGAACATGAAGGTCTTGAAATCTTCCCGGGTGAAGGGCCGGTCTTCGTAAAAGACCACACGGGCCAAGTATTCATCCAGGCTCAGTTTGCCTTCCTCATAAGTGTCGAAGGTGAGATGGTGGCGCTCATTCATCTCGTCGTAATCCAGGCTGAAGGTCTCCGCCGCCAGCCGGCGCATGCGCCGGTCCCAGCCGTTGGTGAGCAAGACGCCGCCGATGTCCAGAAACATGGTGGTAATGTTCATTTCTCCCCACCCGGCAGGGCCGATGCCACCGTGAGCCGCAATTGCTCCGGGGCCGAGGAGACCTCGCCGTGCAAGTGGAGGCGCATTACCCGCCGGCCGTGTTGCCGCAGGGATTCCAGGTCCCTCAAGGCCTGGGCCCGCCTGAAGATGCCGAAAATGTATGGCTGCCCGGGAACCGGCAGATCCTCGGGCTCAGCTACGGCCAACTCCACTCTGGCGCTCCCTTCCCCCATCCGGGGCCTGCCGGCGCTTGCCCTCCAGGCTGCGCATCAATTTGTCGTAAGGCTGGATGAATTTTTCCACCCCTTCGTCTTCCAACTGCCGGGTAACCCGGTTGAGGTCGATGCCCAGCTCTGACAGCCGCTGCAAGATGGCGGCGGCCTGGTCTGGACCCTCGCTCAGGCGGCTGGCCGGCTTGCCGTGGTCCCGATAGGCGTTTAGGGTTTCCAGGGGCATGGTATTGATGGTTTCCGGCCCGATGAGGGGTTCCACGTATTTAACGTCGCTGTAGGCCGGGTTCTTGGTGCTGGTGCTGGCCCAAAGCAGGCGCTGGGGCCGAGCCCCCTGGTCCTGCAAGGCCCTGAAACGGTTGCTGCCGAAGACCTGACGGTAGATGGAATAAGCCACCTTGGCGCTGGCAATGGCCACCTCCCCCTCGAGGGAGGCCGCGGCTCCGGCAATCCGTTGAAGGGTCTGATCCACCAGGGTGTCGATACGGCTCAGGAAGAAGCTGGCCACCGAAACCGCCTTGAGGTGCTGCCCCCGGGCGACCCGCTCCTCCAGCCCGGAGAGGTAAGCCTCGGCCACTTCCCGATAACGAGGCAGCCCAAAGAGCAGGGTAACGTTAACATTGATTCCTTCGCTGATGAGCTGCCGGATGGCCGGCAGGCCCTCCAGCGTGGCCGGCACCTTGATGAGGACGTTGGGCCGGTCCAATTTGGTCCACAGACGCCGGGCCTCGGCAATGGTGCCGGGGATGTCGTGGGCCAGGTGAGGATTGACCTCCAGGCTGACGAAACCGTCGGCGCCCTCCAGCCCGCGGAACACCGGGAGGAAAAGGTCCGCGGCCCGCTGCACGTCGGACACCGTCAGGGTCTCGTAAATCTCCTGGATACCCTTGCCCTGCCGGGAGAGACTGCCAATATCGTCGTCGTAATCCGGGCTGCCGGTGATGGCCTTTTCGAAAATGGCCGGATTGGAAGTCAACCCCCGCAGGCCGTCTTCGTCGATGAGGCGCCGGAGTTCACCGGAATTGAGCAGATGCCTGCTGAGCAAGTCCAGCCAGACGCTCTGACCGCAGCCGCTGAGTTTGAGCAGAGGGTTCTCTTGCATGCCGATCTCCCGTTATGCTAACTTCCGCAAAGGGCTGCTATCTTGTTCAGGCGGCGCTGGAAACGCGGGGCTGTCTGGAAACGAGACTTCAAAAAGATCTGAATGAGGTCCCAGGCCAGGGCGTAGCAGGTGACCCGCCCCCCCAGGCATATGACGTTCATGTCGTCATCTTCCACCCCCTGGTGGGCGGAATAGGCGTCGGTAATGAGGGCGGCCCGGACTCCCGGGATCTTATTGGCGGCCACCGAGGCTCCCACGCCGCTGCCGCAAATGGCGATACCCCGTTCCACATCCCCCTGGGCCACCGCCCGGGCCAGGGGCACGACAAAATCGGGGTAATCGTCCTGGGCGTCATATTCCTGGGCGCCGTAATCCACGGTCTGGTGGCCGGCCGTCCGGAGTTCCTCCAGCATCTTCCCCTTCAGCTCAAAACCGCCATGGTCCGCAGCCAGACCGATGCGCATAACAGTCTCCTCCAGGCAGCGATCCTTAAACTTCGTGGCCTCAAGCCACTCGGGAGCAGGAGAATTGGTCCATGACCAGCGCGGTGGCCTTCCCTGGCCGCCCGAATTTGGGTTGTTACTGCGGTCTACCCGGGGTGCGAGTCAATGACTCATCTCCCCTTAGCCGGCCGCCAACCTGAACTGGTGCAGGAGGTCCTGGACTTTCTTGATGATGGCTCCGTGGGAGATGCCCTCATAATCAAGGAGTTCTTCGGGCTTGCCGCTCTTGGGCCTCTCATGCACCGCCAGGGAATAGACCGGGATCGGGGTATCGGCCAGGGCGGCGCGCACCGCGTCCCCCAGCCCCCCTTCGGGATAATGGTCCTCCACCGTGACCATGGCCCGGGTAGCCGCGGCCGCCTCTTTCAGGGTCCTCTCATCCACCGGCTTGACGCTGTAAAGGTCGATGACCCGGATGGAAAATCCTTGTTGCTGCAGCTCCTCATAGGCCTTCAGGGCCTCGAAAACCGTGATCCCGGCCCCGATGACCGTGACCGCATCCTGGGGGCTATGGCGCAGCACCTTGCAGCCGCCGATGGTGAATTGTTCCTCCGGACCGTAAAGAATAGGGGTCGCCATCCGGGTAGTGCGAAGATAGACGATCCCGCGGTGCCGGGCCGCCGCCGCCACCAGGTGCTCGGTGGAGACGGCGTCGCAGGGGTAAATCACCACGCTGCCCAGGATGGCCCGAAACATAGCCAGGTCTTCCAGGCCCATCTGGGAGGGGCCGTCTTCACCGATGGACACCCCGGCATGGGAGCCGCAGAACTTGAGGTTGGCGTCCGAGTACTGGCTCATGCGGATCTGGTCGTAGGCCCGGCTGAAAAAGGCCGCAAAGGTGGAGACAAAGGGGAGCTTGCCCCGGCACTGCAGCCCCAGAGCCACTCCCACCATGTTTTGCTCGGCGATGTACATCTCAAAGAACCGCTCCGGATGCGCCTCCTGTAAGATCTCGGCATAGGTGGAATTACTCACCTCAGCGTCCAGGACCACCATCCGGGGAAATTCCGGATAAAGCCGCCTCAAGGCGTTGCCGTAAGCCTTCCGGGTGGCCACCGGTTTGTCCGGAGGGTAGGACGGCGGCGCGGCTGGTTGGGGTGGGAGCTCGGCGGTCTTCAGGTCCTCCGGCTGGAGCACGGTTCCCCGGAGCGACCGGTCCACCGGGCCCAACTCCGCCAGGGCCCGGGCCAGTTGCTCCGGATCCAGGGTCTTGCCGTGCCAGCCTTCTTGGTTCTCCAGGAACGACACCCCTTTGCCCTTCACCGTCCTGGCAATGATCATGGTGGGTTTGTCGGCCACCAGGATGGCCTGCTGATAGGCTGACAAAACCTCGGGGAAGGAGTGGCCGTCGATCAGGATGGTTTCCCAGCCAAAGGCGGCGACCCGTTTTTCATAGGCCATCAAGTTCCAGCCATACATGGTCTCGCCCCGCTGGCCCAGCCGGTTGACGTCCAGGACTCCCACCAGGTTATCCAGTCCATAATGGGCCGCCAGTTGGAGGGCTTCCCATTGGGAGCCTTCCGCCATCTCGCTGTCCCCCAGGAACACATAAGTCATATAAGGCAGCTTATCCAGGTACTTGGCATTCAGGGCCTGGCCCACCCCGATGGACAGGCCCTGCCCCAGGGAGCCGGTGGCGGCCTCCACCAAGGGGAAGACCGGGGTAGGATGGCCCTCCAGAGGGCTGCCGAAATGGCGGTAGGTCATGAGTTCCGCTTCCGTCAATTTCCCCGCCGCGGCCCACAGGCCATAAAACAAGGGCGAGGCGTGCCCCTTGGAAAAGATCAGCCGGTCATTGTTGGGTTGCTTGGGGTGGTTCAGATCATATCTGAAGATGCCGCCGAACAAGAGACCGGCCATCAACTCCACCCCCGACAGGGAAGAGGTGGGGTGGCCGGAGCCGGCCTGGGTGGACATGGTGAGGATGTGGTATCGTATCTGAGTGGCAATCTTCTTCAAGGTTTCCAACTGTTCCGGATTAGCCATAACTGGGGTCCTCCCGGCAGGGCGCCTGGCCGTGGGGAAATGGGTTCTCTTAGCTGTCAGCCGTCTCTATTAGCTTGTCACCTATTAGCTTTCAGCTTAGGAAATGCAAAAAACCCTAGCCATAGTAGCGACCCGTTGGGTCGCCCGGGCGATCCAGCGGATCGCCCCTATACGGATAGCTGATAGCTATCGTTTAACTTAAGACCTAAAGTCCGATTTTCAAGGTCTTGTCCCATCCCTTCAGTCCTGGCGCAGCGGAAAGACCAGGGTGGCTCCATACCAGCCGATGAGGCTCACCAGGGGCCACAGGGCGAAGATCACTCCCAGGTAAACTTTGCCGGTCCAATCTCCCAAAGCCGCCAGGACTTCCGGGTTAAGCCAGCGCCAGGCAAAGGCCCCGGCCCCCACCGCCAGCATAATGGGAGTCAGGGTCAGCTTGATGACCACCGGCCGCAGGGGACGCCACTGATAGTTGTACCACCAGGTGGCCAGCCCGGTGATCAGGGCCACTGGTGTAAAGAGCACCCCGCCCCCCAGGCAGTGGAAGCCGGTGACCTCGAAGGACCTGACCCCGGTGAGTAGATAGAGCAGGGTGAAAACAGGGGCGGAGACCAGGAAGGCGATGGGAAAGTGCACCACCATGGGGTGGGGATGGCGCCGTAGTATGGGAAAGCGCTGCAGCAGACGGCGCCACCTCCCGGGCGGCGCCGCGGGGGCTTCTGCTTCCTGGGCTTCGGAAACCTTCCCAGGCGAGGCTCCTATGCTACTGGGGCTCCCTTGCAGCACCCCCACCTGGGGATAACGCAGGAAGACCTCTTCTCCGTGGGGGGCCGCGGGCAGCTCGAAGGTGAGGTCGGCCCCGGCCAGATGGCCGGCCATGTGCTTGCCCCACTGCCACAGGCCGCTGTCGCTAACATCATAAACCCGGCCCTGGTAGGCAATGTAGACGGGCTGGCCGTCGGCGCCGTTGAACTGCGCCAGCTCTTCCGGAGTAAACCTTCTCTGGTCCTCAGGCAAATTCTTTTTCCTTATGCAGTTGGCGACTTAAGACCGCCGCCACGATCATGACGAAGGTTTTGAGTCTTGCGGTTCCAAGGGGAAAGTCAGCATACCCCCGAAATAGCTGATGAGGGTCACTAACGGGGTCAGCGCCAAAACCAACAACAAATAGAGGAGGTTCACACCTTGCAGGTCCCGCAACACCTGGGGGTTGAGCAGCCGCCAGCTAAAGGCCCCGGAGGCCATTGCCCATAGTAGATACGACAGCCTCTTTTCCAAGCCCAGGGTGGGGCTGGGTTCGGGATAATTCAGCCTTTGGCTGAACACTCCGGTGGCAATGGCCGCCGGGGTGGCCAGCACTCCGCCCCCCAGGCAGTGAAAGGCTGTGGTTTCAAAGGACTCCACCCGGGTCAGCAGGTAAAGGACGCTGAAGAAGCTGGCGGCCAGCATAAAGGTAATGGGGAAGTGGGCCACGGCGGGATGCGGGTAGCGCCGCAAATAAGGGT
>Ga0116136_1001459_pt1 | contig 11880 bp, 8 predicted proteins | sample June2015DPH_20_5_FD_88972 | JGI IMG/M metagenome (GOLD analysis project Ga0116136, IMG submission 88972) | Peatland microbial communities from SPRUCE experiment site at the Marcell Experimental Forest, Minnesota, USA - June2015DPH_20_40 | ecosystem: Environmental > Terrestrial > Soil > Wetlands >... | reverse complement strand
CGTACCGAGAGGCGGGTGAGTTCCGGGTCGCAGGTGGTGACGAGTTACTTACAACCCGCCGCGATGGTCGGTGGGGAGGGGGCTGCCGCTCATTCTACCGGAGAGACGCGCCCGGTGACCGTCCACGCTGACTTTTTGGAGTATTTCGATCAGGGTCGGCGCGCTCGTTACCATGGCAATGTACGCATGGTGACAGAAAGCACCAACCTGCAGTCCGACCGTTTGGATGTCTATTTCAGCCCAGGAGACACGGCGCAAGGCTCGGAAGTGGATCACGCCGAGGCGGATGGCCACGTAAGAGTCACGCAACCCGGCCGCCTCGGGACCGGCGACCACGGTGAATACTACGCAGGACCCGGGAAGATTATCCTTACCGGCGGTCCACCGAGCCTCATTGATGATAAGAAGGGATCTACGACAGGCCAGCGTTTGACATTCTTCATTCACGATGATAGGCTTTTTGTGGATGGAGGTGACAAGTCGCCCTCATTATCTAAGCACCGCGTCGCACGATGAGCGACAATGCAGATTCTCTCCACAGCAGATCTGACGAAGTCTTACAAGGGCCGGAAGGTTGTTGATGACATTAACCTTAAGATCGCTCAGGGAGAGGTGGTGGGTTTGCTCGGGCCCAATGGGGCGGGCAAAACCACGACGTTTTATATCATTGTGGGCCTGACCAGCCCGGACGCGGGCCAGGTCCTTCTCGACGGAGTGGACATTACAAATTTCCCGATGTACCTCCGAGCGAGAGAAGGCATCAGCTACCTCCCTCAAGAGCCCTCCATATTCCGCAAACTTACTGTGGAAGAGAATATAATGGCAGTGCTCGAGACGCGGCCTATGACGGCGGACCGTCGCCGCGCACGCTTGGAGGAGTTGATCGAGGATCTGGGTCTTCAGCAGGTTCGGCGGAGTTACGGCTATTTGCTCTCGGGAGGAGAAAGGCGGCGCGTGGAAATTGCCCGCTCCTTGGTGATTTCGCCCTCCTTTATTCTCCTCGATGAGCCGTTCTCCGGGATTGACCCCTTGACGGTCCTCGATATTCAGAAGATCATAGTTCGGTTGAAAGAGTCCGGAATCGGTGTGCTGGTGACGGATCATAACGTGCGCGAGACCTTGCAAGTTACTGACCGCGCCTACATCATTAATAACGGACGAATTTTCCGAGCCGGATCGCCCGAGGAGCTCGGCAACGACGCGGAAGTCAAGCGGGTTTACCTGGGCGACTCTTTTCGCCTGGCGATGTAAGGATAGTGACGAGTGGAGAGCAAACAAAGAGCATTGACGAGTATCAAGTGATGAGTGAGGAGCGAGAAAATCCGAGATTCTCTGGTATTTCTTGCTCGTCACTCGTCACTTGTCACTCGTCACTGTTTTTTGCTCGTCACTTGTCACTTGCCACTGCTTTTGAGGAACAATGGGTGGTCCTTCTCCTAGAATCGGCCTGAATCTCAAGGTGGCGCAGAAGCAAATTCTGACGCCCGGCTTGGTTCAGATGGTCAGTGTCCTCGCGCTCAACAAGCTCGAACTGCGCGAGATGATCAACCAGGAGATGATTTCCAATCCCGTGCTCGAAGAAGTCCCGGAGGACGTGCCGTCCCTCGAAGAAGTGGCTAAGAAGACCGAACCGGAGAAGACGGCTACCCCTTCTGCCGACCTCCCTGCGAATAATGGCGACCGCGAGGACTCTTTTGAGCAAATCGACTTTGGGTCCTTCTTCGACGATTACCTAGACCCGGGTTACAAGTCTCCCGCCGCCGAAGTAATCGAGAAACCCTCGTTTGAGAATTTCCTTTCGCAACCCACCTCCCTCTCTGACCACTTGGAATGGCAATTGGGCATGTCCATTTGCACGGACGAAGTGCGCGAAGCCGGCCATTCCATCATCGGCAACCTGAACGAGGATGGGTACCTCCCGACGACGCTGGAAGAAATCGCCCAGTCAGGCGGCCACCAACCCGCGCACGTGGAAGAAGCGTTGACTCTTGTTCAGATGTTTGACCCGCTGGGTGTGGCGGCTCGGGACGTCCGGGAATGCCTGCTCCTCCAGTTGCATACGCTGGCCCCCGACAATACTTTGGCGCAGCAGATTGTTTCCGACCATTTGAAGCAGCTTCAGAACAAGCAATATCGCGAGATCGCACGCTCCCTCGACCGGCCGGTGAAGGCAGTGGAGCGCTGCGTGGAGATCATCCGCAAGCTCGACCCGCGCCCCGGGCAGCGCTTTAACAACTCGCAAACGCGTCTGATTGAGCCCGATGTGGCATTTGTTCGCACCGGCGACGGGTATCAGGTGATTCTGAACGAGGATGGCCTTCCGCAGCTTCGCCTCAGCCATCACTACCGGCGCATGTTGGGTGAAGACGGCACCACGCGCGAGGTGCGCAACTACGTGAAGGAGCGCTTCACCTCGGCGATTCAGCTCATCAAGAACATCGAGCAGCGCAAGCAAACCATCATCCGTGTTTGCGAGTCGATCATCCGCCGCCAGAAGGAATTCCTCGACCGGGGCATCGATCAACTTCGCCCCATGATGATCAAGGAAGTGGCGGAAGAGGTGGGCGTGCATCCCTCCACGGTCAGCCGCGCCGTCGCCAACAAGTACGCGCATACGCCCCAGGGCGTTTACGAGCTTCGTTATTTCTTTTCTGAGGCCGTCCAGGGACCGGCCGGCGGCCTGACTTCTTTGATCAATCTAAAACGGCTGGTAAAGAAAATGATCGAGGAAGAGGAATCCATGCATCCCCTAACCGACGAGCAGATTACCCATCGTCTGCGCGATGTGGGTTATTGTGTGACGCGTCGCACCGTGGCCAAATATCGCGAGGACATGCGAATTCCCAGTACCCACCAGCGCCGGGTCAAAGCATAAGAGCCGGGATACGGGATACGGGACACCGGATACGGAACGAAAGCTAATTATGAATTCTGAATTATGAATACAAGGCCTCTTCGATTTACCCTAGCGCGACTCAGGTTTGAATTATTCCGTATTCCTAATTCAGAATTAACAAATTCCACCCCCGAATCCCGAGTCCCTTATCCCGTGTCCCGTTTTCCGTGTCCCGTATCCCGTATCCCGAGCAGGAGGTGGCGTCATGCCGATTGATTACACGGGGCGACAAGTGGAAATCAGTACGGACCTGCGCCGCTATACGCAGGAACGTCTTAGAAAGATCGTTCGCCTGCTCGGCGGACAGTTTGATTTGCATGTCATCCTAACCGCCGAAAAGCATCGGCGGATCGCTGAACTCACCCTAAAATTTCACGACCATACGGTGGTCGGCTTGGAAGAGACCGGCGACATCCGGACCTCGATAAGCGGGGCAGTGGATAAGCTGGCGCGCCAGGCTGTACGGCTGCTCGATCGCCGCCGCACCACCAAGCGTCGCCCCAAACCGACTGCTGCCGTCCTTCTGAACGTTCTGGGGACGGGACAAGTGGATAACGATGAGCACCGCATCGTGCACTCCGAACGCCTCCCGCTAAAACCCATGAGCGTCGAGGACGCCATCGAGGCGCTCGACCGCTCGCACGCGGGCGCCGTCGTCTTCCGCAACCCCGACAGCGAACGCGTAAACGTCATCTACCATCGCCCCGACGGCCACCTGGGACTCATCGAGCCGGAACCGTAAAGGCAGTGGATAGTGGCTAGTGGACAGTGGCTAGTGGACAGTGGGTAGTGGCAAGTGGGGGCGGTTCGCGAACCGCCCGTTCTGACCTCACCAGACGCAAAGGCGACTTTCAGGCTGAATCCTGGACCGGCACCGTAACTACCCCGCCTGCAGCTGCTTACAACGAGTCGAGCTTGGCGGCGAGCTTCCGCCGGATTTTGTCACAGCCGAATGTTTTGGATGAGCCGGCGCAGCCCGATCGGCGCATCAGCAAAAAGGGAGCCTGTCGCACCTCTCCGGTAAGCCGCCGGGAGGTGTTCGATCTTGTCAACAATGGGGGATGATTTTCTTCAACCCTTGGCTTATGGGAGGGGCTGATATCGACGAGAATTACTTTTCTGTCAGGTCGAAGCGAGGATTTTCTGAGGGGAGACTTTCGAAATCAAACCCCGCATTCTCCGCCCACGCAGCAAATGCCCAGATATCAGGCGAGAACTTGTTGTCAACCGTTCGACCGAACGTCTGACCTTCCAGTTCGCCAATGTGCTGAAGCAAATTGTTCCGTGCGTCCAGATCACATGTTGGCCACTTTAGCACTTCAATAATTCTCGGCAGAGTTGATCGTTTGAGAAGTGGCAGCAAGTCCGAACATGATGGCCGTGGAAAACTGACTAGGAGTTGAAGTTCCTGATCTACGTCTTCCGGTCTTAGGTCGGGCAACTTCCCCGCAACAGCCGACAGGTCCATCGCCAGCAAACGCTTGGTCTGGTCGTCAGATTCTCTCTGGATTGTTTTCATTATGGCATCGAATGCGGGACGTGCCTGTGAGCCATCAGATTTGTCAACAAGTGTCACCACAGCTCCGCAAAGCTGTGTCAGTTCATTGGCTTTGGAACTGTGTCCTATGGCTTGAATAAGAAGGCTTAATGCGTCTTGAATCTCGTTTCTACTAGTTGTCACCACGACTGGGACGAGTTCCTGCGCACGGTCAATCAACGCGGTCGGACCGTTGGCCGCTTGCATTGCTTCCACAAGTTCGCGAGAGACCTTTTGATTGTCCTGCTCATTTAACCTTCGTGCGGCAGCGGCCAGGCTGGGCCTCAACTCCGGGCGGAGGAATTCGAGCGCATGAGTATGGAGGACCTCAAGTATTTTGTAAACTGTGCTCCTAGCGTCCTCCTCAGTTTCATTTTGTGCGAGACGTTCCAGTCCTAAGCGCAGGAAGGTGAAGCTTCCCGTATCAGGAGGAGTCTCTTTCATTGCCCGAATGAGTAAATCAGTTGCTGCCTTACTATCCTCTGAGCCCAGCCGCCAAGCCACCGCCACGAAGGCCTGGGCCAAAGGAGCCAACGCCGACCTGTCTACGACCTCGGTCATCGCTTTGAACAGATAGGCGGACGCCGCGTTTGCATCCTCAATCGTCAATCTCCGTGCGGCTCCACTCACGCAGTTTGCAAACGCCGACGCTCTCAAGGACGTCGGGTCTTTGCGGATCGCCGGAAGAACCTCATAAAACGCCCACTTGGCGTCTTGAGGGCTTAGTTTTGCAGTGAGATCGGCTACCTGAGAACTGAGCAGACCCATCGTCGTAAAATCCCAAGTCTTCTTCAAAGAATCCCAGACTCAAACAAATGCTTCACGAGCTTCAGGCTCGTTTGCCTTTCGTGCGACCGTTGCGAATTGTGCCTCCAAAAGAGCCAGTTGAGAGTCATCGCTCGTTTTCCGCATCGCTGAGAGGAGACCAGCGCAAAGTTCGTGTGCGTCCGCATCGCTGAGCTTATCCGCGACGGCGGAAAGCCTCTCTCCAAAGATCGCCAGCATCTTGGGGTTTCGGAACTTTTGGAATACCAAAATGAGTTCGCGAAACGCAGATCGCACGTCAGGGGAAGACATCCTGGGTGCCGCCGCACATAATCCAAACCAATATGCTATCCACCTGGTCCCATCGGTAGTCTTTCGCATCGCCTCTGTCAGCTCTGCGCCTGCCAACTGGACATCTGAGTTGTCTAGCCGCGCCACGATTGTACTCAGTGGTGTATCTACGAGCAAGACTGCCCAAGAGTTGGGGGTGTGCTCTACAAGTCGCATGACTTCCCGGTAAGCAGATCGTGCATTAGGCTTGTCAAACCTCTCCGCAAGCAAGGTCATTCCATTGCTGAGGGGCATTGCCGTGGACCCACCTGTGGTAACGCTTGCGGCATTCAGTAGTTGGAGAAACAGGCTGTGCTCATCCGCTACACTCATCTTCTCTGCGACTGCCACCATCGCGTTCTTGAGTGCGGGCAAAGCAGTTAGGTATGTATTCTTTTCGGCAGCCTGCACGAACTCATTAAAGGTGCCACGCGCTCTTGAGGGCGGAATCCTTGCTGCGACAGCCACGAGCGCCTCTTCGAGCGCAGGCGTTGGAGAGGCTTTAGTGTCGTGTTGGAGGCCACCCAAGATCCAACGGATTGCCTCAGGGCTTCCTGAATCAGCGTAAAGGATTACGTCCACGCATGCTTGGTCTGTGGCGAGACCCTTGGCGAAGTTTCGTGCAAGGCACCTCGGTTCCACGTCGTGAATTGCCCGTTCCCGCATGGCAGAATTCATGCCAACTGTGGCATTCAGGATTTGTGGTGAGCGCTTTAAGAACCAACTAGCGGAGCCCTCCTCGGTGACTGCTTGGGTCAAAACTGCCGTTTTTGCGTGATAGCTGGACTGACTCAGCTTCCACAGAGCTTGCGCTGTGGTGACGTCTGTCCCTACGCCTATACTGGAGAGAATTTGACGGCTTACTTCTTGGGTGTTTAGGTACGCCCAGGCAAAGAACGCGGCGACAACTATAACAATCGGTAGGTTAATGAAAATCTTGGCTGTGCTCAGTGACGCGAAGCCTCTGGCCTGCCTATAGGTAATTCGCCCACGCACCCTTTCGACCAATAGGCGAAACTGGGTCCAAGGCGGAAGCAGCGCCTTCCACCTTTTAAAGGGGCCGCGGGCGGCACGGAATTTATCAACCGCATCATTCAGCACATGCTGCCAGGGGCTTGCCCGCTGGTCAGACTCAAGCACACCGCGACACAAGTAGTCATGATCCAGTAGCCATGCAACAGAACGGGTAGCCGGGTCAATCCGCCGACGGACAATTTCCTTGTCCTCGAGATGCTGGAGCGCCTTTTCAATTTTGTCACCGTTGCCACCGCGGGCAGTGGCGCTCGCCAAAACGATTTTTCGAGTGACCGGAACTGTAGTTTCTGAAACACGGTCAACCATCGAGAGCAGGACAAGGCGCAGATCGGCTGAATCAACTTCAAAGTGGTGTGCTGCCTCGGAGACTTGGTCCTCTATGTAGCGAGCCTCAAGTCCTCGTAAGCTACCATTGCGTCGGTATTCTCCAGGCGTGAGGGACTTGAGACCGACAAGGCTTCGAAAAGCGAGCTTCATTTGTATAGGGAGCACACTTCCCTTGGATTCCAAATCTGCACAGAGCTCTTGTTTTAGTCTCTCCCATCCCCCTGATGGGTTTGTAACGACATCATCCGCTGTGAGTTCCTCGAGCAAAGGAAGAACGACACCCCTTGCTAGCCGATCTAGATGAAACATCAGAGGCTCAACAAACCTAACGCACTCTAGCGCCCAAGCAGCATCATCCCGTGTTGCAAAGATGCAACCGATCAGACCCCGGCTTTGCAGGTCGCTGATGTCTCTCCAAAACTCATTGCGCTGCGCGAGAGCATTTGCAGAGATGACGGGCTGCCGCCCGACAACAAACTTAGTCCGATGGCGCGCTTGATAATCGTCGAACTGGTCGAACATCGCTATAGGAAGTCGTCCTGTTCTGCTCCGTAACGTCCCTAGCTCCTGGAATGCGCGAGAGATGTCATTGATGAGTGCATACTGCGGTCCAAAGGCCTCTCTGCACGCTTCGTTAAGGGCGTCGACGACGGCGTATCTTGGGCCGGCAATCCAATCATCGCCCCAGTCGTCAACATAAATGGGCAGCTTCGTTGCATCTCGCCGAAGTAAGGGCAAAATTCCCCCTCGTAGTAGTGAAGATTTGCCAGCTCCAGATTCGCCCACTAGCCAAATCATCGAGGAATTGTCAACGTGATGGATGAAATTCTCAATGTCCTCTTCCCTGCCGACTAAGTGCTCGCCGACGCGTAACACCAGGGCTTCCGGCTTCCTTAAACGCGATCTTCGCTGTAGTCTTCTCCTTTGCAGGGCGGCACTCAACCCGAACAGAACAACTGCACACAGCAGGAAGTAAGGTTTGGGAATTTGTTCAACCCAAGGAAGCCAACTTGACAGGTTATCCCTAAAAGCTGCCAATGCGGTGTTCAGACCAGCTAGGGCTATAAGCAATTTCGTCAATTTGTCTAGCGCTGCCTGGACCTCTGTTTCTGAGCTCGCGACATTCGTTTCTGGGGCTTTTGACATGGTTGGCCTGCTCGTGCCCGATCATCCGAAACTTCGGTCTTGACTTGCCGGTCAACCGGTAACATACGCTCAGATGCCTCTTCAAGCAAGGACCAGTCGTGGCCAGTCGCCTTTTGAGTGTTCAGTGCCCCCAGTGCCCTCGGGAGCGGCCGGCTTTGCCACTCGTCATAACGCCAAAGCCCGGCTCGCTCAAGGCTTTGGGATTCCGCCTGGGAAACGCCCTTCCTTGATACCGGATGCGACCATGTCCGGGTAACCGGCAATCGGCAACCCGATTTGTCCCGAGCGGCCCCCCCCCCACGAATCCTCTTCATAATTCTTGCGTCCTAATTCATAATTCCCCTGACGGGGAGTGGGTCAGTCGGCTGTAGCGGCGGTCTCTGACCGCCGGCTTTTGATTTAATAGACTCCGGCGGTCAGAGACCGCCGCTACAGCCGACTGACCCACTACCGGCGAGTGATGACGGGCCACAGGCCAAAGACCTCCCCATGAAGAAGAAAGCCAAGAAACCTTCGAAGCAGTTCGTGCTCATCACCGGGATGAGCGGTTCCGGGAAGGCTTCCGTTCTGAAGTCCTTTGAGGACCTTGGCTACCACTGTGTCGACAATCTCCCCTTCGACTTGATTCTGAAGTTTGCCGAGATGTGCCAGCAGCCGGGCAGCCGCATTGACCGCGCCGCGGCGGTGGTGGACATTCGCGGCGGCGAGGCGCTCAGCCGGCTCCCCACACATTATCGCGACCTTGTGCGCAACAAGCTTTTACGGCCTTCGCTCGTCTTTCTGGAAGCATCCGACAAGGCGCTGATCCGGCGCTTCGAGGAGACTCGCCGTCCGCATCCGCTAGGCCGAGACTTGCCGGTGCGTGAGGGAATCCGCCTGGAACGCATGTTGCTGAAGCCCATGCGCCAGCTTGCCAGCGTGGTGATTGACACCACCCGGCTCAATGTTCATGAACTGCGCGACCTGATTCAAACCCGCTTCGGCGGAATCGCGGCGCGCCGCTCGATGCTGATTTCTTCGGTCTCGTTTGGCTACCGCTTCGGCGTGCCGGCGGATGCCGACCTGGTGTTTGACGTGCGCTTTTTGCCCAACCCCAACTTCGTTCCCCGTTTCAAGAACAAGACCGGCCGCGACGTGGGCGTGCGCCGCTTCATGAACTCGCATCCGCAAACGCACGAGTTCATGACCCGGCTGATGAACCTGCTCCTCTACTTGCTGCCCCAGTACGTCCGCGAGGGAAAAAGCTACTTGACCATCGCCATCGGATGCACGGGGGGACGGCACCGGTCCGTCTTTTTGGCGGAAGAGGTGGCGACCGCGCTGGCGCACGAAGGATACAAAACCAAGGTTTCGCACCGGGACGTGGGGAGAATTGGTTAGAGGTTACGAATTATGAATTCTGAATTCTGAATTCTGAATTATGAAACAGGAATACTGAACAGCTCGATTCTTCGTTGCGCCAGAGAAAGTCCAAAAGGCCTTGCATTCATAATTCAGAATTCATAATTCATAATTTGTGTCGTCCCCGATTCCGGAGGCATTCGTGAACAACGTTCTGGCCGTCGACATTGGCGGGACACATTTTCGCACTGGGTTGTTTGATGAGCAGGGGCGGCGTCTCCTGGTGTCGGAGGGCGACACCGACCGTGTGGCAGGGCGCGATTGGATGCTCGACCAACTCGCCGCGCGCTGCCGCGACCTGATGGCCCAGACGGACGCGCCCATCAGGGGTTGCGGACTCAGCTTTGGGGGACCGGTGGATTTCCCGCGCCAGAGGGTGACCTCGGTGCACTCTTCGGGATGGCAGGGTTTTGAACTGGGAAAATGGATGGAGCAAACCCTGGGCATCCCCTGCCGCCTCGATAACGATGCCAACGCCGGCGCGCTGGGTGAATACCATTACGGGGCCGGACGTGGCGCGAAGATGATGGTTTATATCACGATCAGCACAGGCATCGGCAGTGGCATCGTTTACGAGGGCAAGCTGCTGCGGGGCAAGGATCACATGGCGGGTGAAATCGGCCACATTCCGGTATCGGATTCCGGCGCAGGCTGCTCCTGCGGCGGCCACGGGTGCCTGGAATCGCTCAGTTCCGGCGGCGCCATTGAGGCGCGCGCGCGTGAATATGCGCAGCGCCGCCCGGAGCGCGTTGGGCGTATGCTGGAGCTCAGCGGCGGCCAGGAAATCACCGCCAAAGGTCTGGTGCAGGCAGCCGCGGAAGGCGATTCGCCCGCTACCCAAATCCTGCGCGAGGCCACTCGCTGGCTTGCTCGCGGCCTGCTGATGCTCATTCGCATTCTTAATCCCGACATCATCGTTCTGGGCGGGGGAGTGGCGCAGTCAGGGGTTGTGCTCCTCGACGCCTTGCATGTTTTTCTCGATGAGCTTGCCTCACCGACCATCACCTACTCCACGGAAATCGTTACGGCGGCTTTGGGAAATTACTCTTCTCTGTACGGGGCCGCGGCGCTGGGACTGGATGTTCCGCAACACTAGTACTAAATAGTACACAGACCCCATAGAAGAGAATCTCCCTCTAACCTAATATAAATAGAGGGGATGCTTCAAGTCATGGCTTGCCTCGGCGCGCCACTTGTTGCTATTTTCTTGACGAACGCCCCCGTTGGTATCTAACATCGTTAATTTTGAGGGGATTAGGAGCATTGCCGCCTTGGGGGGCGGGGAAGGTGTAGTGCCGACCTTTAGGTCGGCACGTGCCGGGCTAAAGCCCGGCGCTACAACGATACAGGATGATTCAAGTTCAACGCCTGCTCGGTTTCATACGGCCTTATAGCTTCCGCCTGTTCCTGGCGGTCTGCTTGATGGTCATCGTGGGAGCCTCCGAGGGAATTACCGCACTTCTTATCAAGCCGATTTTCGACCAAGTCCTTTCGCCCAACGCTTCGACTTCCGGAATTCTTCTATTCCAAATATCCTATTTCCATCACCCCGTTTACCTCCAGGATATCCTTCCCCACTGGATCCACAATGTTTGGACCGTCGTGGCGATCACTATCATTGGCGTAGCGCTCGCCAAAGGCATTTCGGAATTCCTTGCCACCTATTTCATCAATTATATTGGCCACTCCGTGGTGCGCGATCTTCGCAATCTTCTCTATTCCAAGCTGATCGAGCAATCCATCTCCTTCTTCGCGAGGAACCCTACGGGCCGCTTGATGTCAGCGATCACCAGCGACATTGAGCGCATTCAGTTTGCCGTTTCGCAAACCGCAGCGGACATGCTGAAGCAATCGTTCAGCTTGGTGTTTTTGTTGGGGGCGCTCTTTTATTATGATTGGCGGCTGGCGCTCATCTCCATGGTCTTGATTCCGCTGGTGGTTTTCCCCTCGGCGAAACTCGGACGTTACATTCGCGCTTCCAGCCGCAGCAGCCAGGATAAGATGGGGGAGCTGAATAACGTCCTTCAGGAGACCTTTTCGGGCATCCGCATCGTTAAGGCCTTCGCCATGGAGTCGTTTGAAATAGAGAAGTTTAGGACCGCCACACGCCGTTTGCTCAGGGTCAGTCTGCGTTGGGTGCGGGCCCAGGCCGTATCATCGCCGCTCATGGAAGTTCTTGGCGCCATGACCATCGCCGGCCTTTTGTATTACGAACGCCGTTTGATTCTGCACCATATGCAAACCCCCGGGGGCGTTCTGGGCTTCTTTTATGTGCTGTTGAAATCCTACGAGCCGGTGAAGCGGCTAACGGGCGTGAGCAACTCGTACCAGCAGGCTCTCGGGGCCTCGGAACAGGTCTTCCATTACCTCGACTCCGAACCGGAAATGGTGGATAAACCCGGGGCCCTCATTCTTCCACCCTTCGAGAATGAGATTGCCTTTG
>Ga0116136_1001458_pt1 | contig 11884 bp, 8 predicted proteins | sample June2015DPH_20_5_FD_88972 | JGI IMG/M metagenome (GOLD analysis project Ga0116136, IMG submission 88972) | Peatland microbial communities from SPRUCE experiment site at the Marcell Experimental Forest, Minnesota, USA - June2015DPH_20_40 | ecosystem: Environmental > Terrestrial > Soil > Wetlands >... | reverse complement strand
TGGGGTTGCCGTTGGGGTTGCCGTTGGGGTTGCCGTTGGGGTTGCCGTTGGGGTTGCCGTTGGGGTTGCCGTTGGGGTTGCTGTTGGGGTTGCCGTTGGGGTGGGATCAGCGGCAGTGACGGCGACGGTGACGGTCGGACTCGTTGCGCTCAGGTAGGAGGAGCTGCCAGTGCAGGTAGTTCGATACTGGTAGGTGTTAGCTGTGGTTTCGGTTCTGCTGAAGGAGTAGGTGCCGGTGGTGACAGTCTGCGACGCAATAGTGGCCCAGGCGTTGCCGTTGAGGCGCTGGAGGCGGACGGCGCATTTGGTCAACGGGCCGCTGTTGGTGGTGGAGAGCTGGCCGGTGATCGAGAAAGGTTGCTTGACCGGGGCTGAGGAGGGCGCTGAGATAGTGAGGGCGGCGGTGGTCCTTGCAGAAGGAGTAGAGGGTTTTGCCTCAATCGCAGGCGTCGCGCTACAGAACAACAATGCACAACTCACAACTACCACTAGTGCAACGATTACAACTCTCTTTCCTGCAAACATTCCTACTCACCTTGAACGTTAACCCCATACTCGGCCGGAAGGGCCGCCCCGAGCACCAAGGTACGTTGTAAAGCTGTTTAATTAGCCTTAAGCTTTCCTTTGCAAAATGGCGTCTAAATTGTCTTATTTTGCCAGCATTGCCTTATTCTGGCAAAATCAGTGTATTTTGGCCATTCTATTTTAGGTGGCCGAATGCGGAAAGAAGGGAAGCAGATTCGGGTTAGATTCCCCCACGCGAGCCGATCTGTCAAAATTCGCCGTTACTCGAGCACCATCAACTGCGAAAACTATCGAATATGTCGTACCTAAAATGGCCCGGTATCTCTCTGGCACCGCAAGGAGCTCGAGCAGGTATGGTCGCAATCAGCCGTGCATCGGCTTATTGAGCGCGTCCATCGGGCACGAATGTCGTCGTGCCGCTTCATGTAGCCTGTGTTCAACCCTGGGATTGCAAAGAGGTCGCCTCTAAACTTATCTCGTCATGCGAGCGCAGTAGAAGTGATAAAAGACAGCGAGACGAAGTGCGCTTTGAAGATGCGAGCACAGGAGATCTCACTGGCTAAAATAGCGGCCGAATCAAGATCAGTACAAAAACCCTGAGTAGTTGGACTGTAAGATCACGTGGTGCGTCAACTACTTCTGTTGCAGCCACGCGATTGTTACGAAAGAGAGACCCGGTTTATCCGTGTTTTTTACCAGCGATATCGCGCTCACAGCTACAGGAAGGACACGCGTTCCACATGCCATTGTCTCGAGAATCGTATCAAAGATCCCTTTAGAAAGATAACCGAAACAAGAACGAGTTAGCAGCGCCCATCGAAACCAGGACGGAACGCTTCAGCGCCGATGCGGACGTGAACCAAGTTCTGGTTTTAGTACCGTCTGACACCCTAGGATCACAGTGTTCGATCAGGGTCAGTGCGTTTGCGACGGGATTTCTAAGGGGGGTACCAGTTGACGGAAGCCCCACGATTCGCCTTCGAACAGTCAAACTTGGTCCCACGCCGCGAAGGGCGAGATATTCGAAATCTCAGCAGCTTTCATATCCCGTTTTTTTGTTTCCTAAGAAACAGTCACCGGCAGATAAGTTTCTCTGTAAGGCGCGGCCTGATTCTCACGATACAACAAAAATTCCATCGTCATGTTGTTGCCGGTCCGATCTGGTGTCAAATTGAGTACCTTTTGCCACGTCTGGTTATTAGCAATCGACAAATTCTCCGAATATAGAACTGTCGATGTGTTAGTGTCGTTCAGTCGGACGACTAATTGATATGACATGTCCTGTTGCTCGTGATTGACAATGCCCACGGTAACCGGTTGTTGTTCGCCCAGGGTATATTGGGTAGCATAGCTGCCAATCGTGCCATTGGTACCCAGAATGTAAAACTCCGTGAACGGTTCTCCTGGGTTAGGAAAGGCTAACGTGTATCCTAGAGTCGAAACGAGCGCAACGATGGATAGTACGAAAATCACAGAAAGCAGTTTGTCCCCGCGACTTTTTGAATCTGAAAAGGCTGAACCCGAGAAGGCTTTTTCAACTACCTTGATCTGCTTGAGCCCGACAGAGAAGCGCTCTGACTGCGGAAGCGCTCGTCGGCGCGTCTCGGCAAAAACCGTGCACAACACGATGAAAAGCGCCAGAGCGACAAGCAACGGCCCCAAGTTCACGCCAAACCAGAAACTGAGTATGAGCGTCATTGCCGGGACAACGGCAACGCTAAGACCTAATGAGAGCGCAATACGCTGGGACCTATTAATGCTTTTTTTATTGGGGAAGAGAGCAGCGATAAGGGTATAACCTGGTAAAAAGAAGAGCACGACCACGCCAAGGATTGGGCGAATGAACGTTTGGTTTAGGTAGGGTAAAAGAATGAATGCCAGCGTGCCGAGGGTGGCAATGATAACGAGTACGAGATCTATTGAATTGGTCCTGAGTATAATGTCGCTATGTTTGTTCATTATATACTGAAATGAGCTTACTTGTCTGAAACCTAACCGCGCAAGATTATTGTGGTGCCCATGCCTTGTAGGTGCAAATCAGGGTGTTTCATTTTCTGCCGCTAGAAGCCCTCGGCCTGTTGGTGCTGGAACCACCAACTTTTGCCTCGTGACTGGAAGCGAATGAGACCCAAACTGTGGATCGTAGTGCGAGTTACTGAAATCGTCATCTTGCGACGTATTTCACGTTCACTAATCTTCTAAATCTCGCCGAAGGCGTTAGCGTTGGACTTGTGCCACAAACGTGTATCTCGTTCCATTTCAGGATTACTAGTGCCGTGTGCGTTCGAACGTCTCGTTGTTCGACACTTAACATTATCGCCAAGCCCTGCAAGATTTGACTACTATTGGCCGCATGGCACAAGGCAGCTCCGATGTGTGTTCTATTATGTAGCTAAATTAACCGCCGATCTAACATCCGCCCGAGGGCAAGTCGCGGGTAGAGAAAGTTTCTTTTTTCAAATGGATTGCACATAACTGCCCGCAAGAAAAAACGTAGGCCTTTTTTCTTTTCGCCTGCGGAGTAGTAAATGGAACCCATACGGGCAAAAATAACCGCGCGAGTCTTTCGTGTAATTTCGTCGTCGTATTGCCGCATCGCGTCTTCAGCTATTGAAAGATACTCCTGACCAGCTGTCCGCTGCCGTTTTAGTGTCTCTGGGCCTGAACCCCCGAGCCAGTTGTCGCTGTGAATTCGATACTTAGCTAGCGGTTCTGCTATGTAGTGAAAGTGGCGTTGTCGTGCCATTTCCAGCCACAACTTGTAATCGTCTAAGTACGATACTTCCTCATCGTATCTCGCGTCCCCTAGATTCTGCTTTTTGTACAGCACCGAGGAGTTAAAGATGCAATTTGTCCGCAAGAGCTCTTGCCAAAGATCCCCGCTCTTCTTGGCCGAAGTAGTTCCCCATCTTTCACTGAAGGTTTGGCCTGAAAGTCGACCTTTTTCATCCACGACCTCTCCTTCGGCCCAAATGATCAGATCCGGATTTTGTTCAAGAACTTTGAGTTGCTTGCTGAGCTTATCCGTCATCCAAACATCGTCAGAATCAAGGTTTGCCACGAATTCTCCTTTCGCTGTTTCTATCCCGTCATTCATCGTCTTTGAGAAACCGCCGTTTGTCTCGTGAAAGATCGCGCGTATTCTGGAGTCTTCGGCCGCATATTGTTGAATAATTTGTTTTGAAGAATCTGTTGACGCGTCATCAACAATTATCAATTCAAAGTCATCGAAGTCTTGTCCTAGAACACTCTCAATTGCTTCCGAGATGAATTCCTCGTGATTGAACGAGGGCATCACCACGCTGACTACCGGCATCTTACGTTCCTCGTGCTCGCACTGGCCTCCGTTCTTCATTCTTGCGTTGCGCTCCAAATCTATGTGTCGACGACAGTGCGTCCCAGGATGCGGGCGATAGGCCTGCGATGCTACGCTGCGGCAGCGGCTTGTTACCTACAAAGCCAATGATATCTTCTTTGCGCTTTAAAGATATACAAATATGGACGCCTCTCGCGAGCTCTGGCGCCTGCAATCATGTCGCTTTTTTCGTGCGTTCCAAAGTTCAAGGACAACGTACATATTATATCTGGTTGTTCTTAAACACACGCTTTGCCCTCAGTTAGGAAATCTAGCTTGCGTGAAGAAGTTACGTCGACTGGCTGACTAATAAATAGAATAACGACCTTCCTGATATGTGTGTCTATCACTTTGGTCCGTCTACTCACTGAGGTTCGCGAACTAGATCAAATAGCGGTGAAGAGCAAATTACAAGAATGAGCTGCACGGAAATTCACAAAATGACAGTGAATCATGAGCCGATGATTAGAAGACTGAAGAATCGTTGTGATTAGAGGAGGAGCAGGGCGACTAAACTGCGTTTTACTTAGAGAAGGGTAACTGAAAATGATCAACGTTACGAAGCCTGAGCTGCCACCTCTCGAGAAGTACATCGAGTACTTGCAAACCATATGGTCAAACAGCTGGATAACAAACGATGGCCCCCTGTCGCAACTGCTTGAGCAGCGACTTCAAACGCATCTGGGCGTTAAACACTTAATTGCTGTTGCAAATGGAACGCTGGCCTTGCACTGTGCCTTAAGAATATTACACCTTAAAGGCGAGGTCATTACAACGCCGTTTACCTTTGCCGCTACAACAAATGTTATATTGTGGGAAAATCTAGTGCCGGTCTTTGCGGATATTGATTCAGAAACATTTAACCTCGACCCTGATGACGTCGAACGAAATATAACAGACAAGACGAGCGCGATACTTGCGGTACACATTTATGGGAATCCTTGTTATACCGAGCAGCTACAAGAAATTGCTGATAATCATCATTTACATCTGATCTATGATGCGGCACACGCATTTGGCGTTGAATATGAAAATAGACCTTTACTGAGTTGCGGTCATATCTCAACCCTAAGTTTTCACGCTACAAAAGTTTATCAAACTGGTGAAGGAGGAGCTATTGTATCGGACGACGATCGGATTGTGGAGCAACTGACATTAATAAGAAATCATGGCATAAAATCCGAAACAGAAGTAGTTATACCCGGGACAAATGCCAAGATGAATGAATTACAGGCGGCCATGGGGCTGTGCAACCTGGAAAACATAGAAAGAGATATTGAGAGCAGAAAGACGATTTACGAACGCTACAAAAAGAAGCTATCTCCAAATGGGTTGCGTTTTCAAGAAATAACTGCATCCAAGTACAACTATAGTTATATGCCCATATATGTCGACAGCATCGAAAAGAAGGAGAGATTACACTTAGAACTTCTCAAAAGAGGAATAACCCCGCGACAATATTTTTATCCGTTGACAGCTGATTATGATTATTTCAAACGCGATCGCCGGACCAAAAACAACAGTCTGCCAAAAGCAAGAGACGTTTCTCGCAGAATTTTATGTTTGCCTATATACCCCTCGTTGGACATAAAGGCCGTCGATAGCATTACGGACCTGACAAACTCCATTTTAGAGGATAGCTAAGATACGCTGGCCGAAACAACTATGTAATGTCCTCAAAAAACTGCATCCGACTTTTTTGCCTCCGGGATCAACTGCAGCTGCCTCCATTAAAAAGGACAATCGCGTTCTCTTGAATGACTGATATATGAACCATTACAGCGATTCCGCCCCTCGAACGACCAAGGTCAAATTATCAAGCGGAATCCGTAATGTCCAGATCTGACAAACAGAACTCTCGTGGTCAATTTTCGCATTTGTTTCGCATTACGTCTCGGCTTCCGCCTCTCCTGAGCGCTTGAGCACCGCGGCAATCAGTAGTTTGTCGTCGTCTGTTAACCCCAGCTTGTAGATAATAGCGGCGTAGACCGCTAGATCGATAACCGTTGTCAACAGTAACGGCACGTTTTGACTCCATAGCAGCACTGTAGACGCTGCAATCACAGACAAGCCAAGAATAGGGGGCCCGCTGGCACTCCGCAGACCCAGATCGTGGCCGTATCGTCTCAAGAAATAGAGGCAAAGCGAAAGATCCCACACTTCGGTGGCAACGGTCGTGTACGATGCCCCGATATAGCTGTATCTTGGAATCACCAGCACATTGAGGATCACGTTGAAAACGACAGTCGTCATGACGATTTTCATGTTGAGCGCTTGCAGGTTGGCAGCGATGAACGTGCGTCCCAGAATTATGCTCACGTACATTGCCACCGCTGACCATATGATGATTTGTAAGGCTAGGACGGACCCGCTATACGCACTTCCGAAGATCGTAATGATAATCGCGGGTGCCCACAGCGTAACCGTAAATGCCATTGGCAGCGCGATGCACAACATGTATTTTATCGATTTTGCACAAACATCTGTGAATGATTGTTTCGATTTTTCCTGGTGCAGCCTCGATAGCACCGGGAATAACGCGGATATGAACATAGTCGGGACGACCGTGGTCGCTTCCGAGAAGTTATATGCGACGCTGTAGAGGCCGACCGCAGCGTCTCCTTTCAGCAATGAGAGGATAATAACATCAATCCGGAAATAGAGCAGAACGCCTAGCGCCAAGACCGCCATAGGCCACGCTTCTTTGAGTACGTTTCTCCAAAAAGCTACGTCGATACCCAGTTGAGGCACAAAGAAATCTCGGGCGCATAATGCATAGCTGAACGCTAAGGCCACCCCATTCGCGATGAGATAGAAGAGAGCGATGCCCACCACGTTGACGTGCAACAGAATTCCGATAACCGCTCCGCAGAGTGCCGCCGCATTGCTTATGATTGTCGCAAGCGCCGTGAATCCCATCCGCTCAAAGGCCTGAAATACGGAAGAGAACTGCGAAGAGATCGTTGTAACAACGATTCCGACAGTCAGGATATAGACAACGTAAATAGTTTGCTGCGAGTATCCCAGAACGTTTACCAGCAAAGCGCTTACGCTAAACGCGATAACCCCAAAAATCACTTGTATTGGGATGACGTGTCCTAAATACTTGTTAGCTGATGCTGGATCTCTCGCGATCTCTCTCGTGGCTAGCGTTCCCAATCCGAAGTTGACAAAGATACTGAAAAATGCCGTGAGCGCCACTGCAAAGTTCCAGACACCAAAACCATCAACGCCTAGGTATCTTGCTAATAAGATCAGAAAGAGGGCGTTCATTCCATAAGCGAGAACCTGACCAATCGTCAAAAAAGATGTATTTCTCGCGACGCGCCTTGCCTGAGACATATTTCACTTCCAAAATATCAAGTCTGGACGGTAACAGCGGCAGGTGGCTGATTCAGGCAATCGCAGCCGCTTTTCATTTCGGTTATCGAAAGTTTTTCTTAAGTAGTTTCGTCCTTCTCGTCGTCCTTTTGGTTGATGCGAGTTTCTACGGCGCGGGATTGTATAGTATCCGCACATCCCCGTTGTCGTACACTCCGTAGAGGCTTTGATTACTCAGCAGGTTTGTGACGAGCCCACTTGCCTTCAGTTGTCCTACTTGCGTACCTTTCGGTGGGTAAAAATTCCCGACTATCTGATAAAAGTTTTCATTTCTTACGAGGATGATCGCATTCGTTGAAGTGGTATTATAATACTCAATAGGTGTAAAATTCCCACTGAAGTTGGGAGAATTGCCCAAATAGAGCCTGCTTACAAGTTCGTCCCCAACGACTTGGCTGGCCGCTAGTTTGTATTGTATTGTCCACAAGGCAGCGTTCCACTCTGATGGTTTTGTCCAATCCTTGAAAGTACCGCCTTGGTATTCATTGGCGCCTGTATGGTTCAATAAATTCGTCGGGAGAGCGTACATATTTCCCACGACTAACGCAGCGACGAAGATAGCGCTAAACGAATACACAATGCCTCTACTGGAAAGAATTGGAAGATTACCGCGTTCATACAACATGGCCAGTGTCACAGGGAGGAAGAAAAACCAGCCGTAGATGCTTATCTGGTCCCAATTGAAGGGGACTTGTATCAGTGCGCAGGCGACGCTGAATGCAAAAAAAGCCCCGCCAAGAAGAAAAAAGCTCGCATAGCGTGAAAAGAATCTCGCTGCGTCTGCTTTTGCTCGAAAAACAGCGAGTATGACCGCAAAAAAAATGAACAATACATAAATACCCCTTTCAATGAGCACTGGGATAGACCACGTCGAAACGGGCGTGCCTGACTTCACTTCAACGCTAAGTTGGTGCGTAAATGCGTCCACGAGTGATTGGATGGGTCCGAAGTACACGAAGGCATAGTAAGTAAAGACGGCCACTACTGCCACAAGAAGCAGGTTCGTGACGTTTTCGTTTCGCAAACTCAGTTTAGGGTAACGAATCTTTAGGATTTCATCCTTGAGTGCTAAAACGGCCAGCGCCGCGAGAAGAAAGACGACTGTCAGGTCGTGGGTTAGCACAAAGCACCCAATTACGAAGAAGGCGAGAATCGTCAAAGTTAATCGGTTGCGTTCGTTCCTCATAAAAACAAGGTACAAGATCAGCAAAAAGAAAACAGTGCCCAAAACGATGTTATTGAACAGGTTTGCATAGCCAATCATAAACAAGAACGACGCAACTGCCACGAGTGAGAGAAGAGACACTTTTTTGCCAAATCTTTCCGAGACGAGGGAGTAATAGATCACCAAAAAAACTGCTGTGAGGAGCATTGGGAGGTATTTCGCAACGCTGATGTAAGAAGAGTTTGTGACAAGCACCGTGGCAGCGCCGAGCATTGACTGCATCGGCAGGCCGTACGCAGAGTGGATGAAGAAGGTTTGATCGGTAGCGAGATTCGGCAACCAGCCATTTTGGATAGTGAAACTAATAGAGTGCATGTACACTATTGAGTCAAGATCGTACGGCAAAGGGCCGGAACCAACCCAGACCACCAAGAAGAAGCAGAGGCAAAATGCACCTACTGCGCATATCTCCACCCAGCTAAGAGAATCGGTTCGCGAACTGGCAATGACATAAAACAAAGAGGCAACTACGACCAACACAACAATGTAGAACAGATTTTGCCCGCTCCAAAGGACTGCGCCCCCCTGAGCAAGGTTGCTGTAACTAGCCACTAAGAGCGTCAAGAAAATAAATAGCAAGCTATAGTACGTCTTCCTAAGTCGGCTGAGTGTCATATAGTTCCGTTATCACCTGTTCCAGCGTATCAACAACTGCCTGCAAAGAATAACGCGCTTTGACGGTTTTGTAGCCGTTCTCGCCCAACTCCTTTCGTAAATCAGGATCTGCGATAAGGCTTCCGATGTCGTCGGTCCATTCGCGGGGGCTTGAAGCAAGGAACCCATTGCGCCCGTGAGTTATTACGTGTTTGTTTTCCCCTACCGCGCTACTGACTGTTGCTAATTTCATTGACATATATTCCAATAGCTTCATAGCGCACTTTCCGCTTGACCATGGGTCGTCGGTAAGAGGCATGACACCGATATCGAAGTCCGCTATCAATTCAGGAATCTGTTCAATAGGGACCCAGTGATCCAAGCCAAAATCCACTTCGAATGGTTGGTCAGTGAATTCTGCTCGAACTGCTTTTGATAGCGCGCTCACTATTTTGAGTTTGAAATCGTACTTGCGAGCTAGCGCACTGAGCGGATCTTTTAGTATCTTGAGGTACGGCACTTGATATGGCGTGCCTGCACCCAGCCAGCCAATGGTAATTCCGGCTCCGTGATTGACGCGTCTTATGCTTGGATTGAAGAGTGCCATATCCACAGCGCTGGGCAACAACGTTACGTTTTCATTCAGTTTGGACGCAAATTCGCACAAATAATGGCTCCCCGCAGTCACTGCATCCGCGTTCGACATAATCTTCTTGAGGTGTGAATATGAAGCCATCCTCCCAAGCAGCTTTAGCTCAAAAAGTGCGTCATCGTAGTCAAATATCACTTTGGTGCCCAGTTTCTTGATTTTTTTGATCATCTGGTAATCTACCGGATTTGAACTTCGATGCAGGACAACGACATCGGGGCGAGCATCAACGACTCGTTTCCAACTTTTGCGATGATCGAGCAAATTTGGAACTCCAAGTGAGAACACAGCTGATCGAACGGACTTCGATTCATAGCCACGACGCGCAAGTTCTTGAGACACTGCCACACAGCGAACGACATAGCTGGAAGCGCTGCCCACTGTCAGAAAAAAGATTGCGAGTTTGTTATGACTTTTCATCTGCTACGCCTTCAGATTGTGCTCTTTGAATCTCAGTGTCGTTATTTAAGCTTTATTCGACAAGAGTTATCTAGCCGCTTGCCCAAATTCCTTCAAATCGCCTTTCTTTGCTGTGCTGATCCTTACCTGGCAGAAATAGTCCACATATAAGCATATAGCATCTCGATTCCTCAAACAGATTCTCGACAGGGACTTTCCGAATAATTGGAACGATATTTTTCCTTCTTCCTTGTTCTATTAGACCGTCAGTTCCAGCCAGCCAGTTGTTGCTAATTACCTGCAGCGCGGCGATAGGTTTCCTCGATTTTATCAACCACGGAGGGCCAGGCAAATCGTTGTGCCAGCGTTTTGCAATTATGTTCAAATCGCTCCCGTATTTGGTGGTCACACAAGATGGTGGTGATTGCTTCAGCCAGCCCTGTTTTGTTGTCGACCGTTACGAACCCTACGAATCCATCGATCCAGTCGATTGAGTCTGCGTCACGCGTGGTGACGATCGGCGTGCCGCAAGCGCAAGACTCTAGAAACGTCAACGGGAAACCGGTGAAGCGGGGTGTCACAAACACGTCTGCATCTGTGTAAGCATTTATTTTGTCGTACTCGTCGACAGGTCCCGTGAACAAGGTGGAATCCCTTAAGTTCATGCGGTTGACCTTGTTCCGCAACGAAGAAGCGTAGCCGCTATCATAGTCACTGTCTGGCCCAACGATCACAAGTTTAACGCTCTCAAAACGATTTCTAAGCTCTGAAAAAGCCTCAACAAGTAAATCAATTCCTTTCGAGCGCGCTATTCTGCCTAAATAAAGAATCACCCTTTCATCAGGGCTTATGCCAAATCGCTTTCTAAATGCCCCGCGTTGTGCGGCCTGATACTTGGAGAATTCAATTCCGTTGCCGATGCTGTCTACGCGCTCTTCCGCGATTCCGCATCGTTCGTAGTACTTTGTTTCCGTTTCAGTCAAGGCTATGACTCGTTTCGAATCTGCTAAGATTCGACGACTGAATAGATTGTCTAATAACCACTTAGGTTTATACCCGTTTATGGGCTCAAGGTATGACCCGTGTAGTTGTGAAACATAGGGAAGCCCGTGCTGTGCTGCATAGTGGTGCATTATGATGCCTTGGAACGACCGAGTGTCGTGCACGTGAGCAACGTCGAAAGCGTCGATGTTTTTCTTAAAATATGGTATCAGTTTTGGCATCACACAGAAGTACCTATAACAGACCGAATATGGAAAATAATGAATTTTAATGCCATCCAGAACGAATGGATCGCTGAGTAGCGCCTTTTTGTCGCCATCACTGTCATGTCTAAAGGATGGACTGAGTATTGTAACATCGTGTCCGCGCTGCACGAGTTCTTTGCTTATGTGGTAAATGACACGCACCACGCCGCTGCCAGATTTCATGGGAGTGGTGGGAAAGACACCGACGATTTGGAGTATATTCATGATTCTTCGTCTTTGGTGATGCTCTTGTTTCGGCTCATGGTCCGAACGCCGCGACTCTATGGTGCGGAGCTCACGATTGTTATCGAAGTGATGCCATTATTGTCCATTTTTTACAGATGGGCCTGCTTCACTCTCCATGCTACAAGTTATAACTCGAGGAGGGCTTGTCCGATCGGACGGTGAGTTTCTGTATTAGCCAGCGATGCTTACCCGCTTCCGTAGGCGGGATGTGGCTCACTAGACGGACTTCTAGATCCACGTCGCCACCGAGTTGTTCTGTGAGT
>Ga0116136_1001449_pt1 | contig 11917 bp, 10 predicted proteins | sample June2015DPH_20_5_FD_88972 | JGI IMG/M metagenome (GOLD analysis project Ga0116136, IMG submission 88972) | Peatland microbial communities from SPRUCE experiment site at the Marcell Experimental Forest, Minnesota, USA - June2015DPH_20_40 | ecosystem: Environmental > Terrestrial > Soil > Wetlands... | reverse complement strand
TCTTTTCTCTCCAAAGCGGGGTAATTTCTCGTTGCACTGTTCTGTCCCTCCTCCGTTTGTGTCTAACCAACTTCAATCTAACGGATTAGAACGGAACAGTGCTCTCTAATTTCGTTTTTCAGGCTTAAGGTCCAGTGGGGCAGGCAGTTAGTGTCCAGGAAAGGGACTTGCAGGCGGTCGTCATTACCGTGGATTCGAACTGTCCGGTTCGCAATGATTTGAAAAAGATCACCGGCATCGCCATCGGAATTGGGCCAAGGCAATTCTTGGCTGACCTAATGGAGTGCCCATTGCCCATCATAAGAGGCGTTTGCGCATTCGAGCCTTTGGCACGCAGACAATATGAGCACTGCAGTCCAGATGGGCTGGAGTGAGTGATTCGCAGCCTGCACGAGGACCGAGGGTCGCCCTTGACTATCGGTTTTAAGTCCGCATGTCAATGACAGAAATTCGGGTTTCTCCCTCTTGCCAACAAATAGAATCAGTAGGATACTAGACGTGGCGCGTAATGGATAGGAGGGGCGATCGCAAGTTTTGGGCAACTAAATGACAAGGGCAGATCAGATTTTGCTTATAAGTTATTGAAAATACAGCATGGGCCCATAGCTCAGTTGGTTAGAGCGCCGGACTCATAAACGTCTTGTCAGGAGTCGGGTTCATGTGTTTTCAGCGATTTAGGCTGGAATTCGCAGGGCAAAATGGCCTTGTTCGGGCGTAGTCGGCAACATTTTGGGCAAGGAAATGGGCAAGGATTTCTGATGCCGTTTTTCCTGGATAATCCGCTAATCTTGCTTCGCCTCCGCGCCCGTTCTCTGTCAATGACGCTGCGACGCCGCTCTCACGGTGGCGTCCGAAGCCGGCCATCACTGACAGGCAGTGAGCTGCGGCGCGGCTCTGGTTATTCCGAGCAAAGTAAACTCCGGTTTGCTCGGCGCATGAATGCTAATGCGGCTTTATCCGCTCATCGATCCAGCCCGTTTATTTCTCGCTCAAGAGCCTTGAGACGCGAAACTATCTTGTCGAAGCCCGGCGGCTCAACGTCGAACATCCCGTTCTTGATCATTTGTCCAAAGTCGGCGTGGAGTGCACCGAGCAATGGTCCTTCAGGGGCGAGCCGCAACTCTCCTGCGAGGCACGCATCGTAGTTTGCGTGAGCTGTGTAGAAGAAGACCTTCTTGTGCTTTACCACGTCAGCGAGCAAGGCGCGGTTGGGCACCGATCTTTTGCCGATGTCGTGGTCGGCGAGCACCGCCACGTCGGACCAATGACGGGACAGGCGATTGGCATCCATCCGAGGTTCCGGTCGAAAGCATTCGACATGAATCAGTGTGGCTTTTTCCCAAAATGTCCGTAAAGGAGAAAGAACACGCACCTTCGCAGAAGGAAATTCCATTCCCTTAATCTCTTCGGCAAGGTACGGCCGAAGGGAATGTTCTTCATTCGGCTCGGTCGTATTACGTGCACCGAATTCAACGAGCACCGTCTCGCCATCCCGGTACACGGACGGATAGTAGATGCGCATACTCTCCCCATCTTCCGATAGCTCGACCGGCTTTTTGCGTTTGGCGATGGGCGCGAGGAGGTTTTCGAAATATGGCAAAACGACATCGTGCGTGTGTACTTTCAGCCGTGCTCTAAGCGTTTCACTGAATTTCTTTTGCTGCGTCCTGGAAAGTCCTGGTGTGAACGGGTCTATAGTGTCGTCGAGGGCTCTGTAGCTTATCGTGACATCAACGTCTTCAGAAAAGCGTCTAATCGCGTCAAACACCTTAGAAAGTGAAGTCCCTCCCTTGAACGCCATTGGGAGGCACTGCGGCATGGCAAAGAGATTCTGGAGCACCCAGCAGATCCAAACATCTTTTTCCAGGTGCTCCGGACGGCGGCCGAGCTTAGCCGCGCACGTTTGAATGATATTGGCCTGCTCTTCGGCGGGCAGGTGGAGGAAATCGTCAGGCACTAAATCCTCCTTGTTCGTGACGATGCAGAGTGTCAGCCATCCAACCGGGCATTGAATGAGCCTCCGCTTTTAATTGCTGAAAAGCCTCCGGCGATAGTTTCTCTCGAATCCTTTCGATGACACGTGGCGTAACCTGTGCCTCTCCCAAGTACCAGAGAGCGGCAAGGGCAAGACCGGAAGGCTGACCTGCCAGTGCCAGCTTGCGTGGCGGCGCGTGCTTGAATACTAGTTGTAGATTGCCGATCTTCATTTTCCGGCCAGGACCGCTGGTGTAGAAAACGGATTGCAATGGCATCTGTGTCGTCAGTCCAAGTAGTCGAGCCGCCTCAGCACCATGTACCTGTATCGTTTCTCCGTGAGCACTCGCAATCGCCTGAGCGACCTTGGCGGGTTCAGGCATGACTTGACCGACGTACTTGCTCCTCTTGGGCTGCACGAACACGCCACGCGCGATGCGAATGATTTGCCCCTGCTTAACCAGACGTGAGAGGGTCTGATCCAAAGCCGCCCGCCGCCCGAGGAGACTGAATTTTATCGAGGTAAAGGGTTCCCCAATCGGGATGTTTTCAATTTGCGTGCGAATCGCTTCAGCGATGGTCATGTTGCGCCTCTTTTCCGAGCCACTCATTATGTCAGAAACACTATACATTAATCTGACACACTTGTCAAGCGACACTCACACGCAGGAAACGGTATGTCATTTAATAACAGTTAGTTACGATCGGAGTGCTGATGGTAGTGGTTGATGACCTTCATGGCGATCTTGTCCACGGCTTATGACCTCAATCCTGTGCCCACGGACACGATCGGTCTCCACATCCCGAGTAAGCTCATACAGGCGAGGGGATCGCCTTCGAGAGCCAGAATGATTACCGCTACGGTAGACCGTGGGCCCTTAACTCCTGGATCGTCGCACACGGAAGTCACCCCCCAGTTGATCACGAAGGAATTCATGCGCACGCCTCACCGCAATTTGCGGCCGCACAGATTGTTCCGGCGCCGTCAGGGATTCGGCCTGTAAAGTCGCCACGCCGTCAACTGGCGTAGTCCGCTGCGGCCGACTGGATTCCGGTGTGGAAGGGCGTTTTTCATTCCAAATCCAACTTGCAGCAGAACCGACCTGCCAGGACACCTCTCACCCTAACCGCCAACAGGCGTGATAGATTACTCGCGCGCATGAGTGGGCCTAGCGATACCAGAGTCTTCATCTCCTATGCCCGAAAGGACGGAGCGGCGCTGGCCGCAGGGTCTGCAAGCGGACCTCTCTGCGAAGGGCTTCGACCCCTGGTTGGATACACAGCACCTCGCCGGCGGCGCGCGACGTGGCCCACCGAAATTGAGCGCGCGATCGACACATTCCAGTTGGTGTTGGCGCTGATGACGACCGGACCTTTGCCAATGGGGTACAGCTTGGCCGGTGACATCTGCCCCGTGCCGTCTCCGACCAGCACGGCTACAGTGGTCCGCACGTCCCAAGAAAACCCGTTGGCGACCGCATCGGCGTGCGCAGGCAAAAAGACACCAAGTAAGTATTGGGTACTGTTATAGGAGCAGCCGCAAGGGAGTCGCAGCAGCCTAGGGTTGAGAGACAAGCACAAGACTCTCTGAAGCTTGCCGCTGGCGAGATCGCGTCAACACCTCGGTTGTGAGGAGCTCAGCTTGCTTAGCTGTGAACAGCATGTTGCCAACCGCGGTGAACTTAAGATCGGCGTCCTGCCATCGCGGGCGCATGATCCCTTCTGGAGAGTGACTCGAGCTGCCCAGAAGAATGTGAGCAATCTCGTGTGCCATGGCGCGACCGAGGATTTGGAATTGTGGGACACGATGAAGCTCCACGAACTCTTTTACTCTCGCAAAAGAAACGGAAGCCAGGTTTCCCACGGCCACACCCAAGGCTCCCTCGGGAATGAATCCGGGTGTAGCCGTGAGGCGCGGGAGGATTCGCAGACCGACTGGAGAGACTCCTGGGGATTGCGTGCAGTTCACACCCTTTTGCTGCCGTCCCGCGCCGGGTAGGCAGTTGAGCCATTTGATCCTGATCCCAGCTTGGCGGAAGATCACAGATGCCTCAGCTTGGGCATGGACCCGGGTGGCATCTGGAATCTGGACATAGTTATAGACCCTGACTGCTATCGTCGGGTACCAAAAGGGGAGGCAGTTCGTAATCGAAGTCAAATGTCGGTAAGTCCGTTAAAGGCCGTCCAGCGCCGCCTCAAGGTCAGCCTTAAGGTCGTCCAGATCTTCGATCCCAGCGGCGTAGCGGATCAAGCCTTCGGGAATTCCCGCCGCGACTCGTTCCTCCGCACTTAGCTCCACATGGCTGGTCAGGGCTGGAGGGCCGATAATGGTTTCAACTTGGCCGAGGTTGGCAGCCATGAAAGCGTAGCGCAAGCGGGGCAAGAAGCGGCCCACAGCCTCCACCCCACCTTTAAGTTCGAAACTCAAAACGCCCCCGAAGCCACGCATCTGTCTTTTGGCAATCGCATGACCGGGGTCGCTCTCCAAGCCCGGGTAATAGACCCGTTCTACCTTCACCTGCCCATTAAGAAAGCATGCCAAGGCCAAGGCGTTTTCGTTTTGTCGCTGCACGCGCAATCCCAGGGTCTTTAAACTGCGAAGCAGCACGTGGGCAGCATGGGCGTCAAGAGATGGGCCAACAATTTCGCGATAGTGATAGATCTTTTCTACCAAGTCCTTGCGGCCACAAACAACTCCGCCTAGGACATCCCCGTGACCGCCCAGGAACTTGGTGGCGCTGTGAATCACGAGATCGGCCCCGAAGGCGACGGGGTTCTGGTTGATAGGTGTGGCAAAAGTGTTGTCGACGACAGCGACTGCTCCAGCTTTGTGAGCTGCCCCGATCACGCGTTCCAGGTCCAGCACCTTTAGTGTGGGGTTAGTCGGCGACTCTAAATATACTAAATCGCATCCTCGGCCGATCGACGCCTCGAGTGCTTCATGATCGTCCGTATCACAGACCTCGCAGATCACTCCGAAGCGGGGCAGTATCTGCGTGAAAATCAGAAACGTGCCACCGTAGGTGTCGCGCACGGTTACCGCACGTTGCCCAGGACTGAGCAAGGCAAAGAGGGTCGTGCTGATCGCCGCCATGCCAGTAGCAAAACTGGTGGCGCTCTCGGCTGCTTCAAGGGCTGCCACTGTCTCCTCGAACAGCCGGGTCGTGGGATTAGAATTGCGGCTATAGATATCACCGGGGGCTTGATGCAGCGCTACCGCCTGCCAGGTCTTCGGATCCTCAAAGGCAAACGCTACGTTTGAGACAAGAGGAGGCACAATACAGCGCGGGCTGGGACCACCGTGTCTCCCATAATGGACTGACCGAGTTGATGAACCTTCATCCTGAGGCATTCTAAAATCTCCTTTTCAGAGTAATCTCTTTTCCTGGTGAAACTTAGACCTTGGACCAATGACGAATCAACGAGGATGTGCATTCTGGTAGCCCAACTTCTTCGGTGTACATTTGCGTCAATCCAAGGATGGCTACTTGATTGCGACCTAATCTACCTCACTGCTCATGACACGCTTCAAACAGCGCCTGGAGGTTTTCAAACGGCACCGACGGGACTACCAAGTTGGCAGGTGATACGACGTAACCATTTCTAAAAGGACGACCCAGCGTCGCGATAGCCCCACGGACCATGTGCTTGACTTCTTCGGCAGTGCAGTTTTCTAGGCGTTGGGCATCGATTCCGCCACTGAACGATGTCCTTCCGCCGAACTTCCTTGCCACCTCGTTCAGATCCATCGCTCCGGGTTGTATAGGGTCCACCACGTCGACGCCTAGGTCAATCAAGTCTGGAATAATGTCCATAATGTTGCCGCAGCTGTGGAAGAAGACGCCCTTTCCAAAGCGGTGAATTTCCTCAAAGATGCGCCGGTAATGAACCTTGAAATATCTTCTCCACATTTTTGGTGAGATCATGATCCCAGTCTGTGAACCCCAATCATCGGTGAGGTATATGGCGGAAACATTCGTCTTTCCCCATTCTCGGATCAGCTCGATCAAGTAATGCGTAAGGGCTTCACATAGACGACAGATTTCAGTCTCGAAGGTGCAAAGGTCAGCCAGAACGTTTTCCATACCTCGCAAGGCGTGAAGCCGCTCGAAAAGCGCCATATGAATTGCGCCCACGCAGTATTTAGTTTCCCCATGAATGGCCAGCGCGCGTAGCGCGCTGTCTAACCGGCCGGACGCGTGGGGATCTGGCATTCGGTTCGCCAAGTAATCATCAAGTTGGGACCAATCTCTAATCGGGGTTTGGACAGGAGTGGCGCCTACTCCCCCAAACGCATGTCCCCAGCGGGTGCCCCACTCGTCAGTCCACTCACCAGCCTGCATCAGCGCCTGAAGACTGCTAATGTGATCCTTCTGGTTGGGTGTTTGGTACCCAATCGTGAACTCATAGGCTTGGACAAGTACCAAGTCGTCAGGGAACAGGCAGAAAAGATCGGCAAGGGCATCGCCGTACCGAATGATCACGTCCATCGACAGCCGATTCAATCGAACAGGACAACGTTGCGCTCCTGCTCTGCTGATCGCCTTCTTAACTGATTCCTTGGTCGCGGGATTTGCCAATTGGGCGACGTTGACCCGTTCTTCGAAGCGGGACACTATCGCCTGCATTTCACTCAAGGGGAGCGTGCGATAGTCCGCCACCCGTCCGTAACGCTCGAAGACCTCTGTTCCCATGTTCGTGGCTCCTTAATTGTCTGACTCAGAGTGCGTATGCACTGGCCCCCCATTAGGGCCGCCTATGCGCTTTCTGCCAGAGCCGATTTCGCCGATACGGGAGAGATCGGACCGAGCAGGAACCAAATGACCGCAGTGCACACCAATGGCAATAGACCAAAACCAATAAAGACTGGTACATACGAATAGTGGTCAATCACCCACCCGGTCGCCAGGGCGAAAATCATACCGCCGAACCCCGAGCCTAGACTGGAGAATCCATAGACTGAGGCGACGACGTCTTTCGGGAAAACATCGGCGGGAAATGCCAGTATATTTGCGCCAGCACCCGTATACCCCACCATAGCCAGCGACACCAGCGCGATGGAGAGACGAACATCAGCCACTGTCGCAATGGGAATGGCGGACATCATGAGCACGGCAAAGACTGTAACGGCGGATTTCCGCGCAACTGACAATGAAACTCCCCGCCGGATCAGAAGCGCCGACAGTCCACCTCCTAGCAGATTGCCCACAGCTGCAACAAAGAAAGGGATCCATGCATACTTGCCAATAGCTGCCATGTCAAAATGACGAACGCGCTTCAGATACTCAGGGAACCAGAATATGTAGAAGTACCAAACCGGGTCGATAAAGATTTTGGAGAGGGTAAAAGCCCATACGAAGCGCGTGCGGAGTAGCTTGAGTATAGGTATCCGGCTTGCTGCCTGCGGTCGTTCGACCTCGACGGGAGTGTGATAGATGGTTAACCAACAAAGTAACCAAACGAAACCTGCCGCTCCGACAAAGAGGAAGGCATACTGCCATCTAAACTTGAGAACTATCCACACGACCAAGGGCGGAGCTAAGATGGCACCCACAGACGAACCGCTGTTGAAAATTCCCGAAGCAAAGGCGCGTTCTTCGGCTGGAAACCACTCTGCCACTACTTTCACGCCGGCAGGCCAGTTCCCCGCCTCACCCATTCCCAGGAGAAAGCGACCGATACCGAGGGACAATGGTCCCCTCGCCAACGCGTGCAGCATGGCGGCCGCCGACCACCACGCCATGGTAAATGCATATCCTGCACGTGTGCCCAGTCGGTCGATGATGGGGCCGGAAGCCCCATTCATGATCGTATAGGCCAACATGAAGCCGAAAATGATCTGCGAGTAGGTCATATTGCTCATGTGGAAACGATCAATCAGGAGCGGAGCCACAACGGACAAGGTTTGCCGATCAAGATAGTTTATGACTGTCGCCCAGAAGACGAGGGCGATCATGATCCATCGCATGGGTGAGCAGTTTTTCCTCATTGGCCCGGATTCACTCGCAGCGCATAATAGACTTCCCCGCGGGGCACGGTCGCTCATCCTAGCCTCGACGCTTCCCCCGCTTCGGACTTTGCCCTCCGCGCAGCAGCGTCAGCAGGAAGGCAAAACTCCTTCGCAGCAGTTCCAGCAGCGTCTCTTGGTAGGCCGCTTCCAACCCCGGATCTATATAAGTGATCCGCCTTTTTCCCTCAGCGGCAGCGAGCGTGCGACTAAGTGAGAAACTGCCTACCTAGCACGGATGCCGTAACGACACTTGCGCCCGGTAGGAGTTCGCGGCGGGTAATATTCTTCACAGCCTGACCGGTGGTTCGGTTTTCTAAGGTAAGTTCGAGTCCTTGCGCCTACCAGGGTAGAAGTAATATAAATCCTCCGTGTGGCTGCGACAGTTGACCACCTTGAACCTTAAGAGTTTGTTCAATCTGATTCTATTCAGCTCAAACCATCAGGAAGCCACCGTTCACTTCAACTACCTGTCCCTGGATGAAAGACGCACCCTCTGAGCACAGGAAAACAACCACATCGGCAACTTCCTCGGGCTTTCCGATACGGCCCATGGGTGTGGCGGCGGCGCAAGCTTGGAGCGCCTCCAGCTTAGAAAAGTTGCGGTGATAGTTGGTGTCGATGGTCCCGGGTGAAACGGCGTTGGTACGAATTCCGTAAGGAGCAAACTCTCGCGCCAGGCCTTTGGTGAACGTCGACATCGCCCCTTTGGCAGTCGAGTAAGCAAGTGCACCGAGCCCTCCTCCAAATCGCGCCGCTGCAGATGAGATATTGATCACCACACCCTTTTTGCGCTCTACCATCTGGGGCAGGACTGCTTGTGTGATAAAGGCCGCGCTAGTGAGATTGAGCGTCAGAACCTGATTCCAGAGGTCTTCCGTAAACTCAAGAAAGCGGGTTCTTTTGATCAAAGACCCGGCGTTGTTCACAAGAATGTCAATCGCTCGCCCGGTTTTGCGGACTTGCTCGATCAGGCACCGAATGCCTTCCATCCGATTGAGGTCTGCTTGAAGCAGCAATCCGTCCCCGGATGCGTCGCGGATTCTCTGCAACACCTCCTCGGCTCCCTCCTGATTGTGATGGTAATGAACTAGCAAAAAAGCGCCACGCGACCCCAAGGCGTACGCTGTCTCAGCCCCGATGCCACTACTCGCACCCGTCACCAGTGCCGTCATCCCTTGGAATTCCATCTGCTCGTTCATATCTGATCTCCTCTATTCGTATTCGCGCTCTAAGTTAGTCGCAGTCGCAGCAGCCACCCTCCAGCCCAGTAGACAGGATGGGACAACGCCGAGGGAGTCAGAACCCCCAAGGCTGGCTTGCCAGGAACGGGAAAGGATTTCATGTCCGACGATCTGTTTGGTGTGGCCAACCTAGCATTGCTCTGCTCAGTGCTTCGCCGACCACCTTTGCATTAATCGTGGTTGCCCAACCTCTCCTCTTTAAGCCGACGCTCGCATTCGTTCACGCAAGCCTCACCTGTATCGTTTCCCGCATTACAATGCTGGGCACTGTCACTTCCACCCAACCTCCTCTCTCTTGCCAGGTCACATTGCCTTCTTCCCACAGGAGAGACACTCCCTTCGCCCGCCGCTTCTCCGGCAGGCGAATGCGGACCTTCAGGTTCGTCATGGGCAGGAACGTTTCCTGCGCCAGCAGTTTCTTCCAGATGCTCCCGCGGTCCACGAGCAGATGCAGCAACACCGCATCCTCTGAGGTCGCGTACTGCGCCATCAGACCCGCTTGATAGCCCCCTTCTACCTCATAAGTTCGCGCGCTGCGGAGGAATGGATCTAGCAGCAAAGCCATGTAGGTGCGCAATTCCTCATTCAAGGTCTCCGCATAGATCGCCTCCAGCCCCGACCCAATATAAATGGCTTCGCCCTTCCCCTGTTTGTGCCGCACAATGGCGGGGCCCAGCTTTCGCCGGTGCCCACGGTCATGGGTTTCCGCCGCCACCTCCGCATCGCCCTCAACTTGAAACCGCATCACCTGGGGATCCTGCGGAACAACCTTCCCCGAAGGGAGCAGGCGCAAGTAAAGATCTGGAATCTCCACCGGTTCGCTCGACTCTAGCCTGACGCCCAGCAGCTTTCCCAGCCCAAGGCTGCTCCTTTCCCGGCCATATTCGTCTGCCACCGCAGTCAGATGTGTGGCCACCAAAAACCCACCGTTTTCCACGTACTGAGTGAGCGACTCGCATTGTGCCTCGCTCAAGCAGGGTGCATTGGGCACATAGACCATTCGGTACTTGGCCAACTCCTCGCCTCGCATCTGGTAGTCCAAAAACGGTTGCACGTCATATCCCAGATGCTTCAGCAACAAATAAGCTCCTTGATAGTAGTTCTGATTCGCCATCCAGTACTTGCCTGGGTACCAGTCGATCGATTGCGAGGGCACCAGAACCGCTGCCGACGGCGCGGGCCGTACCGACCCCAACAAGGCGGCGTGCCGCTCGAAGAAATCAAAAACCGCTTTGATACGCCGCCCTTCACCATATGCCAGCGGTTCTTGCGGCAGGTAGAAGAGCCGATCGAGTCCCCAGTAACACACTCCCGCCTGCCCCGCCACCGCCATCGTCCCATCCAGCCCCAGCTCTTCCCCTTCCACCGGGTGGCTATACCAACCCCGCACTGTATCGTCCCGCATATGCTCACGGTTGTATTCAGTATGCGAACCTACGTATGTCCAAATCACCTTGCCAGTGGAGTTTCCTAACTGCAGGTTCAACAGCTTTTCCTCGGGCGACCGGGCAGCCTCGAACATGAAACCATCGACAACCGTGAATCCCAGCGCCCGCCACTCGTGCTTAGTAAGAAGCCCTGTGTCGTTGTAAAGGACCGGCACATCCCGCTTCTGATAGATCATCTCGCGAATCTCTCCGAGAAGCCCCACCGCGACGTCACCCGCCATCCACTTTCGGTATTCGATCTCCTCTTCCAGCGTCATACCTTTATCTTGGTTGGGAACGCGCTTGCCGTGGGCTTTTTCGTATGCAGCCTCGCAGTAGCGGCAATGGCAGAAATCCTCGGCGCAATCCATCCCCTGATAGGGGCCATCGAAGTACATCAGGTCGACGGGATACTGGGTGAGCACCTCCCCGACCATCGCCTTGATCACCTCCCGAAAGGGGGAGTTCAAGCATCCTTCGTAGAATTCCGTCCAACCATAGTGCCGGGTGACCATCGGCCGACCGTCGGCGTAGCGTTTCATCCAGTCCTGATAATCGGGGTTATTCGAATGAACATCCATAAAGGGGTGGTTGAGGGGATTGTAAGCAATGACTTTCAAACCGGCATCGTGAAACAGCTCCACCGTCTGCTTGAACGGATCGCTATCACCGAGCTCGGGATGAATCGGGTATTTGGTCTTGGTCGGAAAGTAGGCGTAATAGGACGCTGCCGGATAACGAATGGCTTCGGCGTTGAGCCGGCGGGTAATGGAAAGCGCTTTCTCCGGGTCATACTCATAGGAAGGGTAGAAAGGCGGATTATAGCCTTCCGCCAGGATAATTCGGGCCGTGCGAATCCAGTCAGGGGAGGAAACCGGCGCTCCCTCACGAGAATCCCATGCGGCAAGCCCCCTGCCAACCTTCACCCCACCCATCGCAGATGTTGCTAGGCCGAAGCCGGTACGCTTCAATAATTCACGGCGGTTCATAACAGTCATTGCCCCCCTCTACGGTGGACCTCACCGAATGGCAAACAAGATTCGCGTTCTACAAGTTTTACCCCAAGCGTGCGATGCTCCGGCGCCCAGTGCCCCTCACAACCGATATGGCTTAACAGAACATCAACCGCTGCCTGACCTAGGCCGTATCGGGGCTGATCGATGCTGGTTAACGGCGGGCCCGTTAACGCCGCGAACTCAACATTGTCGAAACCTACCAGCGAAATGTCTTGCGGAATCCGCACCCCCGCCTCAATGGCCGCCCGG
>Ga0116136_1001447_pt1 | contig 11928 bp, 10 predicted proteins | sample June2015DPH_20_5_FD_88972 | JGI IMG/M metagenome (GOLD analysis project Ga0116136, IMG submission 88972) | Peatland microbial communities from SPRUCE experiment site at the Marcell Experimental Forest, Minnesota, USA - June2015DPH_20_40 | ecosystem: Environmental > Terrestrial > Soil > Wetlands... | reverse complement strand
TCTTCCAAAAGGAGCTGCAACATGAGACGATTAGCAAAATTTTGTCTGGCCATGGCCGTGACAGCCTCGATGTTGCTGTTACCGGGCATCCCGGCCGCGTTTGCCGGGTCGCAACAGGGACTTAAGCTGTCACAGGCTAAGCTCGTGAAATTGCTCCGGAAGCGGATCAAGTACGTCTTCGTTATCTTCAACGAGAACCACTCGTTCGACAACGAGTTCGGCACGTTCCCTGGTGTCAACGGCCTTTACTCGGACGGCCGGAGACCCCGTTCTGCTGCGAAGACGCTGGGCTTTACCCAGACCTACACTGACCTCATCAGCGGCCAAACCATCGCGGTCCAGCCGTTCAGGATAGGGACCGCGCAGAACTCTACCGTTGTTGACAGCGTCGACCACTCTCACACGGGGCTCGCAACCAAGCTTCACGTGGTGAATGGCGCGCCTCAGATGGATAAGTTCGCCTACGATGAGTATTACCGCTTTGCGAAAAAAGGCGGGACGGCCAACAATGCGGAGGGCACCCAGTTTGCACGCCTTGTGATGTCGTACATCGACTGCGATACTATTCCGTTCTTCTGGAAGTGGGCCGGCAATTTCACGATCTTCGACAATATCTTTGCGACCGAGGACACGCCCTCCACTCCGAACGCCGTGGCTATGATCGCTGGCCAGTCGGGTGAAACGCAGTGGGTCAGGCACGGCCCGAACGGTCAGACCTACACAAACGTGAACGGCCACACCGGCACCACGCAGGGGCCGCCGCTCGTGAACGACCCGCAACCCTTCTACGGCTCCCCGTTCGACACGACCACGGTCAACAGGCAACCCTCAGGCCCCAAAGAAAACTACTCAGACAGCAACATAGCCTCGAACCTGACCTTCGCCAGTCTGCCGCTCACCTTTCTGGGCCGCAATATCAATACGGTCATGGCCAAGAACCTGAACTCGTCTTTCGACCTCCCAGACATCCAGAAAGACATCCCATTCATCCAGAGCCTGGGCAGCGATCCCATCAACTGGCGCTGGTACCAGGAAGGCTACGACCTCGAGTCAACCGATTCGAACGGCGTAGTGTCTCACAACTCCTATGTAAGCCACCATCAGGGGCCGCAGTACTTCGGCTATCTCGCGGACACTCCCCCGTTTCGCCGGAACTTCCGCGGCATGACTGACTTCTTCAACGACATAGCAAACAATGCCCTGCCTAAAGGCGGTGTATTCTACATCCGCGGCGGCTACACGAACCAGATGGGGCTGATGCCGCCGATCACAAATCCCCTTACTCCTGCAAGTGAGATTGCTGCGATTAACGCAGCGAAGGCCGGTGACGATGACCACCCGAGTTACAGCGACCGGCAGATCAGCGAGGCGATGGCAGCCCGCGTTATCAACGCGGTTGCGGCGAACCGGACACTCTGGGAGAAGAGTGCAATCATCATCGCGTACGATGAGTCCGACGGTTTTTATGACCATGTGCCGCCTCGCATCCTCTCCTACGGCCCAGACGGGCTGCCGCTTTCCCGCGGAATCCGAGTGCCTCTGATTCTGATTTCACCATATGCGAGGACTCAGGCTGTATCGCATGCTGAAGGTGATCATAACGCGATAATCGAGACGATCAACGACATCTTCCGCCTGCCCGCGCTCGCCAGTCTGCCCGATGAGGCGGAGGCGCTGGAGAAGGGCAACTCGCGGGCGTTCAACCAGTTCGGCCCCTCTGGATTCGAGCAGAAGCATCTCGGGCCCCGCGATATCAACTCACCAATCACAGACAGTCTGTTGTCGGGCTTCGATCCAATGCGTTTGATGGGCATTTTACCGCCGCTGCCGGCCTCGCTCGCGAGGATCCCGGACAGTGTCGTGAATGCACTGCCGCACTATGGTGGACACGGCTGCGAGGCGATAGGGATCGAGCCGGAGGATGTCCGACAAGGCGTCGTCAACAACATTCCATCGGGCTTTAACCCGCTGCCGAGCACTTACTCGGCGGCCAATTGAAGGGTGGAAAGACGGGTGGGGCGTGCGTGGCTCCCGACCTGCTCCCCGGGTTGTCCGTTGCCGATGATTCTTTTCGATATTCGATAAGGAGGACGTTTATGCGGTTGCTGTCGGTCCTGCTTGTTATGTTCACCGTCTGGTGCGCGATCTCCACCGCTAAGGCGGGCTCCGTTATTGAACGCGTCAAGGCGCGCGGCGTTGTCCGCTGCGGCAGCGCCGAGCGGCCTGGCCTGGCGAGTGCCGACGACCACGGACGCTGGACGGGCCTCAATGTTGACGTCTGCCGCGGTATCGCAGCTGCGGTGCTCAGGTCCGCGGATCGCATCGAGTATCATCAGTATGAGACGCCAAAGCAATTTGACGCGGTGCGCAAGCAGGAGGACGACGTCTACTTCCTCACAGGTTCGGAGATCAACGAGCAGAAGCTGGCAGGCAAGGTAGTGCCCGGTCCTACCGTCTTTGTGGAATCCCATGCGGTGATGGTGCCGTCCAACTCTTCTGCGCGCAGTGTCGGCGACCTCGCCGGAAACACCATCTGCTTTATGATTGGTAGTTCAACAGAGCGGAGCATCAATGCTTATTTCGACGCGCTGCACAAGAACTGGCTACGCATGCCGTATTCCGAGGATGGGGAGATGAATGATGCTTATAGCGTGCAGCACTGCCATGCAATCGCCGGTGAGATCACAACCCTCGCCGCTACACGTCTGACCCGAGGTGTAAACCGGTTGTCCAGCCGTTTCCTCCCGGAGCCGCTGTCGGTCTTCCCGCTCATGGTCGCGACAGGAACCAACGACGCGCAGTGGTCTGCAATTGTCGTCTGGACTGTGGACACGCTGATCAGCGCTGAACGGCCAGAAACGCATTGGTATGCAGGGGGTGCGGGGGCGATGCCTGTTGCAGCGCAGGAGTTGGGTTTAGACAGGGGATGGCAGCGTCGGGTTCTCGCGACTGTCGGCAACTATGGCGACATCTTCGAACGACATCTCGGCAAAGACTCCCCGCTCAAACTCGACTGTGGCCTCAACGCTAACCAGTTCAGAGGAGGACTGCTCCTGAGTCCGTTCCTCGAATGACGCAGGGAACTGCGGACTGAAAAGGCGCCGTGAAGCATGAGAGACTAAGGATGATCTTATTCAGCACCTTGCCCGGGGGAAAGAGATTTTTGATATTGACTGGTTACAGGAGTGCGACGGAGTACCATGTCTATAATCTCAATGAATCGCCCATACGCCCCGTCGGTTATTATCTCGCTGCTAAAAAACAACCAGTCGATTTTCTCGAAGGAAACTTCGATTACGAAGTGTTTGTTCTCCGGTGTCCTGTATTCCTCGTCGAGAAAAGCATGCAGCGTTCCGTATGCCATATCGAATGCGACCGCCGGGAAAGTGAGCCCCTGCGCGGATGTCGTTCTAGAAGAGTTTTTCTCCGACAATCGCGAACCACTCGCACAGGGTTCGCCTATCCACGCGGAAATTGCTGATGATTATGCAGGGAACACTGCTGTTGGGAAGATCATTCCCCTCGAACGTCTTAAGTCGTTCATGTGAATACGTGCCATTTCAGAAAACGAATTCCTGGGCGACTCATTCATGTTCTTTTTCGTCCTTTTTCATTTCGACAGCGTCTCATCGATATGAACCGCGTACCCTTCACCGGAAAGGGAGTTCTGAATGCTTATCTCGACCGTTCGACTATTCATCTTCAAAACTATGACCTCCTCAGTGAGATTGGCTTTTTTCACTTCGGACGTGGAAATATGGGCGATAGTGAACCCCTGTTTGGTGAGATTGGACAGCAGGTTAAAAAGCAATTGGAAGGATTTCAAGCCGCTGGATTTCATACGGTAATCACTCCAGTTCTTGACGATTGACCTGACGTATCCGTTCTCGAATTGTATCGTGCCAAGGAAGCGTTCCTTTGTGAAAATGCCCCAGGTGTCATTTTGTTCGGCGATGGTATATCCTTCGGCGAAGTTCTGCCGAACTTCGCTTTTGGGCGCTCCAATCCTGACGGCGACACTGTCAAGAGAGAGAGTGTCCTGCTCGGCAGCCATTGAAATGGGCGGTAACAACAAAAAACTGACCATAAAGGCAAGAAAGCATTGCTTCATATATGTCCTCCCAATCTTATCATTAAACCATTATAGCAGTTTCAAGTGTGTAGACATGACATCCTCGCGCTACCAAACCGCTTAAGCGGTTATGGAGGGGGTTTCTTTCGAACAGCGCTGACCTGCATAAGGCACACAAGCAGTGCGCTCCCCCGGGGAGCAACCGGCACGCGGCGAATGAGCGAGGCCTTTCGCATGTGGACTGCTGGAGGACACGATGAAGCACAATGCAAGTCTGCGTTAGCAGTACGGCTTACGGTAGGAGAAGAAACCATGAACCATTGAAAAACAGTTTCTTTGAAGTTGGCAAAAGACAATAGAAGAAACATTGCCATCCTTACCACCTATTGCTCGAATCCCTCTTTCTCACTCGATTTTAACAATCCGTGGCGGCACAAGTTTGGCTGGTGTTTGATGCGTGGTGTCAGCCTTTACAAAAAGAGGGCATATCCTGAATCGCCTGCTCTTGCAATATTCTTGAAATTCGAAAAGAGTCGGAACATAAACTACCCTCTCGGCCCTGCATGACAATACATAGTTTCCTGTCAGGAATGTGCATCTCACAGCATTTTCTCCATAAGCTCACCACTCAGGATCAATTACATATTGTGGCGTAGCGGGCTCCGGTCAAAAGCGGGATACTGTTCATCGATGAGCTGATAATGGACTGACCTTCGCCTCTCAGCAGGCAATTTCAAAACAAGAGATCTCTTTTCTTTTGCTCCATCCGTCTCAAACTGCATGGTTCCCTGGTTCCTCTCGACAACAGCAAGAACCAGCCGGAGAAGCAGATCCAGAGCCCTTTCCTTTTGAGGAAGTGATAATCCCTCGTATGCCTTCACAGGTTGTTCGCTTCTGTTCTGATAGTCCGTAAAGGTAAAGGCAATCTCGACACGCTTGCCTCTTTCCCTGAGAAACGACTGTCCTTCACCTGTCTGTACCTGATGGTCGAAAGACCTTGTTAAAATTTCGATCGCGCCGCCTGAAGATAGCGAAGAGGTTGCATATTGGAGCACGGAATCGAGTATAAATATCATCTGCTCATCGGAAACGATGGTCTCGGGAAGCTCCTTTTCAAGGTTATTATGTATTCGTATCTTCCTCTCCTCCAGCCGAATTCGGTGTGTCTTCATTACTTCCTCGACAAGGGTATTCACGGTGTCCTTTTTTATGACCGGCGTGGTGGACTTGATATAATTGAGGAAGCCGTTCAGCAAAAGTTCGATTTTCTGGATATCGTCGGTAATTGATTTACAAAAATCCTCACCGGATTCTCTATCCGCGAACTTTTCACGAGAGCGCTCTGTAAGATTCTGAATCGAGTCCAGGATGCTCTTCGTGCGGTGGATCAGGTCCATGCATAAGGATCGATCCATTAAAGAATCTCTATCCCGCCTTTCTCCGGAGCAGGTGGCGGGACGAATTTGAACGTACCCGAAGATACGAAAGGGTCGCTTTGGTTCCCCGCGTCGTCTTTTGAGGTAATGCCGATGTAGTAAGTTCCAACTCCGTTGGGAAATTCAGGCCACTCATCGGGAATGAGAACCTCGTTCTTTTCTGCAACCACCTTCCAGACTATTCCCTCAGTAGCCTCCCACATAAAGTTTTTCGGAGCAAAGGCACTCTGCTCTGCTCCGGCGTAGACCACGTAGCTTGAAATTCCTGTAACAGGCTCCCACCAGATGCGTCGTTTACGAATTAATGGCATAACTTTCCCCCCTCTCTCATGAATTTTTCGCAGTTTAATGGTTCGAAGGCATAGCGAAATCCCGGGCAATGAGAAACTTTGAAAAGCAAAGAAGTCTCCCATAATCCCTCATTCTCACCTTTTCTATTTTACCTTGCCATTACTTTTTTGGCAAATTTCCCTCACAACACTCACAACAAGAAAACCGAGAAAAAATTTCAATAATTAAGGTATACTAAAAGAGTTTTTCTCAGTGGTGACGAACAGGTAAAATTTGGATTCTTCTCATTGTCTCTCTTTGGAATGAGTCGAAGCATAGAGATGGATAGCTATTGAAAGGAAGCGGAGGCTTCCGATCAAGGGAAAGAAATGGATAAGGTCAGCCCGTGAAAATACTCCTTGTATATCCGGAATTTCCAGACACCTTCTGGAGTTTCAAGCACGCAGTGAGATTCATCTTTAAAAAGGCGAGCAGCCCACCCCTTGGGTTATTAACTGTTGCGGCGATGCTGCCCGGTGAATGGGAAAAAAGGCTTATAGATATGAATGTGAGCAGCCTGAATGACGATGACCTCAGGTGGGCCGATCTTGTCTTTGTCAGTGCCATGGCGATCCAAAAAGAATCTGCAAAAGGGATCATCATGCGATGCAAGTCGATGGGCGTGAGAATTGTGGCCGGGGGCCCTCTCTTTACGACCGGATATGAAGACTTCTGCGACATAGACCACTTAGTACTCAAAGAGGCTGAAATCACCTTGCCTCTTTTTCTTGAGGATTTAAGGAATGGCTGTGCCAGGCACATATACACTTCTGATCAATGGGCGGATGTGCGAAAGACTCCCCTTCCGCTTTGGAACCTTGTTAACCTGAAGAATTATGCCACGGTAAATATCCAATATTCACGGGGGTGCCCCTTTAACTGTGAGTTCTGCGACATTATTCTTCTCTGCGGACGAGTGCCGCGGACCAAGGACAAGGACCAGATCACAAAAGAGCTGGAGAGTCTTTACTCACGAGGCTTCAGGGGCGGAGTATTTTTTGTCGATGATAATTTTATCGGGAACAAGAGGAAGTTAAAGGAAGAGATCCTGCCGGCCCTTGCCGAATGGATGGAAGGGAGAAGGCATCCCTTCTCTTTTATTACACAAGCCTCCATAGAACTTTCTGATAATGATGAACTGATGCAGATGATGGTCGGGGCAGGATTTGATATCGTCTTCGTGGGTATCGAGAGCCCGAATGAACAGAGCCTTGCGGAATGCAGTAAGGTCCAGAACAAGAACCGCAACCTCCTCGAGAGCGTCAGGAAAATCCAGAAATCCGGACTTGAGGTGCAGGCAGGATTTATTGTCGGTTTTGACAATGACCCCCTCACGATTTTTGACACACAAATAAAGTTTATCCAGAAAAGTGGGATCGTCACCGCTATGGTCGGCCTGTTAAATGCCATTCCGCGCACACAGCTCTATCAGCGTCTTGCAAAGGAGAAGCGATTGCTGAAAGACCCTTCCGGTGACAATACGGATTTCTCGATTAATTTCATTCCGAAGATGAACTATGACGTGCTGATAAATGGCTATAAGCAGATCCTCAAAACGTTGTATGCACCTAAACATTATTATGCACGAGTCAGGACATTTCTGAGAGATTATACGCCACCAAAGAAAAAAGTTGTTCGATTCCGTTTCAGTTATGTTGGTACATTCTTGAAATCTGTGGTAATCCTCGGCGTGATAGGAAAGGAGAGATTCCAGTACTGGAGGCTGATTTTCTGGATCATGTTCAGACGCCCCCGGCTCTTTCCGCATGCGATAACTTTTGCGATTTACGGTTTTCATTTCCGAAAGATTTTTGCACGATACCTTTGACATCCTCCGCGCGAGTAAAGGCCGGGGATGAACGCGGAGACCCTCAGCAGGGTCTGAGGTATTGACTGACATTGTTCTCGACTGAGAATGGAATCCACACTCCGCTCCGAGGAAAAAATGCAGGTCATGTGTCAACTACCATAGCTCGCCAGAGGCAGATGTTTGGTTTTTGGTACAAGCTGCGCTTCTGGAACGGGAACATTTTTGTGGAGCGCGTTGAATAATTCGACTGCAAAAGCCCGCCCTGCCGGCTGCTTTGCTTGTCATTCAGGATAAGCTTCATCCCTGAGACGTTTCACCGCAAGTGTCGTTTCAGCCGGATGATTGTCACTGCTTTCGTTGTGGAAACTTCCGAGACAGCGGTTCTTTCATAGTCACGCACTCTTATCGTAGGAGGCATCGATTATCTCTTTAAATCCTTGCGATTATGGTACATTCGCAAGTTCAAGAATGTGGGAAAAACCTGCCGACTGTTCATAACTTGTAAATTACGTCGTCATAAAAACTTATCCGTCCTTTTATCTGCCGCAAATTCTCCATTTCGCCTATTTATTGGGCATTCTAAGAAACGAGGACAATCAATAACTTTTGAGAAAGTCATGCCGTTTCTAATTGGCGGATCACTGTGAACCATTGTAACGCCTCATACTAAAAGGATTCCCGCGGGTGGCTGGGATGATTCGACTTCGAAACCCTTTATCGGAGCGCACCATGACTGATCAAGAAGTGAGTGGGAAGGGCAGCACCCTGATTGGCGCGTTCGGATGGATATAAGTACGGCGGCTTCCTTCATGAACTGAAGTTATTGGCCATTCTGCCGAAAAGCATTTTGAGAATTCAGCCGTAAATACGTTTTTTCTTGCAATGAGAGAAAGGTACCCCTATTCCTAGCTTTATCCGGTTATACTATAACCAATGAATCAAAAGGATTATTACAAGGTTTTGGGTATAAGTGAAAGTGCGGGCTCTGAAGAGATAAAAAAATCCTTTCGGAATCTCGCCTTCCGTTATCACCCCGATAAGAGTCCGGGGAGCGAAGACATGATGAAGGAACTCAATGAGGCCTACGCCGTCCTTTCAAATCCTGCGAAAAGGAAAGACTATGATGCTTTAAGACAACGGTATGGCTCCTTTGCGAGGGACCAGTTCAGGCAGACCTATACTGACCAGGATATCTTCCGAGATTCCGATATCGGTCAAGTTTTTGAAGAGTTCAGCAAGATATTCGGATTTAGCAGACCTGAAGATATCTTCAGCCGAAACAATTTTTATGGGCCTCACTATCGCCAGTTTGAATTCAAAGGGCCTCTGTTTTCGGGCGCTGGATTTCTCTTTTTCGGCCCGATGAGAAAGGCCTATCAGGAGAGGCTAAGGGCATCCCCTCAGCGGACGATGGGGGGGGCGGAGCCCAGGCATCCCGTGCTCTCCGCATTCATGTTCAAGGCTCTGGATGTAATCCAAAAATTAGCGGCAAAGAAGTTAGGGATCGAGTTACCGGAAAACGGAAGGGATTGGTTTGATGCGATTGAGATTACGACCGAAGAAGCCTCTGCCGGGGGCAAGGTTCGATATCTTTATAATAAACGGGGCAACACTAAGGATCTACTCGTCAAAATTCCGCCGGGAATGAGAGATGGCCAGCAAATAAAGCTGAAGGGCCTTGGTGGGGAGGGCAAGCACGGGGGCGGAGCCGGGGACCTCTACCTCAAGGTCGAAATTCACAGGCCTTTCTTAGAGAAAATAAAAAAATTTCTCAAGAAATAGAACGTTTCCTCCCGGGCGAAGCATTGAAAGCGGTGCAGCGCGGATCCTTCTCGCCCTCACCGAATACCAAACTCGCCGCCTTCTTCGTGTCTTCTATTGAGATTGCGGCCAAACCAACAAATTCACTGGAGTAGAAATAGGCGCTCACAATGAAGCACGGCTCACCTGATGACACGTATGATACGAGCTTCTCAATCAGTGGCATTTTCTTGGTGCCTGCAAAAGCGCCACCTGGATAAATGTTTACATGTTCCCTCAAATTGTGTATATTTCAAGCATTGACCGTGGGCCATCGCCGGTTAAAATCACTCATTAGATAGTTGGCATGCAAGATAAGAATAAAACGAAAGACAGACTGCTATCTGAACTGGAAGAGTTGCGTCAACGACTGGCTGAACTGGAGGGACAGGAAAGCATGAGGCGGCAAGCAGAGAGTCGCCTCCGGGAAAGTGAGGAGAAGTATCGGTCTTTGGTAGAATCCACCGAGGATTCAATATATTTGATAGATAGAGATTACCGGTATTTGTTCATGAACAGAAAACATCTGGTGAGGCTGGGATTGTTGGGAGACCAATTCCTCGGACAGTCTTACAGAAAGTTTCATTCTCCGCGGGAAACCAAAGAGTTTATCAAGAAGGTCGACCGAGTATTCAAGACAGGGGAATCTGTTCAGTATGAGCATAAAAGCCGGCGGGACGGCAAATATTTTCTTCGGACACTAAGTCCCGTTAAGGAGCGGAGCGGACAAACGGTAGGTCTAACGGTTGTTTCAAAAGATATTTCAGAGCTTAAGCGCATGGAGGAGAATCTCGTTGCCCTGTCATTAACCGACGAACTGACCGGCTTATACAATCGAAGAGGATTCCTGACCCTGGCTGAACAGCAGCTCAAGACAGCCAAACGGGTGCATTGCGGAACGGTCCTGCTTTCAGTGGACCTTGATGGTCTCAAAAAAATCAATGACGGCTTTGGTCACCAGGAAGGGGACTTTGTATTGAAAGAGGCAGCCGATATTCTTAAGAAAACTTTTCGAGAGGCCGATATCATAGCGCGGATAGGCGGAGATGAGTTTGCAGTCCTTATGATGGACACCACTGCCACCAACTCAACTATGCTCAGCGCTCGTTTGCAGAAAGAGTTGGATATCCGGAACGCGACGGGGAAACGGGACTACACACTGTCATTCAGCATGGGGCTAACCCGGTGTGCTCCTGGTAGCCAGTGTTCTATCGATGAACTGCTGGGGCAGGCAGACAAATTGATGTACGAGGACAAAAGGAGCAAGGATTGATATTAGTACATCCCAAGTATGCGACGTTCATCATCGAGATACGGTGCGGGGAGTTCAGGGAAGCATGAAGTGACGAGACTTTACATTCGACCCCGATTCTTCCTATACTGATAATACCTATGAAGAAAGTGATTATTGCTGAAGACCTCAAGACGATCATTGATAAGGAAAAGAGTTTTTTTAACAGGTCGGACATGAGGATATTCACAGCTGCCACAAATGAGAGAGTTCTGGCCCTTCATAAGGCCGAGAAAGCGAACCTTATCATTGCTAAAATAGACGCGCCGGACATGAGTGGCGAAAAGCTCTGTTCTCTCGTTCGCGAAGATGAAGAATTGCGCAGCGTCTCGCTCATCGTTGTATCGCCCGAAACCGAGGCCGCCCACGAGCGATGTTTGCAGTGCCGGGCGAATGCCTTTGTCGCCAGCCCGATTATTAACGGTGCGATCCTGCTGGAGGAGGCCCATCAACTCCTTCACGTCGCGCCGAGAACGGCAGGCAGGATTCCTATCAGCGTGAAACTCAACGGCACATCGAAAAAAACAGTCTTGATCGGCTCTTCGGAAGATATCAGCACATCGGGCATGCTCTTTGAGGCCGCTGCCGGTTTTTTCGAGGGGGACACGATAAAGTGTTCATTCGCTCTGCCGGGTTCGACACCTATAAATGTTCAAGCTGAGATTGTCCGTGTTGTCACGAAGGAGAGTCAATATGATACGAACCTCTATGGCATCAAATTCTTGGACCTTGACGCCGCCGCCCTCTCTGCTATAGAGGCTTTTGTCAAAAGAGAAAGCTAACGAATGTGGAGCGGGCCTTGCGGGCGATGAAAAAACGGCGACGCCTTTACCATGGCAGCTCTTCTTCAAGGTGAAGGAATTTTCCTGTGGGGCCGTCCGGTCCCAGCGTGGCGAGTCTGACCGCTGTCTTTGCGCCCTCTTCAACGTTTACAGGTGCCTGTTCTCCTCCCATGTCTGTCTTTACCCAGCCGGGATGGGCTGAATTAACCTTAATGGGAGTGTCCTTCAGGGCTGCAGCCAGATGAATGGTGAACGCGTTCACTGCTGTTTTTGATGCATCATAGGCAAAGGGCTTGAAATGTCCCTCGGAGCCTTCGGTGCTATGGATTGTCAGGGAGCCCAGGATGCTTGCAACATTCACGATGCGGCCTGCATCGCTCTTTTTGATGAGCGGCAGAAGCCCTTGC
>Ga0116136_1001445_pt1 | contig 11955 bp, 10 predicted proteins | sample June2015DPH_20_5_FD_88972 | JGI IMG/M metagenome (GOLD analysis project Ga0116136, IMG submission 88972) | Peatland microbial communities from SPRUCE experiment site at the Marcell Experimental Forest, Minnesota, USA - June2015DPH_20_40 | ecosystem: Environmental > Terrestrial > Soil > Wetlands... | reverse complement strand
CGAAGAGGCACGGAGCTCGCGAGGCGCGGATGGGGTGTCGCAGACCTACCGAAGCCAGTGTCGCACACCTACCTAGGCCGCGTCCGAAAAGTGTCGCAGGGGAACCGAGGCCAGGGTGTCGCAGACCTACCGAGACTTCACACCCGGTGCGGTTTCTTGTGGAGCGGACGACGGGATTCGAACCCGCGACCCTCACCTTGGCAAGGTGGGAATCAGGGAAAACGGCGAACGGCGGCGTAGCTCCACGGCGTGTTTTCCCAGCTCAGGGCACGTTCGTGGTCACGGCGGAATTGGGCGAACGTCTGCGCCCGCGCGATGAACGCGCGATGAACGCGCGATGCAGCTGACGGACACGTCAGTCGGATCACTCCGGCAAGGTTACGGTCTATAGGGCATTTGGTGCCCTTTGGTTCCCGGCGTCTCACGCCCGCGTCGCCACGACCGACCGGTCCTGTCTCCGCGCGTCCCCCGATCAAGACATCTGGCGCCGCACCAGCTCTCCCGACGAAGTGCCCTGGACCCGTGGTCTCAGGAACGTCGTTCTGTAGTCCATCGATGGACGCCGCGCGAAGCGATAACGCCGACTACGTAGTTCATAGAGGACTCCAAGGCGGGCCTTCGAGCGCGTACCGAACACCTCTTCTGTAGCCATCAGCTATCTCGCGATGCAAGTGTCTCTCCGAGCACAATCAACGAGAGGTCGCAGGTTGAATCGGGTCCCCACCACCACTTAGCCCTGATGTGGATTCGTTCGGTCACAGCGTTGGTAGTCGATGAGGATTCCGAGTTCGGCGCAGAGCCGGGAGCGCTGGCTGCAGCCGACTGGAGGGGGCCGACGGGCCCGCCGGCGGCGCCCAGCGCCGAGGACTTGCGCGTGAGTCAGGGACCCGCGCGGTCAGGTCTGCTTCCCACGCGGCGATCGTGGCCTCCGTCCCACTGGGTCTCTGCCGAGTGACCTCGAGCGGCAGTCGAGCGTGAGACGGGGTGAGTTGTCAGGTCCCCAGAGGTATCCAGGGTGGCCGGATGTAGGATGACCGTGCTCGATGTTCGTCGATCACTCTCGATGCAATGCGTCTCATCCATCTCTCGGACATCCACTTCACCACGGGGGACACCTGGGACCCCGACGAGGACCAGCGCAATGAGCTGTTCGCGGACGTCGGCGCTCTCGTGGACGAGGGCGGGACCGTCGACGGGATCCTGATCGGCGGCGATATCGCCTTCTCGGGCGCCAAGGCCGAGTACGACGTCGCCGCCGAGTGGATAGAGAAGGTCCGCGTTCGCAGCGGCTGCCCAGCGGGCGCGATCTGGGTGGTGCCGGGAAATCACGACATCGATCGGCACATGCACGACAAGAACCGGGCTCGGACCAAGATGCTCGAAGAGCTTAGAAGCACCGAACTCGAGCTCATCGAGACCCGGCTGTCCGAATGGCTCAACGGCGGCGACGGGTTGCTGAGCTGCCTGGATGCCTACAACAAGTTTTGCCAGGACTGGGTACCGCCGACCATGGCCAAAGAGCCCCACTGGACCGATCTCACGCTCGGTCTTGATGGACTCGACGTTTGTCTGACCGGGATCAACTCGGCGCTCACGTCCGACAGCCGGGATAAGCCGCCGCCGCAGCTGATCGTGAGTAAGCAGCAATGCTCCTTGCAGCGGGCCCCGAACCGGGTCCACATCGCGCTCGCACACCACCCGCCGGCGTGGATCAAGGACTGGCCGACACTCGCGGGCTTCTTCCGACGCGCCCACCTCGTACTATTCGGCCACGAGCACCGATTCCGGGTCGAGCAGGATTCTCCAGGACTCACCGTTACCGTGTACGCGGGCGCGGTCGGCCCCGATCGCCCGGGACCTGATCCTGCCCCGGTGGACGAGAGCGCGACCGAGACCGACTCCGAGGACGGCGAGTACCGGCCGTCGTGGAACCTCATCGAGATCGTCCGCGACGAGGACGAGCTCGTCATCACGATCGACCCTCGAGTTTGGTCAGATGACGATCCCGAGTTCGTCCGTCACCCGGACGGAATCCAGGAGCGCCGGGTGCGCCTAGACCTCAAGTCGACCGCGGTCATCCCCCCTGGCGCAGGAGGCGACGACGGTCGTGCTGGCCGCGGTCCCGCCGGCGGCGCGCCAGCGCCCGCGACGCCGACCGTCCCTGATTCGGAATATCCCGGTAGCAACTCGTCCCCGCTGATCCCCGGTTCGACGGAGGTACGGGAGGGCGTGCCGCTTCCTCCTGTGGCAGAACGTTCCGAGCTTCGTGCCCTAGCGGTCGCGTTCATGCGCCTGACGCCGACCCGGCGGGTCCACATCGCCGAGCAGCTCGGCGTCCACGAAGGCCTCGCGGAGCTGGAGCTCTCAACGTCCGCGGAAGGCCGTGAGATTCTTCGCCGGATCCGTGCCGCGAACAAGATAGATGAACTGAGGGGACTCATCGATGCCTGAACCGATTGCAGAAACACTGGCCGTTTGGCTGCGGGACGTCGTCGCGACCGTACCCGACACCGACACGATCAAGGCGTTCCTCGAATCCGTCGCGCTCGGGGCCAAGTGCAGTGAGCCACAGGTGCTTGACGTCGTTGCGCTCGCGCACCGGGTAGCCAGCAAAGAAAAGGTCGAGTGGTTCGCGGACCTCGCACGATCCAAGAACGCCCCGATCCCGGCCGTCGGCAACGAAGCGCTCGTCACGCGGCTCGCGGCTGCGTCGACGGTTCGCCTAGCGACGTCCGGCGGTAATGCTGCGATCATCGCGGGTCTCGCGACACAGAGCGCAGCGTTCCTCGGGCTCGCGCCCGACTTACCTGAGGTTGCCACCTTCGCGGACGACGCCATCGTCAAGGCGGGTGACGCCGTCCGCACTCGCGCGCTTTCGTACGAGCCCACTGCCCCCAAGGTCCCCGGCTGGGTCGACCAGGCGCTCGTTCCGCCAGCGGAGGGAACGCCTCCCAGCGAGCGCCCAGACTGGGAGACGACAGCGATTGCGGTCGCGGAGCAACTCGACGATCTCGCGGTTGAGATCCGGAAGCGGCTCGCGTTGTTGGATGAGGAGTACAACCTCCTTTGGTGGAGTCACGCAGGTCGCAGCCTCACCGCGGACGCGGCCTGGGGCGACGTGGCGCCGCCCGCCCGTCGGGTGGCCCTCGTCGGCCACGAGCTCGCCAAGCAGACCCGCATCCCCGCGACTGCGATGGTCGACGGGCTCGCCGCGGTCGCGCTCGGTGACCTGACCGCTAAGCATCTTGATCTGGCCGATGTCGTTGTCGCCGCCCGGGCCGAGAACGTCGCGCTGGCCGCCGCCGAGCACCTCCTCCTGCCGATCTCGACCGCTGTGGCGCAAGCGAAAATCTACAACGAGGACGACACCTGGAAGAAGGTCGTCAAGACGGTTCACGGGATCGACGTGGGCAAGAAGGAGCCGGCAGTGGCGATCGCCAGGCAACTCATCCGCGAGCAGCACCTTGGAAAGCTCCTTTGAGCGATCCGGGAGTCCCGGTCGAGCCTCCGGACGATGTCGTCGAGGCGCCGCAGGCAGGGGAGCCTGCTCCCGAAGTCGTTGCTGCGCCGGCGTCGGACGAAGGTTGGGTCGGGCTTGGGGGTGCCCAGTCGCTCACCTGGGAGGAGGCCGATTTTGTTGCGGCCCGGCACGGGGCGACGATCGTGCTCGTCGCGGGGAACCAGGAGTCGGGCAAGACGACGCTGCTGCTGCAGTTGTGGGCGCAGTTCCTTCGTGGGTCTTTCGCTGGGTACCGGTTCGCCGGGTCCGAGACGTTAGACGCGTTCGACGACCGGCACTACCCGTGCCGTGTCGACTCCGGGAACCGTTATCCCCTCACCGAGCACACGACCGACACGGACACCCGGTTCCTGCACCTGTGTGTCGCGGACGCGACCGGTAAGCGCCAGGCCCTGCTGATGACAGATCTGTGGGGCGACCTGTTCAAGGACATAGCTATAGGCGCGAAGGTGGCCGAGCGGGTCCCCGTCGCCTCCAAGGCCGACAAGACGATGGTGATCATCGATGGAGAAGATATTGTCGATCACACCAGGCGCGAAGCGGCGCTGCGAAACGCGAAGTTGCTCATCGGGGCGTTCGCGTCCGAAGGGGGTCTCAGGCTCGATGCACCGCTGATGCTGCTGTTGTCCAAGTCTGATGTGCTCAACGCGGATGACAAGGATTGGTACGAGGCAAAAGTCACCAATCTCGTCGAGTTCGCTGAAGCCTCCGGCTTTACCGCGGTCGAGAAGCATCGGGTCGCCGCCCGGCCGCCGGACGCGGATCCGGAGGGGTTGGAGGGGGTACTTGAGTGGATGTGCGCCCGCGAGGAGCGCCTGCCGGTGATCGAGCCGGAGCGGACGCCACGCTCTGGCCGGGTGTTCACGACCGGCCGCATGGGGGTGTGGTGAGTAGCGGGGTTGTCCTGGCAGGCCTCTCGGAGACCGGGAAGACGTCGTACCTGGCGCTGCTGTACCACGCGATCGTCGAGGAGCGTGCAGGCGGGATTCGCCTCGGGCGTTTCGACGACGACCGTGAGCAGATCACTGAGATCTCCGACGTGCTGCTGGCCAGCAACGTCGCCGTCCACACCACGATGGATGATGAGCAGGAGATCACTCTCAGCCTCACCTGCGAGGGAGCCGACTTCGCACTGCACATTCCCGATCTCAGCGGCGAAACCTGGGAGCACGCCCTGGTGGACCGGAGGTGGCCACGTGCACTCGACCGTGACATCGCGGGTGCGACCGGCTTCATGGTGTTCGTCCACTGCAAGGAAATCAACGACGGTTTGACCATCGTCGACGCCAAGCAGGCTGTGGCCGCGATCCTCGGCGAGGACGACCCGCCGAACGACGAGGGCGTGGACGAGCCTCATGAGGAGCAGGGCGAAGCCTCCGGCGCCGCCGCCCCAGAGGCGGACACTGGCGACGAGCGGGACGCAGACGATGAGGAGAAGCACTGCAAGCAACTGACGCAGGTCAGCCTCATTGAGCTCATCCAGTTCTTCGCCGCCGTCAGTCCGCGCCCGATCCGCTTGAGCCTCATGATCTCCGCCTGGGACCTCGAGCCCAGCGACCTCAAGCCGAAACGGTGGCTTTCCAAGAATGCACCGATGCTCGCCCAGTTCCTCGAAGCGAACACCGGCGAGGTCGAGGCCATTGTCTGGGGTGTCAGCGCCCAAGGCGCCGATCTATCCGACCCGCAGGTACGCGAGAAGTACAAGGACATGGACCCGATCGAACGTGCCAGGGTCCATGCTGCCGACGGCACAGAGGTTGGCGTTGCTGCACCACTTCGGTGGGTTCTGCGCCTAGACCAGTGACCATGGAGGTCGACCAGGCGCTCTTCGGCTACGACCGAGGACATCGTCTAATCGCGTCGTCGAGGAAGCTCGGCAAAGAGGCGACTTGGATCCTCCGGAACGTCACGGACATGAAGGTGTCCAAGCACAACGGCCACTACCTGACCATCCTTCCTGTCCCCGAGATCGAAACCCACGCGTTCGTCCGCACCTGGGCCTCCGGCGGGGCATTTCGTCCCGGAAGTGTCTGGTCGCACACCCTCCTTGTCCCCTTCGCCGGCCTCGACAAGATCGAAGACCTCAGCGTCCTCGCTCACCTGTTCACCCGCCCGACGATCGAGGACCAGGCTGCGCTTGCCGAACTGAAGAACACTTATGGCAAGAAGCTCAAGGTGCCCACTCAGGCACCCGCTGCTGGCTTCTCGGCGTCGCCGATCGACCAGGCGCTGGTCGACCGGATCATCCTTGCTGCGTATCGCATCGACACGACCGAGTCCGACGAGGTGGTGGTCGACGATGCTCGTGACGTCGAAGAGATCATCTTCGGCCTCATGAGCCAACGCTGGTCGCACCTGCGGCGCCGATTTTCCGCCCGCACGCGATTCCGACCCAGTCAAACTTCAACGGCCCGGTTCGAGCTGGAGATCGTCGAACGCGGCTCGGGATCAACCGAACGCACGTCCAGCCTGCCGGTCCCGGACTGGGTCGTTGCCCTGCGAACTGATCTGCAGCGACCAGATCCGCACCTTCGGCTATTCCTTCGGATGCACACCGGGGAACCGGATGACCAGCCCAACGTCGTCGCGAAGATCACCGACGTGTTCAACTCCGCCACACAGTCACCAACGGCAGGCGTGAAGACGATCGCTCGGTGGTTCCCACACCCGTCCGACAGGATCGAACTCAAGCGAGACCTGTTCGGACCCGCACCGTGCGCGACCCCTATCAGCAGCACGTGGCCCACGACAGATCCCGATCGGCTCCAGCTCCTGCTCTTAGTTCCCCCGAGTGCCGTCGCACTCGCCGACTACCAGGTGGGGGTGCGGCTGGCTGACTGGGCGAAGTCCACTCCCGTGGATGCCGCCGTCGCCATCGTCAGTTCCGATGTCGCCAACCGGTCCGAAGCCGATGTCAACGAGCTCGCGGTCGGCATCACGACCGGGTTCGACACCGACTGGGTTGCCAAGCTCATCGGTAGCCTCCCGCTACTCGCACCCACGCTGTTGGTCAGACGCCCCGACGTCTGGTCCCGCCCCGAAGTCTGGACAACCGAAATTGAACACGATCTCCTTATCGACCTCATCACCCAAGCCGACCCCGTACTCTGCCGCGCCACCTACCTCGGGCTCTTGTCCAACGGCCTCTCCGGCGCGGCCAGCGAACTCCTGGAGCCGGATCCGGCGCTTTGGTGGTCCATCGTTGATCCCGACCACGCTGATCACTTTGTCCACGATCAGCTGGCGATCGCCGGATCCCGGCGACTCGCTATGGCGGTCACCTCGAACAGGGGCCCGTGCCCCTGGCCGCTAACGACGCTCAGCCAGGCGATGTTGATTGCGCTGGTCACCGACCCCGACGAAGGGCTGTGGCGCAACATCGACGCCGACCTTTGGGTCCAGACCTACAAGGCCCAACTTGACGTCGCCCGTGACGACAATTACGGGTCCGTCCGTCGTGACGTCATGGCCCTTGGCGCGGCTCTGGCAACCGACCAGCCCGCACAGCGGCGGCTCCTGTGGTCCCTCGCATTCCCACATCTCCACCAGGCGCTGTTGGGAACCGGTACGCCAATGGGCTGCGAACGGACTCTGGCCGCCCTGCTGCCGGATGGGCCCTCATGGGACTGGTGCGGCCGGCTCCGCTACGCGCTGGCCCGCACCGCGGTGGCCGATGGCTGGTCCGAAGCCGAACTGCGCGAGATCGCTCGGGGTGCCGGCGACTTTGCTCCTGACGTAATCGCGGCCGCCGACGTGTTCCGCCACCGCGAGGGCCGCTCGCTGATCGACGAAGTCGTCGGCTTCATCACGAACTTATTTCGCTAGACGCGCACAGCGACAAGGTCGCCACTAACGCGCAAATCTCACCGCTGCTTTTGCGCACAGTTGCGCAGAACCACTATTCGGTGTCGATACACGAACGGGGCGACAGTTTTCCCGATCCGCGCCCTATCGACGGATCTCGCGCAACCCACTGGCATGTCCCACATACATAACGCGCGTCCCGAAAATCCTCTCTCGGCGCTGCCCGACGACCCAGACGTATTTGCCTTGCCTGTCCTCATCGGCTCCACTCCCTCCCAACCACAGGTGCTATTTGGTTGTGGTCGGGAGGAAGCGACGGGAACACCTCTTCACCACCCGAATGAGGAGGAATCCACATGCCCGATTGCACCGTGACCATCGTCGGAAACGCGACTGTTGACCCCGAGCTCCGCTTCGTCCAGAACGGTTCGGCCACAGCAAGGTTCGGAGTTGCCGTCAATCGCCATTGGCAGAACCGCCAGAACCAGGAGTGGGAAGAGACCACCTCGTTCTTCGACGTCGTCTGCTGGCGGGACCTGGCCGAGCACGTGAGCGAGTCGCTCCGGCGCGGTGACCGCGTTATCGTCACCGGACGCCTCGAGCAGCGCTCCTGGGAGACCGACCAGGGCGAGATGCGCCACAAGGTCGAGATCGTCACCGAGGAGATCGGCCCGAGCCTCAGGTGGGCAACCGCAGAGGTGACCAAGAACAAGCGTCAGCCCGAGGTGCAACCAACCCAGTCTCGTCGGACGCCAAACGGACGTCGCGCCCCTCAGGTGAACACTTCTGCCCGTCGTCAGCCGGCCCGGGCAACGTCGAGCAACAACGCCGGTCAATACGACGAGGAGCCCTTCTGAGCCTCCGCTTACGATACGAAGCACCGTGCGTATACCGTTACTGCCTGTGCGTGGCCAGTCCTTCACTTCTCGGCAGGAGGATCCCCCATTGACGAGCCCCCCGATCTGGCGTTGCTCGGCCTGCGGGGCGCTCGTGCATCCGGTCGACCCCGAACGCCCGGCCGCGTTCTGCGCCCGGTGTGGGCGCGTGACCGACGCCACCGCCGACGGAGGGCGATAGGCCCTGAGTCTCGCCTCCGAGAGCGATCTCCGAGGCACGTCACCCGCGCTCGCCGATCCGAGCTCGCAGTTGTCATGCCCATCCATGTCGGGGAAAACCGACCATGGGTCTTCCCCAGGTGCCCGAGGAAGAGGAGACCGTGGATGTCTTCTCTTCATGGCTGGCCGCCTCATGGCGGGCGCGCACCGCGTGTAGCGGTATGGACCCCGACCTGTTCTTCCCCGAGCGCGGCGATGTCCTCGGCGTCGCTAGGGCCAAAGCCATCTGCTTGGGCTGCCCCGTCACGGCCGAATGTCTCAGATACGCACTCGAGGCAAAGGAGAAACAGGGGATCTGGGACGGGCTCTCCGGCCAGGAGCGTCGCGCCATTCGCTCGGCGCGCCGTGTGGACCGTCATGACACTCCCTCTTGTCAGATGTCGCTGGCCAGCGAAGCATCCGAGCAGACAGTATAGGCGACAGGTCTTCAGTTACTCATTCTGTACGCGTGTTCTGTGGGATCAGCATCCCTAATACCCTCTTCCAAGACGTCGCAACGGTTGTCTGCGGACACTTGGCGGTCGATCCGGATCCGTCGTTCCGTGGCGACGGAAGCTCCCTGGGGGCGTCGTTATTCGGTACAGCGTTCTGTTCGCGACTGTCTTCGATCGGGACACTCGGGGATGCACTCGGGAGCGTGGGCAACAAGCCGGCCTACCCCTACGTTAGGCCGCTCAGTATCCTGTCAATGACCTCAAGCAGGCCGCGTTCGGTCGCATCGATCGCAGGCCGAAGGGGGCGAAGAGTACCGATGCCGGTGACCTGACCAGCCCATAGAGAATCAAGCTCCCCAGGTGCAAGAATTTGTGAAGCCAGTTGACGCAGCGGCAGGTCGGGAGATCCATCATCTAGGTCTGTCCAGGATACGAAGATGCCAGCATCGCGTTGCCGTATAGCCTTCATTTGAAGTCTGCCTACGAATGCAGCGCACATTCTGTATTGGCGATACAGCTGGTCCGGGATGTGCGGTCTAACAAGATTCACGCGCAGTTGCAGGGCATCCATCTGAGACGCGTGCTGGCTTTGCGTTGTGCCACCTATCATACCGGGAAAGTCAGGTCGGTTTACGAAGGCTTCATACTCGGTGTCCGCAAGAATGTCATAAAGCAACTCCATGCCACTTAGCAGACGTCGTTGCTCCACTACGCACTTCCACAGTTCATTGACCGCGCGAACTCGCTCTTCGTGGACGACAGCACTTGTCAATAGGCGTCGTACATCACCTGAGTTGGCTCGAATGCTGGCGGCGCCGCGCCGAATGAGAATGTCTCCCGACCGGAATAGAGGAGGCTTGTCATGGGTAATCTGCCCGTCGAGCGCTGCCAGTACGGGTTGGATGGAGCGTCGCCGTAGATAGACGATGCCATACCGTTTCGACTCGCTCTCATCCTCTTGGGTCAGCACGTGTTCTGCAGCAAGAACGACGAAATCGCCGTCGATGTACTTTTCGATTGCTCTGCGGATCAGCGTAGTATCGATTTGTTCATTGGTCTGCAGGCCAACTCGCGTGTAGTCGCTCGCGACGCCAATCACAATGGTCCCGCCAGCTGGCAAGTTGCAGAAGGCAAGTGCATCCTTCGCGAGGTTCACGCGAACAGACATATGAGCGAGATCACCCAAGGTTTCCTTGAAATCCCACTCGTCGCCCTCACCACGAATATGTACTAACTGTTCAATAGCTTCCCGTGAGATGTGGTCCCGATAGCTTGTAGCACACGGGCCTGGCTGACCGGGTTCGGCGCTCAAATCAGAATACCTCTCGTGATAACTGTTCTTCGTCAGCTTTCTTCGAACGTACCGCCTGGGTTTCCGAAGGCTCGGTTTAGTGCCCTCCAGGCGTGCCGGCGGTCTATAGGCCAGCCTAAAGGTGGTTGCCACGTGCCGGCGAGACGCTTTGCAGCTGCTCGCAGTTGACTCTGGCGGGTCACTAAATCTCAAAAGGCGACGCTTGACATGTGCGAGAAATACACGATCGATCTCGCTGTGAGTCAACACACAGGGCATCGCCTGACTGCAAGGTAGGCATAGTCATCGCCATGGAACTAGCTCTGTCTCCCAGCCATTCACACGATTTACAGCTGCTCCGGTGTATCCCAGCCGCTGAAGCAGCAGCATCTCCAAGTATCGCAATGCCAGTTGTCCGCCCTCAATCATAGCTAGATCATCACCAACTCGTAGGTTTGGTTTCGGGTGGAGTGTGCCATTGCGACTCTCTGTGATCGCGCCTGGTCCGTCCAACTGGCGTGCATCTCCTTGTTGGGGTTGTGCTGCTGAGTAAAGCGCTGACAAGGCAGTGGGAATGACTGGATCGACTAAGGCATGATCGAGTGCAAGCCGGAGAGCATCCGACGCCGGCATATTGGTAAAGGTAGCTTCGTTGATACCGATTTCGCTGACGAGACGCAGCCAAGACATTATCTCAAGGCCAGCCTGCGCAAGGATCACTCTGGTTCCAACATGAATCGTAGTAGCAGCTTGTGTATACCAATCGATCGCGTGGGGAATCACACGGCTCAGGTCCGAGTTAGCACGTATGTCCAAGAGGGTTTGCAGTATTGGTCCGAAGTTCGCTGAGGCGTTCGGTCCGGACTGTTGCAGAAGTGTAGAGGGAAGCCAGCCGCGCCTTCCGATCCAGGAGTCCACAGACGGTGATCCCCACCGTTCCCAGACGACCACTCCATCGTGAATCCCACATATGAGAACGGGCTCGGTGCGCTGACTTCTAAGAAGGGACAACCACATTCGAAGTACGGTCCCCATCTCTCGTATCGCTTCGTACCCGACAGCTTTGCCATTGACGTGACGAATCCGTCCCACATGGGTGATCGCATAGCCGCCGCTAGCTTCTAGCTTGCGGCGGAGTTCAAGGTGATCTGGAATGGCGTCAATCTCGATGGTCCAATTGGTTGTTTGGGTCGTCAAACGTTCGGCGTAGTGAGCGCTTTCTGACGAAACGTTGGTTCCCATGAATCGAGGAAAGTTAGGTACATGAAACACGACGCTGTCGGTGGCTGCCGGGTTCCCGACCTCGAATTCGGTATCAACGTATCCGTATAAGGTCCTAAGGAATGACACGCCCTGCTCCATTTGCATCGTGAGTCCCGATGCATGGGCCGTTCCACGTCCATGGCGATCACCGAGCAGCTCTAGCGTTACTTCAAAGGGAGCCGTCATCGCTCCCATAGTCCAGGGAAAATCGATCTGCGGTGGTATGTCAAATCTAAAGACGACGCGTGGATCTGGCACCCATTCCAACTGGATGGTGCCATGGCCATCCATTGTGGCCGCTTCTCTTGAGAGCCGGATCACACCATCAAACAGAATGAGTGTTTCATCCGGCTCCGTCGTCTGATAAAGGGCGGCGATCGCAGAGGGAGTCGGCGGCGGTGCGTTAGTGGCCGGGTCCCCGTGAACTGATCCACCCGTTGTGCGAGTCCGATCCCTCATGCTGGGGGAAGGAGGACTACACGACGATGAAACGACGCAGACACACGCCCGAACAGGTCATCCGCAAGT
>Ga0116136_1001438_pt1 | contig 11980 bp, 8 predicted proteins | sample June2015DPH_20_5_FD_88972 | JGI IMG/M metagenome (GOLD analysis project Ga0116136, IMG submission 88972) | Peatland microbial communities from SPRUCE experiment site at the Marcell Experimental Forest, Minnesota, USA - June2015DPH_20_40 | ecosystem: Environmental > Terrestrial > Soil > Wetlands >... | reverse complement strand
TCATCCAAAAGGGAGCCGATGTCAACGCTACGGACATCAACGGCAACACGGCGCGCAGCGTCGCCTTGTTCTATGGGAACTCGAATGCGGTCCAATATCTTGATTCAGTGGAATTAGCCCGCCGAACAGCACCTGAGCCCACGCCAACGAACCCAGGAAGACTCGACTATGCACACGACGATCTGCATTTTACCTTTTTGGTGCCGGCGGGTTGGAAAAAGGTGGAGGTTGGCGGATTTTCACCGGGCGCAGTGGTCTTAATGAGCCCGACCTTGAAGCAGGGATCCCCCACAATCTCCATTACGGACACCACCAGTATCCCGAATGGGTGGACGCTGGATTCGCATCGGGACGCAACCGACACGCTCACGGCTGAGCATGTGGCGGATTATGCTTCAACGGATGCCGAGAAGGAAACGATCGACGGCTGCAATGCGATCTCTTGGAAAGCAACCTTCATGACGCCTTTCGGGAAGCTGAATAGTTACCATGTTACCATACATGCTAGTAGATATATAATAGACATCACCTTGCAAGCTGGTGCGGTTGACTTTCCATCGGCACTCGCGCCCGCAAAAGACATCATACGCTCGATAAAGTTTTCGAGTGGCCGGTGAGGACTTCCGCAAAGGGAAGGGGGCTGTGTGCCGTCTGTACTGTCGAAGGGACAGTGATCCTGCCGGCCCATACTGCTTGCCGCGCCTGAGCTTCATCCTTGCGTTGCTATTTTGCCTTGTGCGGCTAAGTGCGCGAAAACCTGAGAACCCAGCCTATCCCCGAGAGCTGAAAACCCTTGGTGACCACTCACGGTGACGTGCGTCGGCTACTTGACAGAAGGTTCGCTATCAGACGCAGCGGGAGCGTTGCGGTAGTGTGGATCACCCCCGCCTTCGTTTGCACATGGTGGCGCTTGGTGCCTACGGCATTCATGTCCCGGCAGGTGTCCAAAACGACATCGTGAGAATACTGCTGGCCCACCACGCAGACGTCAATGCCACGGCTACCGACGGTGAGACACCATTGCACGTCGCCGCAGCGCACGGAGAGCCGAACGAAATAGTGGAAGTGCTGCGCCAGCACGGTGGCCACGAATAGCTATTTCGACCGGTCAATGGGTTCAAATCTGCTGCTGTAGAGCCCTTCTTGCCTGAACAATCAATGAAGGAGCCCCAAGAAAAGAAGGAAGACAGCCTGATCTCACGGTGCTACGTTGGTCTTGCCGATGTTGCACTCCCCCTCGTAAGCGGGCACTCTACGTGCGTGCAAATGACCCCCTGGATGACCGGTGAGCCGGGAGGTGGACAGAATTTCTGAAACCCACGCCAACCCGGACCCCTATTTTAGCAAGGGCGATATATCATCGGCTTTGCCCGAGAAGTCGTAGAACATCGTCGAACCGAGCTGGAGCCCTTCCGCTTTGGCCCATCCTTTCAACGCTACAAGCAGCTCCGCCGGAAGTTCCCCGGTCTTGATGCTGCGTGAAGCGACTGTAACCGACGCGTTCGAACCGATGGCGAGCGCAGATCTCTTCTTCTGGGTATCGATCCAGATCATCCCCTTGTCACCACACGAATGCGCCATGCAGGCGGAGAGCACGAGATATCGGCCGGCCTTGATCTCGATGTCCCCCGGGGGGCCTCCGAGTCGCGCTTTCAGGTCGGCTTTCATTGCACCGGGATCAGCGCTGTAGCTCGACTTCGCGTTCGGGACGACTGCGGAAAGCAGGCCGTTGAACCGCCTGTCCCAGAAGACGTCGTTCGTGGTCTTGCCTTTGAAGTTCAGCAGCCAGGAGTAGTCGTACTGGCCCGCGTTTCCAGCAGCCTGGTCGGCTTCGGCCTTGTGCGAGCACAGCTTCTCGTTGTGGGTAACCGCCGACTTGAGCTCCTGTGGCAACAATTGGAACTCCTTGTCGGCTTTGACCCGGGTGAGAGTCATCAGGCAGCTAGCCGGATCACCCTTCTTGAAAGCAGCTAGCGCCTCGTCGTTCTCCATGCTGATCCGCTGCTCCCTCGGGAAATCCATTCCGCAGGCGTCGAGGACGCCTCGCAGGTAGGATGACGCTGCCTCAAAGTTCTGTTTCTCGTAGAGCTGATTGAAAAACTTCCGGTGGACCGCCGCCCATTCCGTCGTGCAGGCTCGTCGGATGCCTGCTCTCTCCCAGATGAAGATCTCGCGGATGGGATCCTGATAGGTACCGTTGTTGATACTGAGGTACGTCTTGCCGCAGAGCTCCACGAAGAGCTCGGGTTTATGGGTCAGCTGGTTAATGTACTCCCAGCTGTACCAAGGACCGTCCGTCGTGATCGCTGCCGGTTTCGGAAGCTCGTCCGTCACGAACTTGAAGCCGCCGCCGCTCTTCTCGAAGATCGCCAGACCCAAGTATCCCATCGAACCCTCCGATCTCGTGAAGACGTACTTGGGGTTGCCATCGTTGCTGATGTCCACCAGGTAAGCGTCGCGAAAGTGATCAACCTCGATGTTGTGCTCGTCGAGCAAGTCCGAATGAGCTTTCGCCCAGGTGAAAAACGCATGGGTGGACGATTTGGAGAGCGGGCGAGCGACGCGGGGCTTGGCGGTGCATGGTGGGGAGGCGAGGGAAGGAACCGCCTTGAAAGCTGACAATAACGCAAACGAAAGAACCGCGAGGGATCTCATATATACAGCTACCGACTAATGCCCAAGGCCTTCTTGGCACTCTTAACCACATATACGTTCGGGTCCTGCAATGCTTCGCGCAGGTCACCTAACGCTCTCCTGCCGCCAACTTGTCCCAAGGATTCGACCGCGAGTCTCCGCAGCTTAACATCTCTATCCTTTGCTGCCTCCAGAAGAGCCGGAACTGCTGATTCGGTGCCTATTTTCCCCAAGGCCTCAACAATCGCACGGCGGGTCTCATCACAATTCCCTAAGTTATTCCATGAATATGAAGGTTGTCCCGTCTCTGCCAATACCTTAATTAGCAATGGAGCTGCGCTTTTATCGCCGCTCTCCCCTAAGGCCTTTGCAGCGTCACTATCCCTCTTATTGAATTCCAACCTGTGTTGCAGCTCGAGCAACGCATCGATGTCCCCTAGCCTCGCCAGTGCTTCTAACACGGTAACGTTGTCTCTATTTCTCTGCCTGATTTCACGCAACATCGGTATTGCGGCCTTATCCCCGATCTTGCCTAGTGCTCTTGCGGACTCGTCCTCCACGTACATAGCGTTGTTGGTCAACGCATCGAGCAACGCAGGGACCGCCTCCTTAAACCCCAGATCGCCGAGCGCGCGTGCAGCACTGTGCATTTCATATTGAGGATCGCCATGCTTGAGTACCTCCACCAACTCACGAGCGACAGCCTTGTCACCGATATGACCCAGAACATATACGGCTCCTGCGCGCACGTCCGGACGTTCCTCCCGATCGCGAAGTATTCCAAGCATCTCGGGAACCAAAGATTTATCCGCCACTCCTTCCAGTGCCACCAATGCCGCGCGCCGCTCTTCTGGCCCCGCATTTCTACACGTGTCGAGTAATGTGGGTATCATCGCCTTGCCACCCAGTGTTCCAAGCGCGAAGATCAAAAATTCACGATTAGGATACATGTTAATATTAAGATGGAGTAACGCCGGCACCGCATCCCTGGCATCCAGCTTCTCCAGCGTCTGGACGCATTCCGTCGTCAGGTTCTCATCGTCAGTATCGAGAGCCTCAATTAGTGCGGGCACGGCCGAGTCGTCACCGATCTCACCCAATGCCTCCGCTGCATCCTTATTACCATTTCTCACGAGGCCAGCCAGAGCAGCAACCGCCGCTCTATCGCCTATAGCGCCGATGGTGCGAACCAAAGGAAACCGGCGTCCGTCGTCAGCCATGACTCTGTTGATCTCAATCAAGGCACGCACCGCGTCGGTGGTGGCAATATCGGCCAAGGCGCCGGCGACATAGGGCCAGGTCGAGCGGTCTTCCCTGAAGACGTCCATCAACGCAGCAACCGCAGTGGGGTCGCGCAAGTGGCCTATCGCCAGGCCGGCTGAGCGCCGCAACACCTCATCTTGAGTTCTTAAGAAGTCAAAGGCCAGAGCCACGAGTGTTTTATCACCCAGCCATCCCAACGCTTCAATGGCTGCCGCACGAACTGCGCCAGGTCTCCCCTCATCGTGCGCCACCTCCGACAACCGGGGCACAAGCGATGCATTGCCAATAATGCCCAGAATTCGGGCGCTGGCCGCTTGATGACCGAGGTCCGCTTTCGGATCTAATTCCTGCAACAGCACTGGGACGGCCGGCGCCCCGATGTCGATTATAGCTGACATCGAATGGCTTATTGTCTCATCATGTTTTGTCGCTTCCAAGAGCGCGGGAACTGCTCTGGCGTCCCTGAACCGAGCCAACGCATGCGCGTACCTCCAAGTCTCCCTATGGTCATAGGATTCCATTTCATATCTGAGAAACGCCGCCAGGAGCCCGGGAAACGCGCCCGCGTCCCCTATTTCGGCTAACGCTTCAGCGGCGCCTACATCTCCTTCCTTCAACGCTTGCAGCAAAGGGGGCACGGCCTGGTTATTGCGTATTTCGCCCAGCGCCCGCTCCGCATCGTCCCTAAGCCACCGGTTGTCCCCCAGGGCTCTCCCGAGAGCCGGCACAGCCGGCGGGCCGATTTCTACGATCTTGTCACTCGCATCTACGTTTAGGTAAAATAAGACCTTGTCCTCCACTGTCGGAGGTTGCCAGCCAAGCGTGTTGAGCGCGTGGGCCGCTGACATATCTATCTGCTTATCATGCTTTAAGGCCTCCAGAAGGCACGGAACCGCTGCCTGCCCGAGGTCGACCACCCTGTCTATGTGGTCCGATATCTTGGTGCCCGAAACCAGGTAGAAAAACACTTTTTCTTCAACGGTCTGGGGCTGCCAGTCCAGTGCGCGCAAGGCGTCTTGGGAGGTCCAGCGCACTCTATCGTCCGCGTCCTTATCCATCAGCGCCTTGACCAAGTACGGTATCCCGGGCTGGCCAATGTGGACCAAGGCCGCAACAATCGTTTTGCGAAGCTCCGAAGAAGCTACCTTGCTTGCTTCAAGTATTGCCGAGAGGGCTGCTAAACCCATTTCTCCAGATTGATCCGGGCGCTGCAGAACCAAATCGACGAGGACTTTGTCGTTCAGGTTTTGCGGTTCCCAATGCACCTCTTCCAATGAGTGTGCCGCCGCAATTCTCACTTCATCGTCGTGCGCGTCCTTTAACGCCGACAATAACGCCGGCACCGCGCGTTTATCCCCCAGTTTGCCGAGTATGGCGACGACATCTAGTGTCGGAATGTTCTTCCTACCTGCCTCCAGCAGGACCGGGACTGCCTGCCGGCCGATGGCTATAACCTCAGCTGGCCTATCTAACAGAAGGTAGAAGTGTACGCTGTCCTCAATGGTCTGAGGCTGCCAACCGAGTTTAAGCAGCGCTTTGGCGGCATCCCGGCGTCCATAGAAATGCTCGTTCTTCATTGCCTCTAACAGCGCTGGTACGGCAGATTGGTCTCCAATCTCGCCGAGCACGTACGCTGCGGACTCCTGAACGTCATACTTTCCGTTGCTTAATGCGGCGACCAGGCCAGGCAGGCCGGGACGCCCAATCTTGAGGAGTATCTCCACAATGGAGGCGCGCAGGCTTGCGTTGGGGCTCCCCAAGGTGTCAATGAGCCGCGGGAACGCAGGTTGAGCAATTGCGACCAGGGCGCTCGCAGCCTCGTGATGAAGATCCTCCGAATACCAGGCGTGAGCGTTTCCCAGAATGTCAACTAGCGCCTCAATGGCAGCCTTGCTCCCGATGCGCCCCAAGGCGGTGACGGCGAGATTCGACTCGCTTGGCTCGGAGAGAGCCGTGACGAGTGCCGGCACAGCCGGCTCGCCAACGTCGGCAATCTGTTCGAGTGACCCTTGAGGCAGATAGAAAATGACTTTTTCCTGAGGCGTCTGTGGTTGCCAGCCGATCTTGAGCAGTGTTTGCGCAGCAAGAGATTTCCGTGTGGAGGATTCGGTCTTGCTCCGAAGTATTCTGATCAGCGGCGGAGCGGCGGAGCGGCCAGCCGCTGCGGCCTTGTCCCAGGAATCCATGGCCACAAAAAACTCGGTTTCTTCCGCGGGGGCCTGCGGCTGCCAACCAGTTTTGGCCAAAGCGCGGGCGGCTGACTGGCGAAGCTCATCTGGCCCACGATTCAGCACCTCACGCAAGGCTGGGATGGCCGTTGGATCGCCGATGTTACCCAATCCTTCTGCTGCTGCTCTACTGCATTCCGAAGTGCCGTAGGTGAGAACGTCCACCAGCCGTGGCGTGGCTGCCTTATCACCAATTTTGCCCAGTATCCCCAGCAGCGAGACCCGATCGCTGTCATTTAAGGTGTAATGCGTCAAGGCGCGCAGCAATGCTGGCACCGCCGGTTTCCCGATGCTTATGAGTTCGCTAGCGGCGAGTTGGCGGTCCCCTGTCTGAAATTCATAGCCATGTAAACGCGCTATTAATTCATCGACATCCGACCGCGAGGTGTCAACACTCGTATCGCCAGCGAGTGGGGGGGGGTGCGCGAAAGCCTGACGGTCCCCGAGCGCGAGAGCGGCACTCCACACCACAAGGACTAACGACCATAATGTGAATCTGCTCTTTATGTTGTCATGTCGACTTGATTGGCGAAAGTGCTGGGCAACGACCCAGCAATCATAGCTGCAATTCACCACGTCGTCGCCGATGAAGACAGTGGTCTTCTGGAACACAGGGGTATTCATAGGAATCCGTTCGTTCTCAGTTCAATTCTCCCATCTGGGAGGCAGCTCTAAGCTCTGCACTAGGCAGTAACTTGCTCTGGGCCTCGATGGTCGCGCCGAGTTCCTTCTTCTGATGGTCATCGGTTGCCAGACGCTCCCGAACGTGGCAGATCTGGATCAACCGCACGCGGAACAACCAGTGCGCGTCGGGATGTCTTTCCAGATATTGCATTATCAACTGGCATGCTGCCTCCAGCGCCGCCGCGTCATCGGACTTTGGAGCCAATAAGTTCTCCAACGTAGCGATGCCGTATTCGGTGGGCATACCGGTCTTAATTCCCGGCCCGACCTGCGAGGCAGAATGGCGGCCAGCAACCCAGCCCAAGGGGAAGGCAAGCATCAGGGCAAGCAACGCCGCGAAGGAATGAGAGAACGACGCTGAGGAATGGGGCGCCCCTAGGGGAATTCTCGTCGGTCGACGCTTCGGGAACAGAAGGCTTGGCCGGGCGCTTCGCAAGCAACACGGAGCGACGTTCTTCGACTTGAAGAGGCAGCACGCCGTGCCGTTCTTGCAGATCGTAAAGAGCCTCCAGTAGAGGAATCCTTCCGGCCTGGCGCAGTTTATCGCGCCGGGCGATCTCCTTCATGAGTTTCTCGTGCTGATCGTTCATCTGGACAGTGCCGAGTTCTGCGGTTGTAGCGGTGTAAGTCTATGCCGCCTTGCGCTGATCGCGCAAGGGCGGGGCGGAGCCGATGATGCGGGGGAGGAATTTTCGTAGTTTGGCATCGGCGGGTCGGGTCCAATCCGCAGAAAATCGGTGAGCGTCGCCCGCAGGGCGTGCGCGACCACCAACTCCGAGGGCGGCAAGTCGATCTTCATGGTGCGCAGCCAGCTGCCGAAGCTGTGCCAGACGGTGGCACTGAAGTGGATAGCCAGGTACTGCAGCAGGCCCTGGGCAATACAGCCGAGTTGAATGTGCGCGTGATAGGCGCAGGAACCGAGCGATGACAGTCGGTGGGACCTAAAGACGGTGGGCAACAGGCAGAAAAGCGTTGACCCCAAAAAGCCGCATCGCCTACGCTTTCAATCATGCTGGCCGTTTACATGGAACGATCTGACCACACGCGCAACCTCGCCCGCTTTTACCAGGTCGATATGCCGCGCTCGGGAAGATGGGCTATCGCGTGGTGTCGACAAAAGGCGGTAGCACGGAAACACCCAAAAAACCGGGACGGCCTCCGGGATCCGGGAAGGCCGCAAGCCCCGAAGGCGGCGCCAGCGTCCTGACGGACAGCTTGAAGAAAAGGATCCGCCATCTTTAGCGCCTCGGGCCGTCAGGCTTCCGGGGCGGATGTCGGGGCCGCCGGGGCGGCGTCGGCGGCTTGGCCAAGAACCGCGACGAATAGAGAGGCGGTGGCGAAGGCGTTGCGGGGCCCGCCAGGAACCGCGACGAATAGACAGGCGCAGCCGGCGGTTTTGGGAGAAACCTCGACGAAATGAAAGACGGCAACGGCGGCAGTAGTGCCGCGGTGCTGCCGATGAACCGGGATATCGGCGGGCGGATCTTCCTGGCAACCTGGTTAAAGAAGCGGCTCAGCTTTGGTCGCAGGAAGCGAGAGCCGCTCAGCGTGCGCGCGTGGGCGGCGGCTTTTCGAGGGCATCTCTGGCGAGTTCCTCCTCGCGCTGTCTCTCGCGTTCTTCGATTTCAGCCTGGAGCTCGCGGGCGGCTTCCAGCTCGCGAATGTAGCGGTTGAGATCTTCCTCGCCTCTGACGGCGTGGTCATGGAGGCTCAACGCCTGCCGCTCCGTGAGGTTCTCGATTTCCAGTTCGTTTGTCTGCTGCAAGAGCGCGGCGTAGTCGTCACGCTCCTGCTTCTGGCGCGCGGCGAGTTCTTCGTGCTCGCGCTGGCGCTCGGCTTCGCGCTCTGCGGCACGGTCCGGAGAGAAGAGGTTCTGGACGGAGTCCATGAAGCCGGCGAAGCCGGAGCGCGCCTCTTTCTGATCGGCCTGGAGGCCTTCGATTTCTTCCCGGTGGATGGCGTCGAACCGGTCGAGTTTTTCGCGGGTGTCGCGGTCGAGCGCTTCGCGGAGTTGGTCCATTTCATCCGTCTGGGATTCGACGAGCCGGCGGCGCTCTTCGGCCTGGCGTTCGGTGACGGCCTTTCTGAGGGCCTCGGTTTGGGCCTGAATGGGATCTGAAACCGGTTCCGTGGGTGTGGGTTCTGGTTCGGCTTCGGGTTGGTTCGGGGTTTGTTTCTGGGTTTCTTGCGGCTGAGTTTCCTGTGGTGCAGTTTCGTGCTGCTCCTTGGTTTCCTGCTGCTGCGGCTCATGCTGCTCGGGTTTTTGCTGCTGCGGCTCCTGCTGCTGACGTTCCTCCTGCCGGATTTCCTCTTTGTGCTGTCGTTGAAGCTCGGTCGCCTGTGCCGCGGTGGGGAGAGTTTCGCGGTCAACGTCTTTCATGAACGCGCGTAACTCGGCAGCCTTCATGCCCTGAATCTGGCGGCCGAGGCTGTGAATGCTCCCAGTTTCGTCGACAATTACGAAGTCGCGGCGGTCGCCTTTGGCAAGGATATAGCCCTGCTCTTCAAGCGCCGTCTTGAAGGCCTGGCCATTATCGCAGGCTTGTTTGAGGGCCGTGATCTGGTCTTTCCGGGTGGCGGCGTCGATCCCGGTCCTCTCTCCCTGCTGCCATTCGGCCTGGTTGGCTACGGCGTTCGGGAATTCGGGCTGCTTGTCGCGGTCCCGCTTCGCGTGCTTGCCAGGGACGTGCTCGTGCCCGAATTCCTCCTCCAGAGCCTGGCTGGCCCGTTCATGGGCGAGGTAATTCTGGCTGTCCGAGCGCAACACCATCTGGTCGATGTCCGTGCGTGCCCAGACGACGTGGATATGCTCGCGGCCGTATTTCTCATGCATGACGACGGCGCGGGGCTGGCCTTCAAAGCCGAGTTCTTTTTCAAGGACATCAACGGCACGCTGCCACTGGTCCCGCGTCATGGTGTAATCCTTGGCGGGATCGATATTGGCGTGGTAGAGGCCCTTGGTGCCGCGGGTCCCCTCACTGAGGATCTGCCAGTCGCGAAAGGCCTCGGCAAGGTCGGGAGCCGGGGACTGGAGTTCGAGGATTTCTACCCTCTCGTTGGTGTCACGCCGCTGGAGATGCCAGGCAAGCTGGCCCGGTGCCGCGCGGCTGCCACCCTTGATAATCATGGGACGGGGCCGTGATTTATGCCGAGAGCGTCAAGAATCCCGTTTCGGATGTCGTTGATAGCGCGAAGGGCTTCCTGCAGCTCAGGAGCGTTGACCGCGTCCCCGGAATTGAGGGCGCGGGCGATCTGGTTGATGTTATTCCCGATGCGCCCGGCCTGGCCGAGAAGCTGGCGGAGCGCCCTGTGGTCGGCGGGCGGGCGCCGCTGGGCGCGGGGTCCGGCATCGCCGTCGAGGGCAGCTGCCCGGAGGAAAGCGCCAAAACTGAGGCCGCTGCGGTCAGCCTTGGCGGCGATCTTGTTAAATTCATCGTCGATGAGGCGGAAGGTAAACCGCTTGTTCCGCTGTCTCTTTTCACTGCCCGACGCCATAACGCCCTCTAACCGTGGCCCTCACGCCATAGCCAGCCTGCGGGGTTCAGGGGTGCTCCCTGACGGGTCCAGCAAGCTGCTGGTCGTGGCGCAGGGTACGAAAACCCCGCTTGCGCGGCTTCTCCACACCCGCCGCGCTGGGGTGCCAAGGGGAACATCCCCTTGGTGGGGATGCGGCGGCGCCACCAGGCGCCCCGCACGGGGCAAAGCCCCTGGCGGGTGGTGCAGCGCCCGCCGCGTGGGGTCCCAGGGGCGAAGCCCCTGCTCCCTGGGGGGATGCAACGGGGGGACGAAATGCCCCCCCTTGCCAAGCCGCGCGGTCTGACCGCGCATGGCCTGCCACGCACGATAATGGGAAGTTTCCCATCTTAATTCCAGAATACCACCGCCTCCGTTGACGAATCATTAACGTCGGTGGCGTGGGCTTTTGTACGCTGCCAATTATACCATGATTCGCCGGAAATATGGGAACAATTAGCACCATCAACTCAAGAATTATCGGTGGATTTCCATTTCATTTCAGAGCGAAGAGCCGGGTCATTTCATCGGCTACAAGCTTCTATTTTCATGCATTAAGAGGGGATAGCCAGCGCATTTATTCGCCCGGTCGTACCGTCTTTCCACTGTCCACATTAAAGAAGAATTAACCTCTGCGGCTCGCTCTTCTCTGTTACCGCTTACCCCATGATTCGCCGGTCAATATGGGAAAATTACCAACATCGACCCAAGAATCATCGGCGACTTTCTCCTTCATTTCAGAACCAAGAGCCAGCTAATTTCCTCAGCTCACGCCTTCAATTGTCCCGTCTTGAAACGGATCGGCAGCGCATTTGTTCACCCAGTAATAGCGCCTTCGTCGCATTCAGTTCCTGTGCGAAATGGATTGTTCCGCCATGGTCCGGATGCACCATTTGTATCACCCTCCGGTAGGCCGCCAGAACCTCCCCAACGGCGCCTTCTCCTTTTCTCGTGAGCTTGCGTCCCCCCCACCCGGCGGCGGCGCGAAATAGGGATTTTCGTCGTAGGCGATAGGCGGCTGCCAGTACAGGGCGGGGTATTTTTTGTGCAACGCAGCAAAAGCCTCCGCCAGGTTCCAGTAGTCGACCGGCCTGAGATAATGCGGGTGGCCGTTGGGCTGGAAGGAAATGGCCACGTCTTTCCCCAGGTTGAGCACTTCGTCGGGGTTGAGCAGCGAGCGGCCCGTCTCACTATGGCTGACAGTGCTGCTTGAGCTTGCGCTTGACCTTGCTTGGCCTGAGCTGCTGCTGCCGGAAGACACAGAGCTGCTCGTGGTGCCAACAGTGGCTTTTCCGAGGGTGTCGCTGAGGTATTTCGCGCTGTCGAGGTCATTGACGTTGCAAAACCATTTGTAGGCGCAATTGGAAAGGATCGCGCCGCGGGCCTCGGCGTAGTGGTCCTTGAGCTGGTCGAGGCCTTGCACGATGAGGGCAAAATCAACCCCGAACCCGCTCATGGTGGCGATGTCGCGCGGCAGGTCGTCGAGCCGCCCGAGGGCGGCAAACTCGTCGATTAGGAACAGACAGCGATGGCCGAACCGGAGTGGCGTCTGCGGATGCTTGAACATGTGCATGGCCGAGGCGATGACGAGACGCAACCAGGTCTTTTGCGTATCCATCCGCTCCGTCGGGATCACGACATAGACGGTCGTCTTCTGC
>Ga0116136_1001407_pt1 | contig 12181 bp, 13 predicted proteins | sample June2015DPH_20_5_FD_88972 | JGI IMG/M metagenome (GOLD analysis project Ga0116136, IMG submission 88972) | Peatland microbial communities from SPRUCE experiment site at the Marcell Experimental Forest, Minnesota, USA - June2015DPH_20_40 | ecosystem: Environmental > Terrestrial > Soil > Wetlands... | reverse complement strand
CGCACCCCAGGATCGGCTTGATGCCCGCGGCCCTGGCCTTCTGGTAGAAATCCAGGACCCCGAACAGGGCGCCGTGGTCGGTGATGGCCACTGCCGGCATCTCATAGGCCTGGGCCTGGGCCACCAAGTCCTGGATGCGGATGGCGCCGTCCAGCAGGCTGAAGGCGGTGTGCACGTGGAGATGGACGAACTGGGATTGGGGCATGGTCTCACGGTCTTCTAGTTAAGTAGTGTTTCAGAAATATTTTATAAAAATATCTGGGGTTTAGGTAGCCGCAGGCTTTAGCCTGGGCTCATTTTTTCTAATAATTTCGCAAGCTAAACATCCATGAACAACTACTGCCTCATCCCTGGCGACGGGAAATCCCTTTTATCCCCTCCCCCTTGAGGGGGCGACAGTGGGGGTGATTATCTTTTGGTTATCTTAATATGTTACCACCCTCCCCCCAACCCCCTCCCCTCTCAGGGAGGGGGAGTTTTTAGGGCCAAGATATCTTAAACATATTCCCGAATCACGCTACTGGTTTAACTAGATAAAATTATAGCAAATTTTATGGAGAGAGGGAAAGTGAACCGCGCTGGCTTCTATCATACCGCGAAGCCTCGGGCCGGGGCAAGGGGAGAATGCGAGCCAGACCTGGGGGTAAAGTGCGAAATAACTTCGGAGCCTCCGGGGAGAGGAGGGTTCTTCCGGAGCGCCAGGCCATGAAGTTCAAAGCGGCCGGCGTCTTCCAGGCAGCGGTCGAGGCCGTGTGGGTCTGCGACGGCACACCAGCAAGGGCCGGGGGACCGCCCCGGCCCGCTTAATCATCAGACATACCCATTTCATATCTGCAATTTTTCCCACCCCATTGATAAGTATCTGTTGTGGCAAGGTATGTGCGCTATTAGAGGAGGACTCGAAGCCGACTTCAGGATGGGCTACCAATTTCAACCAAATTCTTCTAATTCTTGTTATGCACTCTTGGAACAATAGACCAGTTGGCGAGGAAAAACTTGTTAGACGTTTATGCCGACTTGGTAATATTACTCCGTAATGCTGCCAGGCTTTTTCCCCTGGCCAGTTTCCGGCGCTGCCCAGAATATTCTTTGCATACCAAGAGATACTTCTTCGGGTCCAGTCCAAATCTCTTGAAATAGTCCATCGGTGTCAAATTGTGAGCCTTACGAAGATGCGCCTTTAAGGTTCTCATTCTTTTGCCGCATTCTAGGCAGACCACGTATTTATCTTTGACGATATCCTTCAGCGGCACAGTGGGTTTTTTTACTGTTCCTACTTCTTGGCACGCAAGTTCCATCATAATCGCTCGCATAGCCTCATCAGGTAGCTCAACCGCCGCGAAATAAGTTTCGGGATAAAGATAATCCTCACCTGATTCGTCGATCACCCTTATAAAATGATGTTTTTGCGCCTCTGTGTCGTGAAGTTTAAAGTAAAGCTTGTACTTCTCCAAAGAGGCAGGATACTCATCATTGCTTATACAGATAACGAATGGCTGCTCCATACAATTACCCTATCAATCGCTTAATTTTGAATTCCTTCTTTCCGATACTTGTCGATTCATACCAATGAAGTTCAGCGAGCCGCTCCGAACCATCTTGTAAGCGAACTTTGGCAATTCCTTTGCGTTTGCGCCAGCGCCCTTTGCCATAAATTTTGTTAAGGCGGGATAGCTCGCGAATAGCATGACCGGTCGCGAACGTCTCTACCGAGGTTAGATTGCCGAGAATTTCAAAATGTATCCCTTCTTACATTCAGTGGATAACCGTGGCCTATGATCATCTTCTACTAATGTTGATTGCGAGCTTTTATGAATTAGACTGTTTTTTCTGACTCACAACGAGAGAAACCCGCATGATCGCCGCTTCACCGTCCTTTTTTTTAAAGAATTGGTTCAAATAAATATATACATTTTTCATCAAAATAGCCAGGAGAGGGCTTAAATTTTCTGTTAAACACCGAAAAATTCTCAAGCTGTTTATATTTCTACCTTTTAGGATCATATCATCATTTTAGAGCCTGAGGAATCTCCATCCACCCCGGATGTTCTGTCTTCCTTCGCTGCATGTACCTTCACCAGCTTGGCACAAAAGGCTGCAACTCCAATAAACACCAGAAGCTGCGCCCACCAAGGATCGTCAGTAATTGGCACAATTGGCGTACTGGCAGGCAGGGGATAGCGAGGCGGATAACCATACAGGCTCAACTCTTCGTTTTTCCGCGCAGCTCTGTCTGCGTCTACCAGCCTCTGCAGCGCCGCCGATTCGTGCTCACTCCATGCGTACGCATGGCCAACCGGAATCGATCCAAGCGCCAGCACCGTCCCCAGCACCAGAATTCTCGCAATCTTTTTCATCTGTGACCTCCATGCCAGCCGCCGCAACCCCAGCCACCGCAGTAACCCCAGCCGCATGGACCGGCGAATTGCCAGGACGAATACTGCGGGCCAGTCAGTGCGCCCGGCACCGGCGTTCCTGCCGGATACCCCATCGTCGTGTTGTACTGCTCAGTCAAATCGGCTACCACGTTTGCCGGCAGGCCTGCCATCGGATTCGTCGCACATCCTGCGAGCAGTAACAATGCCGCCAACGCCGTCGCTCTTAGCATGGTCTTCATGCTGTCTCCTTTGGCGGATCGACATACCGCCTCTGCTTCCCATCCCACACCCTCCTTTACTATGCGTCATTAATTCCAGTTTCCGCGGACTAAAAGACCCGTGGTTTTCCGTCCCCTTTGCCCTGAATGGTAATATGGGTCATCGGAGGAAAAAGATAAATCGGGGTTTCCCTAAAATTTGCCTTCCATAAACATGAATCTGGGACAGGGGAATGCGGTATCCTATAAATCAATATTATGCTGACCTACCCCCCGAAAACTGATCCACCAGTTATGTTAGAGTAGTGGGTCGAAGGGAGGCATGGAGATTAGCAGGAAGTGGTTTGGGCTGGAGCAGATCATCGGAAAACTTTGGGAGAGAGAGGTGGCATTGTGTTACGGCAGGATACCTGATCTGCGGATTACTGCTATAGATCACCTGCTTACTCACCAAATATTTTGGTTTTGATAAGTAAATCATATATCTGAATAAACGTGAGCCCCCACCTGACTTCCCTTTTATTGGCGTCCTCCGGTAACCGGGCCGTATGAGCCGGATTAAGAATCCTCCGGCACTTCAGGCGGATACGGGAAAAGCATTCACTCCTCCGGGCCGGGGGCGTCCAGCTCGATGGGCCGCAGGCCCATCTTCCGGCGGATAATCTCCCCGGCCAGGTCCACCACCCATTTTTGCCCAAAGAATGTCATTCTGAGCGCAGCGAAGAATCTCGCATTTTTATGGACTGGAGATCCTTCACTTCGTTCAGGATGACAGTGAAATCAGGTTTTGCAATAGATTCTAGACTTCGATTTCGCTGAAAAATTTCCGGGCCAGGCGGAAGCTAGCCACCGCGGCCGGCGACCTTATTCATACCCACTATCAGAATAAGATCTTAGCGTCTTCCATAAGGGCATACATACATACACAATCCGCACGCCGCGGTTTCGGCATCTCTCTCCCGCATTTTGGCAAAGTACCGATCACATTTAGTTGCATCAAAACGAACTGCCCGCGGTTCTCCGGCTCGAAATGGTTGTCCTGTGAAAGCCTTGACTGGACAGATGTCGACACACTCCCGGCAGTCCCCACAACGTTCGCCACTCGATTGCCCCGTCGCTTCCAGGGGTGCATCGGTTAGGACGGTCCCCCACCGCACTCGAGGTCCCATGTCCGGGGTAATCAAAAGACAGTTCTTCCCTAGCCACCCCAATCCAGCCAGGTTCGCACTCAATTTGTGAGAAAAAATTGCGCAGATACGGTCCTGATCCACTCGCCTGGACGCCGGCACCGGGAAAGCCCTGTACCCCTTATGCTGTAAGACACTTCCTAAACGGGAAATTATGTGGTCAAGTCGTGAATTGACTATGTCGTAAATGTGGAATAGATAACTGATTGCGGCGGCGCGTGCGGGTGGCGGCGATAACTGGTCCACTACTGGATGCAGCAGGCTGATCCCAACTGAAATGGAGCGCGGATATGATGCGATTTCTGTCCCGCCTTGCTCGAGGATGGCGTCCCGGGCAGGGGACAAGTCGGCAATGCCGAAATAATCCGCACCCCAAAGCCTGGCGGCATCCACTAGCTGATTTTCAAGGTCCATTTCTCCCCCGTTTTCCCAAAGCAAGTTTTAGGTGATATTCTGATAACTTGAGATCTCGATAAGGTTTAAATCGGGGTCTCTGAAATAAAAAGAAAGGATGGGACCATTGGCGCCCGGACGGCGCACCGGCCCGTCTATGATGTCCACACCCCTACTCTTTACGTGTGCCATCGCCACACTGAGCTCAGTATCTGTGACAAAGCACAGGTCCGCCGACCCCGGCACCGGATTGTGCGCTTTAGGTTCCAACTCTTTTCCTGCTTCATGAAGATTGATCTTTTGGCGCCCAAACTTCAGTGCCACCCTTCCATCTCCGAAAATTTCCCTTTCCATTCCGAGCACCGACACATAGAAACAAACTGTTTCTCGGATATTCTTAACTGTCAACACCAGGTGGTCGAGTTGTTTGATATACATATTATTCATGAACTCAAGTTTCGCGCCCCCGAATTCAGTACTCAGGCGAGAGCACTGCCTCTCCGCCGGCAACCGGCGCGATCCAAGGCACCGCTTCTGCAAAAGTGGCTTTTATTAATGGGAGCGGAAAAGAGATTAAATTCCCCCTCACCCGGTGTCGTCCCCCATCGGGGTAGAGGGGGTAAAGCTGGAACCCCTTTCATGCTCCCTTAAATAGCTTATCTGCAAGTCCGACGTGACCTGCATTGTTTAGTATCAGAAGCCAGTCCCTCAAAAATATTATTTAATTATAACCTGAGACCGCGGCAAAATACATTGAAATTTTCCCGAAGGCGCCACGGACAAGCGTCCGTGGCCCCAGCTTTTCCCCCATCCCACCGCTACCGATCAGTGCTGGCTTGGGGTCCTTAAGCTCCGCAGCAAAGAGGCGTCCGGGTTCTAAGGGTGCGGTTTACTCAAAATTCAGGGAAAATTATGGTTACCGCGACATTTATGGTACTATGCCATTAAGAAGAGCCGGCTTAAGGAATGGCGCCTTTCGGAGATGCTCATCGAAGCCAATAGGTCCCCAAAATCGTCTTTTAACTGTGTGGCCAGGGTTGCCGCATAATCTCCGGTTAAAAGGTTGGGAGCGTTTTGAACAAGAGGGTTTCTAAAGGGTTAGGCCTGGGAGCTTTGCTGTTAGGTTTATTAATTCTCCTCTTGCTGATCCTAGATCATTTTTTGGGCAGCAGGCCCGCTCCAGTTCCAACGGGTAAATTAGAAGAAAAGCCACAGACATTACCTGGCGTTTCCGAAGCGCCGGGCACACCTCCGCCCTTGGCGGCCCCGATTGCGCCTCCTCTGGAACCACCCCCCGCCCCGCCTGGAGAAGGAGTTGGTATTTCTGGGACAACTCCCCCGAAGACAGCCATCCGTCCCCCTACAGCAAAAGAACAACCTTTGGCGCCCCTGGAAGAAGAAAGAAAATATGGTCTCTCGGTGGGCGCCTTTCCTAATTTCCGGAGTGCCGAAAAAATGCTGGACAAGCTTAGGAAGCAAGGCGAACAAGGTTTCATTCGCAGGACTCCGGGAAAAAAGAAGGGATACCAGGTGATCGCGGGACCGTTTTCGTCCAAACGAGAGGCGGAAGTTGCAGCAAAGTCGTTGAAGACCAAACTACGTGTTTCACCTAAGTTGGAAACCATAATCATTCCGGTTTCTAAATAAATCCACCTAATAACTCAAGTTTCGCACCCCTGAATTGAATACCCAGGCGGGACGCCCAGGCTGCCTAGATTTCTCGTTCCCAAGCTCCTGCTGGGGAACGGCAATTTTGGCCCAAGCTCTGCTTGGGCCAAGTCTTGTAAGACGATGATAATTTTCTATCAGTAATCCTTGCCAGGCGGAGCCTGGCGCAAAAATGGGTTCCCAAGCGGGAGCTTGGGAACCAGGAAAAATTGGTAGCCTGGGCCTCTGGCCTGGGTAGTCAGTTATTAATGGAAGCCTGCATTCGCAGGAGTGCAAGGGGAGATAGACCTCTAAACAGGTTGCCAGGGCGGGATTATTATCCTGTCAACGGGCCTCGGAAACCTGAAAGGTCTTAGGTCTGGTCCTGACTATTCTGGCAGTATTGCTGCCGGCTGGGGAACTATTTCTCTTGAAAGTTTTGGCCTTCCCGTTTTTAGGCTCTCTCTTCAGGGCAAATAAGGCGTGGCTCTGTTTCTTACTTTTACGGTCCACGACTTTCCTGTCATTTGTCTTCCTTTTCTTGGTGATTGTCTGCATATTAGATTGATTTCCCCGGGCAATGTCTTTTTTAGGAGAACCAATACCGCCGAATATTGAAGCCGCATAGGGGGTCGAATTACCGTTTGCTGCATTACGGGAATTAGATTTGCAACTCTTGGCATGGATCGCTGGGGGCGTTGGTTTTTTTGCCAGCTTGATCTGGGAGTCAGAGTTTTGGTTAGGCTTGGGGGTAACGGATGCCGCCGAATAATATGGTTGGCTCTTGCCTGGAGAATAGGGAGCGGCCCTTATCGTTGGAGAGTGGACGGGTCCGGGAGCCAAACCTTGACTTCCTTTCCCGACTGCTACAGTCTCATCAGTAAGCGCTGCCACTGCCAAATTGGTAGCGGGTTGTTGATACGGAATGTCTTTGAATCCGAATTTCTCCGGATTCTTGGCGATGATAGTGGCCGCGATCATCTGGGGCACATAGTTTTTAGTCTCACTGGGTAGGCACTTATCAGCAGAGAGTTCCCAGAAATTCTCGTGATTGCCCTTGTTCAACTCCTTCTGAACTCGCCTCTCACCACAATTGTAGCTCGCGGCAGCCAGATACCAGGAGCCAAACTGCTTGTACAAGTCCAGAAGGTATCGGGCGGCGGCATGGGTGGATTTCACCGGGTCCCGGCGCTCATCGATGCCGCCGTCAATTACCAATCCATAACGAACCCCGGTGCCTTTGATAAACTGCCACATGCCGCAGGCGCCAGCGGAAGATTGGGCCTCGGGATTAAAACCGCTTTCTATCATGGCCAGGTATGCCAGGTCTTCCGGCAGGCCATACTCCTGAAAAACTTCCTTAATCATCGGGAGATAACGGGTGGAGCGGGCCAGTTGGCGCTGGATGATCTCTTTGCGTTTTGTGGAAAAATAGACCAGATAAGCCTTGACCTGCTTATTAATTTGGATGGGCACGTCGAATTTGATTTGACGCCCCCATAATTCTTCATCCATTATGGGATCGTTATCAGACAAGGATAGGGCCTGGCGGGGATTATCCTGGACCAGGTGGCCCTTTAGGCCGCCACCGCAACCCACCAGCAATACCAAAGAGGCGATGCCAGCATATAACCAGGTTTTCATAATGGGGCCTGCCGGCTAGTGGGCCAAGCTTCCCGGTTGAAAATCCGAATTTGGTTCACGTTAAGCGTAGTTATCGTTTTTCAATCATATGCATTTTACTGTTAATCCTTTTATAAGTCGGTTATCTGTCAACCACAATCGGGATAAACCTGATTTTTACCTCAGGGAATCCCTGATTTATTTTAATAGGTTCATCCGACCAAAGCGTACCTGGTCCCATGAAGAGCCGGGATTTTGAGTTTGCCCAAGTCCTGATCCCGGAAGCCCTAAGCCTGGCGCGGCATGGTCTCGATTTTGTTGTTGGTCCCTTCCAGGGGACCGGTAGCAATCGGGTAATCATAATAGGCCAGAAGACCGCGGCGATACAGGGTAGGTCTGCGACGACACACCAGCAAGGGCCGGGGGACCACCCCGGCCCGGTTAATCATCAGACATAGCTATTTCATATCTGCGATTTTTCCCACCTCATTGATAAGGGGCTATGGTGGCAAGTCATCATCGCACGTGGCCTTAGAAAACTGCCCTCAGCTTTTTCCCTGGCTCACCATTACCGGTCAGTGCTGGCTTGGGGTCCTTAAGCTCCGCAGCAAAGAGGCGTCCGGGTTCTAAGGGTGCGGTTTACTCAAAATTCAGCAAAAATTATTGTTACCGCGACATTTATGGTACTATGCCATTAAGAAGAGCCGGCTTAAGGAATGGCGCCTTTCGGAGATGCTCATCGAAGCAAAGAGGGCCCCAAAACCATTTTTCGACTGCGGCGCCCAAGGCGGCCACATAATCTCGGCTTATTAGGGTCAAGGCAGGATCAAAGGAGGAGATGGGATGAAAGTTTGCAAGAGGTTATTTCCGGGCATCGGTGTCATCGGTTTAGGCCTCCTGGCCCTCATGTGGCAGCATGGGCTCACGACCCCCCGGAGTTGGGCGGAGGAAAAACCGGCGGCGGGCGCCGCGGCCCAGGGGGCGCCGCTGGAAATCAAAGTCCCGGCGGGAACTCCCGATGCCATCACCGCCATCCTGACCCGGCGCAGTATCCGGGACTATACGCCACACCCGGTTTCCGAAGAGACGATCAAGCTGTTGCTGGAAGCCGGATTGAGCGCGCCGTCGGCCATGGATGAGCGGTCCACAGAGTTGGTGGTGATTAATGACCGCAAAATCCTGGACGAAATTCATAATTTCAACCCCAACCCCAAGAGCTTTCAGCTCAAGAAGGCCACGGTGGCCATCCTGGTGTGCGGCAATCAGGCCAAAGAGAAGAATAAGGGGCAGGGGTTTTTGCTGCTGGATGGGGCGGTGGCCAGCGAGAACATCCTCATCGCGGCCAATGCACTGGGGCTGGGGGCGGTATGGACCGCGATTTATCCGTACCAGGACCGGATTTCCAAGGTGCAAAAGCTGCTGAATCTGCCGGAACAGGTCATCCCCCTGAACATCATTCCCATCGGGTACCCGGCGGAGAGGAAGATGCCGCACCCTTATGACGCGTCCCGGGTGCACACCAATCGCTGGTAATAAAGGCATCCCAGGGCAGGCACGGGGTGGGAGGGGGATTTTCAGCGAAAACGAACACCAGGGGCTTTTTAGGAACTTTACTTTGCACCTAGGAAATAGCTTTGGCAAGTTAGCTGTTCAGACCATACCGGAAATTTCTGCTTTCTTCCTGGCTCCCCATTATCGAGCAGTGCTGGCCTGGGGTCCTTAGGCTCCCCAGCAGTGAGGTATCTTGGTTCTGGGGGTGTGGTATGCTCAAATTTTTAACAAATTTCTTTTTAAGGAAGCTTGTGCTATCATGGCGTCGACGAGAGGATTCGGCTTCAAGAACAAAAATTTTGGGGGATTTTCCCCGGGCCATGAGGCCCCAAAAACCAATTTTTGACTGCGGTGGCCAAGGTTGCCGCATAAACGGCGCCTGCTCTAGTATGGTTGGTTTAGCCAACTCACCCAAAACATTCAAGATTAGAATACAGCCTTGTTTTCATGGGCACCCCAAAGTGTGCGCTCGGCGCCAGGAGGGTTTCCAGGTGCAGAGTGTTGTCAAACTTTCAATCCAATGGCGGCCGCGCTGAAGAGCCGCGGTCCCGCAAAGGGAGGAAAGAAAATGAAAATGCGACGGGTTTTAATGGTATCAGCAGTTTTTGCCATAGCCCTGGCGCTGTGCGCCGGACCGGCCCTGGCCCAGGAGAAGGTAATCAAGATCGGCGCGATTTACCCCCTGACCGGAAACCTGGCCGCTACGGGAATGGACTGCAAACGGGGCGTCGACCTGGCGGTGCAGATCATCAACGGCAAGTACGACCTGAACCTGCCCTTCGCTAAAGAGGAGGGGATCCCCAACCTGGGAGGCGCCAAGATCCAAATCATTTACGCAGACACGCAAGGCGACCCCAAGAACGGCTTGGCGGAGGCGGAACGTCTGATCACACAGGAGAAGGTTGTAGCGTTGATAGGCGCCTACCAGAGCGCGGTGACCAAAACCGGAAGTCAGGCCGCCGAACGGTTGAAGATCCCCTACGTGTGTTCGGACTCCTCCTCGCCCACTTTGACTGAGCGCGGCTTCAAATACTTTTTCCGCGTGTCGCCCCATGATGGGACCATGGCTCGCAACGAGTTCGAGTTCCTCAAAGACCTGGAGAAGAAGACGGGGCAGAAGGTCGAGACCATTGGCCTGCTTTTTGAAAACACCGAGTTCGGGGCCAATGTGGGCAAGCAGGAACGCCAATACGCCCAGGAGTTCGGCTACAAGGTCGTGGCAGACATTGCTTACCCGGCGAACTCGAGCGACGTGACCAGCGAGGTGGGCAAGCTCATCGCGGCCAAGGCGGACGTGATTATGCACGCCGCCTACATCACCGACGCCATCCTCTTTACCAAGACCTTCAAGGAAATGAACGTGTTACCCAAAGGCTTCCTCACCATGGCCGGTTACATCGAGTCCGACTACCTGCCATCGGTCAAGGCCGACGGCGACTTTTTCCTCGTGCGCTCGACCTTCGCTCTGGACCTTGCCAAGAAAAAACCGCTGGTCGGACAGGTGGCCGATCTCTATAAGCAGAAATACAATATCGAGATGGGTGAGAACGCCGCCCGCAGTTTCGCGGCGCCCTTCGTGCTGGCCGACGCTATCAACCGGGCCAAGTCCACAGCCCCTGAAGCAATAGTGGAGGCCCTTGGGCAAACCGACATCCCGGGCGACCAGTTTATCTACCCTTGGAAGGGAATAAAGTTCGATCCCAAGACCCATCAGAACATCTACGCCAGGGCCATGCTGGTGCAGATCCTGGACCAGCACTATTATACGGTCTGGCCCTGGGACGCCGCCAGCCGAGAAGTAGTATGGCCTTTCCCGGCCTGGCAGGGCCGCAAGTAACGCGGATGGCGGAGGACGGAGGACGGAAGGATTAAAATCCGTCCTCCATCCTCTGCACTTGGCGCGGTGTCCTCTGTTCCTGTGTGCTCTGTCCTCACACCAGCTCCCGGAGTTTGCACATGGAAATGTTAGCGCAGCAACTGATCGACGGCGTGCTCATCGGCCTGGTTTATTCGCTGTTGGCCATCGGCCTTACCCTGATCTGGGGTGAGATGAACGTGCTCAACTTCGCGCACGGCGAGTTCCTAATGATCGGCATGTTCCTCTCCTACTGGCTCTACACGCTGGCGGGCGTCGATCCACTGTTCTCGATACCGTTCAACGCGGTGGCCCTCTTCTTGATGGGGATGTTCATCTATCGTTTCATCATCAGCAAGGTGATGACAGGGCCTGTTCTTGCGCAACTGGTGGTAACCTTTGGCATAAGCATCTTTCTGGCAAACTTCGCCGCCTTTATCTGGACTCCTGATTACCGCGAGATCGGGCATACGATGTTGTCCGGCACCTGGCACATCTCCGGCATCATTCTCAGCGTCCCTAAGGTTGTCAGCTCGATAGGCAGCATCCTGACCTCCTTCGCCCTCTTCTGGTTTCTGCGCTATACCCGCACTGGCAAGGCCATCCTGGCAGTGGAAATGGACCGTGAAGCCGCGTTGATCATGGGAATCAACACCGAGCGCATCAACTCGCTTTCTTTCGGCATCGGGTCTGCTTTGGTGGGGGTGGCCGGGGCGCTGCTCGCAACCCATTACTACATTTATCCTTTCGTAGGCGGGACCTTCGGTTTGATTTGCTTTTGCATCGTGGCGCTGGGGGGGTTCGGCAGCATCGAAGGGGCATTCATAGCCGGTATCGTTGTGGGGGTCGCCCAGACGGTGGGCGGATATATTTTTGACCCGGCCTACAAGCTGGCAATCGTCTTCCTCATATACCTGATCACGGTCTGGGTCAGGCCGCAAGGACTCCTGGGGTGGTAGGGATGCGCGCTATAACCGGCAAACAATTGGCCGTGGGCGGCGCGGTGCTGGCGCTGTTTATCATTCTGCCGCTGTTGATTGTACCGTTTGGCCAACATGTCTTGATCATCACCTGCATCTTCGCCATGTGCGGAGTGGCGTGGAACATCATGGGCGGCTATGCGGGCATGTTCTCGTTCGGACAGGCGGCCTTTTTCGGGATCGGGGCCTACACCTCCTCCTTCCTGCTGATGACCTTCAATGTAAGCCCGTGGATCGGTCTGGTGGCAGGCGGGATTATCTCCGCTCTCGCGGCCGCGGCCATCGGTTACCCGTGCTCCAATCTGCGCGGCCATTACTTCGCCATTGCCAGCATCGCCTTCGCAGAGAT
>Ga0116136_1001404_pt1 | contig 12198 bp, 12 predicted proteins | sample June2015DPH_20_5_FD_88972 | JGI IMG/M metagenome (GOLD analysis project Ga0116136, IMG submission 88972) | Peatland microbial communities from SPRUCE experiment site at the Marcell Experimental Forest, Minnesota, USA - June2015DPH_20_40 | ecosystem: Environmental > Terrestrial > Soil > Wetlands... | reverse complement strand
GAAGTTGTTTACCACGGCGGCGGCGCTCGAAAAGCTCGGCCCGGGTTTCGTTTTCCGCACCACAGTGGAAAGCGAATCCGGACCGGATGCTCAGGGACGCGTGAAAAACCTTTACCTGGTTGGGAAAGGAGATCCCAGTTTTTGCGAAGACGTTTTGCCGGCTCTTCTGAAATCGGGTGAGGCGAAAAACCATCCTTGCCCGACCCTCCAGAAACTGGCGGAGCAGATAAGGGCACACGGAGTGCTTGAAATCACCGGGGCTCTGGTAGCGGACGACAGTTATTTCCTTTGGGAGCCCTACATCCACGGATGGACTGCTGAGGACCTGTTATGGGGCTATGGGGCGACGGTCTCAGCTCTGGCCTTGAATGCCAACGCTCTGCAACTCCGAATCAAGCCGGGATTGAAGGTCGGCGACCGCGCGCAGATTCGGCTTGAGCCTCTGACGGACTATTACCAGGTCAATAACAGTCTGGAAACCAGCGGGGCGGGAACCGAGAGGCGCTTGTGGGTCGAACGCGGGCTGGATTCCATGCGACTAGACGTTTGGGGGCAGATCCCCCTCGACGCCGGTGAGACTACCGAACGGGTGGCGATCGCTCGTCCGCCGCAGTTGGTGGGCGAACTTTTCCGCCAGGCGCTCGAAGACGCCGGCATTGTGGTTCGAGGCGGTGTCGAGGTCCACTATGTCACACGCTTGGAGGCAGCAATAGCCACTCATCCTCCTCTCCAACTTTCTCCGCGCCTGGTCTTGGCAGAGCATGACTCCCAGCCACTCCGGGAGATCGTGAAGGCGACCAACAAGGAAAGCCAGAACCTTTTTGCGGAAATGCTTTTGCGCACACTCGGGCGCGAGGTGAAGCATCGTGGCGGCCTCGAGGACGGCTTGGAAGTACTCAGCGAATTTGCGCAGCAAGTTGGCGCAGCGCGGGGCGAGACGGTGTTTGCAGACGGCTCGGGGCTCTCGCGAGATGATTTGGTTGCACCAGACACGTTCGTAAAGCTGCTGATTCACATGGCGCGTGGGCAGGCTTTCGACATATTCCTGGATACCCTGCCGGTGGCCGGTGTGGACGGGACATTGGCTGGCCGCTTCAAAGGGACCCGGCTCGAGGGAAGAATCCACGCCAAGACTGGGACGCTCGAGCAGGTGAACGCCCTTTCCGGGTATATGGATCTGCCCTCTGGAAAGAGGCTTGTCTTCTCCATCATTGGGAATAGTCACCCCCTCAAGGAGCAACAGGGGGCAGCCACCCTCGACCAAATTGCCTTGGCCGTTTATGATTGGTTTGCACGGCGGAAAAAATAGGAAGACCTAACCGACTGATGGCCAGCGGGCTTTCAGCGGTAAGCTTCCTTGCGATGGAGGACTCGGATGATATGGACGGTATCCGGCTCCTCGGTAAAGCGGACGCGATAGTCACCCACGCGCAGGCGAAGCTCGATCGTCTCTCCCTGCAGGCGCTTAATGTCCCCCACACCCGTCCGCGCGAACCTGTGCAAGGCGGCGAAAATGCGCATGGCCATGTTTTGGTCCAGGCGGCGGACGTCCGCACGGGCCTGTTGGGAGAAGACGATTCTCTTCACGTGGGCTCTTTGGAATGCTCGAGATCGTTGACGGTCAGGCCGAAGTCAGCCAAGACTTCGTCAAAGGGAATCCCCGGGTGAAGCTGGAGCCATTCCTTGGCTTCGGCCACCGCACGGCGTTCCTCGTCAGTCTCGGGTTCGTCGTCAAGGGGCGCGTTGCTGATGGCGCGGGAAACGGGATCGAGCATAGCCTTGAGAAGGCCTGCGACGACGGCTAGTTGAGCGGGCGGCAGACGGTCGATCAACTCATGCGCCTGCTGCCTTTCGTTGGTCAGATCGGGCGACATCCAGGATCTCCTCGTCTTCATACAGTATCTTACCGTATTTGACGACTCAGTTAGAAGCCTGTTTTTGAAGATCACTTTGCCCTTGACAGGCTTTTGGCGCGGGTCGCAGATTAACGGAGATGAAAGTTGTAACGATCTTCGGAAGTTCACTTCCCGGCGAGGCGAGCCGCGCTTACGCCGAAGCGCGGCAATTGGGAAAGCTGTTGGCAGAGGCCGGGTTCGCCATCTGCAATGGCGGATACAGGGGATTAATGGAAGCCTCAGCGCGCGGGGCTCGAGAGGCAGGCGGGCACACCATCGGCGTCACGTGCGAGATTTGGTCTGGCAAGGCGAATCAGTGGATTGTAGAAGAGGTGCGCACAAGGTCGTTCTCGGAACGCATCATGACGCTGCTGGAGCGCGGGGACGCCTACGTTGTCCTCCCGGGGGGAACGGGAACACTGGCAGAATTGGCGCTGGCGTGGGAGATGATGAACAAGGCCAGCCTGTCGAGGACTGTGGGCGGAAGCAAGCCCCTGCTGGTGATGTCGCCCTACTGGCAGCCGGTCATCAATTGCCTTGAACAGGAAGGGCAACTCAACTCAACCCTCCGGGAATGGAGGTCACCGGCGATGGAAATCGTCACGCTGGTAACAGATGTGGAACAAGCGGTCGAATACTTGAAGAAGAACCGCCAACACGTCTCATTCTGAAGCCAACATCACGGCGATCAGGGGACGGCAAGCCGTCCCCCTACAAGCCGTAGGGGTAGGGCTTGCCCTACCCCCCGAGCCTGCGAATTCGATTTGAATAGCATGGTTGATAAAAACACAATCCCGGCGATTGTGCCCATGAGCGTGCGGCTTTGGCGTGGCATCAGGAAAGCCGCGCTATCCGTATTGTTCGCCGCCATTATGGTGATTCCTGGAGTCAGGCGGCTGCGTCGGAAAATCTGGGAATGGTCGGCGGTTCGAATCCTGGTGGCGGCGGTGGGGTGCTTGCTGGGCTGGCGATACAAGCATGCAAACGGCGGGATAGTGGATTTGGTTGTGGGCGTCGCGCTGATGGCTTTCGGCCTGCTGGTTCGCGCCAAGCCAGAAGCAAAGTCGGTAGACGCTCAGGCTCGCGAGCTCGACGCCCTCGTGGTCTTGAACGGGGGGGCGTTCATCCCCGCAGGAAATGAACGGCCCTCTCGCCTTGTCCGCATTTTCGTGAATCCCGACCGGCTATTTGTGGTTGACGAACAGGGGCACACTCTGGAGGAGATCCCACTAGTCCGGGTGCGCGAGTTGGCTGTGCTCTCAGTTCCCGTCTCAGAAGAGCCGGAACCTGAAGCACAAACCTGGGACCTTGCGATTACCTGGGAATCAAAAGACATGCGGACAGCCCGGTTCCGCTATGACGGCTTCTTCGCTGAGCACCTGGCTCGCGTCGCGGAAACCACAGTGCGAAATGTGCTGCGCAGAGAATTGCCGGTACTTAGGGAATAGGGAATAACGCTGAACGGTAAGGGGTAAGGACAGAGGGAAAAGGGTAAAGGGTAAAGGATAAAGGGTAAAGGATAAAGGGTGAGCGATAATAGGGAAAAACGTCACATAGCCTTTAACCTTTAACCTTCACACTTTACCCCTGTTCCCTATTCCCTGTTCCCTATCATGGTGTCGCCGGCGAGTCCCCAGAAATCGTTGGCGTAGTAGGACGAAAGCACATTCCCAAACAGATGGCAGATGCCATGGCAGTCGGGTATGTCCCCGTAGAGTTTCCGGCCTCGCGCGAAGACCTTCTTGAATGATCCTTCGCGCAGCAGATTCCCACCGATCTTCCTCAGCGGCTCGCAGGGGTAGAAAACATCGCCGTTGGGGTAGACGCGCGGAAACATGGTGGGGAAGCACTGGAAATCGCCGAACTCGAGCAGAGTACGAATGAGCTTGGGCGTGCCGTTGATGGGTTGAGCGCGCTCGCGGCGGCGCTGGACAATCTTCTCGACCAGGGCATGGTAGCAGGGGTTCTGCCGCAGGCGAAGATTGGGCAACTTCTCGTCCAGCGCGGTCTGGGTGGCGAAGACAAATCCCTGCTCGCCGCAAAAGTCCATGATGCGCTCGACCTCATCGATGTTCCATTCTTCGATGACCATGCTGATGGTGATGTCCGTCGGCCTGGGGAAGCGCGCTTTGGCCAGTCGCAAGTTCTCCAGCACCTTGCCGAGGACAGCAGGTTTGGACATGGGCTTGGTCGAATCCGCAGTCAAAGAATCCAGGCTGACAATCAGGCCGTGCAAGGAGTCGAATAACCCCTGCCGCTCGTGCAGGAGCGTGCCGTTGGTGATCAGCAACACGGAGCGAAACTTCAAGTCATTCCGCGCCGCGCGGGCCAGTTCCTCAATATCGTTACGCAACGTAGGCTCCCCGCCCGTGAAGAGGATCGAATCGGTTTCCTTGCGCATGATTCGAAGCAACCTAATGGTCTCGGCGGTCGGCAGTTCCTGGCTGAAGACGTCCGGCTCCTTTTGGGTGCAGTGGGTGCAGGCCAGATTGCATTTGTGCGTGACGTAGAGCACTGCGGCATAAGGCGCCACAACGTTGGTGCGTCGAATCTCACGGCGATAAAGGTTCTGGAAATAATGCTTGAAGTTCTTCAGCACAAACGGATAGCGTTGCAGCAATCCCCTCAGCAGCGTCAGCCCTTTTTCTTCCACACGCGCCTCGCCCATTGACGAGAAGCGTACACGAAGGCGCGGAGCCGCAGCAAGGATTTTGAAGCCAATGAGGTGGAAGTGGGGTCTAATTGCCTCCTGGCAGCCCTCAAGTGATTGCCGTCATTTCGGCACAAGCGCGCATCAGGGGACGGTCATTCCGGCACAGGCGGGCATCAAGGCACGGTCATTCCCGCGAAAGCGGGAATCCAGGTGTTGGGTGGACTCCTCCCGCTCGCGGTACAAGAGACTATTCGACGCTCGGGAGGTTAGCAGGTGGCCCTGCCAGATATGGTTTAAGTCTGGCCCGCCGAACCATCTGCTCCACTCCCTCGGACATGTTGATTGGAATTAGATTTATACCAGGATGTTGCAAGGGGAAAACCCTAAAGATTTCATCTGCAAATGCCTGACCTACCGTATCAAGACCGCTAAAATCGAACACTACAGTCTCGAACAGTTCAACTCTTGCGAGGAGCCGCTTAGCCTGTGACCGCGAGATGAGTTTGTCGTTTCCATACTGTGTCAGTTTCACCGGAACGACTGTTTTGGTGAATCCATAGTCTTCGCCTGAACTGTACTGGTTAAATATCTCGGTGCAAGTACGTGAGGTATGATTGCTGAGCCTCATGAATACGGCAGTTCCTGTTCCATCTTTAGTTTCAAGGAGCCAGTCTTCAGTATCACCTGCCTTATGGGTAAAAATACAATCTCCGGAGTGTATATTGAATGAATCAAACATACGAGAGGCGAAGAAAATACCCTCTCCCGTGTGGTGGTTCGGGTCTGTTGTGAGTTTTCCTTTTGCCAACTCCAAGAGCGCGTGGCGCTCGTCCAAAAGATTCAAGGCCTCCTGAATCTTCCTAAAAATCCCTATTCCTCGGTCTATGATGACGATTTCTGAAAACATAGCTGTTTTAGATATTCTAACGATAATAACAGGCGATCCAGAGTGATCCTTCGCGTTATTGAACATCTCTGTGAAACCATATTGCCAAATGTCCGACACGTTTTCTGGCTGCTGGCCGAGCACGGGCTTTATATCATTGGACCAGGCCACGTCTTCAGCTAAATCTGGGGTTACTTGGTAGATGTGATCCCATCGGATTAAGGGAGCAAGTTTATAAGAGTGGTTTCTTGTGGCCCCAGAATTATCCAGTGCTTTTCCTGAAGTAAGCTTGTGTAAATGCTTGTTGACCGCTTGCCGTGTGATCTTAAAGTGGTCTGCTGTGACCTTACTTATGTCATTTGGATGTTCCCCAACGTTCTCAATAATATAGCGTCTAATCTCCTCACCACGAGCCCGAATCCTCACCATTGGAAACCTCTCAATAGGACTTTGTCAACTTTATGATTGATATTGTCAACCTTAAAGAATATCATTGTCAACCTCGGGGGATGCTTTGTCAACTTTTTTGTTTTTGCAAAGGAAATAAAAGGGTTACGCTTCTTACCTTGAGGCATCCGGGAGGGCGAGGGTCGGAGGCAAGCGCCAAGATGGCAGGCACGATGCGGTTCTTGACGGGCCGATCGAGGCGTTTCAGTTCGCGCTCGGCCTGCGAGGTAATGCTGACCTTAAACATCAATTTCGCCCGCCGCGCGCAATTCCCTCACAACATCTTCGAACGGCCGACGGGGCTGGCCTTTGCTCTCACGGGCTGCGCGGCCCATCTCTAAGTCTTCCATCATTTCTTCATACTCTTCGATAGGGAGAATCACGGCAGTCTTGCGCCCCTCAGCATCGGTGACGAATTGAAGATTCTCCAGCACCGCTCGTTCTGCAAATCAAGTGCATCACGGGCCGGGCGCAGACAAACAGGACCAATGTCTTCGCCACCCGCGGGCTGGCTTTGGACAAGGGCCAAGGGGCGCTGGAAACGCCCCGCGGTCCTGGTTGTTGTATCGCAGACATCACAACATGATATCTGCCGCAGCCAGCTTACACGTCCGGTTCGACGAGGGGGGAGGCAATCGTGCTTTGGCATCGATCCTCTCCTCCTCCGCCGGCCATGCTTAGGGCTTCCAAACGAAGCCGTGATTGACGCCATTCGCGTCAACGTACCAGCCGGTGACCTCCCCATTAAGGTTGTTGGTCGACGGGCGCGTACCCTGGTAAACGCCGGTTCCGGCGCCCGCTGCGTCGAAATTGGCGAAGGAGCCATCGCGGAAGCGCTCGAAGCCGTGCATCACAGTGTACTCGTCATTGAATTCTCCCGTGACTTCTCCGAACAGATTGATCGCAAAAGCGGCGGTGCCTTCGCCTGGAGCTATGCTCGCCGATGGATCTTGGTAGGTGGCAAACGAGCCATCCGGGCGGCGCACGAAGACGTGAGCTACGCCGTTCGAGTCCAAGGAGTATCCCGTGATCACGCCCTCCGGGTTGATGCTCGCCGCGATGGTGCCCAGCCCGCCGCCGGTGGCCGCATCAGGCGCGTCGATAACCGTGATGTTGCCATCCGGCGCGCGCACGAAGCCGTGGTAAGTGTCGGCTGCGTCCACAAAGAGGCCAGTGACCATGCCCTTTGCGTTGAGGCAGGTTTCCTCGCAAGGGTAGGTGAAAACCGACCCAGACGGATCGAACGAACTGAATTTGTTTTGGCGCGACCGGACAAACCCGTGGTTCACACCGTCTCCGTCGATGTAGCTTCCAGCCGTCGTTCCTTCCAGGTTGATGTTAGTTGCCAAAGTGCCCTGCTGTGGGCCCGTACCCTCATCGGGGGAATCAAGGGTGACGAAGTGGCCGTTGGGGTATCGCAGGAAGCCGTGATAAACGTTGCTGGAGTCCTGGAACGTTCCCGCGATCACGCCCAGGTCGTTAATGGCATACGCCGCGGTGCCCTGGCCATTCTCCTCGCCCGCCCCGGGGTCAACAAAGGAAATGATGTGGCCGTCCGGAGTGCGCAGGAAGCCGCGCATCACGTTGTTCGTGTTTGGGTAGGTATAGGAATAGGTACCCACGACCACTCCCAGGTCATTATTGGCGAGAGGGGTGGTTCCACAACCTAAGAAACCCAGGAAAGCACTCGCGCACACGGGTGAGTATGCGGTGTCCGCGCCTGGAGCATCGAAAGGGATGATTTTCCCTTTTCTATTCTCAGCATTCACGGAAAGGCCCAGTCCCAGCGTGCAGAAGGCCAGGCAAAGGGCCAGCGCTCCCTTCCGGCCGGCTGCAGAGCAGAATTGTGCAAAAGCAAATCGATTCTTCATGATTGGCCAACCTCCTCTGATAATGTTTTTCTCCGGTACTGTCCCAGTGTCGTGTCCGAAAACCCCTGTATGTGCCAGTGGGGCTGTGAGTTGCGAGAAACTGCCTGGCGCAGAGCGAAGCTCTGCGGTCTTCGGGGATTAGAAACCCGCCCCATCGGCCTTTTTTCCCTTTCTTGGCTTCCACCTACTCATGCGCAGAAAAGGGGCGAAACCGATCATGGCGCGACCAATTTTTTGCCTCAAAAAACGGATGAAGCCCCGTAGGGCGGACTTCGCCATTCAGGTCCGCGGTTTGTTTGTGGGGGTGGGCGGAAAACCCTACAGAAAAGCGCGGCCTGCGTCACGCTCTGCCAGAAGCACAATGGTGGTAGAATAGCTCACCGAGGGTAGGCCCCAACTGAATAGGTGATTTATGGCCTCCGCGCACGAAGTGACGCGACTCTTGGGGGAATGGGCAAACGGCAGCCAGCAAGCCCTGGACCGGCTCACCCCGCTCGTGTACGGGGAATTGCGGCAGCTTGCCGCCAGCTACCTGCGCAAGGAGCGCCCGGACCATACGCTGCAACCCACGGCGCTAGTCCATGAGGCCTACCTTCGCCTGGTTGATCAGCAGAACCCGAGTTGGCAGGACCGGTCGCACTTCTTCGGGGTGGCGGCGCGCCTGATGCGCCAGATCCTGGTGGACCACGCGCGGCGGCGGCAGGCCGGCAAGCGCGGCGGGCACAACGTGTCGCTGGAAGACACGGTAAGCTTCGCTCGCGAACGAAGTGCGGACCTGGTAGCGCTCGATGACTCCCTGAGCGCCCTCGAAAAACTTGACCCCCGCAAATGCCGGGCGGTCGAGCTTCGTTATTTCGGAGGGCTCGCCATGGAGGAGATCGCCCGCACACTGGAGGTTTCCCCCATCACCGTCCGTCGTGATTTGAGGATGGCGGAAGCATGGCTTTACCAGCAAATGCGCAGCGGGTAGGTGCTCCGGTAGGTGCCCCTTGACGCCTGAACGGTGGGCCAAGATCGAGGCGTTGTTTCATCGCGCTCTGGAGTCCGCGCCGGAGGATCGTTCCCGCCTGCTCGAGGATTCCTGCGCGGGTGATCCCGAGCTGCGCCGCGAAGTCGAGTCGCTGCTTTCCGGCGCGCCCAGCGCAAACCGCTACCTCCGACAGGTCGTACGCGGGGCGGCCGATTCCATCGGTTTCCCTCTGGTGGGCCAGACGGTCTCTCACTACCACGTCCTGGCAGGGCTGGGCGGGGGCGGGATGGGCGTGGTCTACAAAGCCCAGGATTCCAAGCTGCCTCGCTTCGTGGCCCTCAAGTTCCTGCCCGAACATCTCGCCCAGGACCCCCAGGCGCTGGAGCGCTTCAAGCGGGAGGCGCGAGCCGCCTCCTCGCTGAATCATCCCAACATCTGCACCATTCACGACGTTGATGAGTACGCAGGCCAGCCCTTCATGGTGATGGAGTATCTGGAGGGCCGGACGCTGAAGGAACGGATTGCCACAGGGGCGCGCGGCGCGCGCTTGGGCGACCGGGGCGAACGCCCTTCGCCCGTGCCAGTAGACACGCTGCTGGAGATGGCCATTCAGGTTGCCGACGCGCTGGAGGCGGCGCACGCCAAGGGGATCGTCCATCGGGACATCAAGCCGGCGAATATCTTCGTAACCGCGCGCGGCCAACCCAAAGTTCTGGATTTCGGCCTGGCAAAGTTGACGCATACCCCCCACCCCTTGCTCCCCTCCCCAGCCGGGGAGGGGACCCAGGGGTGGAGTGACGGCGCTCCCGACACGCCCACTCCCTCCATCGAGTCCGAGCATCTCACCAGCCCGGGGATTGCTGTCGGTACCGTGGCCTACATGTCGCCGGAGCAGGCGCGCGGCGAAGAACTGGACGCCCGCACCGACCTGTTCAGCTTCGGCGCCGTGCTCTACGAGATGGCCACGGGTCGTCTGCCTTTCCCGGGCAACAGCTCGGCGGAAATTTTCGCCTCCATTTTGCACCAGGCTCCACTACCGCCGTTGCAACTCAATCCGCAGTTGCCCCCCGAGCTGGAGCGAATCATTAACAAGGCGCTCGAGAAAGACCGCGATCTGCGCTACCAGCATGCCTCCGATGTTCGAAGCGATTTGAAGCGCCTGAAGCGCGACAGCCATTCGGGGCGTAGCGCAGGCGTCCCGCCTGCGGTAGCTGGGGCGTCCCGCGCCAGCAAGGGAGGCGAAGAGCGCGGGCAGGATGCCCGTGGCACAGCGGGCGAGACGCCCGCGCCACAGCGTCACTGGCCACTGTGGCTGGCAGGATCGCTGGCGCTAATTCTGGCCGGGCTCGCATTGGCGCGGTTCTTGTGGCACCGAGTGGGAACTCCCCCGGAGCTAACCGAGCGACAGCTCACTGCCAATCCCCCCGGAGACCACGTGGTGGGCGTCGCCATTTCTCCGGACGGCAAATATGTGGCTTATGTAGACCAGACGGGAATCTACCTGCGCTCGATCGACTCCGGCGAGACTCGTGCCGTGTCTGTGCCCGCAGAGCTGGGGCGCCGAATCTTTAGCATCCTGTGGCTCCCCGAGGGCGGGAAGCTGCTCGCCAACGCGGCCAGTTCAGAGGGTTTCGACCTCTGGATGATTACCATACTGGGCGAGGCGGCGCCGCACTTGCTGTACCGCGATGGTGAACTCCCAGCGGTCTCACCGGATGGACGGCTGATAGCCTTCGCGAACGGCGAAAGTAGAACACCTGGCAAGGAAGTGCTAATAGGCAGCCTCAACGGCGAGGCGCCACGCAAGCTCGTCACAGCGCGAGCGGACCAAAACGTGCGTAGCCCAGCCTGGTCGCCCGATGGCCGCTGGATCGCCTATTTCAGGGATTGGAAGACCACACAGGGTTCCTGGAGCTCTGCCATCGAAGTCCGGCCTTCCGCCGGCGGCGGCGCGAAGACTCTGTTATCGGAATCGAGCTTGCCCATATGGAGCACGTTCGATTGCCCCGATTATGCAGGCTCATGCTTCGTCTGGGCGCCCGACTGGCGCCTGGTATTCGCGGTGAGTCAACCCTTGGAGTCCCCGACGACCCAACCAAAGGACGGCCTCTGGGCAGTCCAAGTGAAGCCGCACAAGGACCAAGCTGCCGGCAAACCTGAACGACTGACGCAAACAGGCGACTTTGCGCTCTATGATCTGACCATGACGGCAGACGGAAAGCGCCTGTCATTCCGTAAAGGACTCGAGTGGGACGATGTCTACCTGGCCGAGCTCGCGCCAAACGGCGCCAGTGTGAAAGCGCCCCGGCGTTTGACGCTCGATAACCGCGGTAGCCAGCTCAATAACTGGACGCGCGACAGCCAAGCCATCCTCTTTTCCTCCAACCGGAATGGGAAATTACAGGTCTTCAAACAGAATCTGAACGAAACCGTTGCCGAAGCCGTCGTGGGAAGCCCTGGCGACGATTATGGAGCTGGCCTAAGTCCGGATGGTTCTTGGATGCTGTATGTCGAATCGGCCCGCACCGCGCCCGGCGCACCTCCTGTTCCACACTGGCTGATGCGCCGGCCGGTTGGTGGAGGCTCGCCTGAGATAGTGCTCGAATACCCTGCCTCTGTGTCGCCGGAGGGGATCTGGTGCCCGCTGAATCCCGGCCCTCCTTGCGTGCTCGGCCAACGGGAAGGGAATCAACTCGTTTTCTACTCCCTTGATCCGGTCCGGGGCAAAGGGGAGCGGCTGGGAAAGATTGAAGTTTCGCCCGACCGGTTTCATAGCTGGAACGTGTCACCCGATGGTTCACGCCTCGTGCTGGTTGACGGTCATGAATACCATGCACGAATTGAAGCTCTGACACTCAAAGACCGGGCCTGGCATGAGCTTTCACTCGAGCCGGGGTGGGGAGATCTTCAATCGATAGCCTGGGCAGCAGATGGGAAGGGCTTCTTCGTAACCTCCTGGTTGCCGGACTCGTTCAACCTGCTGCACGTCACGCTCGCCGGTAAGGTGAATCCGTTACTGCGCAACGCCCATCGCCAATGGATGGTTAACCCCCTGCCGTCTCCCGACGGGAAGTATTTGGCCTTCCAGGCTCAGACGTGGGACCGCAATGTGTGGCTGCTTGAGGGTTTTTGAGCAGATGCGGTCCTAGATATGGTACGCCGCGTCGCGACCTTTGACCCGCAATCAACGCGACCAGGTTCACGGGACGCCTCGTACCAGAACTCCAATCGGTCTTGGTATGAGTAACGAGTAGTCGCCCAGTGTTTACCGATAGCTGGCGGCAACAGCGCTTCACACTAGTTTGGCTCGTATGCCGAGGCGGTTCCCCCAAGACGGTCCCGCCACGCCTCGGCCGCGGGTGGCGCATACGTCCCGACGGTTTGAAGCTGTGAAAAAATTATCGGGGGCGAGGATCCGCTCTCCCGCAGCACCATCGTTTTGCGGGTCCTATCGACCGCGGCTGTGATTGATTATG
>Ga0116136_1001398_pt1 | contig 12216 bp, 15 predicted proteins | sample June2015DPH_20_5_FD_88972 | JGI IMG/M metagenome (GOLD analysis project Ga0116136, IMG submission 88972) | Peatland microbial communities from SPRUCE experiment site at the Marcell Experimental Forest, Minnesota, USA - June2015DPH_20_40 | ecosystem: Environmental > Terrestrial > Soil > Wetlands... | reverse complement strand
TTAGCGAGTTAAGCGAATCAGAGATTTTCGCAATCTTGCTCACGCGGATGCCGGTCATAGAGTTTGAAGTTTTCCCCATACTCAGCGTCGACCAGTCGATGGAAGCTGGAAAGAAGGCAGCTGTGGCGATGCAGGGCAAGTGACCTGCATCTCTTTTTTTTCAAATTGTTAAAAACGGCGGTTGCTATCGCCGTGAACGTGAGACTTTTAAGCAGTGCCCGGCGGCCACATCGGCATAGTCGTTTTTGTAGTCCGCCATTTGCAGCAACAGCTCATCGATTTCTGTGCAGTCGCTGTTCACATAGGTCCAGATAGCGAAGAGGTCCAATAAGGTTCGCTAAAAGTAGCAAGAAAATGATGAGTGCGCTGCGTTGACGTACACCGCTCTGTTACAGCAAGATTTATTAGAAAAAAGCGAATATCTTCCAGTTTAAAAAAACTAACGTTAGATGTTAGTTTGGAGGAGAGATAATGATTGCAGGATTGATAATTAAAAAGATGGTAAGAGAAAATTACGAAGCACTAACCCAAAATAACTTCGCCAAGCTGGTATCATCCTACCGGGATGATGCGACGCTAATCTTCCCTGGCGAAGTGGCGGGAAGCGGTACTTTCAAGGGAAAGGCCGCTATTGAAGACTGGTTCAGACAGTGGTTCGACCAATTCCCGAGTACCCACTTCGATATTAAAGACATCTATGTCAAGAGCATCTTTGGTTTCAGAACCAACACAGTTGCTGTACATTGGGATATTCAAGTGACCAATCGCTACGGACGAGCGTTCAAAAATAGTGGCGTAAGCGTATATGAGATTAAAGGAGGAAAAGCGTTTCGTTCAACGGATTTCATCTTTGACCAAGGCGAGAATTTCAAGAGCGTGTGGGAAACCGTCTGACGACGGGCCAAATCAGGGAAGAGCACTTCCGAAAAAGCTTTTCGGCAGCCACGTCAGCTAGGTAATTTTTGTAGTCCGCGATTTCAAAATGAGTTTGTCGGCCTCTCCGCAGTCGTTGTTCATGGGGCAAGATGGTGGGTCTATCTAGGGTAGTTGTTAGCGAAAAGTGGAGCGAAAGTGTGGAAAAATTCAGAGGCCCCCTCGTGCACGACGTTTGAGGCCGTCACTCGGGTGGGTGCGTAAAGGTCGCTTCCAAATTCACTGTCTAGGCGGGCAGGAAAACATCAAAAGCCCTAATCTGCTTGCCGCCGGAGGGCGCACAGACGTTTTCTGAAACTGTAAAAAAAGAAAGGGAGTACAACTCCCTAGGGGCGTCCAGAGCACGCTTACCGGTTCACTAAGCGAGGCACGCTTTAAGGCGGCGGCGGGGTGGCGAAGACTCCGAAAACGCCGCCCATGTGAATAGCCTCGTTAGTCACACTTAATTGCTCCGTGTCAAGCTTCCCACCTGCAAAGAACTGGCCGAGAGCGTTAGTCTTCACATGAGTCCAACGAACCCATATGGTCTTGTGGGAATCATGCGCATAGACACCTAGCCAGTATTCTGTATTCGGCGCAAGGTGAAGGATGCCGATGCAGGCGTAGGCACCGCTAACCGTGTTGAAGGTTATTATGCCCGCTATCGGTCCCCTCGTTAATGGGGCTATGCCTGCTGTCGGTCCCCTCGTCAATGTTGGGGTATAGCTCCATAGGTATACCGGTTCGACGAGGACCGTTCTCGACACCGGCGTTGGTGCAGGTTGCGCTGCAACGGCCATAGGGACAACGGTAAGAACGAGCAACGTTATTATACAGACGGCCATTAATTTTAGCTTCATTATGTATTACCTCGGTTTTTTGGCGCCTTTCGGAGCCGTTCTTAAGAACAGATTAGGTTACGCTCTATTACCTTAAGCGTTGCTGTAAATGATGCGTGTCACAGCAAGCGATGCTAAGCCGTTATTTTATCTTGATACTGGCCGACTTTGTCTCAAGTCGGCACGGCCCTCCTATATTGGCTGTGCGATTTCCGACGGGCTATTGCCTTGAGATTCGATGGCCCTCTTTATTCGCTCCATTTCCTTCGATTGATCCCTTTTTGCAGAGTGAGAAAGGTAGGGGGAGATCAACCTCATTAGCCCGTGGATTTCGATCTCTGCGACAGCGCTAATCTTTGTCTTATTGCCACCATCCAGCGGCTCCATCACATAGGTTCCATCGAGCTTAGATCCCATCGCCGTCATCACCATCCTGAGCCTACGCTTCGGCTCCATGTCTATGACCTCCAACCTGCCCGTCCCTTTGACTCCCATCTGACGATAGGTGATGGTTGCAACGCTTCCTGTCTTTAGAGGAGGCTGCCAGCTAACATCAATTACCGACGGGTCGAGGATCATCTTCTTCAAATCTATCATGAAACTCCAGACCTTTTCGATCGGGGCATCGACCACCGCGCTCACCGTCGTTCTAATCATTGCTCTCTTCTAACGCCTTTTTCGGCTTTTAAGTCTTTTCTTTGGGCTAAACAGGGCCTACCCCAAAATTACTACACGTCTTCCCCAATGGCTAGTACTTAGTGCTGGACCCGCAGAAAAGGCATATGGGGACTGACCATCGCTAACGGGGTGCACCCTCAAAGTATGGCGAACCCCCCCACCAGCTGCGCGGCCGGCCCTCCTATTTCAGAAATTTAGAGATTATGAGAGAAAGTGATTTAAAAAACGTATTAGTCGCATCCACGTTAAATCCCATTTTTTGGGGGGTTTGGCCTACTATATACCGCATAACCAACAAGATAAGCCGTCCAGGGCCTTGAAATAAAAAAAGAAATAATGAACTATAAACTAAGGAACGGCTTAAACACCGTAGATGTGCGCGGGGTTCGCTCTCCGCATCACCTTAGGAATGTATGTCGGCTCCTCTCTTTTTTTCCTACGTGTGAACGCATACCAACACGCCAATGAAACCGCAAAGACCAAATCATCATGCGCGCCCTCTCTCCAGGCTTCGTAAGAATCATGCCCCGTCGCGATATTGACCGTGACCTGGAAGTTTTGCAGCTCGGTTATGAGCACGTCTGCGAACGGGAGCCCCCGCCCTATCTTGAGTTGTTTTTTTCCGAGCAGGACCTTAGCCGCCGCAACCAGATCACGCTTGGGCACGTGCCAACCGCTTTCATCAAAGCTAACGCTTTGCCCGCCGTGAACAGTTACAGGTATAGGTGTTAGACCGTCTCCTCTCATCGAGTCGATAACCGGCCGGCCTACGCCAGTTGCGTCAACGATTAACGTTATTTGTTGGACCGGATTTTTCCGCGTCGCGTGCGTGATGAGCTTTTTTATATGCTGCTTCTGGTCCTCGTAACTCGTGCCGAGCGGCAACCGTTCGCAATGCCGTATATGGTACTCATCTAGTTCTTGCCCGTCTGCGATCGAGGGATACGATAGCCGCTCCGCGATAACGACGGCGCTATAATCCTGAGCTTGCCCGAGGTCAACGCCAACAAAGAAACCCTGGCTTTCTAGCTTTTGCTCGTCTTGCTTTGCTTCCATTCTCTTTTTTTCTATGATTCAGAAGCACTTAAAGCCCGTCTAATTCTAGAGTTCTAGTTCATCATCCGGACCAAATAGCGGCTTAACGTCGTCGCTCAGCGCTCCCATGATCTCGTCGTTTGAAAAGTACGCATCGACGTTCTCACTAAATTCCGCTTCATATTCTTGCTTGAAGTGCCACTCTCCAAGCGCTAGGCGCTCCTCTTCTAAGAAGTCCGGAGCGATACGCGGACACTCGTATGCTGTTATCTTTATTTTTTTCCAGGCGTCGCTTTCGGTCCACTCGTTAAAGAAAAACCCACGCTTGCCGAATGGCGTTGACAGTAGGATTAAACGGCCCTGCGAGACGGCGAGCATAGGTCTAACAGCATAATAAAGCTCATCGGCAACCCTGGCGGCTTCGTCAACGATTAAGAGCGATACGCCGCTAAAGCCTCTGACGGTTTGCTCTTTCCCTGGGAGCGAGACGATGCGGCTTTTATTGTGCAGCTGTACAGTTAACGCCGTCTCGGTATCTGACGCTATCGGCTTGCCTGAATCTTTGTAGAAGCCCATTATCTTTTTAAACAGCTCTCCGCTCTGACGCAGTGACGGAGATAAAACAAGCACGAGGGCCCCGGGTTCGTTGAGGGCGTGATGCAAGGCAAGTATCGCCGTTATCGTTGACTTTCCAGATTGCCGCGAACAGTTCAAAATAACTCTCGACTCAGCGGATAATAGCAAGTCGCGTTGCCAGGGGTCCGGATCAAGGCCCAGGGATTGAGCAAACCTAACGGGGTCAATGGCGAGCATCAGGTCCGCGAGGATTGCTTTCTCTAGGTTAATTGCTGTCGCCATCGTCTAGAATCTCCGCTAACCTCTCTGACAGCTTTAAACGTGCATCGGGATACGGCGCAAGGGTTGTTAGGATAACGCTTTTCAATCTCATAAACTCGGGATTCATCAAGATATTGAGCTGTGGCGCTTCGTTTAACTGGCCGGTAAGCTTCGCCATTAATTCGAGCTGTTTGTTTTCTGTTTGTATTGCAAGCAGCGCGGTCCGTCTATCCCCGTCGTTGAGCGAATCCGTAAGTATCTCCAAGGTTTTTTCGTGCGATGTGGTTAGCGCGTTAACGACGTTTAGCCCCTCAACTGTGATAGGCTCGGGTTTCATTGACTCACGGACCCTGGAAGCAACACAGTTACGCATGTGGCGTGATACGGTTGCTTTGTTACTGTTCGCAAGCTTCGCGGCGGCGGTCATCGAGAGCTCTTTAGAGGCTATCTTTCGCTCTAGCTCTTCCCTGTCCGGATGCTTACACATCGTGCAGCGTGTCAAATTACTACCTCGGTTGCTGTCAAGGTGTAACGTTTCCGCTAACTTTCTACTAGCCTCATTTCTTCGTAAACATTGGCTGTAATGGCGCTGATGGATCTGCTAAACCGTTTTTGTGGGTGAATTGAGCGCCTTATTTACGTGCGACATGCCAATAACTGACTTGACGTTGGCCCTCTATCAGACAAGGTAAGTGAAAACATATTTGAGCAATGCCGATACCTGCTTCCATGCTTCTCCACATACAAGGTGGAGCACGTGCCCCGCCGTTGGTTGTTGGCCTGGTGGGGTATGTAATTGTCACCTTGATGTTTCTACGTTCCTATGCCGTTACTTCGGCGTCCTTACCTGACAGCCGTCGCTGCGGCATTTGCTTTATACCAACCACGGTGAAATATGGCACGTCATTTTTTGTCTTTTTTATCGTGCCGTCTTTGTTCCGCTGCTTGGCGACTTCTACCATGCACTCCTTTCCGACGACAGCTTCTGTGTCGAACACTTTCGGGAGCTCGCCCAACAGGCCATAGACAAACGCGCCCAGCTTTGTTGACACCTTGTAGCTTTGCGTCGTTATGGCGCTCATCTCGCCCTTGTTCTTGCCGTCGCTGACGACAAACACCCATCGGTACGACGGTCCATATTGCTGTTTTTCTGTTTCGAAGTTCTCTATGCTATCTATCGTTGCTGGATAGTGTTCTCCGTCTTCCAGCTTCAGGTCTTCTTTCAGTTCTGATTTCATTTTTCGACTCCTTTTTTTCGGTTTTTTGGTTTTGTCTTGTATCATTTCCCTGCACGTACAGGGGCGATGACTGTCAACGGAGCATTTTTAGCGGTTGTTACCGGGTGTCGCGACTGTTAACCGACTGTTAAGCAAAAAATGCGCAGTCCTCAAGCCCTTAGATTGTCGTATGCCCATCATAACGCCTCCCGTTTCACCATGACCGTACGACTGTTAACGTTCTCATTTGTACACATACATGCACGTGCACATGTGGTACGTGGTCGACCTTGCTTTACGACTGTAAAAAAGCGTTTACAGTCTACACTACCTACTACTCTACTGCTACTACACACTCCATATTGTGATTTAAGCGGCAAAACGCGGCTCTTGCTTCTGTCCGCGATTTTGTTTAACAGTCGCTTAACAGTCGCTTGACAGTCGTTAACAGTCATTAAAAATCCTCCTTTTCGCCTTTAAGATGCACGACGCTGCTATATTCGTCAATAGTGAACGATTCGCGCCCATCGAAGTTAAGCACATAAAACCTTTTTTCTGTGCGCTTCGTTGCTGAGTCGTCGCTCTCTACCCATCGCTTTTCGCTGCTAAACCGCCAATATATGTTCTCCAGCTGGACAGCGATTTTATACACGGACTGACGAGAGAGTTTCATGAGTGCTTGCATCATCGCCGTATCTGCTTCGCCGCCAATCTGCGCGAGGTGCTGACAGAACTGCTTTTGTTTTTCGTCGAGATGCAAGCGTTGCATACCTGCCCTCAAGCCATAGTGCCGCTTCGCATCGTTGAAGTCGTCGACTGTCGCGATGATATTGCCCTCGTCGCTGCGCTTCCGTTGCATAAACCGAAGCATCGCGAATGACCGCACCATGTCCATAAAAATGTTGAAGTTGCGGCGGTTCTCGGTGTCAGTCCAGACAATACGCTCCGCAAACGGTATGTCAACGCCGATGATTCGCGCTGATCCGTCTTCATTCTCTTTAAGTATCCTGATGATTTCGCGGCACGTCAAAACGTCCTCAGTTACTGGAAACTCCTCAACGGCATTGATGGCCCGCTGCTTTTCAAACTCAATATATGCTTTATCCTGCGCATCGCTCGTGTCGACGTCATACCCCATCTGCCGCTTGATGAGCTCTTCACTACCTTGCGTGCTGACAGAGGTTAGAAGCCAGTTAAGACGGGCCGGAATGTTCTGCGTAATGGCTTTGCTTCGGTCCCTGGACGGCATCACGCGTTCCGTCTCTCGCTGAAAATTCGACGTCGCCCGTTTGATGATCTGCTCAAGCTCGGGACTTATGGAGACGTCATCGCTGAAGATCGTCATTCCAGGTTTCAGTGTGTCAAGATACCACGCTGCTTTGTCGGTCAGCGACGCGTACAAAACATAGTCCTGCGGATGTAAGTGCATCATAGCGCGCGCCGCGTGTGACTTTCCTTTTCCGCTGTCGCCGGTCAGCTTTGACGGTACGCCCAGGGAATTCAAAACGCTTTGCGCCGCTGTGCCTAAAAGAATCCCCTCGCCTATGTCTCTGTCTCCTACGTGTTGCTTGTTGTAGGTTTTGAGAATATGGTCGATCGGGTCTTTTTCACTAAGTATCTCCATCGCTGCATCTTGGACGCCCTCCGGTACTTGTTCGGGTTCTTTGATTACCTCTCCACCTTGGTAGACTTCGCCGCCCAATTCGAGCGCCGCTTTTATCGTTCGCTCACCGTATGTCATCGTACCTCGCTTTTCGTCCCATTTTGAGCGCATCAGTTGGGACTCTCGAAAAACACTGTCAATTTGTATCGGATCGTTGCCGCACCAAAATGCAAGCATATCACAGAGCGCCATGTCAGCTGATGAATCGTCGCCGTCATAATCGCTTATGTTGCCGTCGAAAAATAAACGTTTGAACTTCTTTCCGTTCTTGGCTTCTGATGCTTTCCTGATAACCTCAGCGTTTGTGAGCTCTGTTATCAGTCTTAATGAGACAGTCGCCGGTTGTTCGCTGGAGAACACCAAGCTATATACATCATTCACAACGTCCTGATGTGCCTCAATCGCGGCTCCGTTGAATCGATCCCCTGTCATACAGAAAAATCGATCAACGTCGTACATCTCAATCTTACCGCCTTTCGGGCCGTTTCGCTGCGCGCATCGCGGTCCTGGCTTTGTCGCTCTATTAATCGTGTGCAGGCCCCGCCCGCTCTGCGAGTATTCAGTATAGGTGCTAAGGTTCTCCACATACCGAGCTATGTCAGGGTCAGAAATCTCACCGTCTCTGATGCAACGGTCAAAGTCAGTCCCGGTATAATCGCGATTAAACACGAAGCCGATGCCGTCAAACATCCCGTCGTTCTTAAATGCCTGGAAACACGTTTCAAAGTCGCTCCACGTCGCCGGGTCCGTTGAATCCGCGTTGCGTGCGTTTGGCTGCTTCGGTATCTTTGTTTCTTTCCCGTCGCGTATCTCAATGCTGTAGTTGACCCATTGACGTTTCTCTTTCAGCTCGTGTGGGATATTTACAGCATTGAGGCTCATGATTGTGCCTCCTCAAAACAGTCGAGCGCCTCCACGAGCCCGCGGAGCTCTTCCAGTTGCCGCCGCAGCACCTCCCGGCGTCTCGCGTATGCGATTTCCCGCGTACGCTCAAGAGAGGCGGCGACGGCGTCTTCGCGGCTCTCTACGGGGGCCTCCCATGCGGGGCTATCGCAAGATATATTGCCGTCGGGTACTTGACTATGTGTGCAACGTGCGGTGCGGAGCGCTTTCTGGCGCTCTTCTCCTTTTTCGGTCACGTTTTTGTGTCCTCTCTTTTCCCGTCTGCCTCGTCTGCGAGCCCAACATACCGGTCCCGTCCGCGCCATTCTACGCGCAGTTTCCCTGCGGCGGCAAGGACGAGGACATGCACCATGACCGTCGTATACGGCTTTCCGATGGCGCGCGAGAGTGGGCCAACGCCCATTGCCCCGGCGCGGGAGAGGTACGCAGTGATCACTCTGTCAAGTTCATTTCTGTATCCTGTCTCCATCGTCTCCATTGTCAACACCGGGAGCGCTTCACACGCTCCCGCACCGCTATATATATCTCATTTTGCGGCAAAAGTAGAATGGTGAACGGAATTGCCCGTTCGCTGTAATCTCTCCAATATGAACACCGATGTTCTCATCGCGAAAGTGAAAAACCATATAAGCGTCGAGCTCTCGGAGGGAACTCTCAACCGGTGGGCGCGAAACGGACTCATTACCCGCACGATCGCAGGGCGCAAAGGAGGAGGTCGCGGCGCCGATTGGCCTCCTGAAGCGGTAGAGGAGACCGTCGTCATATACACGCTCCGCAACCGCGGGCTGCCGTGGGGCACGACGATACGAGGGGACCCCGCGACTAGGAAAAAAAAGAAGACGGTCTCCACGGCAGCCCTCCTCGAAGTCAAAAAAGTGGTAGAGCGTTTCTACAACGACGTAGCCCTCGCACAGCGCACGGGAAAGAGGGCAGACCTCCCACATATGGTAGTTCCCGCGTGGCCGGGTCTCATGGTCATAAACGGGTTTGCCAAGCAGTGACTCATCACCGCTGTGCGCGAGATCGAGAAGCCCGTCATCCGCGGCGACAGAGATCACCCTATCATTGAGTGGAGCATTCCTGAGCGCCACCCCGCCGTGTACCCGGACTTCTATTACCCATACTACGAAAGCCAGTGCAAGGGCTGCTCTAACGTGCCGCCTCAATGGATCAATAGGGCGAAAAGAGAATCAGAACAAAAAGCACGAGAATACACGCTTAAGCTCGATAAAAAAATGAAGGAGAGGGCCGTTGCTAACGATGCGAAAGCTATTGCTTGGACAGCAGAACTTGAGGAGCAGCGGCGCCGTTATGTCCCAGGTGTGGTCGGCCATCCTTCCCTCTCCCCCGTCGTCCTGACGTGGATTGTGACGCTCGAAAAGGTGCGGCAAGGCTGGCCGATATCAACGCCCGCTGAAGTCAGGGTGACGTGTGACGGGATCAGCCTCGCACCCGCCAAGATGGACACCGTTACGATGGGCATAACATAGTCTGCCGTTTAGAATCGTCGGGCTAGCCCAAAAAAACAAAACGCGAGTTCAAGAAGCCGAGCGCATCTTTGTCGCTAAGGAGGCTGGAAGGATCGGTGTATCAGACAACCGACGACCTCGTGCATCGCAGCTGAGATGACCCAGAACTGGCAGTACGTTCCGATCGGATGGAGATTTAACTTTGACAGGGTAGAGCCCGAACCGACGTCGAACGGCCGCGACGAACTCGTGGCCTTCCTTGATGACCGAGATATCAGAAAGAAGGCGTTGTATGATCCGTTCGGCACCTACAACCCCTATGCAACGCATTACCCGGACCACATGGGGCTCTTCTACTGATGAGCAGGGCTCCGATCATGAGAGGAAAAAAGAGAGGCGCCTAGAGCATAATGTCCTCCCACGCCTTCATATACACGTCATACACGTTTTCTGGCAGAGGGTGCTTGTAGTGCCCCCAATCCACCCCCGCAACGCCGTGCGTCAAAATATAGGCGCGGTTCGACTGCTCCCATCCGATGACGTCCCCATGCTGCTCGGCGAACTTCCTCAAATCAGAGGCGATGAAATGACCGTTACATCGTGAGAGCGGGATCTTCTGTTTCTGTGTCCACTTCCGGAAGCTCTCTAACATAAACACGCGTTCGTTGTCTTCCCTGCCATCGCAGAGCTTTTTCATTACTTCCACCACGCGCGGGTGCAACGGCACGTAATGCTCCATCCGTATCTTGTCCTGCTCTGCCAGTACGCGGAGCACTGGTTTCTCCTGAGCGAGCGCTTCCCGCAGCTGCCCCACCGTGACCGTCTTCAATGTCGAGTATGGCCGCTGCCCCGTGTATGCCCCAAACAACACAAGCGCTTCAAACCCGACACGGTGACGGTCGGAAAGGGCGTCATCGGTGTTTATGTACGAGATGACCGCCTTGACATCGTCAACGGTGACAATCCGCCCCGTGACCGCCTTTCGCACCTTCACGGATTTGGGCATCTCCAGATACACGGAAAACATCTCATAGCGGGGGTCGAAGCGCGTCTTTCCGAGGTGTTTCAGAAAAGCTTTGGCGAAGTTGAGCACCTTGCGTTTGGCGTCGATATCGGTGTATTTTTGCAGGGTGTATGACCGTAGCTTCCCGCACGCCTCACGGGATACCTCTCCTACGGTCTGTGCCCACGCGATCTCGGCAGCCTTATCCAACCACACCACCGACTTCCGCGAGATGCCCTCACACCTAAACCGGAGGTAATCGTCCAGCTCATCACGGGTGAACCCCTTGATCTGAATCTGAACTTCCTGCTTTGGAGTGGGTTCCGATACGGATACGGAAGCAGGACTTCCATTCTGATTCTGCAGACGTGCCATCGCCGCGTCGCCGCCCACATCGTGATAATGTGTCGCGACGAACTCCCGTAGCCACGCCTCTACCCCTGGAACCCCCTGCTGTCGCTCCTCCAGGAGCCACATCAATCCCTCATCGGTGGAACCCTGAGCGCATGGCGGCAACGCTCGTTTTGCGACGAGCTCAGAAACGTCACAGCGAAGCGGGCAGCCCTCACACACGCTGCTATCGCGCTCTTTCATACCCGCCGTCCTCCGGCCACCCCCGGTATCTCTGGTGCGCACCGGGTGCGCACCCCGCAACAGGCTGCGATTCGCTTCATCTTCGTGTAGCACCAGCCGATCCAGATTCTTGCGGTGGCCGGTGCGCACCGCATACCCATTTCCAACGGAGCTATCTACGTCGTTTTCAGGCCAAAAAACAAGCGCCCGAGTCGGGATTTGAACCCGAGTCGGAGCCTCGACAGGGCTCCATGATAGGCCGCTACACTACCCGGGCTTGCGCACGCAAAGCGACTGCCTGACGCAGCACAGCTTACTAGCCGAGTATTGATAATAAAGCTTTCTGCGGTGCTTTCCGAGCTTGGCTCTGCCTCTGACTGTTTCGTGGCTTGATAGTCGTTTTTGGCAAGGGCTTCGACCGAAGTGGGTGCTACTCTGCACATTGTTTTAAAACAAAATATAGATGTTTTAAAACATTGTCATTGATTGGCACGGTTCGCTCAGTGACGACTAAGAATGCTCGTTTGTCATCACGTTCAGTTTCAAAAATATCAGCTGTATCTCCTATTATTTCGGAACACATGTTGGGGCAAGCGGAGTTGCGGGTATCTTACGCCTTTTCTCGCAGAAAGAGAACCGCCTTTGATTTTCCGATGTGCTGCATAACGACACCACGCATCAATCGACGGTGATTGGGTATTATTCGGGTACTAGAATAAGAGTTCGCTTGACAATGGTGCATGTCGCGCAAGATAGATTCTGAACGTCTGCATTTAACCACACTAAGCATAGCACGTGATCGGGTAAGCGCGTGAGCTTAGATTGATGGCCTATTTTATATGCCAGATTTCTTACGCGTAGCGTCACTGGAGATGCCCTTCAACCATAACCGTTCCGATTGGCGGCAGCTGCATTTCAAGGGCTTTTTAAGGCGCAACTACGTGCTTTTGGCAACACGCTAGTGAACGGGCCTTAAAAATCAAAGGAATCGTAGAAAGAGATAATGTGCTAGGAGCTATGCAGAGGTTGGAAGGAATATGCCAAGCAACGATAAAGGGTGCTGCCTCGTTTGGAGGTAACAAGAAGT